>LSQX01108039.1_pt1 | contig 22257 bp, 23 predicted proteins | sample 654561 | NCBI WGS metagenome assembly LSQX01 (sample SAMN04489861, study PRJNA283612) | anaerobic digester metagenome | isolation source: 4 biogas reactors fed with cattle manure at either 37C or 55C with and... | place: Denmark: Kongens Lyngby | collected 2014
CCCAGCTTACTTTTCTCTTTCAAAGCTTTTTGGTTATTAATTTTTTATAACGATTATAATGTATAATACAACATATTTGGATATTACGCAAGAGTTATTTTTTTATTAGAATTTTATTTGACGAGTTTTTTATAAGCTTTTTATAAGATTTCATAAGTGGTATATTGACTTTTTCTGTTTTTTGACTATACTTATCTTAATTTAATAAGAAAGCTGGTGGTTAACCTGGAACAACTGGATTCCGAAGTCCCGCTCACTAAAGGTGCTTTGGTCGTAGGCGTTGTATTTAACCTGAAAAGAGGGTTAAAAACAACTGTCCCCGATGCCGAAGCGGAATATGACAGCATAGAGACGGTTTATGCTATTAAATCCGCACTTGAAGCGGAGGGTCATCATATAATATTGCTTGAAGCTGATGAAGCATTACCGGAAAAACTGCGAAATGAGCATATTGACATTGCCTTCAACATTGCGGAAGGCTTGAACGGCAGAGGCCGTGAAGCGCAGATCCCGGCGATGCTTAATTTTTTTGGCATTCCGTTTACCGGCTCGGATGAAACAACATTATGTCTCGCCCTTGACAAAGCCCTTACAAAGCAGCTTATGTTGTCTTATCGAATCCGTACTCCAAAATATGCGTTATTGTCTGCGGAAGCTTCCCTTTCAAAGGTTTCACTCAAATATCCTGTTATTATAAAGCCCAATGCGGAAGGCTCGAGTAAAGGGATATCAGATATTAGTATTGTTAAATCCGCAAAAGAGCTTCGTGAGCTGGCCAGGCAAAATATTCAGGTTTACAATGAAGCCATGCTTGCGGAAGAATATATAGAAGGGCGTGAGTTTACCGTCGGGATACTCGGAAACGGGAGTGAAACAAGGGTGTTCCCGCCAATGGAAATCATATACAAAAAAGAAACACAGGAACACTTCCATGTTTACAGCTACAATGTAAAGCAAAATTATAAAGAATATCTAGATTATCAATGCCCTGCATCTCTAACGAAAGGGCAGGAAGCCGAAATAATGAAGTATGCAAAAAAGATTTACAACATACTCGGATGCCGGGATTTTTCACGCATTGACTTTCGCATGCCGGCTGACGGCAAGATATATTTTATAGAAATAAATCCGCTGCCGGGTCTTGCACCGGGTTACAGCGATTATCCGATACTGGCCGAGTTTTGCGGTATCAGTTACACTGAGCTTGTGAACGGTATTTTGAATGCGGCGCTAAAACGCCTCAAAATAGGAAACTGAGGTGAAAGATCGTGATGAAATGTCAAGATTACGCCTTTAAATATCGGTCGTGGTATGATTGGAAATGGCAATTTGCCCATAGGATAACAAATGCAGAAATGCTCTCAAAGGTAATTGATTTATCCGCACAGGACAAAGACGATATTACGAAATGTCTTGAACAATTTCGTATGGCCATCACACCCTATTATGCCTCCTTGATAAAGACAAGCGATAAAAATGATCCGCTGCGCCTTCAGGCGGTTCCCCTGATTGAAGAAACATATTTCCATGAGGACGATCTTTCGGACCCGCTCAATGAAGAAGTTGACAGCCCGGTTCCGCACATTGTTCACAGGTACCCCGACAGGGTACTGTTTTTAGTGACTTATAAATGCTCAATGTATTGCCGTCACTGTACCCGGCGCAGAGCCGTCGGTGAAGAAGACAGGATCATCACTGAAAAGGAATTAAAACCCGCACTCCATTATATCCGTTCGCATACTGAAATACGTGATGTTCTTATATCCGGCGGCGATCCGCTGGTAATGAGTACCAAAAAGCTTGAGCATATTATTTCAGGGCTTCGTGCCATACCCCATGTTGATATTATCAGAATAGGAACACGGGTTCCTGTGGTTATGCCGATGCGTATAACCACAGAGCTCCTTGAGATGCTGAAAAAATATCAGCCTATTTGGATTAACACGCATTTCAATCACCCTAACGAAATAACTCCCGATGCCCAGCGGGCTTGTGCCGCTATTGCCGATGCAGGGATACCTCTCGGAAATCAGAGTGTATTGCTGCGGGGAATTAACGATGACCCCGAAACAATGAAAGAGCTTCTGTTAAAGCTTGTTCATATGCGTGTACGCCCCTATTATTTATATCAGTGCGATTTATCCCGGGGAATAGCCCATTTCCGTACCGATGTTAACGCAGGAATTGACATAATGCACAAACTGACAGGCAACATTTCCGGTTATGCAATTCCCAAATATGTCATCGATGCTCCCCACGGCGGCGGTAAAATACCAATCAATTATAACTATGTTCTCAGCAAAGATGGCCGCGAGGTTGTAATGGAAAATTACAAAGGTAATATATATAAATATCCTCTCCCGAAAATGCCGGGGCCTGTCTAGCTCTGGCTACTGTCTGAACAGAAACCGAGGGGCTTTCATACAATAGATAAGCACTCTCGGGAGGGATTACTTTGCTGGAGCTGTCTTCACATCTGTTCAAGAGGCCGCCCTGCTAATTGCCCGGGAAATAGACAGGGTTCATGCCGGGCCCTTCGGTGAATTGGGTTTTGATATCGCTGTCGATATACACAAAAAAATTTGGATGATCGAAGTCAACCCCAAGCCTAACTGGAACCTGCCGCCCGGAGCCGACACTAAAACAATGGAAAAAAAAATGGCCGAGCATCTGCTGGCCTACTGCAGCTACCTGCTCAACCTCAGTGAATACAGTGCCGCAACCGGGCTTATGTCCACTAAAGAGTGATACATTTGCCGGCAGAGCGTATACTATCCGCAATGTCATACATATTTGTCACAATCCCTACTTCCAGCTTTTCCTTAAGCTTGTAATAATCCAAACAGGTTCCGCATGAGAAAATTTCTATACCCATTTCCGTCAGCTGTTTCAACTCATCCAGGACAGGACTTCCTTCCGTGGTTAGATATACGCCGCTGTTTAGGAATAGTATTTTGGAAGGTGCAAACTCAGTTTCCTTCAGAGTATAAATGAAACTGCGCATCAATATTTTGCCCAATTCCTCACTGCCCTGACCCAAAGTTGAGGAAGTAATAAGAAGAACGGTTTCCTTTTCCGACGCTTCACTTGCGCAGCAGCAAGATACATTTGCCTCCGGTTGACTTTCCTCCTCTATGTGATCCTTCTTCTCAGTATTATGAATGATAACAAAAATACCGTCTTCCTTTTCCTGGACAGACACCTCACATCCGAATGTCCCGGCAAGACGGGAGACGTTTTCCTTTGCAGCTTCATTATCTACTATGACAGTAAGTGTAAACTCGTTATTTCCTCCTTTAAACATTTCGTCCAAGACTTTTTTAGTATTGATTACCGGCTGGGGACAGGATAATCCCCGGTTATCAATTTTTTTTTGCAGCATTTTAAGATCCTTCCTTTTACCTTCATTTTATCATAACTGGCTTTCTCTTGCATATCCCATTGTCAAAATCATATCATACGGGAGATCCAATCCCATGTCAATCATCTGGAAACCATCTCCAGCATGGCTTCCAGGCGCACTTTTAGATTTTCCAAATCGGAAGAGGAATAATCAGTTTCCAGATGCAGGTAAGGGATTCCCTTGCTTTTTACCAACTTCTTTACATCAGAAGCTTCTATATTGTAGGTGTGGCAGGCCTGCCAGGTCAGATCCACGACAGCATGGGCATGAAAATCCCCAATCATACTTCCCAACAATTCTAGCCTGTAGGGATTCGGACTCATGCACGAGCATGGCATCTGAATATATTTATGAGCCAGAGCAACGATAGGGTCGTCATACTTTTTCTCCGTCTGAAATCCGAGAGTTTTGTAACCGCTGCAGTTCTCCATAGCTACTACTGTCCCACCCAACTCCTCTATCAAGCTTATTACTTTTTCACTTCCCTGTCCTACCGGGCAGCCGGTAAGCAGAACTCGTGGTTTGGTAGAACCCGGATCAGTTATTTTTTCATCAGAAGAGATAGATGCAGCAAACTCTCCCACCAATTGAATCGCCCCATCCCGATCAGCGTAAAAATTTCTGGTCCAAAGCACAGTCATCAGTTCCAAGCCGCTTAATGGAGGTGGGTCTGCCCTATTAAGATCGCAAAGCGCTTTTAAAGCCGACACCTCCCGATTTACCAGATCGATTGCCTTCCAGATATTCTCATCGCGGATTTCCACATTTAATTCATCCTCCAGTCTGGTCCGCAGTCGCCTAACCTCGGAAATCCAGAGCTCTATTGCAGCCTCGCTCTCCTTAAGATGTGGAAGTTGCATTACGTGTACGGGCTTGAACTCTCTCAGCATTTCAAACATCTTTTTCTTGCCGTCACAAGTCGTTTCCCCCACAATAAGGTCTGAAAAATAAAAATAAGGACAGGTATCAGTAACGGCAAAACCGTAAGAAGATTTTATCAGTGGGCAAAGATTGCGGGGCAATGTTTCCTCAGCAGCAGCGATAGGCTCATCCCTTGTACCGCATAGGCTGACAGGGATGGCACCCGCTGCCATAACCAGCTCCCTGGGACAAAAGGTGCAGTAAATACCCACAACTTTAACCCCTTGATCTTGATGACGTGTTCTTCTCTATTTCTCTTGAAGTCTTCAACAACTATTTTGGACACTTAGCAGCCTCCTTAAGATAATCTATGATTTTCCATGAACCTAAGGTGATATCTATCAGGTATATTTCCACCTTACCAATCTGCGGTTAATAAACATAAGCGTACGGTCTATCCCAAATCCCACAAGCGCTGCCATAATCATCAGCGCAATCAAAGTATCCGTCTGCATTAAGTTCTGAGCCCTGACCATAGAGTAGCCGAAACCGGCACTCGTTGCTATGAACTCAGCTCAGATGACAGACATCCAGCCAGCGCTTACAGCCAGCCTCATACCGCCGAGAATAGACGGCAGGGAACCAGGAACTACAACATGAGCAAATAAACTAACATGATTTGCTCCGAGGCTGCGGGCGGCGTTGTAGTAATCTTCGGAGACAGAATGGACACCGCTGATTGTATTTAAGATCACCGGGAAAACACCTGCCATGGCAATTAAAAAGATGGTTGGTCCGTCACCAAGTCCCAACCAGACAATAGTAAGGGGAACCCAGGCCATAATTGGGATCTGCCTGGCAGAACTGATAAGAGGGTCTATCATACGCAAAAACGTCTTGGAATAGCCCATTAAAAAACCTAGAGGCACACCGATCATAACGGCGTAAAATAATCCCGTCAAAACTCTTCGCAAGGTGATCAGCATATTGCTAATAATTTCAGCGTCAAAAAGCGCCGTGAAAAAAGCCGCCGCTGTTCTCATTGGCGATGGCAGTAATAGACTGCTGTCGTAATAAAGGGATGCTAGATGCCATACTCCAGCAAAACAGAGAACAGCAACCAACCAGTACAACTTGGAAGCCCTATCCTTAATTCCCATTCTGTCATATCTTCCTATAACTGAAGGGAATAAATCAAGTTCTGCTTTTTTTCCGTCATTACCGGGGTTTTCAGCTTTATATTCATCCTTTCCCATACACTCCCCTCCTTTCCTGTACTAAAATTAGCATCAAAATTAGTTAAGGCTGACTGGAGGTGGGATATATCTGTCAGTTCCTCTACCGCTTCTTCCAAATATTGCAGCATCCTTTTTACTTCCGCCGTTTCCAAAAGATCTTTGCGGGCAACCAGTACATAGGTAACCAAATCTTGCTCATCCAGTGTTCCCTGCAGATATTGACCTTCAAGATAAAGCCCCTTTGTTATATCAACAACAACCCCGTCAATCTCGTCTTTGTGGTACGCATACGGAAGAGCAGAGGCCAACATGGGAATAGCTTCACAATGGGCGCCAAAATTGTACTCCACGATCTTCTCCTGATACCAGCGGTTATGGGTTATACCGATCTTTTTTGGCACAGACCCCTCGCGCAGAACAATTATATCCGAGTTCAGCAGGATCGGCCCCAACACTGTATAACGGGGGTCATACTCCACCAATCTCTTCGCCGCTTCCGGGCAGATCACCGCCATATGCAGCCTCTCGCTGCTCAAGGCCCATTCGGCAGCACTTGAGCAGCAATCGCGAAGTGGGTACGTGCTGAAATCCTGCTGTATTTTAATGGAAACCTGCTTATTGTGCATCAAGTAACTGAACAATAACCCTCCGGAATCATCAGGGACACCGATAACAATACCATCCTCAACTTTTTCTTCATAACCAATATAGAGAAGAAACAATAAAACAGAGATAAGGATTGCTGCACCAATCAACGAAAACGCCTTCACCTTTTCTTTAAAAGATGTTTGCATTACAGGTAACATCCTCAAAAAAATAATGTGTTCTATAAGTTAAGATTAGCTTGCTCCTTCATACATTTCATAAGCCTTTTCTTTCCACTCTTCAAAGCTCATACCAAGAGGATATACGGGATCAACTTCTTCTTTAATAAATGTATCAAAATCTTCAAAATCAAGCTTTTCCTGCATGGAATTATCCACCCATTTTTCTGGAGAGACAGAATCCTGCCAATAAGCCATATTAAATTCATCTTTGGCCATTTTGTAATAGCGTTCCACTGCAGATTTACTTATCTCCCAGGTCATGGTGCGTCCTTCGCCTACCGTCTTCCTGTATATGGTCAGCAAACCAACCTCTTCCGGAACATCAAAAGTTTCGGAAAATATTTTTCCTGACTCAACCGGGTTGGTGTAAAGATATTTAATGGCCTCCACATGGGCTTGGAGAACTTTATCCGCCAGTTCGGGATGCTCTTCCCTAAAACCATCCGTCATCATCAGCGCTGTCTTCCATCCCCAATCACCATCAGTCAATTTTTTGCTGACCATAACTTCTTTGCCGATGCCCTCGTATTCTGCAAGTGAACACCAGGGATCACAAACCATGATTGCATCTAACTCCCCAATTTTTAAAGCAAAATAGGAATCCCTTTGTGACATGGAGTATATCTCATAATCCTGGGGGTCATATGAAATATCCGCATTATGGGCCATAATCCTCCATTCAGGGTTAACGTCGTGCTCATCGGCGTCCATACAAAATCTTTTTCCTAGTAGATCCTGAGGACTATTTATTTCATTGGAGCCTACAACATAAAAGGACCCTCCCAGGTGATTAAAGGCAACCATTTTCGCGGGAGTGCCCTGATTTAAAGCGCTATTTATTGCATTCGTTCCCATGTAACCCACATCCATTTGTCCAGCGGCCATCATCACACCAATCTGATTAGTCATGGTAATCTCCACATTAAGACCATACTTTTCATAAATTCCTCCATAATAGGCTACCGGACAGGCAACCATCATATCGCAATTAAAAAATCCTACCTGAATTACATGGTCATCAATTACAGGGTCATCTGCTCCGCTCTTCACTTTTTCATTGCCGCCGCATCCGGAAATAAGAACCAGAAAAATTACCAGCAGGAAAAAGCAAATCATCTTTTTTTTAATAAACATTTTCATTCCCATCCTCCAGAAAAGTATTAAGTATGCCAATTTTAATCACTTAATCCAAAGATGATGCAAGGACATTTAATCTATTAACAACAGTAATTCATATCCTGGGAAAATAAATCTACTAGCTCTCCATCTACAAAGCGGTAAATGGCATATCCCACAAAAGTACCCTTCGACCCGCTAATAATTAGTTCAACAGGAGGTTCTTCATCTATATCTTTAAACTCTATAGTCTGGTTCTCTACTGGAGCGGGAATTGCTTCCGTGAAACGGTAGCCCTCCGGGTAATCCAGGACCACCACCATGGCATTTTTATTACGCCCCACATTAAAGACGATTACCGTATCAATTCTCCCGTCTGCCGTAAGATCTTCCTCATCCCAAATGATGATTTTATTATCCGGAAAATGCTCTCTCCAGTATTCCAGAGCTGCAGTACTTGGGGAAGAGGCGTCCTTGTTTCCATCCTCTGTTACTTCCGCTGAAAAGCCGCACCCTGTCAAAATTACAGTAACTAGCATAGCCCCCATCAAACAAATTGCCCTGCAGCTATGCCTGCTCATACCCGTTCATCCTTCTGGTCTTCTTCCTGGAAAAATATAACCTGATTTTTTCCCCATATGCTTTAAAAGCCATGACCATTATGGCCAAAGTAGCCAGGTAGCGAAGAAACAGCGGCGGAGACAGAATAAAGTGGTTTGCCCAACCGATAGCCTGCTGGGTGCGTGAAAGATCAAAAACCGGGGTATAGCCTGGCATTAAAAGCCAGTTGGTGAGATACCCAACCAAAATAGCACAGGCAAACAAACTGATGGAGTAGATGGCCACTGTCCTTTTACCCATCATCTTGTACATACTGATCAGTTCCGGTAAATTTGTGGCCGCACCCGCCATGAGGAAGGTTAAGGCCGCGCCGGGTGATGCTCCGGCGGCTACGAGAGCAGCTACAAAAGGAATATGACCTACTGCACACACATACATAAGCATGGCCAGCAGGGCCATGCTGCCAATGTGAATAAGGCTGGGATTGCCCAAATACTGTTGAATAAAACCCGGCGGCAAAGCGAGGAAAATGAGTGCCGCCAAAAGCATGCCAGGGACAACAAACTTGCTGACCTGCACCCCCATATCCCCAAAACCCCACTTCAAACCGCTCAAAAGTTTTTCTTTCAGGCTTTCCTCCTCCGTCTCCAAAGTGATAACCTCTTCCCCGGCGAAATTTAAACCCGGTAAAAATAGTTCCGGTCCCGCCAGTCGGTTGCCGATAATACCAATAATCATTGGTATTAGGAAGCCGGCAAGCAGGTAAATCAATGCCACCTGCGGACCCAGAAGTCCATAAGTCAAAATAACGGCCGCCGGATTAATAATGGGAGTGGCAGTATTAAAAGCGAGGGTAGGCCCCAGGTAAGCACCTGAATAATACATACTCATCCCAAGGGGAATGACCCCGCAGCTGCACATGGGCAGCAGCATACCAGATGCTGTCGCTTTGAGGAGGGATGAAATACGTGTGTTGCCGAGCATTTTTTGAAACTTTACCGGGTTTAACACGTTGTGCAACAGCCCTGCCAGTAAAAAGCTAAAGATCAGCCATACCGAGGCGCTGTTTAAAAGATTAATTGTGGCGACAATAACCCTCTGCAGAAATTGCATGACCATTTATTTCTTCCCTTTTTTCACTGCATTAGAGATAGCCTCTTCAATTACCCGAGGGCTTAAGTTGTCATATTTTTTGGCTTCATTAATAATCATAGTGCCTTTGCTGACCATACCGTATTTTTGTACATAGTCGTAATCTTCACCGGCCTTGTAAATTTTGACCTTAACTTCATCACCATACTTGGCAGCAGCTTGTTTAATTAATGCTTCGTTATTGGCACAGGTCGGACAGGTATTAATAAACTCTACGAAAATCTCTGTCATTTAAAATCACTCCTATCGCAATAATCTAGTTATTTAAAGGGTAATCACCTGATCTACTCCGCCTGCTCCCTTAAGAGAAGCATAGAGAACGGGGAAACAGCCGATATGGGCCCCATCAATCAGGCTTTCCGCGATACCACGTTCATAAGCGCATTGGTCACAGGCCATCAAAAGTAAACCAGTCTTTTCATGCAAGGCCTGAAGGCGATCTCCCATCTCAGTACCTTTGAGAAGGAAAAAGGCATTGTCCATAAAGAAAAACATTCCCGCCACCTCTGCACCATGTTCGTCCCTTTCCAGTTGTGGAATCACCATGGTCTTTAATATCTTTTGAGAATTAGTGGAAGTAAAAATATAGGCTACTTTCATGCTTGCATGCTCCTTTTTTAAATTATTGAGTTCAATTTTCGCTTTCAACTACTTTCCGCAATGAGCGTTTTCTTCTCATGCATCACCTTCTTTGCCGCTACGAACTCATTTCTGACCTGTCCCTGGTAACGAGGCTTTTTTATATGTTCTGTCAGATATTCACAATACTCTTTATACAGTTTGCTGCTCCTGTTCCTGGGTCTCTCCAGGTCGATCTTCATATCATCAACAATCTGACCTTTATTCAGAGACATCAGCAAAACCCTGTCGCTCATAAAAACCGCTTCCTCAATATCATGACTGACCATCATTACCGTAACAGCATCCTGCAGAAAGATTGCCTCAAGCTCTTCCTGCAGTTCCCTGCGCATCTGATAGTCCAATGCCCCCAGTGGTTCGTCCATCAGCATTACTTCAGGGCGGCAGGCCAATGCCCTAATCACAGCCGTTCTTTGTTTCATTCCTCCGGAAAGCTGATGAGGAAACAGGTTTTCTTTACCATCGAGCTTGGCCATGCTGAGCAATTTTTTGAGCAATTGAGTCCTCTCAGGCAAAGGCAACTTCTGCCTTTTCATAGGATAAAGGATGTTCGCCTTAAGAGTCATCCATGGGAAGAGGGCATAATTTTGAAAAACAAAGGCCCGGTCAGGTCCAGGTTTTGTCACAATTTTACCGCCTGTCTCCACAACACCCGAATCTGCTTTTTGGAAACCGGCCATGATTGTAAGTAATGTACTCTTTCCGCAACCGGAAGGACCGAGCAGGCTGATGAATTCATTTTCTTTTACACTTATATTAATATCCTCAAGAACCACTGCTGTTTTCCCGTTATTTTTAAAGGACTTGTTCAAACTTTTAACCTGGATTTTGCTCATTCAGCCACCACCTTTGATATTTAGTAACTGCTTAACATTTTTATAAGTTCAAAGTTTTACTAGAAGATTAAATCTTAAAAGTCTCTATCACGTTTTTAAATCATATCAAAAGAAAGAATCACTTCCCAATACATTTTTCCTATAATGGACACGTTTTCTATTTAATAAATCAATATCAGCGACACTGAAACAAAAAGAGAAACTCCCTCTGGAAGTGGAGTTTCTCGAAAAGTTTATCCATGTTAAAATAAAACTGGAGAGCCGGGGATTACCCATAAAACTCTCCAGCACTTTTAGTATTTGCATAGCTATACAGCGAGCGCGCCTTGCTATTCAAAAAATACCCTTATTATGCGCCCCAGAGTCCATGGAGATTACAATACGCTCTCACTGCAACATTTTCTCCCACATCATAAAATTCCCATACCGGTTTATCTCCGGGCTTTAGAAACTTCCTTTGACTTTTAAGATCATCAATAACCTCTACCCACTCGATATAGTGTTTCTCCTCCATGGGATGTTCGGCACTGCCGACCTTGACAGTAACTTTGTTCCCATCTTTTTCTGCAACCGGCACATGCTTTTCTTTGGAGGCATCAACAGTATTTTCTTTCATGAAGGCCATTGGCTTATTGCAGCAAACCAGCTCTCCCTTTCCTGTGTGAAGAACTTCAACAATATTTCCGCATACTCCGCACTTGTAAATCTCCTTTAGTTTAGTCACTCTACAATCCCCTCTCCTCAGGTATATTAATAATCTATGTCATCCAATAATGAATGTCAAGACCTTGTTTTACTTTTTTAGTAAAATCCAACGGCCGATGCCATCGCCCTCAATAATTAGGTGCTCGTAACCCAGCCTATTGAACGTCCGCCGATACTCCTCTGTGGTCAGGGTTTTAGACTTTTCACGAATTCGCCGAAGCCAGTCCGGTCCATCAGGGTGTTTGGCATTAATCTGTTTCAGACATTCCGCACTGCCGCAGCCTGTTCCCACATAAGTCATTCCCCCCGGCGCAAGAACTCTATATATTTCACTGAACGCCTTCTCCTGGTCTTCCCAGAAAATCATGGACCCGCGACTGACTATCAGGTCAGCATAGCAATCCGGCAAGTTCATGGTATGCACATCCTGTATCGACGTGCTGCATCTTTCTGACATGCCTAATTCTGCTGCCCGTCTTTCTGCAATTTTGAGAGCGACAGGCTCAATATCCGCAAAAACGCAGGAGAGCTCGGTTCTTTTCATCATGGCAAAACCCAAATGTCCGCCCCCTGTGCCAATATCCAACATACGTCCCCGGGTAATCCCGGTAGTGGTTATTATATTTTCCGCTATCACATCAAAAATAGGGTAAAAAACCTTTTCTGCAATCTCATCATATCTATAATTTTGCTCGTCCATAACACATTCACCATCAATCTTTCATAATGTAAAAAACTTAAAAGCGTACTGCACATTGCCTAATTGCTTTCTGCAATTTTTATAGAATTCATTATAAAGCCGCAAGTATAGTTGATATTCGTTTTCTTCGGGCTGGAGGTCCCCATAAAAACTTCTCGAAAAGGCGTCACTGATGATTCCAAAGTCACAATCCTTCCCTGAAAATCTTATAAATTGTGCTTTTATACGGTTTGCATATTCTTTTGGCGTACTGGTATCAGCGCTGGGGAATCCAATATACTGAAGCTTTTGCAAGAAAAAGTGATATAGCTCATTTATCTGTTGCTTACGATCTTTTTTCAGCAGTTTCCTATACCACATTTTCCTGCTGAGCCTTTTCAGACAGATTGCACAAATAATTATAAGAACAATGCCTATTGCACCATAGATAATAAAATAGTTCTTTTGCTGGTAACTAATAGCAAATGCGCTTTCAGCGTCCCTTCCGCCGCCAAAAATTCTTGCTGCCATCCCCCCTTCTTGCTGCCCTGCTGAAATATCCTCATCCGGTGAATCAGGCGCAACAGAGTCATCCTCCTTATCACCCTTCAGCGAAGAAATACGATCACTTTCCTCTGTTTTGTCGGATACCCGTTCATTATCTATCAGATATATCTCAGCCGAGACTCCAATTTTCTGTATGACCTCCAGTGACATTAGTCGTGTGGTCAGCTTTAGCTCCCGTGTTGGCGGTTCCAAGGGTCGGATTGCAAAGTGATGGACACCTGCACCTATACTAATAATAAGCACACTGATTATCGCAGCTGTCAAAAAAAATAACGTAAGCGCAGGCCGCACAGAATCCAACTTTAACAGCTGTGAACAATAAACACGGTAGAAAAACAGGGCCACCGCAGCCCATAGGAATATTAGAAATGCAGCTATATTTTGGGAATATTGAAGGAAAGCCGCACCTGCAAGCTCTATAGAGCCAAAAAGGAATAACGCCCCCGCCCCCGTTTTACTACGCGAAAGAAGAAACACCAGGGCTGAAATTACGAAGGCAATCAGAGCATATTGCAGCTCTTCTGCATTGTCAGGATTCCTGCGTAATACAAAAACCATAAAAACAACAGCCATACAAAAGATGATAATGGAAATTGCAATTGACCTTCTGCTGTAACTGCACAGCAGGAAGACGATCTGAAAAAGCAATGCGGTGAGGAATATGGCAGCAATGTTAGCAGCCAGCTCCTCTGGTATATAGAAGCCTTTGCAGGCAGCTTGCACCAAAATGGCGGAAATGATAGTGCAGAGTATAGTGTCCCAAAGATTATTTTTTAAATATCTCTGAAACATATTCACACCCCTGCCTTCCTTATATCTTCCGGAGAAGAGAATATATAATACGGAATGCCTGCACCCTCCAACACACTCACCGACTTTTTCCTCTTTTTTCTCATCACATCATCCATTGTATCAGGCAGGGCATAAAATAAAATGGCATGGCGTTTCCGTCCTTTAACGTCAATCAGAGACTGAAGCAGCTCGGGTGTTACGTTGGCGGTACACACCGCCAGATTTGCTTTGCCGTACAGTGATATCAACTCTTCCCGCAGCAGTCGAAGTAAGTCTGTATTTCCATCCGGACGCTTGTCAATCACCGTCACATCATTTAAAAGCTGCGAGAAATCTACTGAATCCGCAGGGATAAAGCGACGCTTGACCGATGATTTGTCGAAGTAAAGAATTTCATAGTCCATACCATTTCTTTGTGCATACCTGCACAGGGAGGCACTCGTCTCCGCTATACAGTCAAGTACATTCATCAGTAATTCGATTGGATAATCCGGAAGCTGTAAATCCATAAGGATGGAGATACCACTTGCACCATAGCTTTCCATCTGTTTTGTAAGATAGTCTGCTGAATGCGCGGAAAGTTTCCAATGGATCATCTTGATTGGGTCACCGAACGCATATTCACGCACTCCAGCGTAATCCATTTCTTCAGCCGCCGAACGTATCAAAGCCCTTTGGCTTTCGGTATTTACTCTGTCATATATCGCCAGTGTTGACAGGTAATAACTTTTAGGAACTACATCAACAATGTGACATGATTTGGCAGGTATCACAGCTGAGGCAACACCAAACAGCCCAAACACCCGCAATTCCTTTAAACCTGCTTTATACCTGCCCACATGGGCAAATGGAATAGTGAAACTGAATTCTCTCGTTTCAAAAGAACTAATTGACAGCGGCACAGCAGTGGCCTTCTGGATTTCTCCTAACGGGTCAGAGCGAAAAAAGACAGCCTCTGCCTTTGGGCAAATTAGCGGCGAAAGGTTTTGAATCTTCACGCTGAAATGCAAATTTTCTCCGCGCTGACAAGTATCTATCTCACTCTGCTCAAGACAGGTTATATTCCTTCTTAAGAGCTCACGATACAGCAGAGATACCGGAATAGAAAGGATAATGACGAGCACAGGAAGATATCCAAATGCACTGTTCATATACACAGCAGGGATAAAAGCAATAAGCAGTGCTCCAATACCGAATAGCACAAATCGTTTTGATATGCGCATCACACCTGCTCCTTTGGCACAATAATACCATCCAGTATTTCACCCACTATTTGCCACCCCGTCCGCTTGCTGTTCTTTGCATCATGAGTAAGGATTAAGCGGTGAGTTAATACATAGGGTGCCAGATATTTCACATCATCAGGAATAACATAATCCCGGCCATTGTATAGTGCGTACGAGCAACAAAGTCCATGGAGGGCTATGCCTCCTCTGGGGCTGCTGCCCAGCAATATGTCTGGATGATTGCGGGTAGCAGCGACTAATTCTACAATATATCTGATCATTGCAGGCGATACATATACTCTTTCGGCCAGCTCCTTAAGAGCAATGATATCTGCCTCACCAACTACAGATTTTAGGTTTTTATTTTGCTTGCTTTTTGCTATTACCTTCATTTCATCCTCAAAGGCGGGATACCCTATGGATATTTTTATCATAAACCTGTCTATCTGGGCCTCGGGCAGAGGATAGGTGCCAAAGGATTCCACCGGGTTCTGTGTTGCCAGCACCATAAAGGGCTCCTGCAGCAAATAAGTTTGCGAGTCCACTGTGACCTGCTTCTCCTGCATGGCCTCCAAAAGGCTGGCCTGTGTCTTTGCTGAGGCACGATTAATTTCATCTGCCAGGATAATATTACTCATTACCGCACCCGGCCGGAATTCAAACTCACCGGTTTTTTGATTATATATGGAAAAGCCTGTTAAATCAGAAGGCATAATATCGGGGGTAAACTGAATACGCTTAAACCCGCAGGAAATTGAAAGTGCCAAAGATGAGACAAGACTGGTCTTGCCAACACCTGGCACATCCTCAATCAGCACATGTCCTCCACTTATAAGAGTAAGCACCACCAGCTCCACCATCTGCCGCTTACCCACGATAATAGTTTCTATGTTGTCGGTAATTGCAGCAATTGTCTCGCCTGCCGCCGTTGTCTCCTTGGATGTAAGTCTTTCACCGGAAATTGCAATTTGATTCCCCATATTGATTACAAATCCTCCTGCTATTTTTTAAACCGTGCATTATCTCATAAGCAAATTGTTCACTTATCTAAACATAGGAGCGCACAGACGTATAGGCCTTTCCCCTGAACTATACTCGAGCACCTTGACATTCACACCATAAACATCCTTCAAATTCCGTTCAGTTACAATTTCGGAGGCCCGGCCAAACAGCAGCGGCTTATCCCGTTGGAGCAGCACCACATTGGCATCACACATGAAAGCCTGATCAGGCAAATGAGTAGTCATAATAACTGCGTAACCTTTATCCCGAAGGTTACGAATCTTAGCAATAACCCTCAGCATATTGCCGTAATCCAAGTTTACTGTGGGCTCATCCAGTACCAGCAGCTGCGGTTGCTGGGTCAACGCGCGTGCCAGCATTACAAGCTGACGCTCACCGCCCGAAATGTCAGTATAGGGGTGTTTTCTCAAATGGGCGATACCCATATCCTCCATAGCCGACTCTGCTACCTCTCTGTCATGAGCATTAGGCTGCGCCAGATACCCTGTACTGCTGATACGCCCCAGCATCACCACATCCTGCACCAGATATGGAAATGGCGGCACATGCTGCTGCGCCACATAAGCCGCAATCTTTGCCATGCGCCGCACTGACCAGTGCTGAATGCTTTCACCATCGATACTTACTTCTCCCTTCAGTGGTTTGAGAAAACGCATCACACTTTTGAATAAAGTTGTTTTGCCCACGCCGTTTGGTCCCAGCAGACAGCAAATCTCCCCCGATTCCACCGTAAAATTCACATCTTTCAATATAGGCCGGTGTCCAGGATATCCACAGTCAAGATGACGTATTTCCAGTTTCATTCCCATCCCCTCCTACGTTGCATAAGCGCCATCGCAAGGATGGGCATTGCTGTCAGAGTAACTAACGGCCCCAACGGGAAGGAGCCAAAACATTCTATATAGATAAGAGAAGAAATAGCACGGCACAACACAAGTACCAGTCCACCGAAAAAAATGCCGGCATAGTACAGAGGTTTAAATTTTGCACCAACCCAATAGCGGCAGACATGGGGCACTACCAGTGCCAGGATGCCCACATTCCCGCAGTGAATTATAGCTGACGCCACCAATAATGTAACCCCGAGTATTGATATAGTACGCATAACTCTTGGATTCACCCCCATGCTCAGCACCTCCTCATCCGAAAAGCTGACCGCACAGAATGAAAACCGCATCAGATGAACAGGGAGAATTCCAATTATCGTGGTAATCAACATTACATAAAAGCTGATGGTGGAAAAGGAAATCGAAGTATTGGACGAAAATCCCCTCATGGTAAGCTCCATCATTATTTCTATATCCAACTCATCCATCACAAAACGATAGTATGAAATAATGACATTGACCATTTGTGTGAGCACCATCCCCACCAAAAGCATATCGGTAACCGCCGCTCTGTTACGCCCTATCATTTTCCCTCCCAGCATGGCCAGAAGCAGCATTACTAACGCAAACCCATAGCAATATATATATCGCTGGGCAGTCATAAAATAGACTTCTGTGGAAAAGGTGAGCACCAGCATTAATAGCCCAAGGTTAACACCACTGGTTACCCCCAGCATTGTAGGTGCTGCCATGGGATTTCTGAATACTCCCTGATATACTGCGCCTGCCAGCGATAAAATTGCACCCGAAAGAAATGTCAGTACGGTGTTTTTGAAGCGTGCGACCGTCATCAAATAATAGGGATGTTGCTCAATTAACGCTTCCCTTTCCAAATAGAGGGGTAGCTTGAAAAGCTTTGCAAAAGAAAGTCTCGCCCATAATATCAGATTTTCAGCCACCTCCCGTGGTGCTATTATCCCCGGTTCACCTCCGCTTTTAAGGCAAAGTGTAAAGGAAACAATAATGATAAACAGCAGAACCGACATAGGAATCAGCCACTTTTTATGCCCAATCCGCATTTCGTGCCCTCCTGTGTTTCATCATAAATATCAGAAATATTACGCCACCGACCGAGCTGGTCACCACATTAATAGTTGATGCAAAACCGATGAGACAGGCTATGTAATATATAAATACCATAATTACCGCCCCTGACAAGGCAGACACCGGGAGCAGTTCACCATAATCAGCTCCTGCAAGCTGGCGGGCAATATGGGGTACAATCAGCCCAATGAAAGCAATTTGGCCAACAAAGGCAACAGTCACACCCACCATCAGTGTGCACAGTGCGAATGTAACAATACGCAATCGCCCGGTGTTAACACCCATTGACTGCGCCTCATCCTCCCCCAGCACCATAGCATTTAACCTGTGCCGTATTGCCATTAACACCATCAGCACTGGGAGTACAATTATGCTCATAACAAGCAGATGCTCGGGTTTATAAGCAGCATTGAAGCTGCCCATGGAAATTGTCTGAATTGCAAGTACCCTGGAGGTGCCAGAGTCATGGAGAAGCATATAATACTGCGCCAATGCCGTTATTACACCGCTGATAGAAGCAAACATAAAACCGGTGAGGAAAAGTACAACAGTAGACATTCGCCCTCTTCCCGCTGCCTGTGATATGCCCACCACCAGCAACGCTCCTAAGAGGCAGCCGGCAAATATCCATACTTGTTGTATGTTACGTTGAAGCCAGGTCATCTCGTTTAAAATACGGACATAATCCCCTTGAGTGTACGCGGTATAGGTAACTTCTTCCCTCATAAAAAAAAGGATATAGAGTACACCACCCAGCAAGCCGCCAGATTGTACGCCCAGCAGCCCAGGGGATGCCATTGGGTTTCTGAACACCCCTTGATATATTGCACCACATGAAGAAAGCGCAGCACCCGTTAAGGCAGCAATCAAAAAGGTGCAAATGGTATAAAGTATGCCATTTGTATTGATGCCTCTGACCAGGATGTTGCTCAGATCATGCAGCCTGCGCCCGACTTTTTCCAGATATTCCGCAAAGGTAATCGGTTGATGTACCAGATCGGTTTGCAGGAGAATGGCCATAAAAATTAGAAGAATAAGAACGATCGCAAGGGCAATAACCATTCTCGCATATTTAGTCCAAACAAGACGTCGGCTTTCTCTTTCCTCCCGCAATGGATTTTGGCCATCTGGCTGTGAATGAACAATTATATCTGAGTTATCCTGAAACGATGACTCCCTGCTGTTTTTCTTATGTGACAATTCTTCGCCTCATTCTGTCTCCCTAATTGTTAAGAATTTCATCCAGCTGGGCATCTGACAGCTCATGCCGGTAGAATTTTCTATAAAATTCTTTAGTCTTGGCTCGCAGCTCATCATCCGAATAGGCATCATAAAATTGTGCAGCTATCCAGATAGGCTCTAAAATACTCTCGGCCGATCCTTCAGTCCAGCTTCCTATTCCGCTGGGGTTGATAAAAATGTCGTAGCTGCCGGTAATGGTAGTTGGAACGATATTTCCATCCCCATCCAAAAAACCATGGTTTACAGTCAACCCGCTGGTGGATGTTATCTCATCGTATGTTGCCCATAAAGGGTCAGAAATGATATGATCGCGGATGCGACTGTTTTGTACAATGACTGCGGGGAAATCTTCATCCCCTAGATGTGCAGGATCAGCCACAGTAAGCGCATATTTAGTCTGAGCTGCATACCCTCCGGTGACAGTCAGGGTTTTGGAAACGCTTGCCAGTGGATTGACATACCAGCTGCGCACCTGTCCATAATCAGGGTATATCGCAGAGGCATTCACTACACCTGCAATACTCATATAATAGCTCATGGGGTTTTGGGAATAACCGCTTCGGACTACAGCAAGACCATTTTCACTTAGAGTAACAGCAGCACTGTTGTGCAATTTGTAAGCAGCTCCCTCATCACAGTCAGAAATGTATAGAGAATAAAAACCACGAACATTTGCCAGCGAGGTATTAGCCAGATATGAAACACCGTTTGCTTTTTTGTCATTGTCGAAGTCTATCAGATTATATGTAAATCGTTTTACCTTGCTTCCAATTTCGCTGATAGTAGCGTTGTAATAGGACACATAATCAGAAGCCAATTTCGGAGCATCTGTACCGCCACTAGCGCTTTTATCTCCCAGCAGCTCCCCTATAAGCTGCACGGTAGAACAAATATTTTTGCTGTTACTCAGGGCAGGCAGGACCACATACGCAATTTCCTGCTCCTTTAACCGGGCGATTTGTTCTTCTGAAAAAACAGTCTGCCCGGATAGTTCAATGCATGCCTGAGGTTCAAGGGTAAGTAATGTGCCAAAATCAGTCTCTGAAAGAGGGCTTGCACCGTTTCCCGGCCATAGATTGGCTGCCTGCTTGATACCCTCATAGTCAAAAACATCCTGTACTAATTGGTTGTCTAAAAAATCAGCATTTGCCGCAACCAACCGTCCACCGCCTCCCAGCATCCGGACAATAACTGCCGCTTCCCCTGTTGCCGCTACCAGGTCCACTTCCTTGGGTAATTTTACAACTTCCCCAAAAGCGTTCACTAGATGGCGTTCACCTGCTGTCGCAGTGGCATATTGATTTTCTCCATCCAGGCCGGTCCCGCCGCTGCCAAGGCCGCCGTCAGCAGCCTGTGCCTTTCCATCGCCGCTCTGCTCTGTTCCCGTATCTTCTGCATTATCAATGTCGGAAGATGAAAAATTCTCCGGTTTATCCTGAGACTGAAAGTTTGCCTCAGCACCTGCATCATAGGAAATCCCGGGTGCGCTTAATTCGTCCTTTTCGTCACCGGATAAAGGATTATGCTTTACCCTGTCCCTCTCAACCGGCGATTGCTGATCCACATCCTTGGGGGGAATATAGTTATCTTTCTCTTGATTGTGGCCCAGATTATCCACCAGCTTATTTTCATTCTGATAATCAACCACTTCAGAGTCGGTTTTATAAAGAACCTGTTCCAGGGTTGGACTGGGCCGACAGCTTGTAAGCAGCATCAAAATACAGGTCGATAATATTAGCCATACAATAATCCATTTTTTATTCAACATAAGAACTCCGTTTATGTTCATAGCAAAGGTAAAGGAGATTACCCCTTTACCTTTGCTTATATCTTTACTTATTACCAAAATTCCCTAAAAAACAAGAACCGGTCTATACGTTATCCGTTCATGTATTTCATGATTATCGTTGCCAGCTGAGCTCTGCTTACAGGGCTCTGCGGATCGATTGTGTTGCTGTCGCTGCTGATCAGGTGTGCATTGTAAGCCCAATTCATGGCATTCAGTGCCCAATCAGATATTTCACTGTAACCATTCATGCTGACAAATCTGCTGTTAGCACTGGCATTGCCCATTGTAACTCCGCGATAAACAGTCAGATTATAAAGCATCTGCATGGTCTGTTCCAGATTTATCTTCTCTGCAGGTGCAAACTCTGTGCTGCTGATACCCTTTACAATTGAATTTTTTGTTGCCCATTTCACTCCGGCAGCATACCATGAATTATCAGGAACATCTGTAAACTCGCTTTTTTCGCTGCCTGCATCTGCCTCCACCATATTGCTCATTACTGTTACAAACATTGCTCTGGTCATAGTCTCATCGGGGCTGAACTCTGTTGCCGAAACACCTCGGAAATATCCTTTTGAGGAAACAAAATCTACAGCCGGTGCATAAGCTGCATTTTTGTCCACATCTGCAAAGACAATCGGCACACCTTCCGTTTTGCCTGTTTCAGCTGTTGCCGCCTCTGGATAAAATGCTTTGTTAGAGGCAGAGGCTAATGTGGCAGAGGTTGTTTTTCCTGATCCAATACCGACAGTCATATCAGGTGCCCATGCTTCAGTGTCATCATGTCTTTTCCCCTTTGTTGAAAGTGCATAATTAATACCTTCTGTTAAAATCTTTTCGAATTCTACCGGGTCATAATTGGTGAGATCGGCTGTGCAGCCATCGGGCAGAGAAGCATTGCTCAGCAGGACTTCTACAGTCTCCTGAAGCGCTTCATCGTCTGTCACATGGAAAAAGTTCTGATAGAAATATGCAGCCGCATAGGCAGGATTTATTGACAGCGCATCAGAGTATATAAAGCTTTGGAAATATGGAATACCAAGTGCATTTTCATGTGTTTGCATTGTCATGCCATACAGGCAGTTAGGCAATGTGTCGATTATTACAGGCAGATTACTCTCACTGATACCAGCAGTTTCTGCTGCTTCACGAAGGATATCGCCTTTGCCGATGGCAACCACAACATCGCAATCCAGAACCTGCGCCAATGTTGCTGATGCTCCCAGCTTGTCAGAAAGCAAATTTGTGTTATCACGGCAGTATTCAACCAGACGATCGGGCTTTGCCTGGCTCACATCAGTTGCGCGTGTGCGCATTACCCAGGTTGCGCCATTATCTTCTGTAGTACTAACGATAGCCACTGATTTTTTTGCAATGCTCTCTTCAGCTAACTTTCTGGCAACATAAAAGTATGTTCCCCAGACATATTTGTCATAGTCTGATGCTATGATTGTGGGATCACCATAACGTGCTGTAAGATTCTGCTCCTTCATGATGTCCTTCATGGTGGAAGCAATATTTTTCAAGTTTTCAGTCTGAAATACCAATGTAGATATTGAGCAAGTGTAGTAGCTGGGATTGTAGTCATTGGCAGCATTTGCATCTATATTTTCAGGCAGTGATTCGATAACGGCAACATAAGATTCATTTTGTTTGGCAGAGCCTGTACA
>LSQX01045828.1_pt3 | contig 22252 bp, 26 predicted proteins | sample 654561 | NCBI WGS metagenome assembly LSQX01 (sample SAMN04489861, study PRJNA283612) | anaerobic digester metagenome | isolation source: 4 biogas reactors fed with cattle manure at either 37C or 55C with and... | place: Denmark: Kongens Lyngby | collected 2014
GCCTGCGCCACCTGCTCACCCTCGATGGCCTGCCCCGCGCGGCGATCGTGGCCCTCCTCGACCGCGCCCAGGCCTTCCTGGATGGCCACGGTGGCGCCGACCCGCGGCGAGCCCTGGACGGCATCGCCGTGTGCACGCTCTTCTTCGAACCGTCCACGCGCACGCGGCTTTCGTTCCAGCGCGCCGCGCAGCGGCTGGGCGCGGACGTGCTCGCCTTCGATGCGTCGACCTCGTCCACGAACAAGGGCGAGACCGCGCTCGACACCCTGCGCAACATCGAGGCCATGGGCGTGCGCGGCTTCATCGTGCGCCATCGCGACGACGGCGCCGCAGCGATGCTGGCCGCGGCGGCCCGGCCGGGCACCGCGGTGGTCAACGCCGGCGATGGCCGCAGCGCGCACCCCACCCAGGGCCTGCTCGACGTGCTCACGCTGCGCCAGGCGAAGGGCGGCGATTTCGCGCGGCTCAGGGTTGCGATCGTCGGCGACATCCGGCATTCGCGCGTGGCGCGCTCGGGGCTGCACGCCCTGCGCGCGCTGGGCATCGGGGAGGTCCGTGCCTGCGCCCCCGCTGCCCTGCTGCCCGAGGACGGCCTGCTCGAAGGCTGCGCCGTCGTGGACGACCTCGACGCCGCGCTCGAGGGCGTGGATGCGGTCTTCATGCTGCGCCTGCAGCGCGAGCGGATGCTGGAAGGGCTGGTGCCCTCGCTCGAGGCCTACCATCGGGACTACGGCCTGACCGCGGCCCGCCTGCGGCGCGCGGCGCCGGACGCCGTGGTCCTGCACCCCGGCCCGATGAACCGCGGCGTCGAGATCAGCGACGAGGTCGCGGACGGCCCGCGGTCGCTGGTGCTGAAGCAGGTGGAGAACGGAGTGGCCGTGCGCATGGCGGTGCTGGAGGCGCTGCTGGCCTGAGACCCGCGGGCCGGCGTCTCAGCGCAGCAGCACGACGGTCGCCAGCCCGAGGAAGCTGAAGAAGCCCACGACGTCGGTCACCGCGGTCACGACCACGCCACCGGCCACGGCCGGATCGATGTCGGCGCGTTTCATCGCCAGCGGCACGAGCACGCCGGCCAGCGCCGCGGAGGCGAAGTTGATGACCAGCGCGGCGGTGATCACCACCCCGAGCATCCAGTCCTGGAACCAGGCCACCGAGACCAGGCCGACGAAGCCGCCGATGAGCAGCCCGTTGATCGACGCCACGCGCAGCTCTTTCCACAGCAGCAGGCCGGCGTTGCTGGCGCCGACCTGGCCCAGCGCGAGGCCGCGCACCATCAACGTCAGCACCTGCATGCCGGCGTTGCCGCCGATGCCCGCGACGATCGGCATCAGCACCGCCAGCGCGACGATCCGCTCGATCGTGGCCTCGAAGCGGCCGATCACGAAGGCGGCGAGGAAGGCCGTCATCAGGTTGATGCCGAGCCAGACCACGCGCCCGCGCACCGCGCGCCGCACCGGCGAGAACAGGTCCTCGTCCTCGTCCAGGCCGGCGGCACTCAGCGCCTGGTGCTCGGCCTGCTCGCGGATGATGTCGACCACGTCGTCGATGGTGATGCGCCCGAGCAGGACGTTGCCCTCGTCGACCACCGGGGCGGAGACCCAGTCGTGGTCGGAGAACTGCCGCGCGACCGATTCCGCGGAGTCGCCGACGTGGATCGCGGTCAGCTCGTCGTCGATCAGCTTGTTGATGGGGCTGCCAGGCTCGCTGGTCACCAGGTCCTGCAGCGCGACCCAGCCCAGCAGCTGGTGGCGGCGGTTGACCACGTACAGGTGGTCGGTGTTGTCGGGCAGCTCGCCCCGCAGCCGGAGGAAGCGCAGCACGACGTCCACGGTGGTGTCGGCGCGCACCGTCACCACGTCCGGGTTCATCAGCCGGCCGGCGGTGTCCTCCGGGTAGGACAGGGCCTGCTCCAGGCGCTCGCGGTTCTCGCGGTCCATGGACTTCAGGACCTCGTCGATCACCGTGCCCGGGAGGTCCTCCACCAGGTCCGCGAGGTCGTCGATGTCGAGGTCCTCGACCGCGGCGACGATCTCGTCGGGATCCATGTCGGCCAGCAGGCCCTCGCGCACCTCGTCGCCGACGTGGACCAGCACCTCGCCGTCGTCCTCGGGGTCGACCAGGCCCCAGACCACCATGCGGCGGTCGGGCGGCAGCGATTCGAGGAGGTTGCCGATCTCGGCCGGCGCCAGGGTGTTGACCAGCCGGCGCACGGGGCCGAGCCTGCCGCTGTCCAGTGCATCGGACAGCAGTCGCAGCTGGCGCGCGGTCTTGTCGTGGCGGACGGCTTCGGCCATGGAATGCTTCCGAGGAGCGCGTCGCGCGACGGGCTGCGCGACAGGGATCAGGCGTTCATGCGCGCATTATCGCCCGCTGCCGCCGCCGGTGCACGGGCCGCGGTCCCCGCTCAGCGACGCAGCCGCGCGCGCACCCGGCGGGCGGCGGCGAACACGCGCCCCGCGAAGCCGCGGTCGAGCTCGGCCTGCAGGGTCCCCAGTTCGGCATAGAGGCGCCTGCTGTGTGCGTCCCGGCGCGCCAGCAGCTCGCGCAGTTCGGCGACGTCGCCATCGCTGAGCACGTGGCCGGGGCGGAGGTGGTCGGGCAGCGGACGGTCCACGTAGACCGTCGAGTGGCGGGATGCCAGCTCCCGGGCGGGGCGCTGGCGGGTGTAGAAGTACAGCGCGACCGACTTGCGGCTCGTGGACGCCTGTCCGGGGGGAAGCCGGATCGGCGGGAAGCCGTGCCAGCTCTGCTCGGTGGTCTCGAACACCACGCAGCGGTTGAAGAGCGGCGCGATGGAGGTGACTTCGTCGGTCGCGGGGTCGCGGGGATCGCGGTGCAGCTGCAGGGTGCCGCCCCATTCCTCCCGCCACCCGTGGTTGAGGTACACGATCAGGTTCAGCCGCCGGTGCCAGCCCGTCGTCGGATGCATGTTGAAGTCGATGTGGGCGTCGAGGCTCTGGCCGTCGCGGTTCTCGTGGGTGCCGCCGCCGAAGTACTCCGGGTCGTAGAGCAGGTCGTCGATGCCGGTCACGTGGCCCACGAGCGCGAGGAAGTCCGGCGACCGGACGCAGTCGTCCAGCGCGGCGAAGGCGTCGCCGAGCGCACGGATGCGCTCGACCGTGGACTTGCCGCCGGCGACGCCGTCCTCGTTGAGGAAGTGGCCCTGCTCGAAGTCCGGGAACTGCGCAAGCAGGGACGCGGCGAAGGCCGGCTCGAGGAACCCGTCGACGACGCAGTGGCGGAAGGGCCGGGCCCCGAGGAAGGCCTCGCGGAGGGAATCGGCCCCGGCGACCACGGGCGCGGCCACGACGCCGCGCAGCGACCGGCCGCTCATGCCGGCACCAGCGAGGACAGCCAGCGCTCGATGCCGGCGCGGTCGCGGGCGCGCAGCAGCGCGGGCGCCCTGGCGCGCAGGGCCGAGAGGTCGTGTGCGCGCACTTCGCGCCGCACCTCCAGCAGGGTCGAGGGATGCACGCTGAATTCCTCCAGGCCGAGGGCGAGCAGCAGCGGCGTGAGCATCGGATCGCCCGCCATCTCGCCGCAGACCGCGGCCGGGCGGCCGTGGCCGCGCGCGGTCGAGATCACCTGCTGCAGCAGCTGCAGCACCGCCGGGTGCAGCGGGCTGTGCAGCTCCGGGAGCGCGTCGTTCCCGCGGTCGGCCGCGAGCAGGTACTGGACCAGGTCGTTGGTGCCGATCGAGACGAAGTCCACGAGATCGACCAGGGTCGGGAGCGCGATCGCGGCCGCCGGCACCTCGATCATCGCGCCGAGCGGGATCCCCTCGGCCACTGCATGGCCTTCGTCGCGCAGGCGGGTCGTGGCCAGGCGGAGCATCCGCCGCGCCGCCACCAGCTCCTCGCGCCGGGCGACCATCGGCAGCAGGACGCGGACCGGGCCGTAGCCCGAGGCGCGCAGGATCGCACGCAGCTGGGTGGCGAAGACGTCGCGACGCCGGAGCGCCAGCCGGACGCCGCGGACGCCCATCGCCGGGTTGGGTTCGAAGGGAAGGGCCAACCCGCTGCCGTCGGCCTTGTCGGCGCCGATGTCGAGGATGCGGATGGTCGTGGTGCGCCCGGTCATGCCCAGCACCAGGTCACGGTAGGCGACGAACTGCTCCTCCTCGGTGGGCAGGTGGTCGCGCTGCAGGAACAGGAACTCGGTCCGGTACAGGCCGATGCCCGCGGCCCCGAGCGAATGCGCTTCGGCCACGTCCTCGCGGCTCTCCGCGTTGGCGTACAGGCGGATGTCGACGCCGTCGACGGTGCGCGATGGCTCGCGCCGCAGCCGGTGCAGTTGGCGGCGCTCGCGCTTGCCCTCGCGCACGCGCTCGCGGTGCGCGCGCAGGTCGTCGGCGTCCGGATCGACGATGACCAGGCCGGTCGCGCCGTCGATCAGGAGCACGTCGCCGTCGTTCACCTGCGCGAGCGCCTGCGGGGCCCCGACGACCAGCGGCAGGTGCAGGCTGCGGGCGAGGATCGCACTGTGCGAAAGCATGCTCCCGCCGCCGGTCACGATGCCGAGGACGCCGCGTGCGTGCAGGCGCGCGACCTCCGAGGGCGCCAGGGTGTCGGCGACGAGGATCTCCCCGGCGATGCCGCTGACCTCGGCGTCGTGGCTGTGCAGGGCCGAATGGATGCGCCCGATCACGTGGTCGAGGTCTTCCACCCGGCTGCGGAAGTAGGGGTCGTCCATGCCTTCGAAGACCGCGGCGAGCCGGTCCCGCTGCACGCGCAGCGCGTAGTCGGCGCCGTAGCGTTCGCGGGTGACCAGTTCGTCGAGGCCCTGAAGCAGCTCCGGGTCGTCGAGCAGGAGCGCATGCAGGTCGAGGAATTCGCCCACCTCGACCGCCAGCGCCCCGTGCAGACGTGCGCGCAGCCCCGCCAGTTCGGCGCGCACGGTCGCGATGGCCTCGTGCAGCCGGGCGACCTCGGCGGGCACGGCCGCGCGCGGGATCCGTTCCTCGGCCACCTCCAGCGCATGCGGCTGTCGGACCCGCGCCCGGCCGAGGGCATTGCCCCGCGATGCGCCCTGGCCGGGGAACAGCTGGCGCATCAGCCGTCCTCGTCGAAGCGGCGTTCGAACAGCGCGCACACGGCGTCGGCCGCGGCCTGCTCGTCCGCGCCCTCGACCCGCAGCGTGACCGCGGTGCCGGTGCCGGCCGCGAGCAGCATGACGCCCATGATGCTCTTGGCGTTCACCTCCCGGCCCTTCGCGGTGAGGGTGGCGTCGACCTCGTAGTCGGACAGCAGCTGGACCAGGCGGGCGGTCGCACGCGCGTGCAGCCCCAGCCGGTTGGCGACGACGAGTTCACGTTCGATCATGGCCGGGCCGCCTCATGCGTCATCGAGCACCACTCCGTTGCGGGCACCCGCGGCCGCGACCGCGGGAAGTTCGGCGAGCGCGAGCTCGGGATAGTTCAGCACGCGCAGGAGCATCGGCAGGCTCAGCGCGGACACCCGGCGCACGGGCGTGCCGAGGTGGGCCAGGCGCGCGGCGACGTTGGCCGGCGTCGCGCCATACACGTCGGTCAGCACGAGCACGCCGTCGCCGCAGTCGGCGCGGCGCAGCGCGGCGCTGGCGGCCGGGAGCGCGGCGTCGGGGTCGGCGTCGAAGCGGACCTCGAAAACCTCGACGGCCAGCGGGAGGGTGCCCAGCAGGCGGGTCGCCACCGCGGCGAGCGCGGTGCCGATCCCCTGGTGCGTGACGAGCAGGATGCCGACGGCCATCGCCACAAGTTAGCAGAGCGACGCCACGCGGCGAAGCGCGGCCCGGCGGCCGGCCGCGGGGCTCAGTCGAGCTCCCTGTGGTGGGTCGCCACCTCGTTCCAGCCCCGGCTGCGCGCGTGCTCCGCGGCGGCCTCGGCCAGGAAGACGGACCGGTGCCGGCCGCCGGTGCAGCCGAAGGCCACGGTGACGTAGCTGCGCGTGGACGAATGCATGCGCGGCAGCCACGCGTCGAGGAAGGCGTTGACCTGCTGAAGGTACTCGGCGACCTCCGGCTGGCCGGCGAAGTAGTCGCGGACCGGCCCGTCCCGGCCGGACAGCGGGCGCAGCCGCGCGTCCCAGTGGGGGTTGGGGAGGGCGCGCGCGTCGAAGACGAAGTCCGCGTCCGGCGGCACGCCGCGGCGGTAGGCGAAGGATTCGAACAGCAGCGACAGCGACGAGTCCATGCCGAGCCCGAGCTCGGTCAGGACCCGTCGGCGCAGCTGGTGCACGTTGAGCTCGCTGGTGTCGATGATGATGTCGGCAAGCGAGCTCAGCGGCCGCAGCACCTGCCGCTCGAGCGCGATGGCGTCCGACAGCGCCAGCCCCAGCCGCGTCAGCGGGTGCCGGCGGCGGGTGTCGGCGTAGCGCTTCAGCAGGACCGCGTCGGCGGTATCGAAGAACACCAGCTTCGGGTCGAAGCCCATGCCGCCGACCGCGGACAGCCATTCGGGGATGTTCGCGAGGTCCCCGCGGCTGCGCACGTCGATGCCCACCGCCAGCTTCTGCGACGCGCGCTCGGGGTGGGTGGCGCTGCGCACGAAATCGGGCAGCAGTTCGGCCGGGAGGTTGTCGACGCAGTAGTAGTCGAGGTCTTCCAGGGTGTTCAGGGCGACGGTCTTGCCGCTGCCCGACATGCCGCTGACGATGACCAGCGAGTTGCCACCGGCGTTCATGGCGTGCTCCGCTCGAGGAACTGGGAATGGCGGGCCAGGAAGGCGGCCGCCGGGTCGACGCCCTTCGATCGCAGCACGTGCACGCGCGCGGCCGCTTCGGTGAGCACCGCCAGGTTCCGCCCCGGCATGACCGGCAGGGTGATCATCGGCACGTCGAGGTCGAGCACCCGGCGCGACCCGAGGTCGCCGGTCAGGCGCACCATGCCGCTTGCGTCGCGTCCCGCCGGGGCGCTTTCCGGGCGGGCCAGGTGCACGATCAGCCGCAGGTACTTGTTCCGCTTCACCGCGGTGTCGCCGAACATCTCGCGGATGTTGAGCACGCCCAGGCCGCGAAGCTCCAGCAGGTCCTGCAGGAGCTCGGGGCAGGTCCCGTCGAGCACGTCGGGGGCGATCTGGGCGAACTCCGGTGCGTCGTCGGCCACCAGGCGGTGGCCCCGCGTCACCAGCTCCAGCGCCAGCTCGCTCTTGCCGGTGCCGGATTCACCGGTGATCAGCACGCCGATCGAATAGATCTCCATGAACACGCCGTGCAGCGTGACCCGCGGCGCGAGCGCGCCGGCCAGGTGGTACTGCAGCACGTTGTACAGCTCGTGCCCGCGGCGCGTGGACGACCACAGCGCCACGCCCGACTCCTCGGCCATGTCGGCCAGGTCTTCCGGGCAGGGTTGGCCCTTGTTGACGACCAGCGCCAGCGGACCGAACTGCAGGATCCGCTCGAGCGTCTCCCAGCGCTGCCGCGGTTCGAGTCCGTCCAGCCAGGCCAGCTCCTCGCTGCCGAGGATCTGCACTTTGTTGGGATAGATGGTGTTGAGGTAGCCGGCCAGCGAGGGCCGGCGCGACACGGTGTCCACCGCCTCGAGCTGGCGCGAGGCGCCTGCCTGGCCCGCGAGCCAGCGCAGGTCGAGCCGCTCGCGGAGCTGGTCGAACAGCTCCTGCGCGGTGATCGCCGCCTTCACGCCGAAGCCCTCCGGTCGCCCCCGCCCTGCAGCAGCATGCCGCGCAGGGCGGTGATGTCGCGCGCCGCGCGCACCGCGTCCCGGAAGCCGGCGTCGGCGAACAGGCCGGCCAGCTCCGACAGCGTGTCGAGGTGTTCCTGGGCGCGGTCGCCGGGGGTGGTCATGGCGAACACCAGGTCGACCGGCTGGCCGTCGCGTGCATCGAAATCCACCGCGGTGGCCAGCCTCAGGAAGGCGGCGCGGGGCTCCGTGAAGGCATCGCTGCGGCAGTGGGGGATGGCCACGCCGCGCCCGATCCCGGTGCTGCCGACCGCCTCGCGGCCGCGCAGGGCCGTGGCGATGACCGGGGTCCACTCGGGGGAGTTCCCGCCAAGGAGCCTGGCGGCCACGTCCAGCACCTGGTCGCGGCTGCCCGGCTCCACCACCTGGACGATCCGGTCCGCGGCCAGCAGGTCGGTGTAAGGCATCCCCCTGTTCCCGCGCGCGTCAGCCGAACTCGCCGTCCCTGACGGGGTTCCCGCCGCGGCGGTGCTGGTCGATCATCTTCTTCTTTTCCTTGACCAGCATCCGGTCGAGCTTGTCGGCCAGGAGGTCGATGGCCGCGTACATGTCGGCGGCGCGCGCGTCGGCATGGAGCGTCTTGCCGGACACCATGACCGTCGCTTCGGCGCGGTGGTCGGGCTTGTCGATGCTGAGCTGCGTGCGGACCTGGAGCGGCGGGTCGTACAGGCGCGAGAGGCGGCCGAGCTTGGTCTCGACGTAGTCGCGCAGCGCTGGGGTGACGTCCATCTGCTGGCCGTGGGTTTCGATGAGCATCGCAACCTCCTTTTCCGGTGGGGGCCACAGCATGGCGCGAAGCCCGGCCGTGGTTGTCATGGACAGGTTAACCCACGCGCCGGGGGCCCGGTAGGCGTTCAGGCGATGCGCACGCGCTCGTGCGAGGAGGGGATGTTCAGGGCTTCCCGGTACTTGGCCACGGTGCGCCGGGCGACCGGCACGCCGCTGTCCTTGAGGCGCTCGGCAAGCCGCGCGTCGGACAGCGGCTTGCGCGGGTCCTCGGCCTCCACCAGGCGCCGGATCATGTCCTGGATGGCCACGCTGGAGGCCTCGCCGCCGCCTCCGGTGTCGATGCCCGAGGCGAAGAAGGCGCGCAGCGGGATGGTGCCGCGGGGGGTGTGCACGTATTTGCGCGCGACCGCGCGCGACACCGTGGACTCGTGCATGCCGATCTGCGCCGCGACCTCGCGCAGCGTCAGGGGGCGCAGCGCCTGGGCTCCGAACTCCAGGAAGCCGGACTGCTCCCGCACCAGGCAGCGGACCACCTTGAGCAGGGTCTCGCCGCGGGCCTCCAGGTTCTTCAGCAGCCAGCGCGCCTCCTGCAGGCGCCCGCGCAGGTAGCCCGCATCGGCGCCGGCGCCCTGCTGCAGCATCTGTTCGTAGCCGCGGTGGATGGTGAGCCGGGAATGGCGGCCGCCCGCCAGCGACACCCGCCAGATGCCCTTCTGGCGGCTGATCGTGCAGTCCGGGACGACATAGGTGTCCTGCGGCATCCCACCGATGCGCGCGCCGGGGCGCGGGTCGAGGCTGCGTATCAGCTGGAGCGCCGTGGCGGCCCCGGAGGCGTCGCAGCCCAGGGCCTCGGCGACGCCCTCGGCGCCCAGGCGGGCCAGGCGCTCGATCAGCTCCGAGACGGCCCGCCGCGCGAGGTCGCGCCCCGCGGTGTCCTCCGACAGCGCGTCGAGCTGCAGCAGCAGGCATTCGCCCAGGTCGCGCGCGCCCACGCCGGTGGGGTCGAGGCGCTGCACCGTGCGCAGCACCGCCGCGACTTCCTCCTCGTCGCAGACCAGCTCCGGCGCCAGCCCGGCCGCGATCGCGGCCAGCGGCTCGCGAAGGTAGCCATCGTCGTCGATCGCGTCGACGATGGCCTCGCCGATCGCGACCTCGCGCGGAGCGAGGTGGCTGAGGTGGAGCTGCCAGGCGAGGTGGTCGCGCAGGGTCTCGTCCTGGGCGACGCGCTCGGAGGCGTCGCTGTCCGGGTCGCCGCCCCCGCCGCCGCCCTCGGCCCAGGCAACGTCGCGGGCGTCGTCCCAGTCGTCGTAGGCCGGTTCGTCGGCGCGCTCGGCGGGCCCCGCGTCGTCGCCCGTGGCCGCGGCGTCCTCGCCGGGCGCCGCGAGCGGGGCGCTTTCGTCCCATTCGAGCAGCGGGTTGGTCTCGACCGCCTCGTTGATCTCCGCTTCCAGTTCGGGGGCCGACAGCTGCAGGAGGTGCAGGGCCTGGCGCAGCTGCGGCGTCAGTACCAGTTGCTGTCCCAGCGATGTCTGGAGGCGAGGCTTCACGGCGTTCCCGGTCAGGCGGGGACGCGCCCGCTCAAAGGCGGAAGGAATCCCCGAGGTACACCCGGCGCACGTCCGGGTTGGCCAGCAGCGCGTCCGGAGCCCCCTGCGCGAGCACGCTGCCGTCACTGAGGATATACGCGCGGTCGCAAATGCCCAAGGTCTCGCGGACGTTGTGGTCGGTGATGAGGACCCCGATGCCCCGGTTCTTCAGGTGCCGGACGATGCGCTGGATCTCGCCGACGGAGATCGGGTCGACGCCCGCGAACGGTTCGTCGAGCAGGATCAGGCGGGGGCGCGCCGCCAGCGCCCGCGCGATCTCGACCCGGCGCCGTTCGCCGCCGGAGAGGCTGGCGCCGGACTGGCCGGCGACGTGCCCGACCTGGAGTTCGTCCATCAGCGACTCGAGCTCGGCCTCGCGGCCGCGGCGGTCGAGGTCTTCGCGAAGCTCCAGCACCAGCATGATGTTGTCGGCGACCGACAGCTTGCGGAACACCGAAGGTTCCTGCGGCAGGTAGCCGACGCCGAGGCGGGCGCGGCGGTACATCGGCTCGCCGGTGATGTCACGGCCGTCCAGCACGATGCGGCCGGCGTCGGCCGGGATCAGCCCGACGATCATGTAGAAGCAGGTGGTCTTGCCGGCGCCGTTGGGGCCGAGCAGGCCCACGACCTCGCCGGCGTCGAGCGTGAGCCCGAACTCGCGGACCACTTCGCGCTGTCGATAGGTCTTGCGCAGGCCCTCGGCGACCAGCATCAGTTGCCGTCCTGGCCGGTCCTGGCGTTCCTGGGCAGGATCCGCGTCCTCACCTGGCCGCCTTCCGCGCCGCCGCCCTGGACCCGTCCCGTCTGCATGTTGTAGACGATGCGGCCGCCGCCGATGGTGCCTCGGCCGGGCTGTGTGATCTCGACGTTGCCGGTGAACACGACGGTCTCGGTCTGCAGGTCGTAGTCGACGCTGCTGGCGGTGGCGTCGATCGAGCCGCCGCCGTCGAGGTCCTGCTTCAGCCGCACCGGCGACCCGGTGAGCAGCACGCGGCGGATGTCGCCGCCACCCCGGCGCACGTCCGCCCTGGCGGCCCGCACGTCGAGGCTGCCCTGCACGATGCGGACGTTGCCGGTGAACAGGCAGGGCCCGCCGTCGTCGGCGACCGAGCAGTCGCTGCTGTCCGAGGTCAGGTCCATCGGCTGGCTGCGGTCGCTGGATTTCGCCCAGGCGGGCCCGGCGGCGAGTGCCGCGGCCAGTGCGAGGAGCGTCGTGGGGCTAGCGGCGCGAGGGGACATAGCGGGTATGGACCTTGGAAGTGAGCTGGAAGCGCTTGCCGGCCAGGTCGGCTTCCATGCCGGTGCCGCGCATTGTAGTGCCCGGCTGGGTGACGGTCACGGCGGCGTCGGTGTGCGCCCGCCGCTGCCGGGGCAGGACCTCGAGCGCGGTGGTTTCGAGCCGCATCTCCCGGCCCCCGGCCGGGTCGGACACGGCCACGACGTCGCCCTCGAGCCGCATCCGCTCGCTGTCCGCGCTGATCCATCCGGTGGCCGCGCGCAGGTCCCAGTAGAAGTCGCCCTCGTCCTCGGGAAGCAGGAACAGGGGGTCCCGCAGCGACAGGGTGTCATCGGCGGGATTGCGGCGCAGCCAGGGCGCACGCAGGGTGAACGCCTCGCGGCCGTCGTCGTCGAGCGCGACCAGCTGGAAGTCCTCGAGCACGTAGTCGGAGCGCTCGCTGGGCGCCGCCGCGGCAGGCGCGGCGGTGCGCTGCTTCCAGACCGACCAGCCGCTCGCGGCCGCCAGCACCAGCAGGGCCGCGAACAGCGCGCCGCGCCAGTTCACTGTCGCGCCCCGGCGGCGTCGGCGACGGCCTGGCCGCGCGCCGCGAGGATCAGGTCGCACAGCTCCCGGGCCGCGCCTTCGCCGCCGCGGGCGGACGACTGCCAGTGGACGCGGTGCAGGATCGCGCGCTGGGCGTCGGCGGGCGCCGCCGCCAGCCCGGCATCGGACAGGGCCTCGAGGTCGGTGAGGTCGTCACCCATGAAGGCGACTTCGTCGGCGGCGAGCCCGAGCCGTCCGCGAAGCGCCTCGACGCAGGCGCGCTTGTCCCCGATGCCGGTATGGGCCTCGACCCCCAGGTCGCGCGCGCGCAGCTCGGCCGCCGGGCTGTGCCGCGCGGTGACCAGCGCGACCGCGATGCCGGCGCGGCGCAGCAGCGACAGCCCGAGGCCGTCATGCACGTGGAAGGACTTGGTCTCGGTGCCGTCGTCGGCGATGTGGAGGCGGCCGTCGGTCAGCGTGCCGTCGACGTCGAAGCAGGCCAGGCGGATGCGCGCGGCGCGCGCAAGCAGCTCGGCGGACGGGGCGGGGGCGCGGTCGGTCGACATGGGCGCGCGATCACACCACGCGTGCGCGCAACAGGTCGTGAATGTTGAGCGCGCCGACCACGCGGCCCGACCCGTCGACCACGACCAGGCCGCCGATCTTGTGCGCTTCCATCAGCTGTGCCGCCTCGACGGCCAGCGCGTCGGCGCCGATGGTGCGCGGGCTGCGCGTCATCACCTCGGCGATCGGCGTGCTGCGCACGTCGATGCCGGCGTCGAGGCTGCGGCGCAGGTCGCCGTCGGTATACAGGCCGAGCAGGCGGTCGTCCGCGTCGACGACCGCGGTCATGCCCAGCATCTTGCGGCTGATCTCCGCGAGCGCCTCGCTGACGGTCGCGGTGGCATGCACGCGCGGGACCGCGCCGCCGGTGTGCATCACGTCGGCGATGTGCAGCAGCAGCCGTCGGCCCAGCGACCCGGCCGGGTGCGAGCGCGCGAAGTCGTCGGCGGTGAAGCCGCGCGCCTCGAGCAGGGCAACCGCCAGGGCGTCGCCCATCGCCAGCGACGCGGTCGTGCTGCTGGTGGGTGCCAGGTGCAGCGGACAGGCTTCCTCCGGCACGCTCACGTCCAGATGGACGGCGCTCGCCTGCGCGAGGGTGGAGCCCGGCCGCCCGGTCATCGACACCAGCGCGTTGCCCTGCCGCTTGAGCACCGGCAGCAGCTGCAGGACCTCGTCGGACTCGCCGGAATACGAGAGGGCCAGGACCACGTCGGCATCGGTGACCATGCCGAGGTCGCCGTGGCCGGCTTCGCCCGGGTGGACGTAGAACGCCGGCGTCCCCGTGGAGGCGAGCGTGGCGGCGATCTTGCGCGCGACGTGCCCGGACTTGCCCATGCCGGTGCAGACCACGCGGCCACGGCAATCGAGCAGCAGGGCGCAGGCGCGCGAGAAGTCGCCGTCGATGCGCGCGCGGACGGCCGCAAGCCCTTCGCGCTCGATGTCGAACACGCGGCGGCCGCTGGTCGCGAAGTCGTGCGCCGTACGGGCGCCTGCTGTCTGTCCGCTGCTGCCGGGCATTCCGGGCCGGGCCCTTTTCCGTTACGCTAAGCCGTTCATATTACGCGGATTGTCCAGTGACTGGCGCAAGCATGCACCGGCCCAGGGCAGCCGCTCACGTGGCCTTCATTCGCCGGACAACCCATTGGACGCAGAAACCATCCGCAAACTCATCGAGCAGGGCCTCCCCGGGGCACGGGCCGAGGTCCGGGGCGACGACGGGGTGCACTTCGAGGCCCTGGTCGTGCACGCCGGCTTCGCCGGACGCCTGCCGCTCGCCCGCCACCGGATGGTGTACGCCACCCTGGGCACGCTCATGGGCAACGAGATCCACGCGCTGGCGCTGCGCACGCTCACGCCCGACGAGCACCGGCCCGGCTGATGCAGAAGATCGTGGTCACCGGCGGCCGGCCCCTCGAGGGCGAGGTCCGCGTGTCCGGCGCCAAGAACGCCGTCCTTCCCATCCTCTGCGCGACCCTGCTGGCCGACGAGCCGGTGGAAATCGGCAACGTGCCGCACCTGCACGACGTGGTCACCACCGCGCGGGTGCTCGACGGACTCGGGGCCGACGTCAGGCACGACGCGGACGGCAGCCACGTGGTGGTCGATCCGCGCGGCGTGGACAGCCACGTCGCGCCCTACGAGCTCGTCCGCACCATGCGTGCCTCGGTGCTGGTGCTTGGCCCCCTGGTGGCCCGCCACGGCGCCGCCGAGGTCGCGCTGCCCGGCGGCTGCGCGATCGGCTCGCGCCCGGTGGACCTTCACATCCGCGCGCTCGAGGCGCTGGGCGCGCGGATCACGGTCGAGCACGGCTTCATCAACGCCCGCGCGGGGCGCCTGCGCGGCGGCCACGTCTCCTTCGATACGGTGAGCGTCGGCGCGACCGAGAACCTGCTGATGGCGGCGACGCTCGCGCAGGGCACGACGGTCATCGACAACGCCGCGCGCGAGCCCGAGATCGTCGACCTCGCGCAGTGCCTGCAGGCGATGGGGGCGGACATCGAAGGCGCCGGCAGCGCCCGCATCGTGGTCCGCGGCGTCGACCGGCTGCACGGCGCGCGCCACGAGGTGGTCGCGGACCGCATCGAGGCCGGCACCTTCCTGGTCGCGGGCGCGATCACCGGTGGCCGGGTCACGGTCACCCATGCGCGCCCGGACACCATGGAGGCGGTGCTCGAACGGCTGGCCGCCGCCGGCGCCGACCTCGTCGTCGACCGCGACCGGATCACCGTCGACATGCGCGGCCGCCGGCCGCGCGCGGTGGACATCAGCACCGCCCCGCACCCGGGGTTCCCGACCGACATGCAGGCACAGTTCATGGCGTTGGACAGCATCGCCGAGGGCGTGTCCAGGATCGACGAGACGATCTTCGAGAACCGCTTCATGCACGTCAACGAGCTGCTGCGGCTGGGGGCGGACATCCACGTCGACGGCCATCGCGCGACCGTCACCGGCGTGCCCCGGCTGAGCGCGGCGCCGGTGATGGCGACCGACCTGCGGGCGTCGGCCTCGCTGGTGCTGGCCGGGCTGGTCGCCGAGGGCGAGACGGTCATCGACCGCATCTACCACCTCGACCGCGGCTACGAGCACATCGAGCGGAAGCTGTCCGGGCTGGGCGCGGTGATCCGGCGCAGCGAATAGGGCCGGGGCCCGCCCGCCTCAGTTGACCGCGGTCAGCCTGAGGTCGATGTGGTCCTTGCCGTCCCGCCGCTGCAGCACCCGCGCCGGGACCGGGAGGCCATCGACCACCCAGGCGATGATTTCGCGCTTGCCGTCCCGGCGGGCGACGCGGGTGGCCTCGCGGGACCTGCCGCCGACCTCGACGGTTTCCGTGCCTTCCACCTGGAACCGCTGGTGCTTGACCCGGCCGTCCTCGACCAGGCGGTACTCCAGCGGCTTTCCGGCGGCCACGTCGCGCACCAGCACCAGGTTCATCAGCATGCCGTCGAGGTCGCCCTCGCGCAGGTCGACCGGGCCGGCGCGCCCTTCCTTGACGTCGCCGGACCAGCGGGCCTGGCCGCGGTCCCAGTCGTAGTCGGCGGTGACGGTCCGGCGCTTGACCAGCATCGCGGCCAGGCCGTTGGTGCCGCGCTGGCTGTCCACGCTCCTGATCGGCCGCCACTGGTCGCCCTCGACCTCGAACACCGTGCTCTGCTCGAGCCGGGCGCCCATGCCGCCGATGTCGATGCTGTATTCCCAGCGGTCCTTGCCGGCGCTTTCCAGGGTCATCCTGGCGGTGGCCTCCATGCCCATGTAGCTTGCCCGGTAGTCGGCGCTGAAGGCCTCGATCGCAAGCGAGGGCGCGGCGGCCAGTGCCAGCAGCAGTCCGGCGACGGCCGCCGTGCGGCCGGGGATCCTGTTCATCTGCATCGGTTGACTCCTTCGTGGACCCCGATCATGCCTCCAGGCGCTTGGATGCGAGCTGAAGAGGCGCCGCGAGCGGCTTCCCGTCGAGTTCGATCCCCCCGTCCCGCAGCCCTATGCGGCGCGCGCAGAGCAGCTCGAGGGTCGCCACCAGCAGCGGGTGCTCGACCTCGAGCACGCGTGCGGCCAGGGTGTCGGGGTCGTCGCCCGCCAGCACCGGCACCCGCGCCTGGGCGATCACCGGCCCGCCGTCGAGGTCGGCGGTGACGAAGTGGACGCTCGCGCCGTGCGCGGCCACGCCCGCCTCCAGCGCCCGCGCGTGGGTGTCCAGGCCCTTGAAGTCCGGCAGCAGGGAGGGGTGGATGTTGATGATCCGGCCCTGCCAGGGCTCGAGCACCTCGGCCCCGAGCAGGCGCATGTAGCCGGCGCAGACGACGAAGTCGGGTTCGACCCCGTCGACCGCGGCGAACAGCGCGGCATCGTGCTCGCGGCGGCCTGCGAAATCGCGGGGACGCAGGCCCCGCGCCGGGATGCCGGCGTCGCGCGCGCGCTGCAGAGCCACGGCTCCCGGGCGATCGCCGAAGACGCCGGCGACGCGCGCGTCGAGGCGGCCGTCGGCGATGGCATCGAGGATGGCCTGCAGGTTGCTGCCGCGCCCCGAGGCCAGCACGGCCAGGCGCGGGGTGGCGTGCCCGTCCACCCGGCTCAGCCGATGCGCACGCGGGCCGCGCCGCCGGCCGCAGGCACGACGCGGCCGATGGTCCAGTGCGCCAGCGCCAGGGCGTCGAGGGCCGCCGACACGGCGGCGGCGCGCGCGGGGTCGACCACCAGCACGAAGCCGATGCCGCAGTTGAAGGTGCGCCACATCTCGGCGGCCTCGACCGCGCCCTCGCGCTGCAGCCACTCGAACACGGGCGGCTGCGGCCAGGCTGCGGCGTCCACCTCCAGGCCCAGTCCGTCGGGGATGACTCGCACGATGTTCTCGGTCAGGCCGCCGCCGGTGATATGGGCCATGGCGTGGATCGCGTCGCCCTCGGGCCCGCCGAGGAGCCCCAGCACCGGCTTCACGTACAGGGTGGTCGGCGCCATCAGCGCGTCCTCGAGCCGGACGCCGGCGAGGTCGGTGTCGCCCGGGCGGCCGGCGCGGTCGTAGATGCGCCGGACCAGCGAATAGCCGTTGGAGTGCGGGCCGCTGGAGGCGAGGCCGACGAGCAGGTCGCCGGCTGCCACGCGGGCGCCGTCGCGCAGCTCCGACTTCTCGACCGCGCCGACGGTGAAGCCGGCGAGGTCGTACTCCCCGGGCGCGTACATGTCCGGCATCTCGGCGGTCTCGCCGCCGATCAGCGCGCAACCGGCGAGCTCGCAGCCCCTGGCGATGCCCCCGACCACGGCCACCGTGGTCGCCACGTCCAGTTTGCCGGTGGCGAAATAGTCGAGGAAGAACAGCGGCTCGGCGCCCTGCACCAGCACGTCGTTGACGCACATCGCCACGAGGTCGATGCCGATGGTGTCGTGCCGGCCCAGCTGCTGCGCCAGCTTCAGCTTGGTGCCGACGCCGTCGGTGCCCGACACCAGCACCGGCTCGCGGTACCTGCCGGAAAGGTCGAACATCGCCCCGAAGCCGCCCAGCCCGCCCATCACCTCGGGGCGGAAGGTCCGCTTCACCAGCGGCTTGATGCGTTCGACGACTTCATTGCCCGCGTCGATGTCGACGCCGGCGTCACGATAGGTGAGGGGAGTGGGGCTGGTCACGAGGGCTCGCCTGCGCGGAAAGCCGGGATTTTAGCAGTCCCGGGACCGTCTTCATGGACGCCACGCCGCCGCTGCGGCACCATTCCGGGCTGGACCGGTCCATGGAACGAAGATGCCCAAGGCGTTGCTGTTCACGCTTCTGTTCGCGCTGCTGCTCCCCGGATGGGCCCAGGCCCAGCGCACCGAGGGGGACCGCGCCGGCGCCAGCGGCCTGTACGAGGCCGAGGTCCCGGTCGGCAGCCAGGCCGATGCGGCGCGGCAGTCGGGGTTCGCGCGCGCGCTGGCGCAGGTGCTGGGGAAGCTGTCCGGCGACGGCAGCGTGACCGAGCGGCCGGGGGTGGCGAGGGAGCTGCGTCGCGCCGGCGACTTCGTGGAGGGCTACGACTACCGGCAGGACGAGGGCCGGTCGGCGGCCGGGTCGCCAACCTACACCACGGTGCTGGTCGTGCGCTTCCGCGAAGAAGACGTCAACGCCATCGCCGGCGCGCTCGGCCTTCCGGTATGGCCGGAACCGCGGCCCAAGCCGGTGCTGTGGCTGGCCATCGACGACGGCAGCGGCCCGCGCCTGGTCGCGGTGCAGCAGAACAACGTCGCCCGGCCGGTGCTCGACCGCGCGGTCGAGCGCGGATTCCGCCTGGGGCTCCCCGGCGGGAGCGCCGCCGAGCGCGCGGCGGTGGGTGCCATCTGGCGCGGCGACACCGCGGCCATCTCGCGCCTGTCCGCGCGCTACCGCCCGCCGATGCAGCTGATCGGCAAGCTCTACCGCGCCGACGGCGGCTGGAAGGCCGACTGGACCTTCGTCGACGACGGGCGCGTGCTCGACTCCTGGTCGTTCGCCGACCCCCTGGCGCGGCGCGTGATCGCGTCGGGCGCGGACGGCGCCGCCGATGCGCTGGTGAAGCGCTATGCCAAGGCCGGGGCGGTCGGCGAACCGGCGCTGGAGCGGGTCGTCATCACCGGCATCAACAGCGCCGGCGACTACGTGCGCCTCGCCGCCTGGCTGCAGTCGACCTCGGTGGTGCGGGGGATCCGCCCGCTTCGCGCGACGCCCAACAGCATCGAGCTGGAACTGGACCTCCTGACCGGCCTCGCCGGCTTCCGCCGCGTGCTCGACGAGTCGGTGCTTGTGGAGTCCGGCGCCAACATCGAGGGCGCGCCGGCCGAGTTCCACCTGCGCTGAGGCCGCCGATGGATCCACGCAGCGCACGGGTGGTCTCGCGCTTCATCGAGCGCCTGCAGTGGGGGCTCCTGCTGTTCGCGATCGGCTGGCTGGTGTGGCGCCTGGGTCCGGTACTGACGCCCTTCGTGCTCGCCGCCCTGCTGGCCTGGATGGGCGACCCGCTGGTCGACCGGCTCGAGGCCTCGGGCCGGTCGCGCAACGCCGCGGTCGCGCTGGTGTTCACGCTGATGGTCCTGTTCCTGGTGCTGGCCCTGGTGATCCTGGTGCCCATGGTCGTCGCCCAGGTCCGCACCCTGGGGGAATCGCTGCCCGGCTACCGCGACTGGCTGCTGCAGACCGCGATGCCCTGGCTCGAGGCGCGCACCGGCATCGACATCGACGCCTGGCTGGACCCGGCGCGGATGCTCGACCTGGTACGCGAGCATTCCGAGCGCGCGGGCGGCATCGCCGCGACCGCCCTGGGCGTGGTCTCGCGCTCCGGCGCGGCCATGCTCACCTGGATCGCCAACATCGTCCTGCTGCCGGTGATCACCTTCTTCTTCCTGCGCGACTGGGACCGCATGGTCGCGCGCGCGGCGTCGATGATCCCGCGCGACCACGTCGACACGGTGACGCGCCTGGCGCGCGAGTCCAGCGACGTGCTGGGCGGTTTCCTGCGCGGCCAGTTCCTGGTGATGGTGATCCTCGGCGCGATGTACGGCGTCGGCCTGTGGCTGGTCGGGCTCGAGCTCGGGCTGCTGATCGGGATCATCGCGGGGCTGTTCACCTTCATTCCCTACGTCGGCCCGGCGACGGGGATCATCCTCGGCCTGATCGCGGCCTTGGTGCAGTTCGGCGACTGGCAGCACCTGGCCGGCGTCGCGGTGGTGTTCGGCCTCGGCCAGCTGGTGGAAAGCTACTGGCTCACGCCGAAGCTGGTCGGCGACCGCATCGGGCTGCATCCGGTCGCGGTGATCTTCGCGGTGATGGCGGGCGGGGTGCTGTTCGGCTTCGTCGGGATGCTGATCGCGCTGCCGGCGGCGGCCGTGGTCAACGTGCTGCTGCGCTTCGCGCACGAGCGCTACACCGCCAGCCGGCTCTACGCGGGCCGCGCCGCGCTCGCGGCCGACCAGGCGGGCGAGGCCGGCGGCGCGCTCGCGGCCGACGAGGCGGCACCGCCCGGGGCCGGGGGCGGAGGCGGCCCGGACCCCACGTGAGCAGGCAGCTCCCGCTCGCGCTGCGTTACCCGCCGGACCAGCGCTTCGAGACCTTCGTCGACGCCGCGCCGGGCGCGATCGCCCAGCTGCGGGCGCTCGCCGACGGCAGCGGCGGCTGGCTGTACCTCGATGGTCCGCCAGGAACCGGCAAGACCCACCTGGCGCTGGCGGCCTGCGCCGCCGCGGAAGCGCTGGGGCGCAGCGCGGCCTACCTGCCGCTCGCGGCCGCCGTGGGGCGGCTGGCCGAGGCGCTGGAGGCGCTGGATGGACGCGCGCTGGTGGCGCTCGACGGGGTCGAGGCGATCGCGGGCCGCGACGAGGACGAACTGGCGCTGTTCGATTTCCACAACCGCGCGCGGGCGGCGGGGAGCGCCGTCCTCTATACGGCGGCCGCGCCTCCGGCCGCGCTGCCGCCGGGGCTCCCCGACCTCCGTTCGCGGCTGGCGCAGTGCGCGCGCATCGCGCTGCAGCCGCTGGACGACGAGGGTCGGGCCGACGTGCTGCGCCTGCGCGCGCGACGGCGCGGGCTGCAGTTCGACGAGGCGGCGATCGCCTGGCTGCTCAGGCGCGCCGGGCGCGACCTCGCGGGCCTGGCCGCCCAGCTGGACGCGCTGGACCGGGCCTCGCTCGCGGCCCAGCGCCGGGTGACGGTGCCGTTCCTGCGCCAGGTCCTGGGGCAGGGGGACGGCTGAACCGCGGGCTCAGCGGTGGAGTTCGCCGGCGCGTTCAGGCTGGTAGGTGACCTCCTCGATCAGCACCGTGACCGTGCCGCCGCCGGGCTTGGGCCACTCCATCTCATCGCCCTGGGACAGGCCCAGGAGCGCGCTGCCCACGGGCGCCAGCACCGAGATCCGGTCGGCGCTGCCGTCGGCGTCCCGGGGATAGACCAGGGTGAGCTTGAAGGTCTCGTCCGGCCCGACGCGGAAGCGGACGGTCGAGTTCATGGTGACGGTGGTCGCGGGGACGTCCTTGGGCGGGACGACTTCGGCGCGCAGCAGTTCGGCCTCGAGCGCCTCGCGGCCCGGGAAGGAGCCGTCGGGAAGGGACTCGAGCAGGGCTTCCAGCCGCTCGGCGTCCAGCGTCGAGATGATGATCTTGGGTCGGGTGTTCACGCGTGCGTCTCCTGCAATGCGCCTGCCGCAGCAACGCGCCCCGGGCGACTCGCGTCGGCCGGGGCGCGGGGGTACTGGCGGCAACAATGTTCCTTGCCGCCAATGTAGCCGCACCCGGCGCCGATCTCAATCGGTCCGCGCGGGTCCATCGTAGCGCCAGTGCCAGGGCTCGTGGACGATGCCGTGCGGGTTTCCGCGCGGGTAGCTCATGGTGAAGCCGAGGCGGCCGGCGTTCGCCTGCAGCCAGGCGAAGGCCGGGGTGGCCTCGAACGACTCCTCGGCCGCGGGCTCGCCGGGCGCGCTGATGTCGATCGCCCGCCCGGAATGGTGCTCCGACCAGCCGGGCGCGGCGTTGACCGCCAGGATGTCTTCGATCCGCTGGCCCCGCGCCAGCTTGCGCTCGATGATCCCCGCCTGGTACTCGTGGCTGCGGTAGCCGGACACGGCTTCCAGCGTGATGCCGTCGCGGGCCGCGGCGGCGACCAGCCGCCGCCATCCGCGCGCCGCGTCGACGCGCAGCCACAGCGCCCGGCGGTAGCGGTCGTGCCCCGCCCAGGCCAGCCATGCCGGTTCGGGTTCGATCCGCAGGCCGGTGCGCGCGGCATAGGCTTCGCCGTCGATCCCCAGGGAATCCAGGCGCGCGGCGAGCCGGTTGGGGACCAGGGTGGGGACCGCGTCGATGCCGCTGCGCGCGGCCAGGTGCGGCGGATGGGCCAGGGCGTCGAGGGCGGCGTCGATCCCGGGTTCGCGGGCCAGTCCGGGGATCAGGGGCAGCAGGCCTTCGGGCAGGTCGGCGGCCAGCAGGGCGCCATCGCGCTTGCGCCTCAGGACGACCCGGGCGCGCGCCACGGCGCGGGCATCGCGGTTGCCGCGCGCGCGCAGCACGCCGCCGGGCCACAGCTCGATGTCCGGGGTGTTGGCGAGGATGGCGTCGCGGCCGCGCATGGCACGAGGCTAACGGCTGGCGCTGCCCCCCGCCAGCGCTCGGCCGGGCGGTCGCGGTCGGTGCCCGGCGGGCGCGACCCTCATTCCTTGCCCGCGCCGCCCCCGGTGCGGGGGCCGGACGGCAGCCGCCCGGCCTTGCGCAGCGCTTCGCGCAGCACGTACTCGATCTGGGCGTTCACGCTCCGCAGTTCGTCGTCCGCCCAGCGCTGCACCGCCGACAGCACCTCGGCGTTCACCCGCAGCGCGTAGGCCTTCTTCTCAGCCACGGCGGGATCCACGGCGGTTGGCGGGCGCGCCGGGCATCAGTACAGCGATCCGGAATTCACCACCGGCTGCGCGCCGCGGTCGCTGCACAGCACCACCAGCAGGTTGCTGACCATGGCCGCCTTGCG
>LSQX01037636.1_pt2 | contig 22250 bp, 21 predicted proteins | sample 654561 | NCBI WGS metagenome assembly LSQX01 (sample SAMN04489861, study PRJNA283612) | anaerobic digester metagenome | isolation source: 4 biogas reactors fed with cattle manure at either 37C or 55C with and... | place: Denmark: Kongens Lyngby | collected 2014
CCGTTGCGGGCGTGCACGCCGGTCTTGAAGGTTTCATAGCCGGGGTGCTGGGCCTTGAGCATGGGCGTCTTGCTCAGCTTGTGGGTGAAATCGGTGAAGCCGTAGCTGTTGTAATACTCCTCCATGTTCTCCGGCGTGAACCCTTTCTCCCAGGGCAGGGTGACCACTGCGGCCATCTTCTTCTCACCCTTGTCGTCCCACTCAGTCTTCTTGAAGTAGTACTCGACGTGGCACTGGGCGCAGACCAGGGAGCGCATGTCCTGATGGGTGACGTCCGCCACCTTGAGGCTGCCCTCGGCGTCCAGGGCGCGCTTGAGGTGCTCGCGGGTCAGGGTCAGCTGCATGGTCTTGTTGTCGTGGCAGTCGCCGCAGCCGATGGGGTTGACGATCTCGTCGCCGTACTTGGCCCATTTGCCGGTGAAAAATTCCATCTCGCCGTCACGTTTGAACACCCGCGGCACGTCCGGTGACTTGCAGGTCCAGCAGGCGGTCGGCTGGGGTCCGGTGACCGCATCCACCGGTGCGCCGGTGCGCAGGGTGTTGATATTGTCCTCCAGGGCGTAGTAGTGGCCGCGGGGCTTGTTGTAGTCCTTGGAGAAGGCGTAGCCGGCCCAGAGGATGACGATGTTCGGATCCTCTTTGAGGACATCGCCGAGTTCGTCGCTCTTCCTGGTCTGCATGTAGGTGTCGTACTGCCGCGGGTAGTGCTTGCCCCACTCCGAGGCGCGGGTCTCGCCATCCGGGATGGCCGGCACCGCGTTGATGGTCTGCTGTTCCGCCTTGTTCTCCCGGATGGACATGGTCAGGAGGAACATCGGCACCATGACGAGCACGCTGAGGATGATGATAATCGTAGATTTTTTCATAAACGTTCTCCCGGTATGAGTCTCCTAGTTCACCTTGACGGTGAAATTGTTCTGCGTGGCCGTCAGGTTTCGCATCGTGCCGTGCGGCGTGTGTCGATGACATTCCCAGCAACGCCGCCCCATCTGCACGGTGGCGTCGGATTTTTTGGCGTACTGCTGGCTGTTGGCCAGCATCTGGGAAACCAGTTCCTTGTGGCAGCTGATGCAGTTGTCCTGAATCCTTCGGGCGGCGTCGTCGGTGACGCGCAGGTTGTCCCCGTAGGTCTTGAAGGTCATGGCCAGCGAGTGGCGGTAGCCGTCGCGCGACTTGGCCAGCATCTTGTTGAAGAAGGAGTCGTGCGGCAGGTGGCAGTCCACGCAGGTGGCCCTGGCCCGGTGCGCACTGTGCTCCCAGGTGTCGTACAGGGTCTGCATGGGGTGACAGGTGATGCACACCACCGGGTCACTCGACAGGTAGGAAAGCGCCTTGGATTCGCGGACCAGGTTGGCGAACATCCCGACCGCCGCCAAGGCTAAAAAGAGAGCTAAATATTTCATAACATTATCGACCTCCTCGGGCAGTGTGTCCGGTTGTTTCCCCGCCAGGGCGTCCCATCGGCAGCCCTCGTCTCACGTGCCTCATGCGCTTTTCCTCACCTCCTTGTGCCACGGTGTGTTGCCGACCGGTGCAGGGTTTCCCCGCCGATCGCCATCGGCAGAAACCCGGCCATGTCCGTCCGTTGATGGCGCCGGTCAGCCATTCCTGTTCCAGTTGCTGATTTTCTCTCCTCCCCCGCGGGACGGCGCGGGGTGAGCAGGGGTTCCGCTCCCCTTCTGAATGCATTTTTTTTTCCCTCCTGTCACCTGAAAAGTAGTATTTTTTCCCAAGCTATTCCTCAACCGCCACCGGAGACCACCGCGCCATGGACGACCACTTTTCCTCGCGCCGCCTGCAGCGCGAGGCCCGCACCGTGGCGGCCATGATCCGCCGCTACTGCCGCGACCGCCACCACACCACGGACGGACTGTGCCCGGAGTGCGCCGAACTGCTCGCCTACGCCCGCCACCGGCTCGCCCGTTGCCCCTTCCAGGACAACAAAACCACCTGCGGCAAATGTCCGGTCCACTGCTACGCGCCCGGGATGCGGGCGCGCATCCGCGAGGTGATGCGCTACGCCGGGCCGCGCATGCTCCTCTCCCACCCGCTGATGGCGCTCAGGCACCTGCTCGACGGCCTGCGCAAACCCCGCTCCCGACCCTGACCGGCCCGGCTTGACACCTCCGGGCAAATCCCGTACATTTGCGTTCTTCTCACCTTCGCCCCCTCCCGAACCTTGCCCAGGTGTTCGCCCATGTTTGGAATCGGCCTCCCGGAAATGATCGTCATCTTTGCCGTCGCCCTGATCGTGGTCGGCCCGGACAAGCTGCCCGGGCTCGCCCGCTCCCTGGCCAAGGGCATGCTGGAGATGAAACGGACGCTCAACCAGGTCAAGGAAAGCCTGACCGAGGAAGGTGAGGAGCTGAATTCGGTGCGCAAGGAACTGAAGGAGACCGCGGACGAACTCCGCGAGAAGGTGGGCGGCAGCGACCCCGCCGTCTGGCAGCTGCCGGAGGGCCGTGACGCGAAGGACGGGAAAGACGGCGAAATCCTTGACCTGCAGCCGGTCGCCGTTCCATCGCCGACCGATCCGGAAGCGCTCGCCGACCTGGCCGAAGTGGCCGACAGCGCCGCCGCGGCCGGGAACAAGGACGGACAGCCCGACCCGGACGAAGAAGAGACCGCCACACCCGAAGCTGAGCCGCCCATTGCCCCGCCTGCCGGGGAGCCGGAACCCGCCGCCCCCGCCAAATCCACACCATGATCGAGGCGCTGGAACAGTTCCGGCCCCACCAGGAGGAGTTGCGCCGGCGGCTCATCCGCTCGTTCCTGGCCGTGGTCCTGACCAGCAGTGTCGCCTACCTGTTCAAGGAAACCCTCGCCGCCTGGTGCATCCATCCCCTGCAGCGCGCCTACCCGCCGCTGGAAAAACTCGTCTACACCAACCTGCCCGAAGCCTTTCTCAGCTACATCAAGCTCAGCCTGCTGGTCGGCCTGATCGTCGCCTCACCCTTTGTCCTCTACCAGGTCTGGCTGTTTGTCGCCCCTGGCCTGCTGGACAAGGAAAAACGAATGGTGCGGCGGGTCGTGCTCTGGGCCACCCTGCTGTTCGCCGCCGGCGGGGCCTTCGCCTATTTCGTCGTCCTGCCGCAGATCCTCGTCTACTTCATGAGCTATGCCCGGCCCGGGTTGGAGCCCATGCTCAAGCTCGGCCTCTACCTGACCTTCACCGCCCGCATGGTGCTGACCTTCGGCATCGCCTTCGAGATCACCTTTCTCATGGTCATGGCCATCCGCACCAGCCTGCTCGCCCGGGAGTATTTCCAGAAGAAGCGCACCGCCTTCTACATCGCCATGGTGGTGCTCAGCTTCCTGCTCGCCTCGGGTGAGCTGACCGCCACGGTGCTCCTCTCCCTGCCGCTGTTCGCCCTGTACGAGGCCGGCATCATCGCCGCCCGGGTGTTTGCCGGCCCGACCGAAACCAGGCTCGACATCCCCCGCTGACCGTTCACCAGCCACCTCTGCACCGACGCGCCGCCCGGCGCCTCGATCCGCCGCACCCGCCCGATGCCATCAGCCATGTCCCGTCCCGAACCGCCCGCCCCGGCCCCGACGATGCCCGCAGACCATCGCCGGCTGCATCTGCTCGGCTGGCTGGCGGTGTTCGGCTCGGCCCTGTTCTTCTACCTGGCCACCGCCATTATCAGCTGGGGACAGCCGCAGACGAACATCAGCGCGCCCTTCTACGTGTTCGCCCGCTTCCTGCTCGGCTTCGTCGTGGTCAGCCTGGGCATGGGACTGCGCCGCCAGCGGCCCGTGTGCGCCCACGCCCACTCCCTCATCGGCCGCACCGTGACCAACGGGGTGGCGGTCCTCTGCTTCTACCAGGCGGTGGAGGTGGGTTCGGTGGCCAGCGCCAACATCCTCAACATGACCTACCCGCTGTTCGTGGCCCTGTTCTCCTGGTTCGCCCTGCGGGGCGAGCGCGACCGGTTCGAACTGGCGGTGGTGGGTGCGGCCATGGTCGGCATCTGGCTGATCCTCGACCCGACCCGCATCCACGGCGGCTGGCACAACCTGTGGGGGCTGGTCTCGGGGCTGACCGCCGGGGCCTCGATCATCTACCTGAACCTCTGCCGCCGCCACCACGACAGCGAGTCCATCCTGTTCTTCATGTTCGGCGCGGGCGCCCTGCTCATGCTGCCCTTCTTCCACGGATCGCTGTTCTGGCCGAACCCGGTCGAGTGGTTTTTTTTGCTCACCTGCTCGCTCAGCGGCATCCTCGGCCAGTACTGCCTCACCTACGGCTTTCTCTACGTGACCGCGGTGGAAGGCGCGGTGATCTCGTCAAGCCGCATCCTCCTGGCCGCCCTGCTCGGCCCGCTGCTGGTCGCAGACCCGCCGCTCTCCCTGGCCGGTTGGGCCGGCGCGCTCATCATCTTTGCCGCCAACGTGGCCCTGGCCCTGCGCCGGCCCGCACCGGCCCGCTGACCCGAAATTTCCTCAACCCGCCTGCGGCCGCATCTCCTGCTTGAGCAGGCAGCAGCTGATACGGTGCACCGGCGTGCCGTCCGGGTGGTAGCTGATGTTGTCCGGCTGGAGCAGCCGGTTCATGACGCAGCCCTCGGGGATGGCGAGCGGGAAGAAGCGCGCCTCGGTGAGCCCTTCGCGCCGCACCAGCCGGTCGTTCTCGATGGTGAACGCGTGGATGGGGTGATCCTCGCAGAGCGGGCACTGGTAGACACGGCCGTTGGGGAAGATGAAGAAGTTCTCGGCCACCAGGCCGGCGCACTGGAAGATCTCGCCCGGGTCGAGATAGACCTTGGGATAGGTGACGTGGATACCCCGCCGGGCCGCGTCCGCGGCCACCTCGGGCACGGTGGCCAGCCAGCGGGCCGGCTCCACCTGCCAGGACGTGGCCGATCCCGGTTCGCAGGCGGCGGAGTTACCGCGCAGGCCGATCACCTGGATGAAAAAGCGGCGCACGCCAAGCTCCTCGAGCAGGGCCGGCATGCGGTGCAGGTGGTCGATGTTCAGCCCGGACACGGTGTAGATGCAGCTGGTGTTGAAGCCCGCGGCCACGGCCCGGCGGATGTTGGCCGTGCACACCGCAAACACGCCTTCGCCGCGGATCGGGTCGTTGACCGCTGCATCCGGGCCGTCCAGGCTGAAGCTCAGGTAATCGAGTTCCTGCGGGGTGACCCGGTCGAGCAGATCGTGGAACAGGTAGCCGTTCGAGTCCACGGTGACCGCGTAGCGCAGGGACTTGGCCACGCGGATAATCGCCGCCAGGTCCGGGTGCAGGGTGGGCTCGCCGCCCAAGAGGATGAGATTAGTCTGCTGTTCCGGCCGGGCGAACAGCTTGAGCCAGCGCTGCACCGTGGCCAGCGGCAGGGTGGCGGTGCCGTGCTCGGCCGGGTTGATGTAGCAGTGGCGGCAGCGCAGGTTGCAGGCGGTGAGCAGGTGAAAGAAGACGTTGCGCTCGCCGGGCTGAAAACCCACGGTGCGCGCCTAGGGTGCGGCGGTCATTATGATTCCTCCGGGGTCTGGGCGAGGGTGTAGCGGGCGAGCAGGCTGTCCTGCCAGTAGGAACCGGTGCGGAAAAACTGCTGGAACAGGCGCAGGCTCTCGTCCCGCCGCACCTGGTCGAGCAGGTGCACCTCCATCCCCCGGTAGAGCGGGTTGAGCATGGACAGCGGCAGGTTGGTGCCGCCGCCCATCACGTCCTCGTAGGCCCAGACAAAGCGGCGCACACCGGAAAGGAGCAGGGTGCTGAAGCACATCAGGCAGGGCTCCATGGTCGAGTACACGGTTACCGCCCCCGGGTCGATGGCGGGCCGGAGGGCGAGCAGGTGCCGCAGGGTGAGCACCTCGGCATGGTCGATCTCGTTGCGGCTGCCCTCGCCACTGTTCTCCCGGTGGCCCCGGGCAACGATGGCCCCGTCGGCAACGAAGACGCAGCCCACCGGGAACTCGCCCGCGACGAGCGCCGCCCGCGCCTCGTCCAGGGCCGCGTCCATGTAGTGTTCGTGTTCTGTCAGGATCATCATCCACCTCGCAAAAAAAGGGCCGGAGCACTCCCCCGCCCCGCCCTGCCCGCTCTACCACATCCTCCACCCCCTGTCAAAACCGGGCCCTACATGGCCCGGCCGAAGCGAAGGATGTTCTTGCCGATGGCCACGCCGGTCTCGGGCTGCAGCCAGTCGTGGCCCTTGTCGACAAAGGGCAGGTAAACGAGCCGGCTGACCGGGTCAGTGAGGCGCACCCGCGGCAGCAGCGGAAAGACGAGCCGCGGGCTGGTGGTGGATGCGGCCAGGAGGATCTTGGCCGCCTGCAGGGCCTCGGAGGCGGGCAGGGTCGCCGGGAACAGGCCGGCCTGCACCCGGCCGGGCCGGGGGTGCAGCTGGTACTGGGCGATGGTCGCCTGGCGGCCGGCCTGGAGAAAGACCTTGGGCCGCAGCTTGAAGGCCGGCGCCCACAGGCTCATGGGCCGCTCGCGCCACTCGGCCCGGGGCAGGAAGGGCTGGTTGGTGCGGACGACGAAATCCGCGTAGGTGGTGATCTCCAGGGCCGGGATGCGGCCGAAGAGTTGCCAGAACGGCAGGTACAGGGCGGTCCCGGGCCCGCCGGGCACGATCTGCCAGTCGACCGCGGCCAGTCCCTGGTCCGCGAAACTCCAGGCACTGTGGCAGTTGGCGCAGGTGAGCACCCGGCTGTCATGAGCGCCGTCGAGCGGCCCGCCGCAGCGACCGCAGAGGCTTGCCCGGAAACGGACGCGCCAGGGCTCCTGGAAGGGCTGGGCGCTCAGGCCGACCAGATCCTGTGGACCGGCCAGGCGCTGGCCGGTGATGGCATCGACCAGGGTATCCCGCCGGCGGCTGAGCGGCAGATAGAGGCAGCTCAGGCTCTCGCCGATGTAGGCGCGGTGGAGCAGGTCGCGGCCGGCCTGGCCGGTCTGGTTGCTCACCAGGGCGGCCTTGGCGAGCACCGCGCTCGCGGCCAGCGACTGTTCCAGGTAGCGATGCTCGACGGCCGGGTCGAGCCGGCGCAGGCGCATGGCCTGGGGCCGCACGCCGAGCGATGGCGGCAGGAAGGCGGCCGGGTGGGCGGCCTGGGTGGTGTCCACCACCCGGGGGCTGATGGTCTCGCCGGAAACGAGGAAGATGGTCCCCTTGAAACGCAGGTAGGGAGCGTAGAGCAGCGGTCGGTCCGCGGGTCGGGCGACTGGCAGCGCGTAACGAAACGGCCGACTGCCCTCCAGGTGGTTGCGCACCCCGCAGAAGGTGCAGGTGAGCAGCCGGTCGGTCTCGGCCAGCTCCACCGGCGCGCCGCACTGGGGACAGGCCTGCTCGATGCGCAGTTCCATCAGTGCCCGCCCCTGCAGCCCGGTTCAGACGGCCCGCCGCTCAGCCGAGCCGGTCGCCGCACTGGTTGCAGTAGACCGCACCGGGCAGGTTGGTCGCATGACAGCCGGGACAGACGACCTCGCCGGGATGTTCGTCGGCCGGGTGGCCGCAGCGCGGGCAGAAGGCCGCCTCGGGTGGCAGGTTGGCGCCGCAGTGGTCGCACTGCTTGCTGACCAGCTGCTCATGTCCGCAGAAAGGACAGAAGCGGGCCTCGGCCGGGATGTCGTTTGACCACTCGGCGCAGCGGGCCTGGACCGCAGAAACGCCCGCAACCGCCCGGCCACCCGCACCCTGCAGGTTGCCGAACAGGGCCGGCATCATCATGCCCAGCCCCAGGCCCAGGCCGGCGCCGGCCTCGCCCGTGCCGGTCGCCGCCTTTTCCATGGCCATGGCCGCCTTCATGCGCACGAAGTTGTCCATGTCCTTGATCACGCTCAGCCGCGAGCGGTCGTCAATGGCCTGCTGCACCTCCTCGGGCGGGGTGATGGAGGTCACGTAGAGCCCGTCCAGGGCCAGGCCGAAGCGGGCAAAATCCGCTTCCAGGGCCCGTTTCAGGCCGGCGGCGATGTCGTCAAAGCGCCCCGGCAGGTCAAAAAGCGTGCGCAGGTGCTCGCCCAGATAGTCGTTGAAGCGGCTGACGATCACCTGGCGCAGGTAGTCCTCCACCTGCTCGGTGGTGTAGCGGCCCATGGTCCCGGCCAGGGTGTTGATGAGCAGCACCGGCTGGACGATGCGGATGTTGAACACGCCGTGGGCGCGCAGCCGCACCAGCCCGAGTTCGGCATCGCGGAAGGCGACCGGGTCGAGCGTGCCCCACCTGAGGTCCGCAAAGACCTTGAGGTTGACAAAGAACACCTCGGCCCGCAGGGGGCTGATCAGCCCCCAGGGCGCGGACAACAGCTTGGTGACGATGGGGATGTTGCCGGTCTTGAGCGTGTGCCGGCCCGGGCCGAAGGCGTCGCCGGCCTTGCCCTTGTAGAAGAGCACCGCGGCCTGGCTCTCGCGCACGGTCAGCTGGGCGCCGTACTTGATCTCGCCCGAGCCCTCCTCGGGCAGCCGGTGCAGGAGTTCCCGCCCGGTCTCGTCGAACCATTCCAGCGCTTCCAGAAGAACCACGTTGTTCACACCCATCTGTTCCCTCCCTGTGTGCCTTTCGTTGCGATACAAGCCTTGTGCATTATAGTGGCCGGGTCCCTCACCACCAAAGGGAAACTGGCAACGACCAGAGAAAGTCAACAGCCGGGCGGCCGGATTGCCCTCCCGCCCCGCGCACCCATAAGGAGAACAGCGGCAATGGACACATTCGCCCAGGAATGGACCCTGGAATCGGCCCTGGCCGTGCTCAACCACCCGACCGTGGACAGCAAGCTCTGGGCCGAGGCAGTGGAATGGCTGCTCGTCTACGGCCCGCCGGAAGTCCGCGAGCTGCTGACGGCGGCCAGCGGCCACGCCACCCGGGCGAGCTTTCCGGAACTCAAGCCCCAGGGCTACGGGCCGGACGGCAGCCCCTGCTACGACATCGCTGACCTGGCCCGGTCGCTCGGCATCAGTGAGGAGGAGGCCCGCCGCCAGCTCGCCGAAAAGGAGGCCCGCCACGGCGTCCAGCACGGCATCGGCGACGCGGACACGACCACCCTGCAGTAGCGTCCGGTCGCGGTGCGCCGTTTACCAGCCGATGCCGGCGGTGGCCACGCTGCGGTAGGGGATGAGTTCGAAGATGCGTTTATGCGGGTCGATCTGGATGTGGTAGTAGCGGTCCTGCGGCATGTAGATGTAGGGGATCTCCGCCTCCTGGCGCGACAGGAAGCTGGAGAGGATCATGCGGTTGACCGCGCGGTGACCGACGATCATGATGTTCTCGTCGTAGTTGTTCAAAAAAAACACCTTCTTCAGGCCGCGGTGGACCCGCTCCTCCATGGTCGCGTAGCCCTCGCCCTCGGGGTAGACGTAGCGGTACTTGTTCGGCCCGCGCTCGCGGGCGACCTGGGGCATCTGGCGGCGCACCTCGGCGTAGGTCATGTGCTCGCAGACGCCGGCATTGATCTCGTTGAACTCCGGCAGGGCGATGATCGAGCAGGGCTGCTGACGCTCGGCAATGGGCGTGGCCGTCTGCAGGGTGCGCTTGTGGTTGCTGGTGAAGATGATCGGGATGCGGATGGTAGCGAAGTGCTCGGCGAGCGCGTTGGCCTGGTCCAGGCCGCGTTCGGTGAGGTCCGAGTCGCCGCCGAGGCGGTCCTCGCGGTTGTAGTAGGTCTCGCCGTGGCGCACCAGGTAGAGATTGCGCACCACCCGGGTGGTGATGATGTCGCGGATGCGGTCGTAGTAGGGCAGGACCTCGCTGATGCGCTCCTGGAGGATGCAGCTGTCGAACGAGTCCACCAGGATGCGGTTCGACTCCTCGTCCAGCGGCTCGTAGATGGACTCGTAGTAGTTGATGCGGCGGACAAAGCTCTCCAGCGCCTTCTCCCGCGACAGGTGGTTGAACTCCTTGAGGCTGGCCTTGCGCTCCAGGTTGGCCTCGAGCGCCTCCTCGTCGGCGTTGACGCATTCCACATAGACCATGGGCAGATCCGGGAAGGCCGCATCGATGTTGCGCCTGCGCTCGCGGGTGACGTTGCTGGCGTCGATGATCGCCACCTCGCCGCTGTCCTGGAGAAACCCCTGGGCCTGTTCGATGTTCAGCTGGGAGATCCGCTCGCGCATCTCCTTGCCCTGGACGTTGGCCGGCGAAAAAAACTCCGAGGAGGAGGTGGACAGGTCGGTGTCCAGTTTGCGGCGCAGTTCGCCGTTGTTGAAGATGCGCACGCGCACGCCGTCCATCTCCAGGGTGCGGCCGAGCTTGCGGGCCATGGTCGATTTGCCCCGGGCCGGCAGCCCCACCATGACGATCACCAGTTTTCCCTTCATAGCCTGCCCTCCTGTGCGTGTGCGGCGAATGCCATCAATCCTTCCTGAAGACGCAGTGTACGGAATCGCCGCCAAAAAAGCCGGGAAAAAGTGCGGCCGGCAGCGGGCGGACCGGCCCGGACCGCCCTTATGAAGGGTTCTTGGGTTCCGTGATGGGCCTGCCGGCATCCAAGGTACCCCGCCAATGGAAGTGGAGGGCCCCGTGNNCAGCTGTCGATGCAGGCGCCGCAATTCCAGCAGTAGGCGGTGAGCGACTCGTCCAGACTGGGCGCCAGCCCGAGCGGGCAGGCCCGGTCGCAGCGGCCGCAGCCGATGCACTCTGCCGCCTGCCGCCGCACCTTCAGCCGGCGCGCGGTACCGACCAGGGCGAGGAGCGCGCCCAGGGGGCAGAAGGAGCGGCAGTAGAAGCGGCGGGTAACCAGTTCCAGGGCGAGCACGATAAGCACCAGCACCCCTTCGATGGCCAGGGTGCCGAAGAAGACGAGCATCATGATCTCCCGCCCGACCAGACCCGGCGGCGAAAGAAAGACGAACAGCGGCGCACCGAGAACGAGCGAGAGGAGCAGTTCGCCGATCAGGGCGAACCAGAGTACCCGCCGGGCGAGCACCAGCCGGTCGCGCAACGCCTTCCGCCTGGTCACCGCCCGTCGGACCACGGCCAGCGTTTCGGCGAGAAAGGAGATCGGGCAGACCCAGGAGCAGAACACCCGGCCGAGCAGCAGGGCCAGCACCAGCGGTACGAGCATGCCGACCAGGGTCGGCACCACGACCTGGCGCGTGACGAGCAGACTCTCCAGCCCCTCCAGCGGTGAGGTGATGCGCAGCTCGCCGATGCCCAGCGACTGGTACCACCCCTGCACAAAGGTGATGCCCAGGTAGTAGTTGACCAGCGGGTTGACAATGAGCAGCAGGAAGGCGGCGGACAGCAGGAGTCGCCGCAGCCGGGTGTAGTTCCGCCTGCCACCGCCGACTGCCAGGGGCGAGCCGGTGCTGGTGCTCACGACGGCTGCCCTCCTGCCGGCCCAGGTTCGATGTTGATCGCCCTGGCGCCGTCCTCGACCGTCACCGGGCAGGCATGGGTGCAGAGTCCGCAGCCGGTGCAGGCCTCCGCCGCGACCACCGGCAGCAGCTGTTCGAGGACGATGGCCCGCCCCTTGAACGGGCAGATGTCGTAGCAGGTGCGGCAGAGGGCCACGCCCGCCCAGGCGGCGCAGGTGAACCTGTTGATCCGGGCGACGCCCATGCGCGTGTCCGCCTGGCGCACCCGGGTGAGCGCACCGGTGGGACAGACCGTAACGCATTTCATGCACAGGTAGCAGGGGATTCGCTCCACCGCGATGAGCGGCGTGCCGGCATGCACGCCGTGGCGGATGTCCAGCAGGCGGATGCAGCGGTAGGGGCAACTCTCCACACAGCGGCCGCAGCGGATGCAGGTGCCGGCGAACCGTTCCTCGTCCACCGCACCGGGCGGTCGCAGCCGGTTGGTGGTCACCGGCGAGGCGAACAGGCCCGCNNCACCCGCCTCGTCCGCATCGCCGAGCACGGACGATGCGGCCAGCACACCGAGCAACCGGAGCAGCTGCCGGCGCTTCACTCCCCCTCCTCGCCGTCCTGCAGATCCTCCATGTCCAGGTAGGTAAGCCCGGCATGGAGCACCAGGGGGTGACGGTTGATGTCGCGCATCAGCCGCTCCATCTCTTCGCCGGTGCGGGTGTCGAGCACGACCACGATATGGCCCTGCTCGTCCGCACCGTGCACCTCCACACCCGCGCAGGCTGCCAGCATCTCCCTGGCGGCCGCCAGGTCCTCGGGCCGGGTTGAAACCACCACTCCGCCGATGGGCATGGGTCGGATTCCTCGAAGAAGGTTGCCGGCTGCGAGGCCGGTACACGCAAAGGGCCGGCGGACGATCTTATCGCCCGCCGGCCCGCCTCTTACGCGACGATAAACGGCTTGAGCGGTTTGGGTCCGGACACCCGCTTGACCTGCACCGCGCAGATCTTGAACTCCGGCTCCTTGGACGCCGGGTCGTAATCGTCCTTGGTCACCCGGTTGATCATGCGCGTCTGTTCCTGGTCATGCCAGTAGGCAAAGACCATGCCCTCCATGGGCCCCTCGTACACCTTGGCGGGCAGCACGTTGACCCCGCGCCGGGATTTGATCTCGACCATGTCGCCGGGCTTGATGCCGAGTTTGGTCGCATCCTTGGGGTTGAGTTCCACGAAGGCGTAGGGGTTGGCGCGCAGCAGTTCCGGCACCCGCCCGGTCATGGACATGGTGTGCCAGTGGTCGATGATCCGTCCGGTGGACAGGTAGAACGGGTAATCCGCGTCCGGGATCTCCGAGGGGTCGGCCTGTGGCCGCAGCCATACCCAGAGCTTGCGGTCCTCGTGCGCCGGCCCGTAAAACTGGTAGGGCAGATCGTTTTTCGACTCGCTGTCCGCCATGGGGTCCCGACCCTTGACGAACTTCTTCACCGTGCCGCCGGTGAGGGCGAATGCCTCGGTGGGCGCGGGCCACTGAACGCCGTCGGCCATGCGCTCGAGCACCGGGTAGGTGGCGCCGCGCAGGTCGTTGTCCCGGCCCCTGGTGAGCTTCTGGGTGTACTCGTCCCAGATCGCCCTGGGCAGGGCATAGTCCGCCTCCAACCCCTCGAAGGGATTGACGCACTGGGCGATCACCGGGTCGTCCAGCTTCACGGCCAGCCGTTTGGCCCACTCACGGGCGATCCACACCTCGGGTTTGGCCTCGCCCGGGGCGTCCACCGCCTTGCGGGTCAGCTGCGAACGCCGCTCGGTGCAGCCGTACACGCCGGTTTTCTCGAAATGAAAGGCCGTGGGCAGGATGAGGTTGGCGTACTCGGTGGTGCGGGTTTTGAAGATGTCCGTGCACACCACGAAGCAGCCGTCCGCGGCCAGCCCCTGGTTGTAAAGGTCGCAGTTGGGCAGGCTCTGCGCCGGGCTGGTGCAGTTGACCCACACCACCTTGACCGTGCCCTCGTTGATGGCGGTAAACAGGGCCATGGTGTGCAGCCCCGGCTCGGCCGGGATGCGGCCGGCGGGCACACCCCAGGCCTCCTCCACCTGGCGGCGCATGGCCTCCTTCTCCACTGGCCGGTGTCCGGGCAGGATGTGACAGAGCCCGCCCGCCTCGCGCACCCCGCCGCAGGCGTTGGGCTGGCCGGTGAGCGACAGGGAATCGGCGCCGTCCTTCATCAGCTGGCCGGTGAGGATGTGCAGGTTGTGGATCAGGTTGTTCGCCTAGACGCCCTGCTTGCGCTGGTTGATGCCCATGCACCACAGGCTGACCGTGCCCTTGGAGGTGGCGAACCAGCGGGCCACCTGGCGGATGTCGTCGGCGGTGATGTTGCCGCCGCAGGTCCGGGCCGCGGCCTCCGGGGTGTACGGCGCCAGGGACTGGACGTACTCGGCAAAGGTAACCGCCTTGCCTTCCTTGCCCTGACGGAACACGGCGTAGTTGGCGAGGAATTTTTCGTCGTGAAGCTTCTCGTCGATGATCACCCGGGCCATGGCGTTGAGCAGGGAGAGATCCGTGCCCGGCTTGAACTGCAGGTGCTTGTCGGCTATGCGCGAGGTCTGCGACACCCGGGGATCGGCATTGACGACCTTGACCTCGGGGTTGTCCAGCTTGCGGCGCATGATCCGGCGGAACAGCACCGGGTGGGCCTCGGCGGTGTTGGAGCCGATGATGAAGAAGCAGTGGGCCTTTTCCAGGTCGGAATACCCGCCGATGGGCTCGTCGGCGCCAAACGAGGTCATGTACCCGCCCACCGCGCTGGCCATGCACAGGCGCGGATTACCCTCCACGTTGTTGCTTTTCAGTCCGCCGCGCAGGATCTTCTGGAACAGGTAGGTCTCCTCGGTGAGGCACTGGCCTGAGCCGTAGTAGGCCACCGCCTTGCCGCCGTGCTCCCTGACCGCCCCGGCGAACCGGTCGGCGGCGATGTCCAGGGCCTGGTCCCAGCTGATCTCCTTGAACGGCTCGGATTTTTTCGCCCGGTAGAGCGGTTTGGTGAGCCGGTCCGGATGGCCCATGCACTTCCAGAAGAGCATGCCCTTCATGCACAGATACCCGTAATTGGTACGTGCCTCGGCCACGCCGCGCAAGGCGAAGGGGGTGCCGTTGCGCACGCCCAGCTCCAGCCGGCAGCCCACGCCGCAGAGCCGGCAGGTGCCCCGGTGCCACTGTTCCCCCTCGGCTGCCCGGGCCAGGTTGGACGCCGTGAACGGCAGTTGGATGCCCACAAAAGATGCGGCGGAAAGCGCCGCGGTCCGCTTCAAAAAGTCTCGTCGTGTCTGAGCCATATCGACCATCTCCTCAGGTTGGTTGCTTGCCGGGTTGCCCGAAAGGGCAACAGGGACGCCGGACATACCCGGCCGCTACTTGCGCACCTTGAAGCCATGCGGTATGTGGCACTGCCAGCAGGGTTTATCCTGGGGACACTTGGCCAGCATGTTCTCGTGACAGGCCGCACAGTCCTGGCGGGTGGGCGTGACCCGGAAGGTCTCGAAGGTGCCGTGGCACTGGTAGCACTTGACCATGGCCACGCCGTGCAGGGATTCGTACCACTCGGTGTACAATTCCGGAGTGGCCTCCCGGTGACATTCGCTGCAGGCGACCAGTTGCTCCTGTTCGCTCAGTTCCGGGTGGGTGATTTTTTTCTCTGCGGCCGTTGCGGCCACGGTCCAGCCCGTCGCCAGCACCAGCACGAACACATATCGACACAACGTCCTTGTTTTTCGTCTCACGTTTCTCTCCTCCCCATGGTTGGCAGACCCTGTCTGCGGAACAAAGGTGATGCTCTTTTAATAAGGGTACAAGCAATATCCATTCCGGCAAAGGAATGTCTTGATTCCAGTTTGTTGCCGAGCACGAACAGGTGCTGCGTTTCCATCCGGTAGCAGTTTTTGCCCGCGGATGTTACCTTGGCGAAACAGACCGTCCACCCGCCGGGCGGCTCGCCCCCATCACCGCCAACCCGGGAGGTGTGATGCAGCGCATACTGCTGGCCGAAGACGACGTGAACCTGCGCCATCAACTGGAGCACCACCTGCGCGGATGCGGCTGGCAGGTGAAGACCGCCGCCCACCTGGTGGAACTGCACCTGTTGCTCACCGCAGGTGACTATCACTTGGTGCTCTGCAACAGCCGGCTGTGCGATCCCCACGGCCAGGATCTGCTCCGTCGGGTAAGAGAGCGTTCGCCGCGCACCGGCCTCTTCCTGATGAGCGCCACTGGCTCGCTCGCAGCCGGCCTCGCCTGGCTGGAAAACGGCGCGGCCGACTATATCCGCATCCCCTTTGCGCCGGACGACCTGCTCCTGCGCGTGCATCGGTTCTTCGTCCAGCAGACGGTGCAGACAGGCTGCCCCTCGCCGATGAACCGCTGCCGGTCCAAATACGGCGGGATCATCGGCCGCAGCGAACCTATCCGCCGTCTGTTCGCGCTCATCGACCGGATCGGCCCGACCGACTCCACGGTGCTCATCACCGGTGAATCCGGCACAGGCAAGGAGTTGGCGGCCACTGCTCTGCACCAGGCCAGCGGGCGCGCAGACAGACCCTACGTGCGCATCAACTGCGCCGCCATTCCGGAAGGACTGCTGGAATCGGAGTTGTTCGGCTACGAACGGGGGGCCTTCACCGGTGCTCTGGCGCGCAAGCCGGGCCGGTTCGAACTGGCAGACGGCGGCACCCTGCTGCTCGACGAGATCGGCGAACTGCCGCTCGGCCTGCAGGCCAAACTGCTGCGGGTGATTGAATGCGGGGAATGCCAGCGACTGGGCGGGACACAAACGATCCGCACGGACGTGCGGCTGCTCTGCGCCACGGCGCGTGATCTGAAGCAGGAGGCGGCGGCCGGCCGGTTCCGCCAGGATTTGCGCTACCGACTGAGCGTGATCCCCCTGCACATGCCGACCCTGCGGGAGCGGCCGGAGGACATCCCGCTTTTGGCCACCCATTTTCTGCGCCTCTTCAGCCGCCGCCGGGGGTGCACCCAGAGCCTGGCCAACGAGGCCCTGGCCTGCCTCGGGCGCTATGATTTTCCGGGGAACGTGCGGGAATTGAAGAACATCATCGAGCAGGTGTCGGTGCTCGCACCGGAACCCGAGATCGGGGCGGCCGACCTGCCGATTGAAGTGCAGCCCTGCGCCGAAACGGATAAGGAAGCGGTCCGGCCGCTCGGCGAGGTGGTGGCCGGGGCGGAACAACGGTGTATTGCCAAGGCCCTGGCCCGATGTGGCGGCAACCGGTCACACACCGCGGCACTCTTGGGCATCAGCCGCAAAAACCTGTGGGAGAAGATGCGCCGGCACGGCATCGGAGGGACCGGCTGAGCGGCGCGCGCCTTGCTGTCCCTGGCCCGGCCGGGCTACATTTCGTAAAGCTTGTCGTCGTGCGCCGGCTTGCGGCTGGCGGCCTGGGCCTTCTTCTTCATGGCCTCCAGGGTGAAGGGCTCGTCGCCGTCCATCAGCTCGCCCATGTCGCGCTCGATCGCCTCCGGGTCGTCGCCGGACTCCATGCGGGCGATGGCCTCCTCCATCTGGCCGCCCAGGGAAAGGCCGGTCTTGTCCATGAATTTGCGCATCAGCCGGGCCATCTGGCGGGGATCGTCTTCGTTGAGGTGCTCGGCCTCGCGCATCAGCCCGGCCATGGCCTGCTCCATCTTGGCCTCGTCCAGGCCGGCGAGCGGGTCGTCGCCCTCCCCTTCTTTCGCCTTGCCGATGGTGGCAAAGGTCGAGACCATCTTCTGCAATTCCTTGCGCCCGCATTTCGGGCAGTCCGGCCGCTTGTCGGTGTTCGGCCGGCTGGAGAAGAAGTTGAACACGGTGTTGCAGTCAGCACAGAAAAACTCGTAGATCGGCATGGCGGCAATCATTTGGTTGAAGTTGACGAGCAGCCCATGCAGCGCGGGCGCGAAAACGACGTGAGGCTTTCGTCTCAAGGCGCGGCGAGCACGGCCGCAAGGTCGGCCGGGTCGATCCGGTCGGTGATGACCACCCGGCCGATGGCCTCGGGCAGCACGAAGAACACCCGGCCGCCGATGGATTTCTTGTCCGCCTGCAGGTAGCGGCGGATCTGCGCCCGGTCCAGCTCCGGGGGGATGGTCGTGGGCAGGCCGTAGGCTTCGAGCATGGCGGTGATGGCCGCGACCACCTCCGCTCCGGCCACGCCGCCGCGCAGTGCCAATTCGGCCACCGCGCGCATGCCGATGGCGACGGCAAACCCGTGGATGAGCCGGTAGCCCGAGGCCGCCTCGACCGCGTGACCGATGGTGTGGCCGAAATTGAGGATGCGGCGCAGGCCGCCCTCGCGCTCGTCGCGCGCCACCACGATGGCCTTGAGTTCGCAGCAGCGGCGGATCATGGGCACGATCGCCGCCGGTTCGAGGCGCTCTATCGCCGGCCGCTCGCGTTCGAGAAAAGCGAAGAAGTCGGCATCGATGGAGGCGCCGTACTTGATCACCTCGCCCATGCCGCCGCGGAACTCCGCCTCGGGCAGGGTGCGGAGCACGTCCGTGTCGATGAACACGGCCCGCGGCTGGTAAAAGGTGCCGACCAGGTTCTTGCCCTGGTCCAGGTCCACGCCGGTCTTGCCGCCCACCGAGCTGTCCACCTGGGCGAGCAGCGAGGTCGGTACCTGCACAAAAGGAATACCGCGCAGGTAGATCGAGGCGAGAAACCCGGCCATGTCGCCGACCACGCCGCCGCCCAGGGCAAGCACAGCATCGCCGCGGTCAAAGCCGCGCTCGGCGAGTTCGCTGGCCAGTGTGCCGATGGTGCCCAGGTGCTTGCTCGCCTCGCCGTGGGCAAAGGTGATCANNCAGTCGATGCCCGCCGCACCGAGCAAATCCACCAGCCGCCCGCCGTAGAGCGGCCCGACCACATCGTCCGTGATGATCGCCCAGCGCCGACCGATCCGCGCCTCGGCAAGCGCCGCACCCACCGTATCGAGCACACCGCTGCCGATGACAATCGGATAACTCCGCTCCCCCAGGCCGACCTGGACCGTTTCCGTTCCCATATCTGCAACTCCCCTCGGTGACCATATTCCGGCCGTTTCCGCGGCCGCCGTCTCACTGGGGCGGTTCGTACCGTACCCGGCCGGCAGCCGCAACAAAAAAGGGAGACGCCGCACGAGGCGACGTCTCCCTGGAGACAGCGGGTGGAACGGTACGTCTTACATCTTTGCGCCAGAGGCTGCGCCCTGCATCTTGACCTCGACCTTCTCGGTCAGGCCGGCATAGTACTTGCGGAGCAGAACGAGAACCTCTTCGCGACCGAAGTGGTCGACAACCGGGGCGCCGTCGGACAGAGCCTTGCGCAGCTTGGTGCCGGACAGGATGACGCGGTCGTCCTTGGTGTGCGGGCAGGTGCGCAGGGAGGCCATACCGTCACACTTGTGGCAGTAGAAGGTCCAGTCGATCTTCATCGGCTTGCAGAGCAGGTCCTTTGCGGGATTGCCGGTCTGCGGGATGCGATCGAAGATCTGCTGTGCCTCGAACAGGCCGTAGAAGTCGCCAACACCGGCGTGGTCACGGCCGATGAGCATGTTGTTGACGCCGTAGTTCTGGCGGAAGGTGGCATGGAGCAGGCCTTCGCGCGGACCGGCATAACGCATGTCGAGCGGGTACCCGGCGTTGAGGATGTTGTCTTTGACGAAGTAGTGCTCGATGAGCAGCTTGATGGCCTCGATACGGGTGGCGGCCGGGATGTCACCGGGCTTCAGGTTGCCGATGAGGCTGTGGATGATAACGCCGTCACACACCTCGATGGCGATCTTGGCCAGATACTCGTGCGAACGGTGCATCGGGTTACGCAGCTGCAGGGCAGCAACGTTGGCCCAGCCACGCTCGTCGAAGATGGCGCGAACCTCTGCGGGACGCAGGTAAACGCCCGGGTACTCTTTCGGGTACTCACCCTCGGAGAGAACCTTGACCGGGCCGGCCAGGTTGAATTCGCCCTGAGCAAACACCATGATGACGCCGGGGTGATCCTTGGGAGCGATCTCCCAGAACTTGTCACCAACGGATTCCTCGCCCTCGCCCTTGAAGACCTTCTCGCACTCCCAACGCTTGTCGGCTTCGGTCATCTCGAACTTCTCGGTGACCTTCATGGTGGCGTAGATCTCGCCCTTGTTGACCAGGGCAATCTCCTCGCCTTCCTTGATGCCGCCGGCAACGGCTGCAGAGACATCCAGGGTGATCGGAACCGGCCAGAAGGTGCCGTCAGCCATCTGGAAATTTTCGCACACGCCCTTCCAGTCTGCCTTGGTCATGAAGCCGGTCAGCGGCGAGAACCCGCCGATACCCATCATGATCAGGTCGCCCTTGGCGCGGTCGGAAACCTCGACCTGCTTGAGGCCGGCGGCTTTCTTCAGTTCTGCTTCACGTGCGGCGCCTTCAAGCAGAGCGCAGACAAGACCTTTTCCACCGTGGGGGGCTACCAATTTCGAGCTCATAGTGTTTTCCTCTCAAGTTGTTTTCTGTGCGAACAGTTGACCTACACACATCCAAATCCGCGAAGCCGGGCCGAACCCGGCGTGCGAAAAACTGAACCGGTATTCAGTCACGCCTGTGCTATTTATATGGGACTCCGACGGAAGTCAAGAGAAAAAATTATGGGAATGATCAGCGAAAATGATGAATGCCATCATTGCAAAACATACTGCTCGCCATCGGAGCGGAATGAAAAACCGGAAACCGGAAGCAGAGGCGGAATAGCCTGCTGTCCGGTTTCCGGTTGACGTGAGTATCTGAAAAAAGCTTTCAGACCCTTACCGCTCCTGCCAGGAGGTTCGGCCGGAACGAACCTTGTTGATGGTTTGAATGTCGATTATCGGCGTTTCCCCGGTCGACAACTGGGTCAGCACCTTCACCTCGCCACTCCCCGACCCCGACCCCGAATGAAGCGACGGAGAAGTGGCCATGCCCTGCCCCAGATCGATAGACTTGTTCGACACCGCTTTCACTTCGGAGCCAACCTGTTCCGCGGTCGTGCCGAGTATCCATTTGGATGGATGGGCCGTGCCGGTCTTGTAATACAGTCCAAAAAGCCGGCTTTGCCCCTCACCCGCACACGGGTCGCTGCTTGGTTGGAAAACGGAACTCAGGAGTACGCCGCCCAACAGGGCCGACCTGGTCGTGCTCCTCGTGGACGGGTCGGAATCCAGGCCGACAATGGGTTCCAGATACATCCGCCATCCCAACGCCCCGGTGTCGATCTCGTTTTCCAAGGCGCTGAAGGTACTCAGGGCCGGCCCGGTTATCGATGCGACCGAAGGCGAAATGGTCCCGTCCGTGTACATTTTGACAGATGAGACATCGAGCAGTTTGGATTGCTCCACAGGATAGACGCTGTCCTCCATGTCCTTGACACCATACAGATAATGCTTGTCAGTGGTCGTCTTGTCCGCAGTCGAAAAATAGCGGCCGGTACCAAAGAAGAGCCAGTGGTTGTCCTGATTGTCGATTGAGGGCACAGGCTGCGATACCACCGGCAGATTGGTGTCGTAGAAGGTTTTCAGCGGGCTCCAATTGGAGAAGGCCGCCTCGTTATTAAATCCGAGCCGCATGACCTGACCATCGTCCATCGCCCCCGAGGCATCGCTGCCAACCAGCCCAAAATAGGCCGTATTGGCTCGAAAATCGAGATTCCAGTCGACCACAACGGGCGTGCCCATGAAACTGTTGGTTTGCAAGGTGTCGCAGGCGATGAGATTCGCAGCCGGATGAATCGCCTGCACCGTACAGTTGACTGGGAGGTCTGTAGCGGTGAGTGCAGGGCTTGCCGTTTTGGTACTCAATTGCCCCAGGTCAAACAGGTACGCCTTGGCGTTCTGATTGCTGTTAAATGTTTCGTGATCGTCCGGCCCGTTGCCGAAGACGAGGTACCAACTATTGCAGGCTGCTTCAGCGCCATCCGCATCCTTGCAGCTCGTGGTCGTCCCCACATCCTGGAAGGCGGCCACAGCTGGATACACGGTGGAGAAGCTGCCGTCCGGCATGGGGATCTCTGCCAGCAGGCGCGGTTCGGCCTCCGGATTGGTGATGTCGAAGACCACGTAAGCCGACTTCGTGAAAATCTGCTTCACCGGTGTCGCCGGATTTTTGTCATGGTCGATGTTCACTTTCATGGAACCGCCGCCCAGGTTCATGCCCACGACCATGACCGTGCCCCATCCATTGGGGTGATCAGTGTCAATGGCGTTGCCATTGGTGTCCAAAAAAATCCTGGCGTCAAAAATTCTCGGTTTGCCATCTATAAAGTAAACGTGGGTCTGCTTGCCATACTCCGGATCTTTGAGCCACTGCAGATGGGTCAGCAGGTTGGAAGGCGCATAGGCCCAGACCTCGGCGCCAAGTGGGTGCGCCGTCGCGTCGTTTTTTCCATCCCATGTTTTCCCGGTTGTGGAATACTCGATATACGTCTTTTCATCGGTGGTGTTGGCATTGACCTTCACCGTGTTGTAGAACCCGGCGTTGAAGGCATGGAGCAGGCCATCGTTGCCGCCGGCGTAGACCATGATTCGGCGGGAGTTATATTGCTGCAGGAACTGCCTGTAGGTGGCGTCGCCATACATCAGGTTGAAGGCTTCCTGCGGTGACCCCACCACGGCGGGGGTGGAATTGACGATATCGCCAAGCCGCATGACGTTTTCAAACTCACCGGCGCCATACTGCACCTTGCGGTTGCGGCTGCCCGGCACCTCGATGCCACGGACATAGTCGACCACCTTTTCCGCCTCAGTCGCGTCGCTGACATCGAAGAAGCTGTGGCTGACCGGATCTGCCGAACTGAACATGGTCTTGACGAAGGGCCGGTATTCGCCATCATCGATGACGCCATCCAGGTTCTTGTCCACCCAGGTGGTGATGTATCGGCCATTGGCGGCGGAGAAATCATACGCCCGATTGATAGTCAGGGCCGCATCGGTCACTCCAGGCAGATACAACTGTTCCCGGGCGTTCCAC
>LSQX01323973.1_pt2 | contig 22249 bp, 18 predicted proteins | sample 654561 | NCBI WGS metagenome assembly LSQX01 (sample SAMN04489861, study PRJNA283612) | anaerobic digester metagenome | isolation source: 4 biogas reactors fed with cattle manure at either 37C or 55C with and... | place: Denmark: Kongens Lyngby | collected 2014
AGAAGATTATTTTCCAGATTGATAAATTTGTTAGTCCCAGTTTTTTTTGCCTGATCGATAGTTACCAGGGATGAAATCTGTGAAACTTCATTATTGGCTAGATTTATTTTCTGTAAATTGACCAATTTTACCAGTGGAGTAATATCGATGACCTTGTTATCCTGAAGGTTCAGGTCAGTGAGTTTTACCAGTTCTGCTAAGGGACTGATATCGCTGATCCTATTGAACTCCAGATCTAGTACGGTCAGGTTGGTCAGTCCTTTAAGGGGAGCGATATTAGTCAGCTCGTTTTCCTGCAGATTCAGGTATTCCAGCTGTTTAAGACCTGCCACAGGGGAAAGGTCGCTGATTTTATTATCCTGCAGATCAAGGTGGGTCAAGCCCGGTACTTTTTCCAGGAAACTTATATCTGTGATCCAGTTTCCGGATATTTTAAGTTCCTTTAAGTTGGTCAGATATTCAAGCCCGGTGTAGTCTTTAATAGTTTTTTCCTTAGTATCCAGCTTTTCAATTTTGGCCAGATCAGTGGCTGTTAATTTTCCCTGTTCAAATAATAAAGATTTCAGATTGGAATCAGGAATGTAAACTGTCTCTTCTGCCTGAACGGGAACCCCTCCTATTAAAATACCCAAACAGAAAATAATGGCGATGACAGCAGCTTTGAGTGAACGGTTGGATTTTCTGTACATTAAATCATCCTCCCTAACAATATATTTATCTTTTATTATATACTGGAAAATTTTTATTAGAAGAGAAAGGGCATAATTTCTCTATTGACCAATTAGTCGGAAAAAAAGTATAATGCAGTTATGCGGTCGACCCACGAGTCGGGTATTAGTTTTAATTATTAATGGAGGGGTTCAAGTGCTAAGAAGGACAGGACTGGTTTCGGTAATTATGCTTATTTTATTAGGAGCTGCACTGATTACCGGCTGCGGTCAGGAAAAGACAGTTGAGAAAGAAACTGAAATAACTGTCAATGCAGCTGCGGCACAGAAACAAGATATATCGAAAAGTGCAACTTATTCGGGAATAGTTAGAGGGCAGAATGAAGTATACATAATAGCTAAGGCAGCGGCACGTGTAACTGGTATTTATGCCAACCCGGGTGACCAGGTAAGTCAGGGGCAAACGTTGATTACGCTTGACAGCAGTGACTTTGATGCTGCAGTGCGCCAAGCACAAGCTGGGCTGCAAATGGCAGAATTAAGCCTGGAAAATGCTCGTCAAAACTTTGAACGTATTGAAAAGCTTTACGAAGCCGACGCGATTTCGCAGAAAGATTTTGATGCGGCCCAAAATGGAGTGAAAACTGCAGAAGTAGCGGTGGAACAAGCATCAGCCGGCATGGCTCAAGTCATGACCCAAGTAAATAATTGCACCATCACTTCTCCGATCAACGGTATATTAGGCAGCATCAATCTGTCTTTAGGTGATATGGCCAGTCCTGCATCACCAGCAGCAGTTGTTACTGATACTTCTCGGTTGGAAATAGAAGTTTTAGTCAGTGAATCAGAAGTAAGTTATATTACTCCCGGCAGTGAGGTGGAGGTACGGGTCAAAGCCGTAGGAGATCAGAAATTCAAAGGAGCCATTGCTAATGTAGCTACAGTTGCTGACCCAATGAAACGCAATTATGCGGTCAAAGTGTCTCTTGATAACCCTGACAATGTTATAAAGTCTGGGATGTTTGCGGAAGTTATTGCTTCTACAATCAATAAGGATGATGCGGTATGTGTCCCCCAGAGTGCGATTGTACCGAAAGGGGCAACTACCGTTGTATATGTTGTTGATAAAGATAACCGTGCCCGGGAAAAACAAGTAACAGTAGGTATTGAAAATACTACGATCGTAGAGTTGACCGACGGTATACAGCCGGGTGAAAAAGTCATTACCAAAGGGAATACACTGGTAAATGAGGGGACTCTGGTAAGAGTTGTCGCCGGGGGTGGTAAATAATGCCGCTGGTTAAATTTGCCGTTAAACGACCGGTTACGATCGTTATAATCACTGCAGTCCTTCTTATTCTTGGTTTTTTTACTTTTAATAAATTACCGGTAGACTTGCTGCCGGAAATGAAATTTCCGGTTGCTGCAGTCATAACTTCTTATCCTGGAGCGGGTCCGGAAGAAGTAGAATCCCAGCTTACCATACCCCTGGAGAGTGCGGTCACTACCTTAAGCAATATCAATCAATTGCAGTCCATTTCCAGTGATGGCCAGTCGATTTTGATCGTTACTTTTAACTGGGGTACCAATATGGATTTTGCAACAGCCGAGATCAGGGACAAAATTGGCTATGTTGAACCTTACCTGCCCAGTTCGGCAACGAAACCTATGATCATGAAAATGGACCCCAGTATGATGCCTATTATTCAGATGGGGATCAGCGGCGGGGGAGACTTATCTTCCCTGCAGGAGATTGCAGAAGAGTATATAGAACCAAGGCTTTCCAGAATACCGGAAGTAGCTTCGATTATTATTACAGGCGGGCTGGAAAGAGAAGTTACAGTTGAAGTTGACCCGGTTAAATTAGAAAACTATCATCTCACTTTAGCTCAGGTCAATCAGGTCCTGCAGGCAGAGAACTTTAATATGTCCGGTGGTAAGATGGAATTAGGCGGAAGGGAATACTATGTCCGCAACCTGCAGCAATTTGAGACGGTAAAAGATATTGAAAATGTGGCAATACTGACTGCTACCGGTAATATTGTTTATCTGAAGGATATTGCCACCGTTGTCGATGGTTATAAGGATCAGACACAAATAACCAAGGTAGACGGAGAATACGCAGTGGGCGTTCATATCATGAAACAAACCGACGCCAACACGGTTGAGGCCAGTAAGGCAGTCCGTGAGGAAATGGAAAAAATCCAGCAGGAACTGGGCAAAGATCTTAACGTGAAAATTGTAATGGATCAGGCAGCTTATATTGTACAGTCTAATGACAATACCAAAAAGATGATAATGGAAGGTGCCCTGCTGGCTATACTCATTTTATTCCTGTTTCTCAGAAATGCCCGCAGTACTTTGATCATTTTTACAGCTATACCCTTGTCCATCATTACCTGCTTTATTCTAATGTATTTTACCGGTAATACGGTCAATCTTCTGACCATGGGAGGTCTTGCCCTGGGGGTCGGCAGGATTGTTGACGACTCCATAGTGGTATTTGAAAACATCTATCGACATCGCAGTTTGGGCCTCTCCCCTATGGAGGCTGCAATAACAGGTGCCTCAGAAGTAAGCGGGGCTGTTATTGCTTCTACTACGACCCTGATTTCAGTATTTATCCCTATCGTGTTTGTGGAAGGGCTGGCTTCTATTATTTTTAAACCTATGGCCCTTACTATATCTTTCGCCATATTCTGTTCATTGATTGTTGCTCTGACCATAATACCTCTCATGTCTTCCCGGATGCTGAGTGATAGATCCATGGCTATAAATCCTAATCCCACGGGCAGAATTCAAAAGATAACCAGTACCTTTGGTATTTGGCTCGATAATTTAGGAGAAAAATACAAAGCATTACTGCAATTATCCTTAGCCAGAAGAAGACGGGTGATATTATTAGTGACTGTGTTAATGATCGCTTCCTTTGCCTGTATGCCGCTTGTAGGAGCAGAATTCATGCCTGCTTCGGATTCCGGAGAGATTTCGGTTACTATTGAAGTAGATAAAGGCAGCAAAATTTCAGCAACAGAGGAAATATCAGACCAGGTCGAAGAAGTATTAAGAAGTATTCCTGAAGTTGAAACGATTTTTGCCAGTGTTGGTTCTGCCGGAACAAGTTTGATGAGCAGCGGGCAGACAGATACTTCAACCTTTTATGTAAAATTGGTGCCCAAAAATGAGCGCAGTATTACGGTAAATGATATGACTGAGGAAATCAGACAAAAAGTGGTTGATATTCCTGGTGCCAAGATAAAGGTCAGTGTTATGGATATGATGAGTATGATGTCTTCGGGCGGGCAAATTAGTGTGCAGATACGGGGCGATGATTTGGAGGTCTTAAAGGAACTTTCCAACGAAATCGCTGACTTGATCCGCAATGTTCCTGGAACTCGTGAAGTTGTTGCTTCCCTGACTGACGGAAGTCCGGAAATGCAAGTGAAAATCGATCGTCAAAGGGCAGCAAATTATGGACTGACACCTATTCAGGTAGCCGGTTCTATAAAGAGTGCCATGGAAGGGACGGTTGCAACCAACTATAAAGTGGGAGGCAGTGAAGTAGATGTAAGGGTTCGCTATATTCCCGAAGGGAATAAGGATCTTAGCCATTTAAGCAATTTAACCATTCTTTCGCCTACGGGGGCAGTAATTAAGTTATCACAGATAGCCGTATTTGAAGTTGGACAGGGTCCCGTTTCCATTAACCGCATTGACCAGGTGAGGCATGCTGACATAAACGGTTATCTTATGAATCGCGATCTGAACAGCGTTATAACTGATATCCAGGCTCAAGTGGATAAGCTGGATTTACCGGCTGGATATACTGTTGAATATACCGGCCAGAATGAAGAAATGGTGGAAAGTTTCGGCAGCCTGGCAGTTGCTTTGCTGTTGGCCTTATTATTAGTTTATGCTGTGATGGCTGTTCAATACGAGTCATTTTTTAATCCATTTGTCATTATGTTCTCCATTCCTACTGCAATAATCGGAGTTGTATTCGGCTTGCTGTTAACCGGAAGAACATTCAGCGTTACCGCTTTTATTGGAATAATCATGTTAGTAGGAATTGTTGTTTCCAATGCCATCATTTTTGTTGATTATTTGAACAAGTTAAGAGAACGAGGCATGGAAAGAAATGAAGCGATCGTTGAGGCAGGAAAGGTAAGACTCAGACCAATACTGATGACAGCACTGACCACTATTCTGGCTATGTTTCCAATGGCATTGGGATTAGGCGAAGGAGGAGAATTACAGGCTCCGCTGGCAACGGTTGTGGTTGCAGGACTGACTGTATCTACCTTTATAACCTTGTTATTGGTTCCGGTTGTCTACACCATTTTTGACGACTGGGGACAGAATCTTAGCAGAAGGTTTAAGCTGGGAAAGTCTGAAAAAGCCTTGGATGCCTAATCATTTTTTGATCCGTAAAGCGGAGGAGAAATTCTCCGCTTTAATTTTAACAAAGGGGGATAATCATGGAAATAGTTTGTAAAAGCGGCGGTAAAAGACAAGCTATCATAGAAGCTGGTATTAAGGTATTTTCACAAAAAGGCTTTCATGATGCCCGTATGGAAGAAATTGCTGTAACGGCAGGGATCGGTAAAGGAACCATTTATGAATATTTCACCAGTAAAACCCATCTTTTTCAAGAAATTATAGCAGCCAGTGTTAATACATATTATGAAAGCCTGGCAACGATTGATATGGATGCCTTGACCCTTAGGGAGCGAATCCAGATTTTACTTACAGGACATTTGCGCTTTTGTATCGAAAACAAAGACTTAACGCGCATTGTTTTCTGGGATGTGGAAATAATGGATGAGGAACTGAAAGAGTGGGGCAATAATTTGCGTAAAGAAAAACAGTTGCGCATGAAGGAAATTATCGATCAGGGAATAACCAGAGGCGAAATTCGCAATGTTGATTCTGAACTGCTGACATTATTAGTAATAGGTAGTTTCGCTTCTTTCTGGGCGCCTATTACAATTGATGCCCTGGTCATTGATCCTGAAGAAACCGCAAAACAAATAACGGACATCATTTTTAATGGCATTAAATTGTAGATTTGGTTTGCTTGACTTTAATATCCTTCGTTAATTTGTGGAGAGGTTTATTAAACAACCCGGAGTTATATCATTCAGGATTAGATTAGAATGTAAGGCGGCAGAATATATTGTGCTGCATTTTTTTGATTATAAATATACATAGGCAGGATTATATGAAAAATTTGTTTTATAAAATTGGTTTAGTGGTATTTTCCATCTGTATTTATACTTTTTTGGCAGTGCAGCCGGTCACTGCTTTTTCCGATACCCGTGACCACTGGGCTAGAGCGCATATTGATTTATTGCAAAGCCGCCAATTGGTATCCGGTTATCCTGATGGAATGTACCGGCCGGGTGCATCCGTTACACGTCAGGAATTAGTTTCTATGATTATTAGAATATTGGGTAAAAGTGAAGATGCTATAGAGCTGCAAAAAGGGGACGCTTCCTATAAAGATACAAGTAATGTCTGGGGCAAGGGTTATATAGAACTGGCTCATGAGTTGAGCATTGTACATGGAGATGAGCAAAAACGTTTTCACCCCGAAGTACCTGTAACCAGAGAAGAAGCAGTAATGATGCTGGTCAATTGTCTGGATGCTGCGGAAAAGAATGAGTTTATTCAGGATTTCACTGATGAAAAGGAAATTTCGAACTGGGCACGTAATCATGTAGCAGCAGCACTTGAGCTCGGTTTGATAAACGGCTTTCCTGATGGCAGTTTCCGCCCCCAGCAGAATATAACCCGTGCTGAAGCAGCAGTAATGTTGGAAAATTTTCTGGGTGTTACTGGGCAAAAATTTCATTTCTTTGGACAACTCTCAGAGATTGAACTGTCCGCAAAAAAGGCCATCGTTCTTATAAACGGGAAAGAACAAGTTTTTACATTGTCTGAGACAATTGCGGCTTATCAACAAGGCAGCAACCAGCCTATCTCAGAATTAAAATTACCGGTCAAGGCTTATATTAACGTTAATTCCCAAGGCCAGCTGGCTTATTTATATTTGGTCGATCAAATGCCGGCCAATAAGATCAGCCTTTCCTTGACCAGTTTACCTGAAGCTGAGCCCGCCAAAGTACAGACCCCAGGCAGTTTAGTCCCATTAGAAGAGGATTTGGCTGTAAATACGAAGTATTCAGATGCTGATTTGGGCAGGAGTCTTTATAATACCAAGGAAGCTATGAAGGTCAATGAATTTATAGAAGAATACGGGATAACCGGTCACGGACAGTTAGTAGCTGTAATCGACAGTGGCATAGATCCGGGGCACGCTGATTTGCAGACCACCAGTGAAGGTTATCCAAAGATTATAGATTTTATTGATTTGACTGACCAGGGCAGAGTCTTGCTTAAGGAGGCAGTAAAACAGGAAGGTAATTATATAGTTGTTGATGGCAGGAAAATCGATGTCAGCAATATACCCAACAATGCCAAGAGTTATCGTTATGGATATTTTAAAATACCTTCTCTGGGCGTTGAATTCTCTGATATAAAACAATCTGATTCTGTTTTAGTTTTGGCTGCAGCCAGCAAATATAATGAGAACTTTGATACGATTTATATAGATACTGACCGGAACTACATATTAAAAGATGAAATTGCCATAAAGAAGTACAGCCAATTACAACAATTTGCCTCTATAAAAGGACTTGCCGACCGAAAATTAAACTTGGTTTTGAGTGAAATATCCAGTGAAGGTAAATATATTAAGCTTGCTTTCGACAACCTGGGACATGGCACACAGGTGGCTGGAATAGTGGCTGCTAATGGTAAAATCCAGGGTGTAGCTCCGGGGGCGCAGATCCTGGCTATAAAAGTCCTGAACAGTATGGGGGTAGCTTCCCTGAATAACCTGGAAAAAGCAGTTCGAATTGCTGCCGAGCGGGATTCAAAGGTAGCGGTGATAAGTATGGGACAGTACAGCCTGAGCTCCAGCGACAGAAAGCGAATGTCAGCATTTGCTCAAGAAATGCTGACAAAACATGGTTTGATTATATGTATAGCTGCCGGCAACCAGGGACCGGGGATCGAAACAGTAGCCAGTACAGCATCTATCAAAAATGTAATCAGTACAGGTGCTTATGCTACCCCTGCTATGTGGCGGAATGATTATGGCTGGTCAGTAGCCAGTCCAACGTTGTGGTATTTTAGTTCTGCCGGACCAGCCAATAACGGTAGTATGGCACCATCAGTCATTGCTCCAGGCAGTGTATTATCTGCTTATCCCCTTTGGGGAGAGCAGAATTACCGTCTAAGCGAAGGAACCAGTATAGCTGCACCCCATGTAGCTGGTGTAGCAGCTTTATTGGCCAGTGCGCTTAGCCAGGAGCTGTATCGTTATGACACCCAATCTATATATAGCGCAATATTGGAAGGAGCTGACCGCATTTCTTCCTTTACTGCGGCGGAGCAGGGATTTGGGGCAGTCAATATTCTTAAATCCTGGGATAACCTGCAAGAAGGAGAAAAAGAAATCATCGCTTATGAGACCAAACAATACAGCCCTGACCAAGGTTATACGGAGAGTCTATATTCGCGATTTTTACAGCCTGCCGAATTGGGGCTTACAGTCTATAATAATAGTGATAAAAATTATAAAATGGCAGCAGGAGGACTTTCTTCATGGATAAGACCGGAACAATACACGATTCAGCTTCCCAGTAATGGTTACCGGAATATCCAGATCACCTATGATCAATTGACCGATACCGGATTATATAGTGATTTGGTGGTGTTAGATGATATAAACACCCCGGGATATGATATTTCTGTTTTACAGACTCTGGTGGTGCCAGTGCAATTACAGAAGGCTGAAAATTATCGGTATAGTGTTGAAGATAAATTGGCAGCAGGACAAATGCAAAGATACTATTTCTATGTTCCATCAGGAGCTTCCAAGCTCAGTTTTGATCTCAATGTTGGTGACAACGGCAGGGCACGGCTGCATGTAGTCTCGCCCGGACAGTACGTGGAAACCAGTTCTTATGCGGGAACAGGCGAAGTCCAGATTCAGGATTCCACTCGCCTTGAATACGAGCAGCCTGAAGCAGGTACCTGGGAAGTTGTGGTTTACAGTTCTGCTTCTCTTAGTGATTACAATTTAAAAGAAACTGCTTATGAACTGGCAGCTGCCATGGAAGGCTGGGAGAAGCCAGCCATAAAAACGCCGGAGGAAAAATATCTGGTTACTGCCATTACAGAAAAAATAAAAAAAGGTGAGGAAAGTATCGTTACTCTTCATTTCTGGGATCCGGTAACCAAGAAGCCTGCTGATGGCGTAGTAGCTATAGAAGAACGATTATATGAAATTCAAAATGGCATGGTACAATTGCCCGTTACCGCTGCCTCTGACCAAATACATCTTACCATTGCCTGGTAATCACGCCCCAAATTTTTCTTTTCTTGATTCCTTTGTTACACTATTATTAATGCCTTGTCAGGGCAGTATAAAAACACTGCCCGACCGGCAGATAAGGAGGTTATAAAGTGCAGCAGGAATTAATAGAAAAGGCGCGGGCATTGATCAATGCCAATCATATATCAACTACGCTTAGTACCGTAGATAAAGAATACAATGTAAATATTGCAGTTATATCAGTTTTGGAAATGATTGGTGATGATACGATAATCGCTGCGCGCTTCGGCGCAGATAAAACCTATGCTAATCTGAAGGAAACCGGTAAAGGTGTTTTACTGGTGCTGCTGGTGGATGAAGCCAAACAAAAGAAAGATGGCATACGTGTTTACATTAAATTACAGGAAGACTTGACCGCAGGAGAATTTTACGACAGAATAAAGCAGAGATTTATAAGGACACAATATGGCAATTTCCCCTTAAGGAATTGCCTTGTTTTTGAAATTACAGATATTTTGCCGGTATCATTGCTGAGAAAAGATTCTTAAAATGGTACGGCGATTTTACAAAAACATATACTAGTATCAAACTATTTTATAGGAAGAAAACAATAATAGTCTCTAAGAGACTGGGGTGAGGACTGCGGTTGTTACCGCTTCTATTAAAAGCTATATTTAGAGCCTGGCCCCGAATGCAGCAATGGAGGAATTAAAATTGTACCTGGGAAAAGTGATGGTTGTTTTTGGTACACGACCAGAAGCGATAAAAATGGCGCCTGTAATCAAGGAATTAGAAAAAATCGATAATATTCGTACAGTTGTAGCTGTTACAGCTCAACATCGGGATATGCTCGACCAGGTGCTGCATCTTTTTCAGATCATTCCTGACTATGATTTGGATCTAATGAAGAAACAGCAGGATCTATATAGTATAACAACCGGTGTTTTAAATGGATTGCGGGAAATCTTAGAGAAAGAAAGACCTGATCTGGTGCTGGTGCATGGAGATACTACTACTACTTTTGTTGCAGCCCTGGCGGCATTTTATGAGAAAATCCCGGTTGGACATGTAGAAGCAGGACTTCGAACCCACAATAAATATTCTCCATTTCCTGAGGAAATGAATAGAAGTCTCACTGCCCGTTTGGCCGAATTACATTTTGCCCCCACTGATACTGCCCGGGAAAACCTGCTGATGGAGTCAGTTGCAGCATTTAAAATTTGGGTCACCGGAAATACTGTAATTGATGCCCTCTTGGATACAGTTCACCCGGATTATCAGTTCCCACCCGATTTCCCAGCTCTTGATTTTAAGCATCGACTGCTTCTGGTTACCACCCACCGCCGCGAAAATTGGGGAAATAAAATGCGCGATATATATGAAGCCTTAATCGAACTGGCCGATGAGTTTAAAGATATAGAGGTGGTTTTCCCGGTTCATAAGAATCCCATTGTAAAAGATGTTGCTATGGAGATGCTGGGAAACCGTGAACGCTTCCATTTAATTGAGCCCCTGGATTATGAACCCTTTGCCAACCTTATGAAAAATTCCTATCTAATTCTGACTGATTCAGGAGGATTACAGGAAGAAGCACCATCACTGGGAAAACCGGTGCTGGTTTTACGTGATACCACTGAACGTCCGGAGGCTGTTAAAGCAGGGACAGTTAAACTGGTGGGCACAAACAGGCAGGCAATTGTAAAAGAAGCCAGACTTTTGCTAAGCAGCCAGGCAGAATATGAAAAAATGGCATTTGCCATTAACCCTTATGGAGATGGTAAGGCATCACAGCGTATTGTTAAGGTAATATCAGAATTCTTATATGTAAGATCATCAGGAATGAAAAATTAACCAGGATATTCGTTTAATAGACCTTTACAAAGAATGATAATCTCATTTTTCGAGAATATAATTATAAGTACAAAAACATATAGTTGCCCAAGGAGGATTAATGGCAATGATAAAATTCGGTACCGATGGCTGGAGGGCTATTATAGCCCGGGAATTTACTTTTGCGAATTGCCGTATAGTTGCCCAGGGAATTGCCAGTTATATGCTTAGTCAACAGATAGCAAAAAAAGGGATCGTCGTTGGCTATGATAATCGTTTTCTGTCCAGAGAATTTGCTGAAGAGTGTGCCCAGGTACTGCTGGGCAATGGAATTAAAGTGTTTCTGCTTGATAAGGTAACACCAACTCCGGTTACTGCATTTGCGGTTCAGATAAAAAACGCAGGCGGAGCTCTGATGATCACTGCAAGCCATAATCCACCCCATTATAACGGGATAAAGTTTATACCTGAGTATGCAGGTCCGGCCTTACCCGATGTCACTGATGCCATTGAAAGGGAAATCAACCGCATCATCGAAGGAGGCAAAATTTATGAACTTAATATTGAAGAAGCCAAACGCTTTGATATTTATGAAGAAATAAATATTGACAAGGAGTACATAAATCATCTTTATTCGCTGCTGCAGATCAATAGCTTTAAAAAAAGTCATGTCAAAGTAGTTGTTGATCCAATGTATGGAGCAGGCATCGGTTATCTGGAAAAGATTTTGACCGGGCTAGGCTGTGAAGTAAAAGTAATCAACAACTACCGGGATGCACTGTTTGGTGCTTCTATGCCTGAGCCTACCGACCCGATATTAACTGATTTGAAACAGGCAGTAGTTTCTTATGATGCTCAGATTGGTTTGGCCTTAGATGGTGATGCCGACCGCTTTGGCATTATCAATCACCGGGGTGAGTTTGTCACACCCAACGAGTTTATGTCTTTATTACTACATCACTTGATAAAAACCAGAAATTTCAGAGGCCCTGTAGCACGCTCTCTGGCTACAACTCATATGTTAGACCGGGTTGCCAGGAAAAACGGCCTGGCTGTGATCGAAACGCCGGTGGGATTCAAATATATTGGGCAATGCCTGCGTGAAAAAGGTTGTATGCTTGGCGGTGAAGAAAGCGGCGGGCTTAGTATCTTTGGCCACATACCCGAGAAAGACGGAATACTTGCCTGCCTGCTGGCAGTGGAAATGCTGGCATACTCAGAAAGGGACCTGACCGATTTAAAATCAGAGCTTGACTTAGAATATGGACCTGCAGAGAGCAAGCGTCTGGATATAGAAGTAAAGGAAGAGAAAAAAGAGGAAATCCTCTTAAACATGACTAATTATAATCCAGTATCAGTTGCCGGGCATAAAGTGGAGTCACAAACCAGGACAGAGGGCCTAAAAGTAATAATGGAAGAAGGAAGTTGGTTTTTACTTCGTCCTTCCGGGACCGAACCTTTATTTAGACTGTATGTGGAAACTGGCGACTCCAAAAAAATGAATACGATTATCGAAGAGGTTCGTGAAACACTAGGTTTGTAAACCATTTTACTTTCAAAAACCCGGCCAATAAAGCCGGGTTTTTTTGAGAAAAAATAAATTAGATTAGGAAGGATTTATCATGATATACGACGAAGGTTCTAAGAATGTAGACAATTTGGGTCTAGCGTCTGATGTTATTCCGGAAACAAAAGCAATTGAGCCGCATAAAAACAAGTTTGACATAAATAAGGTCATACTCGAAGCGCGCGAGGAGGAGAGAAGGAAAATCGCGCGGGATCTTCATGATGGCCCTGCCCAGTCACTGGCAGCTATTTTGCTTGATCTTAGTATTCTGGTTGCTGAACTGCCTGCAACAGAAGAACTTGAAAAATTAAAAAAGCAATTAACAAAGCTCCAGGATATTGCCAAAGACAGTTTGAATGAAATACGGCAGATTTTATATGATCTTAAACCAGTTCAACTGAACAGCAGCCTGAAGTCTGCTTTGCAGGACTATTTTGACCAGATGAATATTAAATTCGGACTTGAAACAGAATTTCAGACGGCAGGAGTACCGCAGAACTATCCAACATATGTTCAAATAGCAATTTTCAGGCTGGTTCAGGAAGCTCTTAACAACATCGTAAAACACGCTAGTGTGAAAAAAGCCTGTGTTTTTTTATATGAAAGCGAAGAGAAGATCACACTGACAATCAAAGATGAGGGCAATGGTTTTAACAAAGAAAAGGAATTAAGCAAATCTGGAAGTTACGGGATCGTTGGTATGAGAGAAAGAACAGTGCTATTAGGAGGAACATTTGATATAATCTCAAAACCTGGCTCAGGCACACAAATTCTGATAGAGATTCCGCGGAAGGGGAGGCACTATATTGGAGAAAGTAAGGGTAATGATAGCAGATGATCACTCATTATTTAGGGAAGGTTTGCGGAAGCTGCTGGAAAGTGACAAACACCTGGAATTGGTCTGTGAAGTAGGGGATGGACAGGGAGCGATAAATGTTATGCGAAAAAGGCCCCTTGACCTGATCCTCATGGATATCAATATGCCTGGGACTGATGGTGTTATTGCTACCCAGGTCATTAAAAGAGAATTTCCTCAAACAAAAATAATTGCTTTGACTGTTTATGAAGGAGAAGAAGTACTGCAAATGGTGAAAGCAGGTGTATCAGCTTATGTGCTGAAAGATGTTGCCGGCAGTGAATTGATCCACACCATCAAAAGGGTTATGGAAGGGGAGGTAGTGATCCATCCCCGGGTTGCTAATTACCTGGTACAGGAATTGACCCGCAGTGACATAAAAAGAAATGATCTAAAACTGACCAGGCGGGAGAAAGATATTCTGGAAATGCTGGTGAAGGGAAACAGTAACAAAGATATGGCGGAAGCTATGTTTATCAGTGAAAAAACAGTAAAAAATCATTTGACTAGTATTTTTCGCAAATTAGGCGTAAAAGATCGAACACAGGCGGCTGTTTTTGCTTTGCGGCATAAAATAGTTGAGGAAGAATAAATTGTGAAAAATTCATACCAGTAATCAATTAACCTCCTGTTAGCATAGTATATACTGTTAAAGGCTAAAGGGAGGTTTTTTTATGCTGATCCTGCTGAAACTGCTATGTTTTTTTGTATGGCTGATGATCATGTTTTATTTAGTTATAGGAAACAACAACTCCATGGTCGATTACAGAGAAGTAATAGTGAAGCTGCAGGATGAAGAAAATTTGGAAATGACTATTCGCAGTGCCTTAACCAAACTAAAAAAAAAGGACAGACTGATCATTGAAGACCAGTATGGTTTTTTAAAAAGCCGGCAGAACATGTTTATATTCAGCCGCTTTGTAAGAAAAAATCCTTCCATTGTCTATTCATATGCAAGTGAAAATGTCGGTTATTAATAAAAAAACAATAATCTGCAGTCGATGGATAAACATTTTTGTGATATAATTAATAATAATTATGAATAATTCTTCGCTAATCGAATCGTGTGGGAGGGTTCTACCCTTTCAGACGAATTTTTTTAGCAGCTTTTCTTGTAAACTTTGCTAGCAGCTAATAGTTAGCCGTAAGAATATTATATAGTAATCGGGGGGATGAGGAATGCAAAACATAATTATGGATATAATGTTTCCTCAACATGTCTGTAGTATTTGCCGTGAACCGGGTAGATTTGGCAGCAGACATCCATGGTGTAATAAGTGTGAAGAAAGTATGCGAAACCTGCAGCACTGCTCTCCTATTTGTGACAAGTGCGGCAAGTATTTGGAGATATGTGATAACATTTGTTCTGATTGTCGTCATAATGAACCGCCATTTCATATTGCCAGAGCTGTTGGGCCATATGATGAACCTTACCGTATTGCCATTAAGGTACTAAAATTTTTGGGAAGACGATACGTATCCGTGAAAATGGGCCGGGCGATGGCTGATGTAGTGATGGCAGAGCAACGTTTCTGGCCCTTGGATTTAATCGTTCCAGTTCCTGCATCCCGGGGTCACCTGGAACAAAGAGGATTTAACCAGACAGAACTGCTGGCTTGTCAAATCGCCAAAAAAATAAAAGTAAGGATGGAAACCGGAGTATTAACCCGAGTAAAAGAAACACCTTCACAAAGAGAATTATCCCGGCTGGAAAGGGAAAAGAATTTGCTTTGTGCTTTTCAAGCGAAGAATGAGGAGAAAATTTGCGATAAAAATATACTGCTGGTGGATGATGTTTATACTACCGGTTCAACCAGCAAGGAGTGTTCCAAAACGCTGTTGGAAGCTGGTGCGGCAAGAGTTTCAGTTATAACATGGGCTACGGGATATGGCTTTTAATCCCCTCCTTTGCTCTTTCTTGCCTTTTTTTAAAGCACAGTATATAATAGCGGCAAGAGTCGCGTATTAGGTAGGTAAAGCGACAATACACTTAAAAGTGAGGGATTTTTTAAAGATGTTTGAAGACAAAACATTAGTATGTCAGGATTGTGGACAGGATTTCATTTTTACAGTTGGCGAGCAGGAATTCTACCAGGAAAAAGGATTTGAAAACGAACCAAAACGGTGTCGTGACTGCAGAACCAACCGTCGCAACAATCGCAGCGAAAATCGTGAACCCCGGAAAATGTTTGCTGCTGTATGTGCTGATTGTGGTGCTGATACTGAAGTTCCATTTAAACCCGTTGATGGCAGACCAGTACTTTGCCTGAGCTGCTTTCAAAAAAATAAAGCCTGAAACTGAAATATTTTGATAATTTATACCGGACGCTCCAGTCCGGTTTTTTTATTTATTAATAAAAAATAAACAGAAAAAGCTCTAACAATGGTAGTATAATGCAGAAATTTGAAAGGATTTATTTTCTAATATGTAGAATAATATATATACAACCGGGAAAGGAGTGGTCGTATGAAATTTGAAATTAGAGGCAAGAATATTGAACTGACAGAAGCTTTAAAGGAGTATACCACTAAACGGCTTTCCAAGTTGGAGAAATACATTGATAATGTAAAGGAGGCTAAAGTAGCTTTATCTGTAAGCAGTGAAGGTCACAAAGTGGAGGTTACGATACCCCTTAACGGAGTGATCCTGCGGGGTGAGGAAGCAACCGATGATATGTATTCGTCCATAGATATGGTTGTGGAAAAACTCGAGAAGCAAATTGAAAAATATAAGACGAAGCTATATAAAAACCACCGTGGAGCTGGATTGAAGCAGGCTCTGAAAGAAGAGATCAAAGAAAACCTGGGGAAATATCAGGATACAGAAAACTTCCGCATCGTCCGCAATAAAAAGTTTGCCCTAAAACCCATGGATGAAGAGGAAGCAATTATGCAGATGCTCCTTTTAGGTCATAGTTTTTTTGTGTTCTTCAATTCCCACAGTGATGAAGTAAATGTGGTTTACAAACGTAAAGATGGTAACTATGGGCTAATTGAACCTGATTTTGATTAGTTGAAGTATTTACCGGAAAAGTGATAGTATAAAGTATAAAACTATGTATTATGATGAGGAACCGTAAGGTTCCTCTTTTTTTGAAAGAGGTTGAATTAAATGATTAGAAAATTTATGATGAACCTTTTGGATGATAACGAAAAAGAAGTCAAAAGGCTGCGTAAAAAAGTAGATGATATTAATGCATGGGAAGAACGGTATAAAAAATTGCAGGATGAGGATTTTCCTGCCAAAACGGCAGAATTTAAACAGCGTCTGGAGAGTGGCGAAAAAATCGATGATTTAATACCGGAAGCGTTTTCCCTGATCAGGGAAGCCTCCCTGCGTACCCTGGGCATGAGGCATTTTGATGTTCAGTTGATCGGCGGCATGGCTTTACATGAAGGCAAAATCGCTGAAATGAAAACCGGTGAAGGAAAAACCCTGGTAGCTACTTTGTCCGCCTACCTGAATGCCCTGGAAGGTAAGGGAGTCCACATTGTAACGGTCAATGATTATCTGGCCAGCCGTGATGCCGGATGGATGGGACCGGTTTTTGAATTCTGCGGATTAAAAGTGGGACTGATTGTACACGGTTTATCAAACGAGGAAAGAAAAGCTGCTTACTTAAGTGATATAACTTATGCCACCAACAATGAGCTGGGCTTTGATTACCTCCGTGACAATATGGTAGTAGCAGCAGCCAATAAAGTGCAAAGGCCATTACATTATGCAATTATTGACGAAGTTGACTCTATCTTGATTGATGAAGCACGTACTCCTCTAATTATTTCCGGTGAAGGCGACAAGCCCACTGAGCTTTATCAGCAAATTGCCAGGTTTGTTCCCCGTTTGCAAAGGGAAACCGAGTTTGTGGTTGATGAAAAAGCACATGTGGTAACTCTCACCGAAGAAGGGGTTAAAAAAGCCGAGAAATATTTTAACATTGAAAACCTTTCTGAAAACATGGAGATCGCACATCATCTGAATCAGGGTTTAAAAGCTCAGTATCTTATGAAAAGAGATAAAGACTATGTTGTAAAAGATGACCAAGTGATTATCGTTGACGAATTCACAGGGCGCCTTATGTTTGGCCGCCGTTACAGTGACGGGCTGCATCAGGCCATCGAGGCCAAAGAAGGGGTCAAGATCGAGAAAGAATCACAAACTTTGGCAACCGTCACTTTCCAAAATTATTTTCGCATGTATAAAAAGCTGTCCGGTATGACTGGTACAGCTAAAACGGAAGAAGAGGAATTCCGCAAGATTTACCGTATGGATGTTATTGCTATTCCAACCCACAGGGAAATGGTCAGACAGGATCAAGCTGATTTTGTTTACCGCAGTGAGGCGGGCAAATTTGCTGCTGTGGTAGGGGATATTGTAGAAAGGCATAAGCAGGGACAACCAGTCCTGGTGGGTACGATTTCCATTGAAAAATCGGAACAGCTCAGCAGTTTGTTAAGCAAAAAAGGGGTAAAGCATCAGGTATTGAACGCCAAGCACCATGAAAAAGAAGCCCAGATCATAGCGCAGGCCGGGCAAAAGGATGCCGTAACCATCGCCACCAACATGGCCGGGCGCGGAACAGATATCGTGCTGGGAGAAGGAGTCAAGGAACTTGGCGGCTTATATGTTCTGGGGACGGAACGCCATGAATCCAGAAGAATTGATAATCAGCTCAGAGGCCGTTCCGGAAGGCAGGGAGACCCGGGAGAATCCAGATTTTATGTTTCACTGGAAGATGATCTGATGAGATTGTTTGGTTCAAGCAATATCGAAGGCATAATGGAACGCCTGGGTATGGATGATGATATGCCCATTGAAAATAAAATGATTTCCCGTGCTATTGAAAACGCCCAGAAGAAAGTAGAAAGCCGCAACTTCAGCATCCGTAAAAATGTTCTGGAATATGATGATGTTATTAACCAGCAGCGTGAAGTCATCTATGGTGAACGTAATAAAGTCTTGAATGATGAAGATTTAAAGGAAACCATCTACAGCATGATCAATGATGTGATTGAAAACACAGTCAGCCACTTTGCCGGGGAAGCTAAATTCAGTGATGAATGGGATCTGCCTGGACTGCTGTCTTTTGTGGATCAGAATATACTGCCCCAGGCGGAACTTAAGCCAGATGATATCGTGGGGATGACCAAGCAAGATCTGACAGAGCTCTTAACGGAAAAGACGCATCAGCGTTATGAACAAAGAGAAGCAGAATTAGGCTCTGAAACCATGCGTGAATTGGAAAAAGCGATTATGCTGCGTATCATCGATAATAAATGGATGGACCATATCGATGCCATGGATCAGCTTCGCAGCGGAATTTCTCTGCGGGCTTATGCTCAAAGAGATCCGCTGATAGAATATAAATTTGAGGCTTATGATGCATTCCAGATGATGATCGAAAGCATTAAAGAAGATGTAGTTCGCTACATCATGCGGGTCCGTATCGTCCAGAAGCCGGAAGAGAGGAAGATTATAGAAAACAGCAGCCCGGATGCCGTCAAAAAACCGGTCAGGGTGGAGAACAAAGTGGGGCGTAACGACCCCTGTCCCTGCGGCAGCGGGAAAAAGTACAAGAAATGCTGCGGGCGGGAAGCTGTTTAATAAATATTGCGATTAGAATTAGGAGGAAAAAATAATGGCGGATGATGACAAAACCACTTGCTTAGAAATAATTAGCCGCTTAAAAGAGATGAGGGCTTCTCTTTGACATCGATAACAAGAAACAATTAGCTGTAGAATTAGAAAAGAAAACTACTGCGGAAAACTTTTGGAATGACAACCAGGAAGCGCAGAAGATCTTAAAAAATATTCGTGATTTGCAGGCCGGGATCGATCGTTACGAGAGCTTGCTCAATAGAGCACTTTACCTTAACGACATTATTGATATGGCATTGGCAGAAGACGAACAGGAATTGTTAAAAGAGACAGCCCTTGAGTTTAACGAACTAAAGAAAGATTTTAACCAGTTTGAACTGGAAATCTGTTTTAATGGAGCACATGATGAAAGAGATGCCATATTGTCCCTGCATGCGGGTGCCGGAGGAACGGAGGCCCAGGACTGGGTGGAGATTTTGCTGCGCATGTATACCCGTTGGGCAGAAGAATCCGGTTATGAAGTGGAAATCCTGGACTTGCTGGATGGAGATGAAGCCGGAATAAAAAGTGTTACTTTCTTAGTCAAGGGCTTGTATGCCTATGGCAAATTGAAATGTGAGCATGGTGTCCATCGGCTGATTCGGATTTCTCCCTTTGATTCTTCCGGAAGACGTCATACATCATTTGCTTCTCTGAGTGTTTTGCCGGAAATAAGTGAAGAAATCGAAATTAGCATCAATCCGGAAGATCTGCGCATCGATACTTACCGATCAAGCGGGGCCGGAGGACAGCACATCAACAAAACCGATTCAGCAGTACGTATTACTCATCTGCCTACCGGGATTGTGGTGCAATGCCAGAATGAAAGATCACAGCATTCCAACCGTTTAACAGCCATGAAACTGCTTAATGCAAAGCTCTATGAATTAAAAGAAAAACAAGTTGATGATAATTTGCAGAGTCTTAAGGGAGAATATAAAGAAATAGCATGGGGAAGTCAAATAAGGACTTATACATTAAATCCTTTTACCCTGGTGAAAGATCACCGGACCGGCATTGAAGCAGGTAATGCCCAGGCTGTTCTGGACGGAGACCTGGATGAATTCATTTATGCCTTTCTGCATAGTTAATATATTATTTAAGGGAGGATAACGGTGCGAGAAATTAATAATGATTCTATTGCTTTGGTAAATGAAAAAGCCCTGATCATCAGAGAAAGCATTATAAAAATGTTAGGTGAGTCCGGTTCCGGACATACCGGAGGTTCACTGTCTGCCGCTGACATCATGGCATGTCTCTATTTTTGGGAATTAAATATTGACCCTAAAGATCCAAAAGCAGCCGGCCGTGATCGCTTTGTACTCAGTAAAGGACATGCTGCACCAGTTCTTTATGCTACGTTGGCAGAAAAAGGATTTTTTCCTGACGAGTATTTGAGCCGTTTACGGAAATTAGGCAGTCCTTTGCAGGGACATCCTGATATGAACAAGCTGTCAGGGGTAGAAGCATCTACCGGTTCTCTGGGCCAGGGTATTTCCTGGTCGGTAGGGATGGCACTGGCGGAGAAAATGGACAAAACAGGTTACCGGGTTTATGCTTTGCTGGGAGACGGAGAACTGCAGGAAGGGATGGTTTGGGAAGCGGTGATGGCTGCCGGCCACTACCATCTGGATAATTTAGTGGCTATAGTTGATAACAACAGCCTGCAAATAGACGGGCGTGTTGAAAAGGTAATGGGTGTTCAGCCCATTGCAGATAAATTTAAAGCTTTTAACTGGGAAGTGTTATCCATTGACGGACATAATGTTGAACAAATCATGGCAGCCCTTGAAAAAGCACGTAGTATAAAAAACAGACCTACGGTTATTGTTGCCAAAACACTTAAAGGCAAAGGCTGCTCTTTTATGGAAGATAAGGCTGAATGGCACGGTGTAGCGCCAAAAAAAGATGAAGTGGAACGAGCTTTGGCAGAATTACATGCAACACACTAGCCAGTAAAAGAGAGTTATAAAAGCACAGTGAGGAGGAATACCAGGTGGAAAAACAGGCTACCCGTGATGCCTATGGTCAGGCATTAGTTGAGTTAGGCCATCTGCATGATGATATCGTTGTTTTAGATGCAGATCTCTCGTCATCAACCAAGACAGCAGGTTTTGGCAAGGCTTTCCCCGCCAGATTTATCAATGCCGGAATTGCTGAACAAAATATGATCGGAATGGCAGCAGGACTGGCTGCAGCAGGCAAAACAGTATTTGCCAGCTCTTTTGCCATATTCGCTGTCGGAAGGGCTTTTGAACAAGTACGTAATTCTCTGGCTTATGCCAATCTGAATGTAAAAGTATGTGCTACACATGCCGGACTTACCGTAGGAGAAGACGGAGGTTCCCACCAGGCTGTAGAGGATATTGCAGTAATGCGTTCAGTACCTAATATGTGTGTAGTGGTTCCTGCTGACGGGCCCAGTACCAAAGCAGCACTTTACCGGCTTTACCAACGAAAAGGTCCGGCATACTTAAGGCTGGGGAGGCTGGCAGTGCCTAAGATCTATGATGGTGAAAAAATCGATTTTGTTATAGGTAAGGGAATTGAGCTGCGAAAAGGAAAAGATGTTACCATAATCGCCTGCGGCATAATGGTGCATAAATCCCTGGAGGCTGCAAAATTGCTTGCTGAAGAAGGCATAGAGGCAGCAGTTATCGATATGCATACCATAAAACCCATCGATAAAGAGCTGATTATTAAACAGGCCAGGAGTACCGGAGCAATACTGACCGTGGAAGAACATAACATTATCGGCGGACTGGGCAGTGCAGTGGCGGAAGTGGTTGCAGAAAATCACCCTGTTTTTGTGGAGCGACTGGGCATTGAGGATATTTTTGGACAATCCGCAGGTCCTGAGGAACTTTTAGAGCATTATGGGTTAACCATCCAGAATATAATAGATAAAATACATTTATTGCTAAATAAGAAAAAAGAATTAAAATAAAAAAGGTAAAATAGTTATTTTTGTAGAATCACCCTTATAGGGTGGTTTTTTTTATGCAGTTATATTGACGTTATTATTAAAATTCCATCATAAAGTGATTATTGGATTCGGAGGGAGATAGATGCTGGTTCAGTTTTACAATGTCTCCAAGATATATCCTAATGGTGTAAAAGCACTTGATGATGTTTCGTTAAAGATAGATCGTGGAGAGTTCCTTTTTTTAATGGGCCCCAGCGGGGCAGGTAAATCCAGCTTTGTAAAAATGCTGTTTCGTGAAGAGATGCCTACCAGAGGGCAAATATTCATTGCATCCCGCAGTATTGTCAGGATGAAGCGCAG
>LSQX01104311.1_pt1 | contig 22246 bp, 21 predicted proteins | sample 654561 | NCBI WGS metagenome assembly LSQX01 (sample SAMN04489861, study PRJNA283612) | anaerobic digester metagenome | isolation source: 4 biogas reactors fed with cattle manure at either 37C or 55C with and... | place: Denmark: Kongens Lyngby | collected 2014
GCCTGGAAGAAGTTTGCCCCGATAATCTGGAAACCGATCAGAGGGGTAAAGAGGAACCATCGCTTGAGAGCAAAGCTTCCAAGTTCGAGCAGGTCGGGCTCATGATTGAACAAACCTACCATTTGGGTAGGGATGAAACGGGTGGTGAGGTAACCGACCATCACCAAGGCAGTTGCGGCAAGGATGCCGAGTTTGGCGGCTTCCTTGACCCTGTCGAATTGTCTTGCCCCATAGTTGAAACTGATGATGGGCAGGACCCCTTGGTTGATGCCGATGACCGGCATGATAAGTAGGGTTTGCAAGCTGTTGACGATACCCATAGCCGAGATGGCCAAGTCCCCTCCGTAGGAGATGAGGCTTTTGTTCAGGATTATATTCAACATGCTGTTGGCAAGCTGTAGGGCGAAGGGTGGCACACCCAAACTGAAGATGGTGAGGACCAAAGTCTTTTTGAGCCGCATGTTCGCTCGTCTCAGCTTGTTTCGGCTTCGCTTGCCATAAAAGTAGCTTATTATCCATATGGAAGCGGAGATTTGGCTAATGACGGTTGCCAGGGCGGCCCCTGCCATGCCCATGTCCAGGACAAAGATGAAGATAGGGTCCAGCACTATATTGATACCCGCCCCCAGGAACATCGACATCATGGCAATCTTGGGATTGCCATCAGCTCGGATGAAGTTATTCATGCCCATGCTCATCATCTGGAATGTCGACCCCATGAAGATGATGCGCATGTACTCCTTTGCATAGGGAAGTACGTCAGGGCTTGCTCCGAAGAGGGTAAGGATCTGAGTAAGAAAAACCTGTCCTAAAACAGAAAAGGAAAGGCCTGCTATAAGAAGGAGGGTAAAGGCATTACCCATAGCTTTCTCTGCCTCTTGCTCTTTCTTCTGCCCCAGCTTGATGGCAAAGAGAGTCGAGCCTCCTATGCCAAAGAGCACTCCAAAGGCTAAGAGGATGATCATAATGGGGAAAGAGACGGTAATGCCTGCAATTCCCAAGGCACCGAGGTCAGCCTTGTTGCCTATGAAGATGCGGTCTACAATATTGTACAGGGCGTTGGCCATCATTCCCACGATGGCGGGTACTGAAAACTGTACCAATAGTTTCGATACTTTCTTTACGCCCAGCGGATTCACATTTTCCATGGTTTTCATACTCCAGTATCCTCAAGGATGGATTTTTTTTCTACCTGGTCGACCATGGTTTGCAGGGCTGCAAAGGCGCTCTGGTAGGTTTCTTCATCAAGTCCCTCGGTAATGTATGAATTCCACTGCATGACACGCGCGTGAATATCCGATCTCTCTTGTTTGGCTTTCTCAGTCAGGAAGATGTGGTTGCACCTCATGTCCTGGGCATTCTGTTCCTTTCTTACAAATCCTTTGGCCATGAGCGATTTGATAACGCGTGCAGTCGCTGCCTTGTCGATGTAGAGGTAGGAGGAAAGTTCCTCCTGAGTCTGCCCCTCCTTGTGGTATAAGGCAAAGAGGAAAGGGTATTCGGCACTTGTCAGGGAGAACTCCTTCAATGCCTTGTTTGTAAAAATTTGGCTTTTCCTATGCAAGATTGCAATGAGGCGGCCGATACTTTGATGCTTCATAGGAAGAGATATACCGAAAATTAGTTGATAAGTCAACCATAAATGCTGTTTATCTCTCAATCCTTCCCGTGTATACTGACAGGTATGCAACAGAAACCTACCATTGCCATCATGTATGATTTTGACAAGACTCTCACCACCCGTGACATGCAGGAGTATACCTTCATTCCGAAGTTGGGGATGCAGGCCTCCGCCTTCTGGGAGAAGGCCAATGCCCTGGCTGAGAAGCAGGAGATGGACAGCATCCTTGCTTATATGAAGCTCATGCTTGATGAGTCCAAAAAACGTAGCCAACCCATCAGGAGGGAGGACTTTGTCTCCTTGGGGTCGAACCTGGAGTTCTTTCCAGGAGTCTCCTCGTGGTTTGGGAATATCGATAAGATCGGGAAAGGGCTCGGGCTCACCGTCGATCACTATATCATCTCTTCCGGTTTGAGGGAGATCATCGAAGGGTCGGCGGTAGGGACCCGGTTTAAGAGAATCTATGCATGTGAGTATCTCTATGATGAAAACGGGGTTGCTGTATGGCCGAAGCTTTCGGTCAATTACACTGCCAAGACCCAGTTCCTGTTCAGGATCAATAAGGGGGTGCTTGATGTGTTCGAGGACAAGAAGCTGAACAATTTCACTCCTGAGACCTGTCGCTCTGTTCCCTTCACCAATATGATCTACATCGGTGACGGCCTTACCGATGTCCCGTGCATGAAGCTGGTGAAGAACAACGGGGGTATGAGCATCGCCGTGCATAAGCGCGGTGAACTTGAGACAAGCCACAAGCTGATGCGTGAGCAGCGGATCAATTTCTTTGCTGAGGCTGATTACTCTGAGGATAAGGAGCTGTTTGCCCTAGTCTCCACCATCCTTGCAAAGATGCAGGCTGAGAATCTTTTGGCATCAGAGCATCTGAGGATGGCTTCTGAGGCTGAAGGGGTGAACTCTTAGAAGTCTATTCCTGTTTGTTAGCCAGAAAGCCCTGCACTTCTTCTATGAACTGCAGGGCTCTCTGCACCTTCTGATCGGCTCTACCTAGCCAGATCTCCTATCTGCTGTTTCTCCCTGTGCCTTTAAAAGATTCCATGGAAACACTTCCTCCCTCAGGTAAGCTTCAATCCCTCTTTGACCAGGGATGCGACCAGTTTCATCCCTTTTTTTGTAGGATGGAGACCGTCGAAAAGCAAACCTTTCTCCTTAGTGATGGGGTAGGCGGCCAAGTCTATCAGATCTGTCTCCGGATAGTTTCCGACTGCATCTCTTATGGTATTCGCCAGATCCGTCTGGCTCCATCCGTGGATATTTTTCTCCTCAAGGGACTTGTCCCACCGCTGTAGTGGTGTGCAAAAATAGAGCTTGCTCCTCTTGTGAGTCTCTACCATCTGGCGCACCAAGTGGTTGTACGCCTCGGTAAAGACTTCTAAGGTAGCGGGATTTTCGATCTGCCCAAAATCATTGGTTCCGCCAAAGACAATGATGATGTCACCGGAGAGCCTCTCTTGCCTCTGTTGTGCAAGAAAGCAGGAAGAGGGGGGACGGGCTCCCGTCTTGCTTATCCTGCTGCCCGAGTAGGACTCATTCATGATGAGATGTAGGGCCGTCTCCTCTTTCAAAATATGCCACCAAGTATGCTCCTTGAGCAGGACGTCACAGCCTTCCTTGGGATAGAAGACCTCGTTTTCAGGAGGATTGCACCCAGCAAAGGTGGAGATGGAGTCTCCGAGGATGGAGAAGGTTTTCATTTTCATGAAGAAATCTTACAAGGGGGAGCTCCCGAAATCAAGAGTATTCGATGGTTGAAGTATCCTCGTGGGGCTCCAAGAACCATAGTCATCACCTACCGTTTCACCTACGAAGGAAGATTGGAGACGATCAAGCTCGATTGGTTTGACAAGGAGGCCACCCGACTTCCTGAGGCCCTGTGGCTCTCCGTCGGTTTATCCTTGAGGAAGAAGGGGGTATGGAAGATGGTAAAGATAGGCCAGAGCCTTCCATTGGGACCCACTGTCTCCATGGGGGCCCGATCCATCCATGCTGTTGAGGTGTTGAAGTATGCTGAAGGCTCGAAAAGGCTCTCGGTGTGTAACATTGATTCCCCTCTGGTCTCCTTGGGTAAACGCAAGCTCCTGGATTTTGACAATGCCCCAGCCTTGGACAACGGATGTTTCCATTTCAATCTTTGTAACAATATCTGGGGGACAAACTTCCCTCTCTGGTATGAAGAGGATGGGAGAAGTCGCATCCGTCTGCAGTGGGAAGCATAGGCTGGCCAAATCCTTTTTTCGATTGATCCTCCTGCCTCTGATGCGGGGGGATCAATGTTTTGTCTGTTTTTTCAGGAGGGTGAGCCTGCCGCTATCCTTATTGGGATTGGGCTCAAATCCGACTCTCTTGACTTCTGGTTTGCAATAGCCCATCTTATGGGTATGAAATTGACGTATATACATCACAGTAGTTTTCTCCTGGAGAGTGGGCAGGCAACTGTTCTCTTTGATTATACCGAGGGGGAGTTGCCCCCTTTGGATCCGAAGAGAGCTCTTTATGTTGTCTCCACCCATCGTCATGGGGATCACTTCTCGGAAAAGATATTCTCCCTAGCCGACAAAGCGGAGCGGGTCACCTACCTGCTCTCCTTCGACATCCCTGAAAATCGCATTCCGAAAGAACGGCAGGGCCAAGTCCTGTCTTTGCAGAGCAACGCCAGCTATGTCGTGGATGCCATGAAGGTAATGACCTTCAAGTCGACCGATGAGGGGATAGCCCTTGTCCTGGAGTTGGAAGGCAAGACCATCTATTATGCCGGGGACCTCAACCACTGGCACTGGGAGGGAGAACCTGACTGGTGGAATGTGCAGATGGCCAAGGACTATCTTTGTGAGGTTGAAAAGCTTCCCGAGAGCATCGACCTTGCTTTTGTCCCGGTGGACCCCCGTCTTGGCGCATCCTTCTCCCTGGGTGCCAGGGAGCTGCTCGCTCACTCTGATGTCTCGCTTCTTGTCCCCATGCACTTCTGGGGAGATTTCACCGTATGCGAAAAGTTGCAAGAAACAATCGAAACCAAAGTCTTGCAGATTTCAGATAAAAATCAAACCTGGAGGATTCCATGAATTTTCGTTTTTCACACAACAACTTCAACGTAACCAATCTTGAAGCTTCAATTGCATTTTACCAAGAGGCCCTAGGCCTAAAGGAAGTTCGTCGTAAGGACGCCTCCGACGGCTCCTTCACCCTTGTCTTCCTCGGTGATGGCTCCTCCAAGCATACACTTGAGCTTACCTGGTTGAAAAACTGGGAGAAGGGTGTCTACAACCTTGGCGACAACGAGTTCCATCTCGCTTTCGAGACAGATGATCTGGAAGGGGCAAGGGCAAAACATCGCGAGATGGATTGCATCTGCTATGAGAACAAGGCGATGGGAATCTACTTTATTTCTGATCCTGACGGATATTGGATCGAGATCATCCCGGAGAAGAGATAGGATCTCCCTGTTTTGGCACATCTGCAAAAAATATCCGGAAGATTGAATTGTTTCGTTATAAAGGCTAGAATAACAGCCATCACTTACAATTCATAGGAAGGGTGGTGGGATGGCAAGCAAAGGTACGTTATCAAACGTGTCGTTTCTTCACGACTTGAAAGAAGAGTTTTCCGGATATACAGGTGTAAAGTTTTCGAAGGACCTTTTGGCAGGGCTTACTGTCACAGCAGTGGCCTTGCCTCTGGCGCTTGCTTTCGGGGTAAGCTCCGGTTTGGATGCCGCATCAGGGCTCATTACTGCGATCATTGCAGGCTTGGTCATCGGCGGGCTTGCAGGAGCCTCCTTTCAGATTTCCGGACCGACAGGTGCGATGAGTGCGGTCCTCGTCGGGCTTGCAACCGCCTATGGGCCCCAAGGGGTATTCTTTGCAGGCATGGTCAGCGGCCTCATCCTGCTCCTGGCCGCAACGCTTCGCATCGGAGCCCTGATCAACTACATACCATCCCCGGTCATCACGGGATTCACCAGCGGCATCGGCATCATCATTGCACTGGGACAGGTAGACAGCTTCTTCGGAACCACCAGCCAAGGTGATACCTATATAATGAAATTGCTCTCCTATGGGGAGCTTGGATTCTCCCCCCATCTTCCCACGCTGTTCTATGGGATGCTGATAGTGCTGATGATGGTCTTCTGGCCAAAAAAACTGAGAGGTAAGATCCCAGCCTCCCTGATCGGTATCATTGTCGCCCTGATCCTGCAGATGATCCTGAACCTCGACGTTTCCGAGGTTGGTCTGATTCCACGCTCCATCCTGGGCGAGCATCGGCTGGAGCTCTCCACCATCACCCTGGCCAATTTCAAGCATGTCATCTCACCAGCCATAAGCCTTGCGGCATTGGGCATGATCGAAGGGCTCCTTTGTGGCTCTTCCGGAGCGAAGATGAAGGGCGGTAAAGAGAAGTTCAAGGCTAACAGGGAGCTCCTCGCCCAAGGGGTGGGGAATACCATCATCCCGTTTTTTGGCGGTATCCCGGCAACTGCAGTCATATCCCGCACCAGCGTAGCCATCAAGAGTGGGGGACAGACCCGCCTCACCAGTATCATCCATGCCCTCGGACTGCTTGCCTCCATGTTCCTGTTGAGCCCTTTCATGAGCCGGATTCCCCATGCCGCACTCAGTGGGGTGCTCATGGTCACCTCCTGGAGGATGAACGACTGGCCAGCCATCAGGGAGATATTCCAGAAGCGGATCAAAACCTCAATGGCACAGTTTCTGATCACCATGCTGGCGATAGTCGTCTTTGACCTGACTATTGCCATCATGCTGGGCATCGCATTCTCCATGATCATGTTCGTCATCAAGAGCAACAAGATATCCATAGAGATAGATGATGTTACCAAGGACCTGCTCGACAATTCAAGAAAGACCAAGGTAGTCTATGTCGACGGGTCGCTCTTCTTCGGTTCGCAGGAACTGCTGACTCTGGAGGTCGAGCAGATGCTGTCGGAGAAGGTCGGGCGAATCATTTTCTCAATCAGGGGAGTTCCCAATATCGATCACAGCTCAGTCAATGAGTTTGTTGATATCGTGAATGTGTGCAGGGCTAATGATGTGGAGCTTTTATTCTGTGGTGTGCAACCGCCGGTGATGCATATGTTCGAACGGTTGGACTTTGTAGATCTGCTCGGCAAGACCAACTTCTATACCAGCGTCGTGATCGCTTTGGAGGCGCTTAACTGAGGCTGCTGGTAAATATCTTCTGATAGTCCTTGGGGGTTGTCTCCATGACCTTGCGAAATTGCCTTGAAAAGTAATTCGGGTCGGTGAAGCCGGAAGTTTCAGCGACTTGAGCAATGGACATCCCTCTTTTCTGTATCAGGGTGCAGGCGTAGGCGATACGCTTGTGGAGGTGGAACTCTATTGGTGAGAGCCCTGTAGCGAGCTTGAAGTGGCGATTCAGTGTGCTTGTGCTCATGTTCGCTATAGTTGTCAGCTCTTCTGTGGTGATGCCCCTGTTCTTGTGCTTCTCCATGAATGCCATTACGCACCAGAGTCGGTGGGCCGTTTGGTTGCTTTTTCGGGGTGTCTCATCGTAGAAGCGTGAGAGTAGGATGATGAGATTGAGCAGGTAGGAGTAGGCGAGCGTTTTCGACCCGGATCCGAAGCTCTGGTCATCGACTTCCTTCTCCATGCTCTTGAGGATGGGGAGCACCTGCGAGAGCTGGGTTGGGTTGAGCAGCAGGGTGGGTATCGTATCGGTAGCCTTGAAGAGCGAGTTGAAACCGGGAAGGTCCGAGAGGTCAAGGAAGTTCCTTGCAAACATGCTTTCGCCTATGAGTATGTTATAGAGGGCTAGGTCCTCCACATCCTTGTATCCGTGCTGTACTCCGGGAGGGATGAAGAAGACACTGCCTTCCCCTAACTGGAACTCCTCGCTCTTGGAGTAGTGCATGCCCGTCCCTCTCGTCACCAGTACCAGCTCGTTGAACTCATGGCTGTGGAAACTGAAGGGGATTTCGGGGTCACGCTTGATCACCTTCAGCTGCAGTGAAGGTTCATAGAAAAAGATATTTTCTGTGAGGATGGGACCGTTCATATCCCCATGTTCAGCCATTGGTCTCTTTTTGTCAATAAAATCCAGGTATACGCTCTTCTTGTTCTCTGCTTCATAGTATGCCACTATAAGCGAAAGGGAGGAGATGCCATGCGCCTGATGCTTGATAGTGCAAACCTTAAGGATCTTGAAAGGGCTCTGGAAATCTACCCCATCAGTGGGGTCACCACCAATCCTCAGCAGATACAGGGCGAGGGGTGCATCGATTTTTTCGGGCACCTCAAAAGCATTCGTTCCCTGATAGGGGATGACCGGTCGCTGCATGTGCAGGTCCTGGGCAGGGATAAGCGTACCATCATAGGGGAAGCGGAGAAGATCTGCTCGATCCTGGGTGAGGGGACCTACATCTCGGTTCCCGTCACTGAAGAGGGGCTCAAGGCGATAAGGGACCTCACTCAACGGGGATTCAACATTACCGCCACAACTGTTTTCTCCACCATACAAGGTATCCTGGCGATGCTCAGCGGTGTGAAGTACGTGGCCGTCTTCTATAACAGGATGCTCAACAATGACATTGATGCTCCCCGGGTGATCAGAGAGCTGGCCAACATGCTCTGGACTAACACGAGCAACACCCAGGTACTTGCCGCAAGTTTCAAGAATGTTACCGAGATAACCACCTCGTATGCCAGTGGGGCAGGGGCCTGCACGGTGCGTCCCGAAGTGCTTTCCATGGGCCTGGGCATGCCTTCCATCCAGAAGGCAGTCAGCGATTTCAGGAGGGATTGGGACGAGGTCTACCAGGGCAAGACGATTCTGGACCTCTGAAGCTAGAACCTCATGATCCCCCACCTGTCCACCACCTCAAAGCCGAGCCTCTTGTATATGGCTCCGGCCTTAGGGTTGTCAAAGAAGAGACAGAGAAAATCAAGACCGCTTGCAAAGCAGTGGGAACAGAGAGTGCTGACCAGCGTGGATGCATATCCACGGTTACGGCTCCCGTATAGCGTCGCTACCCCTACTATCATGGCCCCACTGGTTGTGGTGGCTGTGGTGTAGGCGGAAGAGACCAGCTTGTCCCCTTCAAACAGCCCAAATCCAACACCTCCCTGTTCCAGGTTGTTGGCCATTTCAGCGAGTTTCTGTTTTGTATGGTCTAGGTAGGGTTGGGCAAACTCCTCTATCTGTTGGTAGAGGGCTACAATGGCAGGAGCATCCTTCTTTGTGAGTTTCCGGACATCCCCGGATGATTCAGCTCTGGGAATGAAACTGCCCTTGTTGCAACGGCACAGGTAGGTACCCTGTATCTTCTGCTTGGGGTAGTGGCCCTGCATCTGCATCAGCAGGGACTCCTTTGCGCTGATAGCCAAGATATTCTCCTGCCGTGCGAGCAGAGCGCCTACAGCCTTCGTATTGAAGGTGGGGCTTTTGCTGTAGAGGATGAAGTCGGAGTAGTACTTGAGCAGGATGCTGTCCCACTCCTCCCCAACCGCATACATTGATACGCTTTCTCCTTGGAGGCCGTAGAGTTCCAGGTCCCCTTGGATGAAGAGATTGATTTCAGGTTCCCCTTTGATGTAGTCATATACCGCAGGGAGGTCCTTGTTGGCTAGTTTTCGTATGGTAATCATAATTTTCCGTCTTTGAACTCCCTGGCAAAGGGAGCGTAGTTTCCTTCGGGGTTATACCACTTGTGAGTATTGTGGTCGTCCTTTATTGCAAAGATGATCTTGGCGAATGCGCTTTTGTAGGGGCTCTCCTGCATCACCTCCCTAAAGAGGCGGGCAATTTGGTCGGGAGGGTTGCAAAAGGCTCCACAGCCCAGTGCCGACAAGATCAGGGTCTGGTGGTTATGCTTCTTGGCGACCTTGAAGAGAGTCCGGATCTTCTCCTTGGTAAGCAGCCGGTCCTCCTCTTCCATATCGTAGAGGCCCTCCTTGTTCTTGAGCAGAGGGGGGGAGTGTATGGCGGCAATGGCGATGAAGCTTGCCTTGTAGGTCCGGTCAAGCAGAGGGTAGCCGTCTTCCTCCCTTCCTCTGAACACAGTGACCTCTGGAGAATATACAGCTCCATACGCTTTGTGGAGGGGGTAGGACTCCTTTGACTTGGGTACGCTGTATTTTTTGGCAAGCCCTTCGTGAAAGCTGTAGAGGGAGAGCAGATAGTTGGAGGAGCGAAACAGGTGTTCCTCCTGTGCCCCCGATCCCACTTCAACACCGCCCCCTGGGGTGTGAGGATTCGCCATGTTTAGGACCAAGGGGTTGTTTTGCTCCTGTTGCGCAATGGCGAGGCAGTCGGCATTCACTACCGTGATGTGGGTTTCCAAGCCTAAGGAGGAGGTCTCCTCCAGTTTTTTTGTATAGAGCTTGCTCTCTTTGGCCAGTCGCCTGTCTAGCGGCAAGGGTACGGTTTTGCCCCTTTGATCGAGATAGCGCTCTCTTTTGATGTGCTCGACGGTGTCTGAGAATACCGAAACCCTGAGGGCGTTTAGCTGGTAGTAATCCCCTTTCCGCACTGCTTGTGAAAAAAGCTTCATATACGATCTGCTGTCCCACATGGCCAACTCCTACACATAGGTGAACGGTTGCAGTATACGTTTTGCATGAAGGATGAATCAAGCGAAGGGGCCCTGTTTTTCCTCCTATCACCACTGCTACGGTTTCAACCGTATCCATTTGACCTCGAGCTTTTATCCCACTATGATTGGTTGGTGTTGGGGGAGCTTCACAGCCCAAGGGCGAAGTCAACTTCTCCCCCTATTTCTGTTCTCTGGAGGTTCTCCATGAGTTTCTTACTAGTCGGACTGCTCAATACCACATGGCAACAGCTTTTGATGTTCGGTGTGGGCGGCATTCTCATCTACTTGGCGATTGCCAAAAAACTGGAACCGGCGTTACTGCTTCCCATGGGGTTTGGAGCGATACTCGTAAACCTTCCTTTTTCCGGTGCCGTCACCCAGAATATGGTCGGTATCGGTGAGGTCACAGGAATCCTGGACTGGCTGTTCAGTATGGGTATAGAGTCTGCAGAAGCGATGCCGTTGCTGCTCTTCGTCGGAATAGGGGCAATGATTGATTTCGGGCCCCTGCTTGCAAATCCCAAGCTCATCCTCTTTGGGGCCGCAGCGCAATGGGGTATCTTCGCCACCATCTCCCTGGCTACCCTTATGGGATTCAGTCTTGTTGATGCAGCATCCATCGGCATTATCGGAGCAGCGGATGGGCCGACCTCAATTCTGGTTTCCCAAGTTTTGGGAAGCAAGTACATCGGCCCTATAGCGATCGCTGCCTATTCGTACATGGCCCTGGTGCCCATCATACAGCCGTTCGCCATCAAGCTGGTGACAACCAAGAAAGAGCGGGCGATAAAGATGGCGTACAACCCCCGTACAATCTCCAAGCGCTCAAAGATCCTCTTCCCCATCATCGTCACCATAGTCTCAGGGTATGTGGCTCCTGCATCAGTATCCTTGGTGGGCATGTTGATGTTCGGAAATCTGATACGGGAGTGTACTGTCCTGGATTCGCTCTCCACTACTGCCCAGACTGTGTTGGTCAACCTCATTACCCTGTTGCTGGGCATCACCATCGCATCCACCATGCGAGCTGAAATGTTCGTCACTATCCAGACCCTTATGATCATGGGCCTGGGCTTGATGGCTTTTGTGTTCGACACCATTGCCGGAGTCCTGTTTGCCAAGGTGCTCAACCTGTTCAGCAGGACAAAGGTCAATCCCATGATAGGGGCAGCCGGCATCTCGGCATTCCCCATGTCGGCACGTGTCATACAGAGAATGGGCCAGGAGGCCGATCCTCAGAACCACCTGCTGATGCATGCTGTGGGAGCCAATGTGGCGGGGCAGATAGCATCGGTCATAGCCGGTGGCGTCATCCTGGGCTTGGTCCCAGGGATGCTATAAAGGAGGTTTGCACATGAGTGATACATTTTCTCTGTCATTACAACTGATGGGACGAGGCATGATAGGTATCTTTGCTGTCATCCTCATTATTTATGTGGTCTTGCTGTTTTTGGGCAAGCCCAAAAAGAAAGAAGAGAAGCGGAACGAGCAGGAAGAAGAGAAAAAGAAGTAAGCTTCTTCGCTAGGCAATTGGGTTTGCATAAGGCATAACACGAAGATAGATATGTATTTACTATTCTGATTTCATTGAGGGAGTATCCGTTCTGGATGCTCCCTTTAATAATCTATATTTCATATGTCTACTCACGGCATGGATTTAATATCCCATAAAGAAAGTTAATTTTCTTCTTGACAGATTTCTGTTGTATGTTATCATACAAGTGAATCAACGATAAACGTAAGAGAGACCTCCCAAATTATGGCAACCTTCGAACCGATGAAAGTCCTTAAACAGCAGAAAGTTTCCGATCAGGTATATGATCAGCTGCTGACACAGATAAAAAATAACACGTGGAGCGAGGGGGAGAAGTTGCCTTCGGAGAATGAGCTGAGGGTTCAGCTGGGAGTAAGCAGGATCAGCGTCAGGGAAGCAATCCAGAAACTTACGGCTCTTGGTATAGTTGAGACGAGACATGGGGAAGGGTCTTTTATTAAAAAAGTAACTTCTGACAATTACAAGGACATGCTGTTTCCTGCATTCATGATAAACAAGAACACCCTTCAGGAAATTCTTGAATATCGTACCATCATGGAAGTCGGAGCTATGGGACTGGCCTGTGACCGTATAACGGAGGATGAGATTCGAGACCTTGAGCGAATAGTCATCAGGATGGAAAAGAACAATGATAATTTCAGGAAGTTCGCTTCGGATGACCTTGCCTTCCACAACTCCATCGCCAGGGCATCGAAGAATGATTTGATAATTAATGTGAGTGTCTTCGTGTTTGAACTGATGTCTGCAAGTATGGAACATATCGTTACCACATTAGGAATGATAGATGGCAAACACTTTCACCGGCTGATTTTGGAAAAACTCAAGCAGCATGATAGGACCGGTGCCGTAGACGCTATGCGGGCGCATGTCGAGAAGACCGTGATGCGGATTGATGAGATTACCCCATGACTGACTGTAGGTTGGTTGCTTGAGGAGCGGCAATAGTTTTTATTAGTCCTACTTGTAGGATGACTGATAAGTGTATAACCTATGGGTATCCATAGGAAAAATATAGGAGTGTAGAAATGAAAAAGTTTTTAACTGTCTCTCTTTTTCTAGTTCTAGCGGTTTCAGTTGTATTTGCAGCTGGAGATTCTGAAGCTAAAGCATCGAAGCTTTGGCCTAAGACCAATGCTGTTGTAACAGTTGGTTTTGGTGCTGGTGGTGGAACAGATACCGCTGTTCGTCCTGTCCTTGCAGAAATGGAAAAGTATCTTGGTGAGACCATCAACGTGGTAAACCAGGCTGGTGGCGCTTCAGCTGTTGCAGCAACCAACGTGCTTGCCAAGCCCCATGATGGCTACAACATGTTTGCAACCGGTTCAGGTGCTTTTGCAGGTTTTGGTGTAAACGGAACAAGTAAGTCAACTTGGGTCGATTGGGCAACCTTCCACCCTTACAGTGGCCCTGCTGCGATTATCGTACACCCGAGCTCTGACATCAACTCCATTGATGACCTCATGGCTTACCTGTCAAAGGGTACCCCTAACTTTGCAATCGGATCCTTTGGAAACGGACCTCACGTACAGATCGAGGCTATCCTCAAGATTGCTGGTGTTCCGACTCCTAACTATACGACCCTCGGTGCTTGCAGAGACGTCGGTATTTCAGTTATCGCTAAGGATTCTGTAGCAGGTATCGGTTCTTTCTCATCACTTATCGACCTTGCAAATGCAGGCGAGATTAAAGTGCTCTGTGTTACAACTGAAGATCCTTGGACACTGGACAATGGCGAAGTCATTCCCTCCATCACAAGCGTCCTTCCCGGATCTGAGACCGTTCCGCAGTTCTGTGAAACATGGCCTATCCTGATCCCACGAGATGCTCCAGCACACATCATTGAGAAGCTCACAGAGGCATTCCACTATGCACTCTCCACTGATGCTGTCAAGAAATATGCAGCTGACATGGCTTTCAATATTGTTGCTTACACTGGTGAGGAGGCTGACCGCTTCATGGCTATCCAGACCTCTGGTTATGCTTGGACTCAGTATGATGCAGGACTGGTGCAGATCTCTCCCGCATCGTTGGGAATCCCCAGAATGGAAGACTTCGATTGGGAAGTTGAGAAGAAAAAACTCAACAAATAATGGTTGATTGCTGACTCTTCGGGAGCTTGATGCTCCCGATGGGTCAGCATTATTTGTGCACTATCCATTAGTATAAGGAAGTATGTATGGACAATGAGAAGGATTTGACTGGCGATATCCTCATGGGATTTTTGCTCATGGTAGGTGGTGTTGCTATTGCAATAGTAGCTTTAGGGATGAAGGTCTTTAGAAATTTCCTTGATGCTCCTGGTTTTTTCCCTTTAATCCTTGGGTGTATTTTTGTGTTGCTGGGTGCTGCCCTAAGCTTTCCCGCACTCAAGAAGGTTGGTTTTTCATCAGTGAAAGCTACATTTTCCAAAACCAACCTTATGGAATTTTTCAAGAATGACAAGACTTTACGCGTAACGGTTCTCCTCGCTTTGATGTTTACGTACGCTTATATCTTGATAGGAAGGATCAACTTTACCGTTGCAACCTCCATTTATCTCTTTTTGACAATGCTCTATATTAAATCCACCAAATGGTGGTCGGCACTCATAATTTCAATTGTTGCCAGTGTAGCGATTAGTGTCGTTTTCAAGTATGGGTTTAGAATTCCCCTACCTAACTAAGTGATTGGAGAATAATATGTTGACATCATTTGCATCACAAATGGGTTTGTTGTGGAGTTCAATAGGCATTGTATCCACTCCCATGACCCTGCTGATAATTTTACTTGCAACGACTATGGGTATTGTAGTCGGTGCAATTCCCGGTCTTACCGGAACTATGGCTTTGGCGCTTCTTATCAATGTGACCTACACCATGAAACTGGAGTACGCAGTTGCGTTCCTTCTGAGTGTTTATGTAGGTGCCATTATGGGAGGGTGCTACTCAGCCATCATGATTAATATCCCAGGAACGCCTGCAGCGGCAGCGACGGCCCTGGATGGCTTTGTGCTTGCCAAGCGTGGTGAGGGTGGCAAGGCGATTGCAACCGGCATTGTCTCAAGCTTTATCGGAGTGACCATCTCTGTATTGGTACTCTTGTTCCTTACCCCTATCATCTATTCAGTTGCCCTGAAGTTTGGCAAATGGGAATATTTCCTCCTTGCTGTCTTTGGCATCATGATCTGTGGTAGCCTCTCTACCGACAGTACCCCTCTGAAAGGTTGGATCATCGGATTTCTCGGCTTCTTTGCCGCTATGATCGGCTTGGATCCGATCTATTCGTACTCCCGGTTCACCTTTGGCATACCCAACCTCATGGGAGGCATCCAGCTTATCCCTGCACTGATCGGTGTGTTTGGCATTTCAGAAATCCTGACTGTTCTCCAGGAGAGCATCCCATATACCATGGAAGAGGATTTGGGTTCGGTAATGCCGGATAAGAAGATCTTGAAAGAGATCTGGAAACCGACCATCCGCTCCTCGTTCATAGGTTCCGCCATTGGCGCCATCCCCGGTGCCGGTGAAGATATCGCTGCATGGGTCTCCTATGACGTGGGCAAAAGACGAAGCAAGAAAAAGCACCTCTTCGGCAAAGGCTCCTATGAAGGGCTTGCCTGTGCGGAGACTGCCAATAATGCCTGTATTCCGGGTGCAATGATCCCTTTGCTGACCTTGGCTATCCCCGGAAGCCCCCAAGCCGCCATGTTCCTGGCTGCGATCTGGCTTCATGGCATCAAGCCGGGCCCGATGTTGGCATTGCAGAATCCCACCTTCCTCTATGAGACAGGTGTGACACTCTTCTTCTCCGCTGTCTGTATGTTAGTGGTGGGCCTGCTTATCACCAAGCCTATGGTGAAACTGTTGAAGATCAACAGAAAGATACTCATGCCGATAATTGTTCCGATGACAGTGATCGGTGCCTATGCAGGTAACGTGAATATCTTTGATATCAAGGTCATGCTGATATTCGGTGTTGTCGGGTTCCTGCTTCGCAAGATGAAGTTCCCCATGGCTCCTCTGGTATTGGGTCTGATCTTAGGGCCTACGGCTGACTTGAATTTCCGTCAAGCCCTGATGATGGGCCAGGGATCTATCGTGCCTTTGCTGGGCCGACCGGTAGGAATTGTATTTATGATCGTGATCGCTTTTATCCTGGTAACAGGTATTGCGAAATCTTTTTCCAAAAAAGAACCTGAAATGGCCCCAGCAAATGAAACTGGAGAAGGGACGAAATGAACGTAAAAGACAAGTGTATTGTAATAACAGGAGGCTCCGGAGGCCTCGGTTCGGAGATGGCGAGGCTTCTGGCTTCAAACGGAGCGAGGGTCATCATCCTTGATCTGGATAAGCAAAAGGGTGACGCTTTGGTAAAAGAGATGCAAAGCGATGGGTATCAGGCAGATTTCTACCCTATGGATTTGACCAGTGAAGAGGATTGGAAAAGAGTTGTGGATGCGATTGTGAAAAGCACAGGCAAGATTGATGTCCTGGTGAACAATGCAGGCATCAACATCCGCAAGCCGATTGAAGAGATGGAGCTTGATGAGTGGAACACCATGATGCTGGTAAACGTAGGAAGCGTTTTCCTTGGTGCCAAGCATCTGATTCCCGTGATGCGCAAACAGGGTGGAGGGGCGATAATCAACACCTCTTCAGTGTGTGGCCTTATCGGCCATCGGTACACCCCTGAAGCCTACACGACCACCAAGGGTGCGGTTACATTGCTGACCAAATCAATCGCCGCTCGCTATGCAAAGGACGGGATCAGATGTAATTCGATCCATCCCAGCACAGTGGACACCCCCCTAGTACAGGAAATGTTTAAGGATCCCGTAAAGAAAAAGCAGAGATTGGATGAGGTGCCTCTTGGGCGCCTGGCCAAGGCTTCTGATGTTGCTAATGCGGTATTATACCTCGCATCAGATGAAGCCTCTTTCATCAACGGCATCGCACTGCCGGTTGATGGAGGGGTCACCTGCTGCTGAAGACGAAATAGGTAAGGAGCGAGAAATGAATTATTCTCAAGAACAAGTTACAGAACTTAAAAGGAAAGCGATCCAGGTACGTGCAAACATCCTGGAGATGATACCTCCGGGAAAGGTCGGGCACCTTGGTGGGAGCACCAGTATAGCTGATGTCATGGCCGCTTTATATTTTCATACGATGAGTGTGAACCCATCCGACCCCAAGGACCCCAAACGTGATCGCCTGATCATGAGCAAGGGCCATGCGGTCTTGGTTCAGTATGCATGTCTGGTTGAACTCGGCTATTTCGGCCGTGAAGAGCTGGCTAAGGTCAAGACGTTTGAAGGCATGCTTCAGGGACACCCCGACATGGACAGGACCCCTGGGATCGAAGCCGTCACAGGCTCCCTTGGGCAGGGGCTCTCAGTTGCTCTGGGCCTTGCGCTTGGCTTCAAGCTGGACAAGCTTCCAAACCGTGTGTATGCGATCCTTGGTGATGGAGAGCTTGCCGAAGGCCAGATATGGGAAGCTGTCATGGCTGCCCATGGATTTAAGGCAAACAACCTGACTGCAATTGTCGACTTTAACGGCTTGCAGGCTACCAGCACTACCAAGGAGATTTTCCCCATTGAGAATCTTCCACAGAAATGGAGTAGTTTTGGCTGGAATGTCATTGAGATCGACGGACATGACATGGTTCAGATTCTTGATGCGCTAGAGGCGGCGAAAGCTTTCACCGATGGCCCTTCAGTAATTTTGGCACATACAGTAAAAGGCAAGTGTTTTGCTTTTGCAGAAGGAAAGGCAAAGTACCACAATGCAGCGATGACCGAAGAAGAGTACAAGGAAGCCTGGGCTTGCATTGAAAACTTGAAGAGAGAGGTAGAGGCATGAGAACATCTGACAGTTTGAGAAAAACCTATGGTGAGACCCTGGTGGAATTGGGTAAAGATAACAAGGAAATTGTGATGCTCGAGGCTGACCTCGGCAACTCGACCATGTCCGCGATGTTCGGAGCAGCTTATCCTGAACGTTACTTCCAGATGGGTATTGCAGAACAGAACATGGCTTCTGTTGCCGCAGGACTCTCCTTGGCGGGGAAAATCCCATTTATAAACTCGTTTGCCGTATTTGCAACGGGAAGGGCATATGACCAGATCCGATCATCGGTGGCAATTGCAAATCTTAATGTGAAGATCTGTGGTTCCAGTGCCGGCCTGTCGGACTTTGGTGACGGAAAGACCCACCAGAGCATTGATGATATCGCATTGATGCAGGTGCTGCCCAACATGACAGTGCTCTCCCCCTGTGATGCCATCGAGACAGAGAAGATGACCAAGGCTATGGCGGAGTGCAACGGTCCTGTCTATCTCAGGATAAACAGAAACGACCTGCCGCTTGTGACCGATCCCAAGGCTGAGTACAAGATTGGCCAGATGACTGAAATGGTTGAAGGCAAGGATGTCGTCGTGTTTGCAACCGGAGTCATGGTACAGCAGTCCATGGAAGCTGCAAAAATTCTTGAAAAAGAAGGTATCTCTATTCGAGTAGTCAATGTAAGTACCATCAAGCCTCTTGATATTGCTGCCCTGGAATCCTATTGTGAAGGGGTAAAGGGTGTAGTAACAGCTGAAGAGCACAGTATCTTTGGCGGTCTGGGAAGCGCAGTCTGTTCCGCTCTTTCTAAGAAGAGACTCCCCATTGAAGTTCTTGGGGTCCAGGACAGCTTTGGTACTTCAGCAGAAAACTACTCCATCCTACTCAAGGCTTATGGCCTGGAGAGTGAGGATGTCGCCAAGAAAGTCAGGGCTGTCCTGTCAGCCAACTAAGGAGGCCGTTATTATGATGATTGGATTTATTGGATTGGGAATCATGGGTAAGCCCATGGCAAAGAACCTGCTTGAGGCGGGGTACTCCCTTACTGTTAATGATCTGAACAAGGGCGCTGTAGACGAACTCGTCGCCGCTGGTGCAAAATCCCTCCCTACTGCCAAGGAAGTTGCCGCTGTAAGTGATGTCATCATCACCATGCTGCCCAACTCACCCCACGTAAAGGAAGTTGTTCTTGGAAAGGGTGGTGTCATCGAAGGTGCAAAGCCCAATTCCATTGTCGTGGACATGAGTTCCATCTCCCCTATCGTAAGCCGTGAGGTTTCAGCGGAACTTGCCAAGAAACAGGTCGTCATGCTCGATGCTCCTGTGAGTGGCGGGGAGCCCAAGGCAATCGACGGAAGCCTGGCCATCATGGTCGGCGGTCCTGAGGAAGCCTTCGCCAAGGTTGAGAAGATTCTTGCCGTCATGGGCGGCAGTGTCACCTTGGTAGGTGAGATTGGTAGTGGAAACATCACCAAGCTTGCAAACCAGATCATGGTCGCATCGAACATCGCAGGAATGTCTGAGGCACTGGTGCTTGCCACCAAGGCTAATGTCGACCCCGAAAAGGTCTTCAAGGCCATTCGTGGCGGTCTGGCAGGGAGCACAGTCCTGGATGCCAAGGCACCTTTGGTGCTTGCCGGCAACTTCAAGCCCGGCTTCCGCATCGACTTGCATATCAAGGATCTTCAAAACGCCCTTGATACCGCCCAAAGTGTCGGAACGCCTTCACCTATCAGTGAGGCTGCCATCGAGATGATGAAGAGTCTCTCTTCCGAGGGTAAGGGCAGCGATGACCATGGCGGTCTGATTCAGTGGTATGAGAAGCAAGCCAAGGTTGAGGTCCGCTCTTAACCAGGTATTCACAACAACGGGGTATTTCAGAAGCAAACCTTCTGGAATACCCCCTTTTGAAAGAGAACCCATACATCACAGCCGATGGTGATGTAACTTTTCTGCACTTTTTTTAAAAAAAATACAGGTGAAGGAAGCAGATGATTACAGTTAGTATCCTGATGGAAAACTCATTGGTGGGGCATAGGGGCCTGGAGGCCGAGCATGGCCTGTCAGTTCTGATTGAAGATGAAGGGCACTCTATCCTTTTCGATACAGGCTCCTCTTCTCTGTTTCTGGACAATGCGAAAAGGCTCAAAAAAGATCTCAGCAAGATCTCTTCAGTGGTCTTGAGCCATCCGCATTATGATCACAGTGGGGGTTTCCTCTCTTTCGCCGACCAGTGGGAAACGGAGAGGAAGAGGCTCTATACGGGAAAGGACTTTTTTTCCGATCGCTTTGAAGAGAACTCCTTTTCATATACTTTTTTGGGAAATGATTTTTCCAAAGAGGATTTGATTGAGCGTGGGATCGAGTGCAGCACTGTGGAATCCCCAGTCAGGATTTCTCCCCATTGTTGGGTGGTCACCGGCTTCCGGCAGCGCAATGCGTTGGAAAGCGTACCCTCCCGATTCAAGAAGCGTCATGAAAAGGGATTTGTGCCCGACCTCTTCTCGGATGAGTGCAGTATCGTTGTGGAATCCCCTGGTGCATTGCACCTCATTGTGGGATGTGCCCATATCGGGATATTGAATATTGTCGAACACGTTTCACGCGAATTCTCAAAACCCGTCAAAGGCGTCTATGGGGGAATTCATCTGATGAACTCCTCTGCAGATGAGACCGGTTTGATCCTTGAAAGGCTTACGGGCCTTGGGGTTGAGAAGTTTGGGTTATGTCATTGTTCGGGTGCACTGGTGTATGAGTATCTGCATGACCACATGCAGGGCATTGAAGTAGCAGCACTAGGCTCCGGGAGCATGTTGCTTGTATAAATTTAACGTAGGATGGATGGAATGAAACAAAATTTTCTGACTTGGTTAGCACAAGAGACCCAATCTGTGTGGTGGCATGATTCTGCCAATATTGCTGAACAGGAGAAGGCTTTCTCCTTAGGTGCCAGAGGGATGACGACAAACCCTTTTCTGGTGAACCAAACTCTACAAACGAGTCCTGAGGAGTGGAAAGGGGTTCTCTCTGAAGATATTGCCACACTTTCAGGTGATGCGAAGGCTACTTCCCTGATCAAGTCTGTGACAGGATATTATGCAGAAAAGATAGCCCCTTTATTTGCTGAAGGAGAGTTCGGTTCGGGATATGTGTGTGCCCAGACAAATCCCAACAAATCTGGTGACTATGCCTACATGCTGGAACAGGCCAAACTCTATGCCTCATGGTATCCGAACCTTGTCATCAAGTTGCCCGCAACCAATGCAGGTATTCGTGTTTTTGAGGAGTGTGTGGCATTGGGCTTTAATGTTGCGGCATCAGTGAGTTTTACCGTACCCCAGGTCCTTGCAGTGGCAGAAGCCAGGGTGAGAGGAAAAGAGCGGGCCTTGGCCAATGGCATCAAGGCCGGTTTGAGCATTGCTGTGCTTATGGTGGGACGCCTTGACGATTATCTGAGGGATGTTGCACATGACCAGAACGCTGATATCTCTGAAGCGGATATCCTGCTTGCCGGCACGGCATGCATAAAGCGTGCTTATACAATTTTCAATGAGCGGGGCTATGACACTGTCCTGATGCCGGCCGGTTGTCGTGGAGCACACCATATTACAAGTTTGGCAGGAGCGAAGATGATAATGTCCATATCTCCAAAGATCCAAAAGGCCCTTCTGGAAATTGAGGGTCCCTTCGAACAGAAGATTGATGAAGCCGTTGATCCGAAAGCCATAGAGAGGCTCTTGAGCCTGAAAGAGTTCAGAAAGGCGTATGAACCTGATGGCATGAGCCAGGAAGAGTTCATCACATTCGGTAGCTCCAACAGGACGACTGACCAGTTCATAAACGGTGGATGGAATCCTCTCCTCACCCTGTGAGGAGTGGGGCTTGGAGTGAGTCCGAGCCAGGATTTGAACAAGAGAATTGATTTCGACATATGTAAAGAAGTAGAGAGAAAATGAAGAAGAATCCATTTGACCTGACAGGTAAGAATGCGGTGGTAACTGGTGCATATCAGGGACTGGGGTGGGGTATGGCCCAAGGGTTGGCAGAGGCAGGTGCCAGGGTCATCATGGTTGATGTCCATCCGGACATCGATGAGAAAGCCGCCCGGTTCAGAAAACGAGGCCTCTTGGCTGAAGGGATCTGCTGTGACCTGTTGTCCCGCGATAGTCGGGCGGAGCTCAAGGTGGAGGTGGAATCCATTCTTGACGGACAACTGAATATCATGGTCAACAATGCCGGAATCCAGATACGGCACTCTGTCCTGAAATTCCCTATCGAGGATTGGGACAAGGTCATCGAACTGAACCTGTCGGCAGTGTTTGATCTTGCCCAGTGGGCAGCCAATCTTATGGTAGCCATCGGAAAGGGTAAGATTATCAATATCGCCTCAGTGAATTCAATTGCCGCAGGTATCAATACGGTCGCCTATTGTGCCGCGAAGGGTGGGGTGATGCAGCTTACTAAGACCATGGCCAATGAGCTCTCCTCCCAAGGGATCAATGTGAATTGCATTGCCCCGGGATATATGGCAACCCCGATCAACACCGCTTTGGTTGAAGATACGAGCCGGTTCTCAGAACTGTCACAACGTATACCTGCAAAGCGATGGGGACAACCTGAGGATATGGCTGGAGCTGCTGTATATCTGTCTCTTATACACATCT
>LSQX01352069.1_pt6 | contig 22244 bp, 14 predicted proteins | sample 654561 | NCBI WGS metagenome assembly LSQX01 (sample SAMN04489861, study PRJNA283612) | anaerobic digester metagenome | isolation source: 4 biogas reactors fed with cattle manure at either 37C or 55C with and... | place: Denmark: Kongens Lyngby | collected 2014
TTTCGCAACAGCAACTTTTTTATCAGGCCGAAGCAAGATTGAGGTAAGTAAACAACCGGAAGGGTACTGATTCTATGACAATAAACCGCTATAATCCTGTTCTTTAACAAAATTGAAGAGCAGTATTATAGCCATGTGTGCAAAGCGCCATTAATATAAGTAGCCCAGCTTCAGCATTTCTTCTGCGATTTGAACCGCATTGGTCGCCGCGCCTTTTCGGAGATTATCCGATACACACCATAAATTAACCGCATTTTTCGCTGTAAGGTCATTCCGAACACGACCGACAAGCACAGCGTCCCGCAATCCGTCCTTAAATAAATCCGTGGTTGTGGGATAATGAAGCTCGTACTCGTCATTTCTGATGCTGTGCGATTCGGAATCATCTCTGCGTCCGTCGATCAAGACAATACCGGGAGAAAGCGTTTCATCCGACAGGATATCAATAGCTCTTTCAGCGTCCATGGGCTGATCGAATTCGGCATTGATTGATTCACAATGCCCGACAATAACAGGAACCCTAACGCAAGTTGAAGTAATCAAAAGATTCGGTGCGCTAAAAATCTTTCTGGTCTCATCAACCAACTTCATCTCTTCCTTTGTGTATCCGGTATCCAAAAAGCGGTCAATATGAGGGATGCAGTCAAATGCTATCGGCCTTGAAAATATGCTCGGATCATATTCCGGAATCTCTCCGTTTAGGATCTGCTTCGACTGCTTTTGGAGTTCATCGATCCCGCTGCCGCTGTGACCGCTTACCGATTGGTAGGTAGACACGATTACTCTGCGTAGCCGCGCTAAACGATGGAGTGGAGCCAAGGCGACGACCATCTGGATTGTTGAGCAATTCGGGTTGCATATATACCTGGTATCTCTGGTTACGCTATTCATGTTTACTTCCGGTATAACCAACGGGTAATTCGGGTGCATCCTGAAATCTCCGCCATTGTCAATCACAATGCAGCCGCTGTCAATGGCAGTCTGCCCCCATTGCATGCTTGCCCCTTTTGCGCCCTCTTTCCCGGCAAAAAACATCAGATCAATGCCTTTAAACAAGTGGGGAGCGATCTTTTGTACATGATATGTCCTACCGTCCAGAATTTCGTCCCTTTCCGATGTTGCCATGACGGTCAATTCGCCGTCAATGGGAAACCTTCTTTCCCTGAGAACCTTAACGATATGATCTCCAACAGGGCCGACACCCAATAAACCTACTTTTATGCCCATAACTAACCTCCTACAAAAAGACCTAAGGAAAATCGATAGTCCAAACGCAATGCACTGTGAAGCCTTTCGCACTTTTTGCTTTTACCTCATCTGGGTGTACCTGACCTAAGGACAAATGTACGCTGCAAATGGACTCATTGTAACATATCCGATTTTACATTGCAATACCGAATATTGAGATCCGGAAAGAAACGAAGGCTCCGGTTGAAAAACCTGTATTGCTGTAGTAATATGGTTATAATCTGGATAATGGGGTAAATTGACCGGTATTCAAGTTCGGTTAACCGTATGATATGGTATGGAAAATGCGATTGAGTCGGTAAAACAGCTAATTGGGGAACTTGGCTTATGGCTGGATAAGCTCAACGGGTTAATTTCGGACAGTATGGCGCTGCTGGAAAAGACCAGGGCAGTTTATACACTGATCATACGTTGGGTATTCCCCTTGCTTGCGTGTTATATTTTTGTCAGATGCGCGCTGCCTTTGCTGCATGAAGGAAAAAGAAGCGGAGCATGGGGTTATCTTGGGCTGGAAAACGGTGTCAAATATCCGTTAATGCATTGGGAAAACTCGATTGGCAGGGGGAATCTGTCCGATGTACGTATTGATTTTCCTGAAATATCACGCAGCCATGCCGTTCTTTCTTATCGAAGAGGCGGCTGGAGAATTTTCGATCTCAACTCAAAAGGCGGTATTGAGGTTAACGGAGGAAAAATCGATCATTCGGCAAAGATTAAGGACGGGGATACGATATCACTTGCGGGAATTGCATTGACAAAGCTACCTTCCGACATTGACTTTTCGGCCGATCCGGGAAAAAAGACATTTCTATCAAAGCTTGCTTATTTGGGCAGACACATTTCTTCGGGCATAACGCTTTTCCTGATCATATTGTTTCAGATTCTGGGCATGTTACAGCTTTGTTTTGCCATGAGCGCTGATTTCAATATTGCCGTTCCGGTTTCCATTTTGTCCCTTTTGATTTTGGAATGCCTTTATTTTATATTGACGAGGCGGAGGGGCGGGAAATACACAGAGCTTGAGTTATTTGCTTTTTTTCTTTGCGGGTTTAGCTTATTTGTCGTTTCATCCGGTGCACCGAATCAACTCTATAAGCAACTGACTGCCGTTGTCGTTGGCGTAACTGCTTTTTCTGTTTTGAAAGGGCTCATTGGAAACCTTAACCGGGCGAGAAAACTCAAATATGTCCTGGCAGTTTGCGGGTTAGGGCTTCTGGCGTTCAATCTCCTATTCGGTGAGTACCGGTTCGGCGCAAAAAACTGGATTAGCTTGGGCTTTATGTCGTTTCAGCCGTCCGAATTTGTCAAGGTTTCTTTTGTACTGGCCGGTGCGGCTTCGCTCGACAGGCTGCTTACAACAAAAAACCTGACGAAATTCATATTGTTATCGGGCGCTTGCCTTTGTGCGCTGATTTTGATGCGCGATCTGGGGACTGCATTGATTTTCTTCGTCACCTTTTTGGTTATCGCATTTATGCGTTCAGGTGATATTAAGACGATTGCAATCATCAGCGGGGGAGCCTTACTCGGTGCTGTGGCTGCCATTTTCATTATGCCGTATATCGCCGCGCGTTTTGAGGCTTGGGGGCATGTCTGGGCATATGCCGATACATCCGGATATCAGCAGACACGCACAATGATTTACGCAGCAAGCGGCGGACTTCTGGGTCTTGGCGGCGGAAACGGATATTTGATCAATATCGCCGCCGCCGATACCGATCTGGTGTTCGGGGTTCTGTGCGAAGAATGGGGATTGCTTACAGCGATTACGGTTACTTTAATTATTGCTTTCCTTGCGTTATTTACTGTCCTGATCACAGCGAAATGTCGTTCTTCCTTTTATGCGATCATCGCCTGTGGAGCAGCTACTGTATTTTTATTTCAAACGGCGCTAAATGTACTTGGCTCGGTGGATCTTCTGCCGCTTACCGGCGTTACATATCCTTTTGTATCCAACGGCGGATCGTCGATGATCTCATCGTGGTGTCTTCTTGCGTTTATCAAATCAGCAGACGAGAGGCGCAGGCCGGACATTGAGGATATCATATGTGAGGAATTGGACAATTTAAATTATGACCCCGGTGAGGATTGGATGATGTAAAATGAAATTGATGTATAAACGGGCGGTGTCCGTGCTTGTTTTGGCTGCGCTTCTTGTGTTCGGGTTGTTTGTCTTTACGATCCGGTATATAAGCAGCGGTGAAAACTGGGTGCAATATCCCGTCAACCAGCATTTGTATAAGAACGGTGAACTGATTAACGCTGGTGAAATTACCGATCGAAACGGCGAGATTCTGGCAAGAACAGTTGACGAAGAGCGTAAATTTAATGATGACCGGTTGATTCGAACGGCAGTAATGCATGCCATTGGTGATATAAACGGAAACGTATCTACAGGAGCGCAAGTCATTTACCGTAAAAAACTCAGTGGATGGGATTTGCTCAACGGGGTTTATCGGTTTGATGTACTGCGTACAACCGGAATGGATATTGCGTTAACGCTTGATGCGGAGTTGTGTGCCGTTGCGTATCAGGCGATGAACGGACGAAAAGGCACGGTTGGTGTAATGAATTATAAAACCGGCGAAGTGCTTTGCATGGTCAGTTTACCTTCATTTGATCCATCTGATCCGCCTGATGTCAATCTGGATCTCGGGTCATATGAAGGCGTATATTTAAACCGGCTTTTATCGGTATCCTATACGCCCGGATCTGTTTTCAAATTGGTAACGGCGGCCGCAGCGATTGAAAAGCTAAGCGATATTGACTCTCGTATTTTCAGTTGTGATGGGTTTATGGAGATTAGCGGTGTTCGGGTTACCTGCCCATCCAAACACGGTGACATAACTTTTGAAGAAGCGCTTGCCGATTCCTGCAATGTTACTTTTGCTCAAATAACACTTGAACTCAGCGGAACGATATTGCAAGATTATGCGGAAAGAGCCGGAATTACCGCGAGCGTTGGATTTGACGGCATAAGAACGAAAGCGGGTAATGTGGACTGCATTAACGCCGAAGGTGCTGACCTGGCATGGGCTGGAATCGGGCAATACACTGATATGGTTAACCCCTTTCAATTTTTAACCTATATGGGGGCTATTGCTAACGGCGGCGTTTTAGTTTCACCGCATATCCTATCCGACAACGGGCTGCTTTCAAGGATTGCAGTGGCGATCAGCAAAAATCGGATCATGCCGGGTAGCACGGCGGAGCATTTAACATATCTGATGCGCAACAATGTTGTCAGCAATTACGGTGAACAAAGCTATGGCGGTTTAGAACTGTGTGCGAAATCCGGAACGGGAGAGGTAGGAGGAGGTAGAGCGCCAAATGCGTGGTTTGCCGGCTTCTTAAATAGAGAAGACTGTCCGCTGGCATTCGTGGTTGTGATAGAAAACGGTGGAAGCGGAAGCGCGGCGGCAGGACCCGTTGCCGCGAAGGTTCTTCAGGCGGCCGTCAACAGATTGACGGGAGGTCAATGAGGTGATCAAAATATATACAACGGTTTTATTTGATCTAGACGGCACTTTGCTCAATACACTTCACGACTTATACGACAGCGTAAACTTCGCGCTGGAATATCTGGGGTTTACCAAAAGAACAGAAAAGGAAATAGAAAGCTTTATCGGCCGAGGGACCAGGCGGCTGGTGGAACTGGCTCTTTTACCTGAAACAGATGAAAAGGTCAAAGCGTTATGCTTTGACCTTTTCAAAGATCATTACGGCAGCAATATGTGCAACAAGACACAGCCGTATGATGGAATCGAAGCGCTTCTCAAAACACTGAAAAGAAAAGGAATAAAAACGGGGGTCATATCTAATAAAGCCGACGAAGCGGTGAAAGCCCTATGTGGTTTCTATTTCCCCGATACGCTCTTACTTGCTTGCGGTGCTTCGGCAGAATACGGGAGGAAGCCGGATCCCGGACTTGTCCTGTCTGCTCTTCTGGAGCTCGGGTCAACGCATCAGGACACACTTTATGTCGGAGATACCGAAGTCGATATCCAAACGGCAAAGAATGCCGGAATTATGCCTGTTGGTGTGTCGTGGGGGTTTCGTACAAAAGCATTTTTAACTGACCGGGGCGCGGACTTTGTTATTGACCGGCCTTCAGAACTTCTGTGTTTACTGTAACTTTATTTAAGTAAGGGGAAATCAATGAAGAGGAACATTGTTTTGATCGGAATGCCGGGAGCGGGAAAGAGCACGCTTGGTGTTATTCTGGCTAAAACCATTGGGTACGGATTTCTCGATACCGATATTCTATTCTGCGAAAAAAACAAAACAACCCTACAGGAATTTATCAATAGATATGGAATCGAAGAATTCTTAAAAGCAGAGGAAGCGGTTGTTGAATCAATTGCCTGTAAAGCAACGGTCATTGCCACAGGCGGAAGCGCGGTTCTTTCCCAAAAAGCTATGACACATCTGAAAAAAGATGCACTGACAGTTTTTATTGATATTCCTCTTGTCGAGCTAAAAAACAGGATTCATAACATGAAGACACGGGGAATTGTTATGTCTCCGAGTATGACAATTGGCGAGCTTTATAAGCAAAGATTACCGCTTTATAAAAAATATGCTGATGCGATGATCCCACAGGACTTAGCATCGGTAAACAATATGGAAGAAATGCTGGAAGAAGCAATAAGGACGCTGAAACATCATCTTGAATAATGGGAGTCTTACCGGGAAATAAGTTTCCGGCTGATGCTTATGTGTCAAATGGCGCTTCACGGCACATCTCAAGGATTACCCGTGCATAAATCTTGCAAGCCGTTATCAAGTCGTCGAGCGCTATGTGTTCGCCTGAGCCGTGGATGTTGGATTGAAAACCGGGCATGGTAGCACCGAATGCAACGCCGCCCTCAATATCATGAACATAAGTTCCGCCGCCCATTGACAGGCAACTACCTCTTTTTCCGGTATATCGCTCATAACAATTCAAAAGCGTCCGGATAAAGGGGCTGTCCGCCGGCGTGTGATGCGGCTTTGTCATTTCGCCTTCCACCGAAAATCCCAAAGATTTTAACCTTTTTTCAAACACGGCCTTACAATTATCATCATTTGCGCTGATGGGTATCCTGCCGTCAAGGCGGCCGGTAAGGCCATGTTCATTCATGGTCATTAAGCTTAAAACGATGGTCAAATCTCCTGAAATATCATCTTTCATTGCGATTCCGGCAGCTTTTCCATGGTTGTCACCATGTGGGAAAACTTCATTGAGCTGCCTGAGAGCCTGTGTGGAAGGACAGTCAGAAAGAGGCAAAGCGGCCAGAATTCCGATCAAGGCTGTCAGTCCGTTGTTCCCTTCTTCGGGCGAGGCGGCGTGCGCGGACTTTCCCCGAACTGTGATTTTTATTCCCTGATCTGTTTTCTCATGCATACAGGTTACCCTGAATGCTGCAGCGGCATTGCTTACAATTGGGGACAGCTCTTCAGCGGTTATGCCCGCAACGACGGCCTCGGCTTCGGCGGGCAGCACATTGAGCCGATAACCGCCTTTAAATAACACAACGCGGGGCAAGACCGTCTGAAGATCCCATGTTTTCCGAATCAGCGGCTTGTACCCGCCTTTTTCTATGTTGTAAACAGGAAAAGCACAATCCGGCGTAAACGTATGCGGAGCGGATTTCTCGGTCATAAAATAATGCTCCAGATCCCGAGAACCCGATTCCTCGTCGGTTCCCATGATAAGACGTGTGTTGTATTTTAAGGTAATTCCGGATTCTTTAACAGCACGCATCGCATACAAGACAGCAATAGCTGGACCTTTATCATCGGCTGTGCCACGCCCGTAAAGATAGCCGTCCTTCACGGTCAGACGGTACGGATTGCTTGTCCAACCCTCTCCTTCGTCGACGACATCCAGATGGGCCAAAATATCCAAAGTGGTTTCCCTTTGGTTAAGGTCCGCTGTTCCAACGTAATTGTCATGGTTTTTGGTAAAAAACCCATATGAGGAACAAATACGCAAAGCCTCGTTGAGCGCTTTAGCCGGTCCCTCACCGAACGGGATATCCGGTGAGGAGGTTCCTTTTACGCTTTTTATCGAAACGAGCAGCGAAAGATCCGAAATCATTTCGTTTATATGACTGTCGATCCAGGAATCGATCAGCTTTGTTTCTTCCATTATAACCCTCCGTTCTGCGCCAGGCAGCATAATAGAGTCAGATCTATGAAGCGGTGCGGCTTTGATTATAGAATCATTTGCTGCGGCAGTCAATAAAGGCATATCAATGCACATATCTATTACGCTATGTTCAATATCGGACAATAATACGAAATATGTAATGACGGGTGAAACTAACGGTAAAAACGGATGTTAAAACATTTTAATAGCATATTAACAAGATAAAGAAATCATGGTATATTTAAGAAGAAAAAGAAGAACGTGTAACCAATGTGTAATAGTGACAGGGTTTCCGGAAAGCTTAAAGGTGCAATCAAAAACGGCAGGCTAAATAAGATCATTGCTATATTAATACGGGTGGTAGGTATGACAAAAGACGCTAAGACGAAGAACGCTCCACAGAAAAGAAAAGAAATGGTTGATTTCCCGGTACTGAACAATTTGGAGGAAGCACAGAAAATCGCCAAGATGGGAAGCTGGGAATGGGATGTCACCAATGATACGATGAACTGGAGCGCCGAAATGTATAGGATTCTCGATTTGCAGCCCGGACAGGCATGGCCCTGCATGCAAACATTTTTAGAAAGCATCTGTTCAAAAGACAGGAACCGCGTGCAAAAAGCGCTGAGTCAATCTGTCATATCGGGCGAAAATATTGATATGCAGTTTAAAATATTGACAGGTGAAGGCGGGCGCAAATACATACGGTCTCAGACTTGCATCAATAAAAACGATTCAGGTATTGGCGTATCTGTCAAAGGGACCATGCACGATATTACCGACCATATCAGGCTGTTGAGGGAGGAAAAACGCCGGCTTGCGTTTGAACATAAGATTTTGCTGCTTGCTCAGGAAATTATCAGTGCGCCCCTGGAGTCATTTCCCGAAATCATTATAAACTCCATGAAACTGATTGCGGGTTTTTGCGGCGTCGACAGGGTTATCCTTTACAGATATAAATGGGAAAAGGGTATTATCCTGCGTCTGCTTGAGTGGGATCGAAAGCCGTCGTATTGCTTAGGCGATAATTGTGAAACAACGGTACTAAAGGAAAAGTCAGGGGAAATTAAACGCCATAAAAAAGGTCAAACATACCTTTGGAACGCCTGGGATCAAGAACATAAGGGGGATAAGGATAAAGAAAACCAAAGCTTTGATCATATAACTTCTCTATGTTCCTGCCCGCTCTTAATTCAGGGAAAGGCAATCGGAAAGATTTCGCTTTCTACGGTAAAAAAGCGAAAGAAATGGCGGCAGTTTGAAATCAATGCCTTAAAGGACTATTGTGTGCTGATGGCAAATATAATGCAGCGCGAAGAAAACGAAAAATCGCTCAGAGAGCTGAGCGGAAGGCACAGGATGATTCTGGACGCGCTCGACGAGGGAGTCGGTATGATCGACCGCACAGGAACATTTCTAAGTGCCAACAGACATCTGGCCCAAAAAAACAATAAGTCAATCGAAGAGGTAATCGGTACAAAGCTCGAAGATTATCCAAGCATTAACGCCGGTGAGGTTCTTGATCGCAGAATAAAAGAGCTCAATCGGGTGTTTGAAACGAAAGAGCCTGTTTTCAGTGTTGAGGAATTTAATGGACAGTGGGCGTCCAGTCGGCTTTATCCTGTTATAAAGGATGGTGAAGTGACTTCGGTAGCGTTAATTTCGTCAGATATTACGGACAGAATAAGGGTCGAAGATGAGATTCGGAAAAACGCGCTGCTTGAAAAAGAAGCCGAGATGCTTCGAAAAAAGGAACAAGAATACCTGGAGATTCTTGACGGGTCTTCCTTGTCGTCATGGATCTATGATATGAAAAAGAAAACACTAAGGCTATCCGCCAAATGGAAAAAAAGAATCGGCGCCGAGCATATATCCGATGGGGAAATGGATCAATTTGTGGATGGGTTGGTTCATCCTGACGACTTACAAGAACTAAGCAAAAGACGGGAGGAGACACTCAAAGAAAAGGCTTATCGAATTAGAAATATATACAGGCATAAAATTTGCGGCGAAAAATATATCTGGGTGCTGGATCAGGGCAAAGTCGAATACGATAAAAACGGGATGCCTGTCAGGATTTACGGAACCACCACGGACATTACCGATAAAGTTGAAGCCGATAAGCAACTCAGATCCGTTAAGGACGATCTTGCGGCGGAGGTAGAGGTGCTCAATACCATTCACAGACTTGAGTTGAATCTGATCGCTCAAAATGACTCCGAAAGCGCAAATCAAGAAATATTGCGTTCAGCAATCTCGGTTACCTCGGCACAGAAGGGCTCTATCAGCATTTATCTAAGCAATGAAAATGTATTTAAAACCATAACAGCAATAAACTTTAATAACGAACTGCCCGGTGCATGCCATTTCATTCCGGTCGCAGACAGGGTTTTCGAAAAACTGCTCGGGGACAAAAAAAGAATCGTCATTGATGATATCGGAAAATACCTATATGAATGCGAACAACCTGTGCTGAGGTATTTGGTTGACGAGGGTATCCAGATAATCCAATTCACACCCCTGGTGAGCAGTACCGGAAGATTGACAGGCGTGTTGAGCACCTATCACCACGAAAAGAAAACATTTCATGACCGCGAACTCCGAATGCTCGATTTGTTGTCGCATATGGCGGCGGACGCCATAGAACGGATTTCCATGGAAAAAGCTTTGATGGAAAGCGAAAAGCATGCGCTGGCTCTTGTAGAGGAGCTAAAAAAAACAGATAAAAACAAAAACAAGTTTATCAGCGTTCTGTCCCACGAACTTCGAAATCCCCTTGCGGCTCTGGATTCGGGGATGATGCTGCTCGAGACAACAAGGGATGACAGTGAGAGGAATAACGCAATGGTGATTATGGGCAGGCAGATAGATTACCTGCGGGGCCTTGTGGACGATTTGCTGGATCTTACGCGAATATCTCAAAATATGCTGAAACTGGAAAAGGAAAAGGTTGATATATGCCAGATTGTTGCGCATGCAGCCGGAGATATGCGGCCGCAGTTTAAAACAAAAAATATCCGGCTCATTGAAAACATTCAAAGCAATCCGATTTATATATATGCCGATCCGCTTCGAATCACGCAGGTCATTGAGAATTTGTTGAGCAATGCGTTGAAATTTACCGAGGATGGTGGTCTGGTCGCACTTTATGTTAGCAAAGAAGAGGATCATGCTACGGTAAGTGTCGCGGATAACGGGGTAGGTATAAGGGCAGAAATTCTGCCGGATATCTTTGAGGCGTTTACCCGGGACGACACCGCTCTGACGATAACAAGCGGGGGACTGGGGCTGGGTTTGGCCATAGCGAAGAATATAGCATGTTTGCATGGCGGAAACATTGAGGTCCGAAGCGAGGGGGTAGGAAAGGGAGCCGTGTTTATTTTGCATCTGCCAATGCTGTCCGATATGAATGTAAAGCAAAGTAAAACGAGCAGACGCGAACAGTCCGGTTTCCCGGTTAATATTCTTATCGTTGAGGATAACAAATCTCTTGCGGAAATACAAAGCTCTTTATTTAAGATTATGGGCCACGATGTTACAACTGTACATAACGGTTATGAAGGCATCAAAGAGGCCCTCGAAAAAAGACCTGATGTCATATTATGTGATATCGGAATGCCGGGCCTCAGCGGATATGATGTGGCGAAGTCGATCAGAGCAGATGCACGACTTGATAATACGATTCTTATTGCGTTAACCGGTTATGCGTCGGAGACAGAAAAAAGGCTGGCCCTGGAATCCGGATTTGATATGCATTTGTCCAAGCCGGTCAGCATGGAAGTACTCGAAAAGATCTTTTCCGAAGCCTTTAAAAAAAAGCAAATATCCGACATACAACGAAACGATAAATAATATGAACGGGAAGTCTCCGCTTATATATGACATCTTGTGAAGCCGCTTAGTCAGACCAGCGAAGCGACCGCTTTACCGCTTTATGCCATTTTGAAAACAGCATTAAGGCATCTTTTCCGTCCATGCGGGGGATAAATAACCGTTCATCAGAGTAATTGCGTTCGATTTCGGCGGTATCTTTCCATAGACCGGCAGAAAGTCCGGCAAGATAAGCCGCGCCAAGCGCAGTGGTTTCAACGGCTTTAGGACGACGAACGGGAATCTGAAGGATATCAGACTGAAATTGCTGTAGAAAATCACTGACTGCCGCCCCCCCGTCAACTCGAAGCTCATGAATCTCATTTCTGTATTCTTCCGGTATGGCACCGATCAGATCCGCAACCTGATAGGCGATGCTCTCCAGTACGGCGCGTGCAAGATGTGCTTTTGTGCACCCTCTTGTCAGGCCGAGCACCGAACCCCGGGCGTACATATCCCAATAAGGCGCACCGAGACCGGTAAATGCGGGAACAAAATAAACGCCCCCATTATCGGAAACACTGTCTGCCAGCACATCGCATTCGCTCGCTGTTGATATGAGGCCAAGCTCGTCCCTTAGCCACTGGATTGCCGAACCCGCGTGAAAAACGCTGCCTTCCAGAACATAATCCGTTTTTCCGTTCAAGCTCCAGCCCACCGAAACAAGAAGCTCGCTTTTCGGAACGAAAGGTGAGGACCCAATATTGAGCAGTGTAAAGCAGCCCGTCCCATATGTATTCTTAATTCGGTTTGGTGAAAAGCAAGCTTGCCCGAAAAGCGCGGCCTGCTGATCACCTGCGGCGCCCATAATTGGTATGCCATCCAATGCGTTCGGCCAGACTTGACTTTTGACTGTTTTTCCGTATACCATGCTGTTTTGCACCGGAACCGGAAGCATGGATTCGGGAATGTCGAGGGCCTTTAACAGCTCAGTATCCCAGTCAAGCTTTTTAATGTCAAAAAGCATGGTGCGGGATGCATTTGAATGATCCGACACATGGACGCCCCCGGTCAGGTTCCAAATCAGCCAGGACTCAACAGTACCGCATATTAGCTCGCCCTTGTTTGCAGATGCACGCGCACCGGGGACATTGTCTAGAATCCACTTGTATTTTGTCCCGGTAAAATAGGCGTCGATGAGTAGTCCTGTTTTTTCGCGGACATAGGGTTCCATACCATCGGCTTTTAAGCGCTCACATTCTCCGGCTGTTCGCCTGCATTGCCAGACGATCGCATTGCAGACGGGTTTTCCGGTCCTCTTATTCCATACTACGGCTGTTTCCCGCTGGTTTGATATGCCAATGGCTTCGATATCGGTAATAAGCAACCCGCTATTTTCAAAAGCTTCGTCCAAAGCGCGCAACTGCGATTGCAGGATTTCCACAGGATCATGCTCCACCCATCCCGGGTAGGGATAATACTGTGTGATGCTGTGCTGTGCTTTGGATACGACGTTACCGAGTCGATCGAATACAATGGCTCTGGAGCTGGTTGTGCCCTGATCAAGGGCGATAACATACCCACCCATCGTAAAGTCATCCCTTTCTTTGGTATTGATGCGAAAAATACGCTCACACAACCATTTGTACCGCCAATTTGTGGCGGCCCCGCTTACATTAGGCGAAAGTATATGGCATCATATAGGCATTATTTGTCATTATTTGTGTCAGAGGTGTGTAATGCTACAAAAAACAATTCTGCTGATTGATGACAGCCATTTTTTTACCCAATACATAAAGAAAATAATAACTGAGGCGAATTATCGGTTTATCTGTGCAGCGACCGGCAGCGAAGGCTTGAAACTCGTACACACAGAGAAACCTGATCTTGTCATTCTTGATGTTGTTATGCCCGATTTGGATGGGCTTGAGGTGTGTCGAATTCTAAGAGAATCTGAAAGCAATAACCTGATGCCGATCATCATGCTGACCTCACAGGGAAATGAGGAAGACAAATTGGCTGGTTTGGAGCTTGGTGCAGATGATTATATTACAAAGCCCTTCAATAAAAGGGAATTGTTGAGCAAGGTCAGGAACACACTGAGAAGAATAGACAGGAACAGAAGCGCAAATCCACTGACAGGCCTGCGCGGCAACATAGAAATTCAGGCGGAGTTGATCGGCAAATTAGTGGAAAACACGCCATTTACCGTTATTTATGCAGATATCGATAACTTCAAGGCGTTTAACGATGTATACGGCTTTGCAAAAGGCGACAGCGCAATCAAAATGACCGCGGATATTCTGGGTGATCAGCTTTGCTATTCGGGAGGTCCCGATGGCTTTTTGGGTCATATCGGAGGAGATGACTTTGTGCTGATCGTCAATCCGGATAATGCAGACTTAGTCTGCGATGGGATAATATCCGAATTCGATCATAGAATACGGTCGCTATATAATGAAGAAGATTTAAGAAGCGGCCGGATCATGACAACGGACAGAAGAGGGGAACACATGGAATTCCCTATTATGACAATATCGCTTGCGGTAGTTTCCAACAAAAACCGATCCTTTCAGTCATATGCGGAAATCGCAAAAATAGCGGCAGAACTAAAAAAGAAAGCAAAAACAGTTTTAGGCAGTGTCTATCTTAAAGACAACCATGCTTATAACGGCAAATAAACATTTAAAACGTGCGAGGTTATAAGTGCCGTCATATGCTAAACGCCTGTTTCTTCATATATTTTTCTAAAATGGTAGCCAAAGATAGAAAATTTGACTGCTGCCGGTAATAATTTCGGATGCTTGAAAAGAGACCATAACAAAAGCTTCCAGAAGTAGACACGCTCTTTTCCGAATATACCGAGCATAACAACGGACCGAAGAAAAATCAGAATGACGATCGGGTTGAAACGAGTGAACCGCATCTTCTTCACAGCGCAGCCTTTTAGAAAATTTCTGACGCGTTCATAGTAATATTTCGGAGAATATATGGTGGATACAATGCTTTTATACCCTTTTACCAGCAGATTCAAATCCATTTTGGGTGTAAAATTGATTGTATAATCGGTATTGTTGCCGGAAAAATAATCCTTAAGCCTGCCTTCGCTTTTCATGCGCTGGTATAGCTTCGTGCCTTTCGGTGCGTTCAAAAGGCCGACCATCGCCGATATAATCCCACTGTCCTGGATAAAGTCGACCATATTCCTAAAAATTGATGGTTTGTCATTGTCAAAACCGACAATGAACCCGCCTTGAACTTCCATACCAAAGCACTGGATTTTTCGTACGCTATCCATTAAATCTCTGTCTTTGTTCTGTGTTTTTTTACATTCGGCAAGGCTATCTTCATCAGGCGTTTCTATACCGACAAAAACCGACTTAAACCCGGCCCTTGACATTAATTCCATCAGGGTTTTATCATCTGCCAGATTGATGGAAGCCTCTGTTGAAAATGTAAACGGGTAGCGATGTTTTTTCATCCAGTCGATGATCTTTGGAAGCGTATCATTAATCAGTTTTTTTTTGTTGCCGATAAAATTATCATCAACAAAAAAGATGTTTCCCCGCCAGCCGGTTTCATAAAGTGCGTCAAGCTCCGAAAGCAGCCGGGAGGAGTCCTTTGTTCTCGGAATGTTTCCGAATAAGGCTGTGATATTGCAAAAATCACAGTGATAGGGGCAGCCGCGGGAATATTGAATACTCTGTGAGACGTACTTGTTTACATGGATTAAATGCCACGAGGGGACAGGAGACGTGTTCAAATCCGCAAAACGGTCGGTTTTATAAATAGGCTTCGCCCGGTTGTGTTTAAGGTCTGAGATAAACTCCGGAATCGTGATTTCGCCCTCGCCTAGCAAAAGATGATCAACTTCACCAAACGACTCATATTCCGTCGTGAACAAAGGGCCGCCCGCTATGGTTTTCACACCGTACTTTTTGCAACGTTCGATAACTTGTTTCGCTGACGCCCTTTGAACAACCATGGCACTGATCAGAACATAATCTGCCCATAGAATATCATTGTCTTTGAGTTTGCTGACATTCATATCAATCAGTTTTTTTTCAATATCCTGCGGCAGAATTGCCGCGACTGTCAAAAGGCCCAGCGGCGGATAGGCCGCCTTCCTGTAGGTGAATTTCAACGCATATTGAAAACCCCAGTATGTGATAGGGTTTTCCGGATAAACAAGCAAGATCTTCATGGCTCCTCCATATATTCATAAAATAAACCGACGTATGCAGTTATTCTCTGACCTATATCTGGAAAATATACATGAAAGAATAATGGTCCTGATTTGCTTGCCAGGTGCTGTAAATAATGAGTATAATAGCTTTGTCATAGCGATTTGCGTTCATTTTTAGTAGGTTATGCATAGCAGGAAAGAGTTCCGACGATATGTTTAGCGATGTATATGATTATAGCACCAGGACTGCGGGATGTTAAGTATTATCTTAAGCAATGATTAAGATTGAAATGCTCAGTTGTCAATTTACGTACAAGAACGTCATAATATGACTATTAATGCGGAAAGGATGATCAGGCTTGCAGAAAACATATAATGATCCCCTGCTAAAAAAGCTTCCACTTGCCTATTCTTATCATAAAATATTACTGGATCAATCAGGCAAGCCTGTTGATTTTGTATTACTGGATATAAATAAAAGTTATGAACAGATTATGGGTGTAGCTGCGGAAAATGTAATTGGAAAAAAAGCTTCCGAAATATTTACAGACCTACAAAATGATGCGTTCGATTGGATCGGGTTTTACGGAAATGTCGCGCTGACGGGAATCTCAAAGGAAATGACCCGATATGCTCAGTATGATAATCAATGGTATAAGGTTACGGCTTATTCGCCGGCAAAGCATTATTTTGCGGTTATCTTCCAAAATGTGACCGAAGACAGACGTAATCTTGAGGAGCTAAAAAAGCAGGCTAAAGAAATTAACGAGCTTTCCGTCGACCTGGAAATGATTTTCAACAACACCCAAGAGGCGATGTTTCTGGTTTCTGTTGAAGGTGAGGAATTTCGCTATATAAGATTCAATAAATCCTACGAAAAGCACGCCGGGGTTAATCTGGAGGAGACAAAAGGCAAAACTCCGACTGAGGTGCTGGGAAAGGAAGTCGGCGAGCTTGTTCTTGCCGACTACAAGCGATGTGTACAAAAAAGAGAAAAAATAACTTATGAGCAGACGCTGAGGACTGCGTCGGGGCCAAGAACATGGATGACAAGCCTTACCCCTGTCATGTCGGACGGGGTTGTAAAGTATCTGATCGGTTCAAGAATGGATTTCACGGAGTTGAAGAAGGCAAGAGACGAGAATGAGAGGCTGCTTCATTGGCTGCAAACAATGTTTAATGCGCATTCAGCCATCATGCTGATGATAGAACCGGAGTCCGGAAGTATTATGGATGCAAATCCGTCTGCTTGCGCGTATTATGGCTATTCAAAGGATGAACTGTTGCTGATGAACAACGCAGACATCAACATCGCCTTGCAGGAAAACGAGGCGACAGAGAATTTGCAGACCAAACAAAAGGGTGAAAGATACATAGCGTATAAAAGCCGATTAAAGAACGGCGAGACTCGTCTTGTGGACGCATACATCTGCCCGATTACATACGCGGATATGACACAGAATTTTGCCATTTTATTCGATTCTACAGACAGAGAGAAGTACAAAGAGCAACTGCGGCATGAAAAAGAATTGCTGGAAATAATGCTGGATTCAATCGGAGACGGTGTTGTTGGCATAGATAACAACGGATATATTACGGAAATAAATAAGGCCGCACAGGAGATCACCGGGTGGAAAGAGGATGAAGTTAGGAATAAGCCGTTTATGGATGTATTTCAGCTAAGAAATGAAGAAACAGGGATGCCGATAGAAGACCCCGTCGAACGGGTTTTGAAAAGCGGAAATACAATAGGAATAGCCAATCATACGGTACTAATGAACAAGGAGGGCCGAAATATCCCCATATCGGGCAGTGCGGCTCCGATAAAAGATGAAAACGGAAGGACATACGGCGTTGTCATAATCTTCAGAGATGTCAGCAAAGAAAAAGAACACCTGCAGCAAATCTTGTACCTGAGTTTCCATGATACGCTAACCGGCCTGTATAACAGGCGCTTCATGGAAGAAGAAATGATGCGGATTGATGTACCGCGTCAGCTTCCGCTCACAGTCATTATGGGTGATGTAAACGGCCTCAAAATTACCAACGATGTGTTTGGCCATGAAACGGGGGACAGGTTATTAAAAGGTACGGCTGAGGCATTTAAGGAAGTGTGCCGGAGGGAGGATATTGCGTCAAGATGGGGCGGCGATGAATTTCTTATGATACTGCCAAAAACCGGATTTGCTGACGCGCAAAAAATCGTCCAAAGGATACGAAGGAACTGCTCAGGAAAAAGAGTAGGCGAGCTGCGGCTTAGCGTATCACTGGGTTTTGCCGTTAAGCTTGCCGAAGAAGAGGACTTGGAGCGTATCATACAAAAAGCAGAAGAAGAAATGTATCATCAAAAGCTGATGGAAAGCAAAGGCTTAAAAAACAGGATCATCAAAACGTTGATGGCAACCCTTTATGAGAAAAGTGCTGAGACGAAAGAGCATACGGAACGTTTATGGCAGCATTGCCTAATGCTCGGAAAAGCATTACATTTGCCCGACGCTGTCATGAATAAACTCCATTCGCTGGCTTTGCTTCATGATATCGGAAAGGCCGTTATTGGCCGCGGTATTTTGTTAAAATCCGAACCCTTAACGGATGAAGATTGGACGGAAATCAGGCGTCATCCGGAAATCGGATATAGGATTGCAACAAATGTACCGGAAATGTCAAACATTTCTGAATTAATTTTGTCGCATCATGAACGCTGGGATGGTAAGGGTTATCCGAGAGGATTAAAAGCGGAAGCCATTCCCTTGCCGTGTAGGATTTTGGCGGTAGCGGACGCTTATGATGCGCTGACAACCGAAAGGGTATACGGTAAGAAAGCCTTAAGTCACGAAGAGGCGATATCTGAGTTAAAACAAAATGCGGGAACACAATTTGATGCTGTGATAACAGACTTATTTATCAAGCTGATCGGATCAAAGAAACCATGATATTTGCGCTTTAGCGCTAAGAAAGAAGCATTAAAACTAGATAGTATTAAAATAGTTTTAAATGAAGTATTCTATATAAAAGGACGTGATTTTTTGCCCTATAAAACGGTCGGTGATTGCTCAATCTATTATGAAGATATCGGGGTAGGCGATCCCATTTTATTCCTTCATGGCGGATATAGCAGGGGGATTATTTCTTTCAGCGGTCAGATCCAGCCATTTTTCCACACATACCGGTGTTTGTTACCGGATTTTCGAGGACACGGACGCACGCACAGCGAAGACAAGGAATGGAGTACACCTGCCATAGCCAATGATATGGCGGGCTTCATTACCGAGATGAACCTCGGAAAGGTACATTTAGTTGGGTACAGCCTGGGTGGCGGAGTTGCTCTTCATTTGGCTTCAAAACATCCGGAAATGATCCGAAGCATTACGGTAATCGGATGCAGCGGATTTGCAGACAGTACCGGTGCAGACGATTATGAACCGGAGGCGCTGATCAAAAACGGGCAATCAAAGCTCATTGAGCTGATTAAAACCATGCACAATGATGCGCATGGCGGAGATTGGCAGAGCTTCATGCGGCAAAGTGCGCTGGACTGGCGTAGATATCCGGGCATTACCGGTGAAGATTGGGCAAACCTGACCATGCCGATGTTCTTAATCAGAGGGGAAAAGGATACATTCGCATCGGAGGATAATCTGCTCATTATGCAAGCACTATGTTCGCAGGCCGAGATTTGGATAGTGCCGGGGGGCGGTCATCGTGTGCACATGCCAATGGAACAAGGTAAAGCGGTCAACGAGAGGATTTTAGCTTTTTTGGCGTCCACATATTAACAAAACACTGGTTTAGACGGAGGGCAAAAAATCCCCGGATCGGATTAATGTCCGTCCGAGGATAATTTATTCTATCGAAAAGCCGGGGGCTCAAGCACCCGCATAGCCATAGTACTGTTCTTCTGTTTAGTTAAAGAACAGCATTAGCGCGCGTCGGCAGCTTTGTTCTTGATGATTGAGAGCTCATGAAAATGATTAACCCTGCCCCAGCGTTTTTTTCCCATATCCTTTTCAAAGTCAATGTTCTCAATTGTCCAGTTTCCATTTTCGAAAACATGGAGGCTTTTCGGATTGTAGTAAATAACTGTAATTGGTTTGTTTTTAAACAGTTCATAAAGAATCTGTTCAAACCGCTTTACCCTTTCGGCGGAAAACGGATTGTAGAAATAGAAAACGGTCGCGTCGGGCGGAATATTTGTAATCGCATCGCCTGTGATGATCGAAACATTCTTGTATTTTGAAAAATGCGATGCGGTCTCTCCGGCGATTTTCGGGTCGAGTTCCAGACCTATTATTTTGTTGTTCATTTTTTTGCTGAGCCAGAAATTAATCACTCTGCCCTTACCGCAACCGACGTCCACAAGAACGTCGGTTCTCTTGATTTCAATCAGCTTGAAAATCAAATACATCACGGTATAGACCGTATGATAAATATCATGCGCGCCCATATGACCGAAGTCCGAAGATTTATTACCGGTCAGAAGTCTTCCGCTGTATCTCAGGTCCAGATAGATAGTATATAGAAATTCACGCAGGATGTAATGAAGCGCACAAAAAAAATAAACAATTGTTTTAAAAAGACCTTCATCGGCAATTCTACATTTTATTCTGAATATTCGATTCACCGGCGACTCCTAAAATGTATTATATCAGTATATGTCAGCATTTATGTTTATATCCACTTTTTATCGGTTTGCCTATCAATCTACCACTGATTTATAAAAAATATCTGTTCATAATAAAGACGGAGGTATATCAATGAAGATATTAATGAAATGCAAAAAACTGATTGCTTCTTTCCTTATGCTTGCGTTATTGATATTGCCGATTACGGCTTTTGCACAAAGCGGAACACATACGGTCGTACGGGGCGATACAATGTGGAAAATTGCGGTAAAATACCAAATCGGAATAAGCGAACTGATTTCCGCAAATCCGCAAATAAAGAACCCCAATATGATTTATGTCGGACAGAAGATTAGTATTCCCAGTATCGATGATGTAAAAACATTGGAGCAACAAGTGGTCAATCTTGTCAATCAGCAGAGAGCTAAAAACGGGCTTGCACCATTAAAGGCCAACTGGGAGCTTTGCCGCGTTGCACGCTATAAGTCACAAGATATGATCAACAAGCGTTATTTCAGCCATAATTCCCCGACATACGGTTCACCGTTCAAAATGATGGAGAGCTTTGGTATCAGATTTTCGGCGGCGGGCGAGAATATCGCCTACGGACAAAGAACACCGCAGGAAGTGATGAACGCATGGATGAACTCGACGGGACACCGGAGGAATATATTAAGCAATATTTACAATCAGATAGGCGTAGGTGTGGCAAAAGCATCCAACGGAACTTTCTATTGGACACAACAATTTATTAAATATCCGTAATTCAGGAAACAAATGAAGCCTTTTTACAAACTGCTTAAGTCTGATGACCATCATACCAATATAAAAAAACTACTATAAAGCGATACGTCTAAAGACGATGTGCGGAAATGAAAGTTCCATTTTGCGGAAAAATGAAAACAAACACGGGCGAAAGTAAATCAGCCTGTGTTTGTTTATTAAGATCACATGGCTTTAATCGCCGATAATAAAGTAGAAATGAACGATTAAGTAATGCCGCGAATGCAAGTATTTTTCTCTGGTTTCTAATTGTTTATGTTGAATATCAGTACAAATTGATTGTAATGCTTTTCTATTTCGTGATATGATAATATAGTAGCTTAAAAATTCTTTTCTCTTAGGAGGACTGCGTGAAATACTTTCACGCATGGAAGAAATCGATTTGGCCGCCAAACATGACGGTAGCCATTTGCTCCCCGGAGCGAAACAAGTTTCGCACCATCGATTTTTCCTGACTATTTGTGCTGGCCGCTTTGCGGCAGAATGGAGATTAACATGAAGTTTCAGGATATGCCTTATGCACGGCCGGATATCGAACAGGCAAAGCAGCTTTTTTCGGAGTTGACGGAAAGCTTGAAAAGCGCTTCAAGTTTTGAAAAGGCTGAGGATGTATTTCTGGCCGTAGATGAGGAATACCGGCATTTTGCTACCTTGGCGAGCTTGGTTTATATCAGACACGAAATCGATACACGAGATTCGTTTTATGATGAAGAGCAAAAGTTTTTCGACGAGATTTCACCGGTATTGGAGGAGTACATGCAAAACTGGTCTTTGGCATTGCTGGAATCTCCGTTTCGTCCGCAGTTTGAAGAAAAGTATGGTAAACTGATGTTCCTCAACACAGAAATCGAATTGAAGACCTTTTCGCCTGAAATTATTTCGGATATGCAGCAGGAAAACGCATTGGTGACCGAATATTCAAAACTGCTCGCTTCGGCTCAGATTCCGTTTGAAAATCAAGTATACACGCTATCTCAGCTTTCTCCGTTCAAGCAGGATCCGGATGATAAACGGCGGCATCAGGCATGGAAAGCAGAGGCTGGTTTCTATGCGCAAAACAGCCAATCGCTTGACAGGATTTATGATGAGTTGGTTGTATTGCGTGACAAGATGGCAAAAAAACTCGGTTATGAAAATTATATCGAGCTTGGATACTACCGGATGACCCGTAACGATTATACAAAGGAAGACATTGAAAGCTTCAGAGCGGCCGTAAGACGTTATCTTGTGCCCTTGGCTGACGGTATATACCGCAGGCAAGCCGAGAGACTGGGAAAGACTTATCCAATGAATTTTACCGATAACGCGTTGGCCTTTAGAAGCGGTAACCCGAAGCCTAACGGAACATCAGAGGATATTCTGGCGCACGGCAAGGTGTTTTACCACGATCTGTCCCGGGAAACCGGGGAGTTTATCGACTTTATGTATGATAATGGACTGCTGGATGTATTGAGCAAAACCG
>LSQX01021836.1_pt1 | contig 22242 bp, 19 predicted proteins | sample 654561 | NCBI WGS metagenome assembly LSQX01 (sample SAMN04489861, study PRJNA283612) | anaerobic digester metagenome | isolation source: 4 biogas reactors fed with cattle manure at either 37C or 55C with and... | place: Denmark: Kongens Lyngby | collected 2014
CAACCGGCATATCCGATGTGTTGGCTATGAGCACCGTTCTTTTCATAAGGGATTGTCCGGTATGGGGGTCGATAAGTTCCGGAAACTCGTTTAAAACGTCGGTCATTTCGTTTCCGCGTTCGCCGCATCCGATATAAACGACAATGTCGGCATCAGCCCATTTTGCAAGCTGGTGCTGTGTGACCGTCTTGCCGCTTCCGAACGGCCCGGGGATGGCGGCAACCCCGCCCTTGGCAATCGGAAACAGGCTGTCTATGACCCTCTGACCGGTAATCAGGGGCATCAAAGGAGGCAGCTTTTTGGCATATGGGCGTCCTTTTCGGACTGGCCAGCGCTGCATAAGGGTAAGTTCATGCTTCGACCCGTCGTCGCAGGCGAGAGTCGCTACCGTTTCGGTGACGGTGTAATCGCTTTCGGAAATATCATAAACAGTGCCCGAAATACCGTACGGAACCATAATTTTATGCAAAACAACCTCGGTTTCCTGGACCGTACCGATAATATCTCCGGCGGACACCTTTGCCCCCTTTTGCACCACGGGTACAAAATGCCACTTTTTGCTGTGGTCGAGCGCTGAGGCCTCGATACCGCGGTCAAGACGGTTGCCCGACATCTCCATTATTTTGGTCAGCGGACGCTGGATTCCGTCGTAAATTGTGCCGATAAGACCGGGACCCAGCTCCACGCTAAGGGGGACTCCGGTCGATACGACCGGTTCGCCGGGACCGAGACCGGAGGTTTCTTCATATACCTGAATCGACGCAAGGTCGCCGTGCATCTCGATAATCTCGCCTATCAAACGGTGCTTGCTGACACGTACTACGTCGAACATATTGGCGTCACGCATACCGGACGCAACCACCAAAGGTCCCGACACCTTTACAATTGTTCCATTTGCCAAAGCGGAACACCCCCAAAAAATCATTATTTTACAGTTAAAATTTTAGTCCGAAATAATATCAGAGCCGACGGCGCGTTCCACCGATTTGGACACGCTTCGCATTCCCATACCCGTATTGCCCGAAAGCCCCGGAATCGGGACGATTATCGGAACCGGGCTATCCCTGTATGTGTCCAGTTCGGTTTCAATCCGGGAGGCAAGCTCTTCGGTTATATATATAACCGCATAATCGCTTTCTGCCAGCTTGCGCACCATTCTGACCGCGTCAACATGCGAATCGGTCGGAAATATTTCAATACCGACGGCAGCAAATCCATAAATGCTGTCGCGGTCGCCGATTGCTGCAACTCTATACATAAAGCCTGCGCATCCTTTCTCTTATAACGGAGTCATCCACCCGGTGACGCTTGCCCGAAAGAAGAATACGGATGTTGCGGATTTCGTTCTCGCACGCGATATAAAAAGCGGCAAGCGGCTCGGGACCGAAGAAAATGGACTTTGCCGGCTGTATCCGCTCGATAAGCATATCATCAAACCATTTTTCAAGAGATGAGAGACTTCCTTCGCTTTCGGTCAAAACCCTGGCGGCGCCCTCATACGGGGTGGAAGCGAGATAGGATATTACCGCGTCTTCTCCCGCAAGGGCGGCCGAAACCAGCTCGTCCTTATTGATTGTATCGCATGGGCAAAGGGCGGTTTCGAGAAAATGGGAGTCCTTGCCCGTGCGAATCGCCCTTATTGCCGTTTTGACGTTGGACGAAACGCACAGAAGCTCGGTAGCGTATCGGACAAACTCGCTTTCCGAAGCCTGTCCGGCGTCACGAACTGCCGCAAGGGCGGCGGAGTCGAGCATTATATCGGAGTACTGTCCGTCATGGGTGCGCATAAACACATCGTACGCCTGTTTTGCCGCCTCCCGCATAACCTCGGGCAGATCATCACACTGCTTGTCGTTTATGCATTTAACAATATCAGCGGTATTGTAAAGACAGGGGTACATAAAATATCTATCAGGCTCTGTGCCTGCAAAACGGCATTTCATGGCCGCCTTCAGGTTGTGAAAATCGTTCTTAAATACCAATGGGTCAAGCAATCCGGGCAGAGGAGAGATCTCGTTGAGAAGCGACCAGTTGTCGATAAGCCGATTATGCAAATGGTTGTCATCATCATCCGGGTCGGGCGACAGCCAGCCGTGCTCGACAAGCAGTTTTCTGACATCGTTATAACTATTCAAGGATAACAGCTGCTCTAAAAATTCGGTGCTGAGCAATGTTTTTTCCTTTATACGTACCGTCGTCACGGCATATGCGTATTTTTCCTGTGTCAAGATGAATCCCCCCTGTGCAGACCGATTTGCCGATAATAAATCTTTAAGAAAGAAACAGACTGCGATTGATACGGTCCTTTAATTCCTCATGCATGGATTCTATCAAGGCCTCAAATGTGCAGTTGTGTTCGATATCGCCGTAAACCAAGATAAACCCGCCAGACTCCATCTGGACCGGTTCTATTTTGAGAGACCCGCCTTTTTCGGTCAGCATTTCATTCAGCGAGGCTTCAAACCCCGAGGGAAGCCGCGCCGCGTCAACCGGCGATATGCGCATAATCCCGGCCTCGCCGCGGGCATGTTTAATGACAAGCCTTTTTATGGTCTGGAAATATTCGGCGTCCGGCATAGCCTTTATTCTGCCCGCCGCCTGTTTCATCACCGATTGTATAATGTCCACCTTTTCGGCAAGGAGCGCGCGACTGAGGACGGTCTTGGCGTCGGATTCCGCCCTTTTCACAATGGCTGCCGCCTGCGTCTCGGCCTTTGACAGGATCTCGGCCGCCTGCCTGTCGGCATCTTTATGAGCCTGTTTGCGAATGGCGTCCGCTTCGCTTTGGGCGCGTGATATTATTTTTTTGCATTGCACAGAAGAATCGCCTTCAATCTTCTGCAGAATGGTTTCAAGTCCTGCCATGGTCGCCCTCCTTTCGGAAAATAACGATTTTTAGAGTTTGTTGATATTCATAACCATCAGGAAGGAGATAATGAAAGAAAGCAGGGCATAGAACTCGACAAGGGTGGCCGAGATAATGGCTTTTGAAGACTCGTTTGGGGTTTTGGAAACGATGCTGACGCCGGTTACCGCAACACGCGCCTGTGCGATTGCCGAAAGCCAGCCGCCGATTGCAACGGGCAGACAGGCGACAAAATAAGCCAGTCCCTGAGACGTAGATATATCATTGATGGTGCCAAGCACGCCGATGCCGTTCAGAACCATGACCGCGACAACAAATCCGTAAAGACCCTGCGTACCCGGTAAGAGCTGGAGAATAAGCAGCTTGGCGAACTTGGAAGGATCCTCGATGACAACTGCGGTTGCCGCTTCACTCACCATACCGACGCCCTTTGCGGAACCGATACAGGCGATAAGGGCGGCAACCACCGCTCCCGCAATAGCAAGTAAAATACCCATCTGATCAAACATTTGTAGTTTCCTCCTTGAATTTATAATGCTTTGTATTAACCTTTAAGGGCGAATACGGTCTCCCGCCGCCCTCATAAAACTTGCTGAAAAATTCCACGTACTGCAGACGGTTGCAGTGAACATATGCACCGAGTACATTTATACCGAGATTGACGGAGTGTCCGAAAATAAAGACAATGATAAAAAGGATGGTTCCCGCAATCCCTTTGCCGCCCATTGAGCCGATGGTATTCACGACCGTTCCGATGATTCCGGTTACCAGTCCCAGCGCCATTAAGCGGCAATAAGATAATATATCGCTGAAATAGCCGGTGATTCCGTAAAGACTGCCGAGACCGCCCAGAAGCTTCCCGAATATACTCGGCGACGAGCGGCCTTGCGTGAGGAGCAGTCCGAACGCGCCGGCTGCTGCGACACCGATTCCGATGGTATCAAGTCGAGGTATTGATACCATAGAGGAGGCCAGTACCGTCAGGATTCCGGCAAACAACACCCACCAAAACCCGATATCAAATACTGCTCCCAGCTTGTCTCCGCTCCGCCACAGCATATAAAACTTTACGCCCAGACCGACAACCACCTGTATAAAACCAAGCGCAAAGCTGAGTATTAACAACGTCATGGGTTGCGCTACCGGATCAAACCAAATGGGGGACAGGCTGATTTCCTGTCCGAATAGATTGACTTTTAAAACAAAGCTTCCGAACCAGCTGCCGAACAGTGCGCCCCAGAAAACCGTGGATAAACCGCAAAGCATGAATTTCTGCATATTGCGTTTCATGTTTCCCTCGGGCTTTTTGAATTTTAGAATCAATCCGCAGGCGAGCGCCATCAAAACGCCGTATCCAGCGTCCGACAGCATTAATCCAAAGAAGAGATAGTAAAAAAACGCCATGACCGGATTAGGGTCTACATCGTCTTTTGAAGGCATGCTGTAGGAAGAAGTGATATCCTCAATGGCCGCGGCAGGCATACTGTTTTTGAATGCTACGGGGGCATTCTCATCTTCATCAGGTTCGCTGACCGTTATGCTTAACAAATATTTCTCGTTAAGCTCCTTAACCAGCGAATCGGCATTCTCCGCGGGGATATACCCCTCGATAATCATGGTTTGACGGGTGATTGCGATATCCTGCAGCGCATTATATTTATCGGCGCGCATCGCCAGATAATCGAGCGTGAACAAAAGTTGCTGACGCATATCCGCCCTGCTTATAATATCGGAAATCAGGCGCTCGTTTTCCTGCTCCAGTTCATCTATTGCCTGCCTGTATTCCTCAATCACAACCGAGGGCGGCTTTTCGGTTATGATTGGGGGCTGCGCAAACCCGAGCTTTCTCAAAGCCTGCGTGCAGACCTCCTGATATTCTTTATGTGTCAGAATAAAGATTCCGCTCTGCTCACGGAAAGAATATACAATCTCTACCTCTGCGGGTATATCGGTATCCGGATCGGGCTTCAGAGATTCGATTAAGCGCTCTCTGTCCCATTGGCCGGTCAGGGTTCCGATAAAGGCGGCGGTCTGTGAGGTGCCGACAAAACCGGTCGGCACCTCAAGAAAGCTCCATGCCTCGAGGGATTCGGCATACTGTATCCGCGCTTTCAAGCTCGCCTTGTTTTCGTTAATTTTCTGATTAAGCTTGATGATTTCGTTTGCTGTGCGGATGCTCATTTCGGTCTTTTCCGCCATTTCGCCGAACTCGGCGGTGGAAATGGCGGTGCGAGGTTCAAACGAAGCCATTATCGACTGCTTTTCGGGCGAATACTCGTTGAGGATTGCGAGCGCCTGACGTACTGCGGCGGAGTTGCGCTCGAAAAGCTGGATGCTGGGGGATGTATCTATTTTTTCGATGCCGTTTTGGTCATCAGGGATTTCATATTGGAGCAAATCGACCACTCCGCGGCGCTGAAGCCGCTCGATAATCGACTTCCCGTCGGTCAGAAGCGAGATAATCTCAATGCGTTTCATACGCACCTTGGCCATTTGCATCCCTCCTCATGATTATTAACTGCAATTCTATTCGGTGATGCAGGATATTACAACCTGAACCGCCTTGTCCCACCTTCCGGCAGTATCTTCCCGAAGCTTTTTACATTGCTCGCGGCTGTCGGCATAAGCCTTGTCAAGAATCTCCTTCGCCTTGGAATCAGCCTTTGCAAGGATATACTTTGCCTGCTTATCGGCCTCATCCTTTTTGCCGGCCATAATAGAAGCGGCGTCTTCTTCGGCCCGAGCGCGAATCGAAGCCGCCTTTCGGATTGCTTCCTGCTCTGCCTGCCGCGCCCTTTCCTCGGCTTCCAGCACCTTTTTGACCTGTTCCGACGCCATTGAAAAATGCCTCCTCGCTTGTAAAATTAATGCAAAAGGGCAGAAACCCCTGAGCGGAGTCCCCTGCCCAATTTATCAGTTCATATAAGGCAGCCGCCAAATAATGGGGCGTGCATACATGCGTATCCGGATTTTAACCTGCCCCGTTGTTTCCACGACCGCCTGCATTATCATATCGCACAATATCCTATCGCTAAATATTTTAGATAAAATATTACCAACATCGCTTATTATATACCACTATATATAGCGTGTCAAGGCAAACGATTGCGGTTAAATCGGTATATTAGCTGCATATGAGCTGCATATGGACATCTCGGTAATTGCATAGGGGATCATTCTGTATTGCTTTATGTACAGTTTTGCGGCCGGCGTAAATGTCGTCTAATTCCCGCCGGACGATCGGTAGATTATATATATTATGAGGATTATTATCGCAATTACGACAATAGGGCTGCCTCTTCCGTTCCCCGAAGGCTGCTTTCCGCCCCCGCCTCCGCGATTACCTTTTGAGATTTCATCAACCGATTGAGTATAATGGACATAGCCGTCAAGTCCCTTGCCGTAAAAGCCGTAATCGTCAGACATATTACCGCCCCCCATCACCCCCATTATATAATAAACTTCGTTTTGAAAAAAGGGTTCTATATCATATATCGGTTTTTTTTTCGGGATTTTTAATGGCGCCCGATTCCGCCCCGGACGAGACTAAATCAGAATCAGGCCTTCTTCCCGGTGCTTTGCGTCGGGAGGGAATATCAAAAAACAGCTCGCGAATCCCGATATACAAAAGGAAAACCCCGAAAATACGGCGCAGAACACCGACGTCAAGGTATGCGGCGGCAATCGCGGCAAGTACAGATGAGGGAACGCCCGCCGCAATGCAGCAAAGGGCGGTTTTTCCGTCAATAAGCTTGTTTTTAAAATGTGAAATCAGGGCGGCGGGAGCGCAAAAAATAAAATATAGAAGATTGATACCCGCCGCCGTATATTGAGGAACTCCCGAAAAGAGGGTGAGATACAAAATAAGCAGGGAGCCGCCCCCGATGCCGAAACCGCTGAGTATTCCGGTGACAAGACCTATAATAAAATCAAAAACAATCGTCATATCAGCAGAACCGCCCGAATACCGCCGTAAATAATAAGAATACCGAAGATTCTTCTCAGTGTAGTTACATTAACCCCGCCGAAAACCCGCCCCGAAACAATTCCGCCGACAAGCCCGCCTAACAGAGTAGGCCATACGGACGAGATGCTGATGCCGCCTTTAAGGAAGTACACAACCAGCGATACCGCGGAAAGAGGGAGAATCACCGCGACCGAGGTGGCAAACGCACGCTTTTGCTCAAGTCCCAGCCATCTGACAAACAAGGGTACAAGAAACAGCCCCCCGCCGGCCCCGAAGAAGCCGTTTGCCGCTCCGGCAAGACCGCCTGTTATAATTTTTTTCTTCAATCCGCACACACCCTTTCGGTATAATATAGTCTTTTCGCACAATGACAATTAATTCATTAAAGCATCAAAACCTCTATGAATTCCGGTAAAAATCTGCTAATATTGGATTCAGATAATACCGAAGGAGACATGAGGATGAGCAGGACTTTAAATTATGAACAGGCGCTTGAGCTGCTGAAGCGGTACAACAAGGACGAATTTCATATCCGGCATGCGCTGATAGTTTCGGGCGTGATGGGTTATTTCGCGGCGGAATATGACCCGGACAATAAGGAGTTCTGGGAGGTTGTGGGGCTTTTGCACGATATTGATTTCGAGCAATACCCGGAATCGCATTGTATTAAGAGCCAGGAAATCATGCGGGAGCTTGGGCTGGATGAAAGGCTTGTTCGCGCAACCGCCAGCCACGGCTACGGCATTACGGTGGACATAAAGCCGGAGCATATCATGGAAAAGATTCTGTACGCTGTCGACGAGCTGACCGGACTTATCGGCGCGGTGGCGATTATGCGCCCCTCGCGAAGCGTGTCCGACCTTGAATTAAAATCGGTAAAGAAGAAGTTCAAAACGCCGAGCTTTGCCGCCGGATGTTCGCGCAAGGTGATTTCAGACGGCGCAGAGATGCTCGGTTGGAGTCTGGACGATCTTATCAGCCGGACGATATTGGCTATGCGAAGTCTGTCGGACAGAATGGAGATATAAATTTATGAAGGGGTGTCGGTATGGCTTTTAATTTTTTTGCGATGGTTTCGCGCATGAAGTATATAACCCGCTGGGCTCTTATGCGCAACACCCGCACGGAAAACGTATGCGAGCATTCCCATGACGTTGCCGTGCTCTCTCATGCTCTGGCCGTTCTTTCAAACAAGCGGTTCGGCGGCAGTGTGGACGTCGGCAAATGCGTCCTGCTCGCCCTTTATCACGACATGCCGGAAATCCTGACCGGCGATCTTCCAACACCCGTCAAATATCACAATCCCGCCATCCGCGACGCATATAAACATGTTGAAAGGGTTTCGGGGGAAAAGCTGTTGTCTATGCTGCCGCTCGATTTGCGCGGCGAATACGGTCCGCTGCTGCTGCCCGATGAAAACTGGCCCGAGGAGCGCAGGATTATTAAAGCCGCCGACAAGATTGCCGCTCTGATAAAATGTATAGAGGAGCAGGGGCAGGGCAACAAGGAGTTTGAAAAAGCCCGCCGCTCAACCGAAAAGGCGGTTCGCGACATGAAGCTGCCCGCCGCAGACTGCTTTTTGGATGAATTTCTCCCGTCCTATGAGCTCACCCTTGACGAACAGGATTAGTATTACAAATCACAAAGAAAAAACCGGACGAACTGTGTGCTCGTCCGGTTTTCGTATGGATTTGTCTAAACGCAGCCCTGTGCCTTCATTGCTTCGGCAACCCTGAGAAAGCCGGCAATATTTGCTCCTGCCATGTAATTGCCCTCCATGCCGTACTCCTTTGCGGCGGCGTCGCAGGACTTGAATATGCCGACCATGATGTCATTGAGCCTGTTGTCAACCTCTTGGAATGTCCACGACAGTCTTGCCGAGTTCTGACTCATCTCAAGACCCGAAACGGCAACCCCGCCGGCATTTGCCGCCTTGGCTGGACCATACAGAATTCCGTTCTTGAGGTACACCTCAATGGCTTCGGGCGTAGAGGGCATGTTTGCGCCCTCCGAAACCGCAAAGCATCCGTTTTTAACAAGTATTTCTGCACTTGCCCTGTCTATTTCGTTCTGTGTGGCGCAGGGGAGAGCGATATCGCAGGGAATTGTCCAGATTCCGCTGCAGCCTTCTGTATAAACGGCATCGGGATGGGTGATTACATATTCCTTTATTCTCTTTCTCTCAACCTCTTTAAGCTGCTTTACCAATTCAATATCAATGCCGTTGCTGTCATATATATAGCCGTTGCTATCGGAAAGAGATACGACCTTTGCGCCCATTTCGGTGGCCTTTTGCGCCGCATAGATGGCAACATTGCCCGAACCGGAAATAACCACGGTGCTGCCCTCAAAGCTTTTGCCGTTGGCTTTAAGCATCTCCCGGGTGAAGTAACAAAGACCGTAGCCGGTCGCCTCGGTTCTCGCAAGCGAGCCGCCGAAGGCAATCCCCTTTCCTGTCAGAACACCGGTAAATTCGTTTGCAAGCCTTTTATACTGACCGAACATATATCCGATTTCTCTGGCACCCGTTCCTATATCGCCTGCGGGCACGTCGCAGTCAGGCCCGATATGTCTGTAAAGCTCTGTCATAAAGCTCTGGCAGAAGCGCATAATCTCCCCGTCACTCTTGCCCTTGGGGTCGAAGTCGGAACCGCCCTTACCTCCGCCCATAGGCAATGTGGTAAGACTGTTTTTAAACACCTGTTCAAAGCCGAGAAATTTTATAATTCCGAGGTAGACCGAGGGGTGAAGCCTTAAACCGCCCTTGTAGGGACCGATTGCCGAATTGTACTGAACGCGGAAGCCCCTGTTTACCTGAACATTGCCGTTGTCGTCCACCCACGGCACACGGAATATAATCTGTCTTTCCGGCTCGACCAGTCTTTCGAGAACACCGGCCTTTACAAAATCCGGTCTTCTCTCTATAACGGGCTCTAGAGTTTCGATAACCTCTGTTACCGCCTGTATAAACTCAGACTCGCCTCTGTTGCGCTTTTTTACTGTTTCAAGAAGATTTATCAAATAGCTGTTCTTTAACCCCATTGTTAAAAAACCTCCCTTGGTAGTTTATTGCAACATGAGAGCGCAAAGTTTGCATAAGCATCTTATAATTACAGGAAAATCAATACAAATAAGCTGAATTATGAAATTGCGAACAATCAATATTGCAAGAGTGGTTTTATTATAGCATAAAATTTTCAAAAGAAAAGAGGTAAATTAAATTTTTTTTGGAATATAAAAATTTTCTGCAATAATCACATAAACACTAACGGTTCACTTGATTTTACGGAATAATTTGCGTATATTATAAAATAGGGGAAAATCGGGTTTATAAGGAAGAGAGAAATTAATGAGAAAAACAAAGATAATCTGTACGCTGGGACCTTCGACAGACAATCCGGAGGTGCTTAAAGAGCTGATGAAATCAGGTATGGACGTGGCGCGTATTAACATGTCACACCAGGAACATGCCAGCCACCTGATGCGAATAAATATGGTAAAGAAACTGCGGCGGGAGCTTGGGCTTCCCACAGCCATATTGATTGATACCAAGGGACCGGAAATAAGGCTTGGGACGTTCAAGGAAAAGGTTGAGCTTCACGTGGGCGATTCGTTCATACTCACTACAAAAGAGATCGTGGGCGATAATAAAAGGGCGGCAGTGAGCTTTGCGGGTCTGCCCCATGATGTCAACCCTGGGGACAAGATTCTGATAGACGACGGGCTTATTGAGCTTGAGGTTGAGAAAACCACCGATACCGATATACATTGCGTGGTTATAAACGGCGGCACGGTTTCCTCCAATAAAGGGATTAACCTGCCCGGCGTAAAGATTTCGATGCCCTTCATGAGCGAGCGCGACCGTGACGATATCCGTTTTACCTGCGAGGTGGAGGCCGATTTTATTGCCGCCTCCTTTACCCGCAAGGCAGACGATGTACTGCAGATTCGTCAGGAGCTTGAAAAAAACAACAACCACACCATCCGTATAATTGCCAAGATTGAAAACGCCGAGGGCGTCGAAAATATCGACGATATAATTAAGGTTTCGGACGGTATTATGATTGCGCGCGGCGATATGGGGGTTGAGATTGAGTTTGAAAAGCTTCCGAGTATCCAGAAATCCATTATCCATAAAGGTTACAACGCCGGACTTCAGGTCATCACCGCCACACAGATGCTGGATTCCATGATGAAAAACCCACGCCCGACCCGCGCCGAAACCACCGACGTGGCAAACGCCATCTATGACGGTACAAGCGCGATTATGCTGTCCGGCGAAACGGCGGCAGGTGCATACCCGGTTGAGGCTGTACGCACAATGGCGCGGATTGCCAAGCGGACCGAAGAGGATATCAACTATAAAAAGCGCTTTTCGACTCGCGACATGAACGATCCGCCGAACGTGACGAACGCTATATCCCACGCCACCGTCACGACGGCGCATGATCTCGGCGCGGCGGCCATCATAACCGTCACACAGTCGGGAGCGACCGCGAGAATGATTTCAAAATACCGTCCGGCATGTCCTATCATCTGCTGTACGCCCAGCGAGGTAACCATGAGACAGATGAACCTGTCTTGGGGCGTGATCCCGGTCTTGACGGAAGAAAAGGATTGCATAGATGATTTATTTGAACATGCGGTTGATAAGGCGACGGATGCGGGGCTGCTGAGAAGCGGCGATCTTGTTGTCATCACAGCCGGCGCGCCCCTCGGCATATCGGGCACAACAAACCTGCTCAAGGTTCATCTTGTCGGACATATTCTGGTTAAGGGAACGGGGGCTACCAGCGCTTCGGTCTGCGGCAACCTTTGCGTTGCGGGCAGCGAGGAGGAGGCGCTCAAAACCTTTAGAAGCGGGGATATCCTCGTTATCCCCCAGACCAGCAATCGTATACTGCATCTTCTCAAGGATGCTTCGGGCATTATTACCGAAGCGGCCGGACTGAACAGCCACGCGGCCATTGTCGGCATGGCGCTGGACAAGCCGGTTATCGTAGACGCCCGCGGCGCAACCACCATTTTGAAAAGCGGGACGACCGTCACGCTGGACGCCGAACGCGGCGTCGTGATAAGCGGCGGCGCATGTATGATGAAGCCCACACAGGAACAATAGAAAAACAAGGGCCACCGGCAATGAAAACTTCCGGTGGTCTTTGTTTTTCCGATTACTACTTTATTTTAAAGCTGTCCTTCAGCGATACCGAGCGGTTGAACACCGGCTTACCGGGCTTGCTGTCGCGGTTGTCGACACAGAAATATCCCAGTCGCATGAATTGATATGAAGCAGGCGGCTTAGCATCAGCCAGAAACGGCTCAACCTTGGCTTCCCGAATAATTTCAAGCGAATCGGGGTTGAGGCAGTCTATGAAATCCTTGCCGTCGGCCTCGGGGTCGGGGTCGCTGAACAGGGTTGAATACAGCCGCACCTCGGCATTAATGGCAGTTGCGGCGTCCACCCAATGTATGGTTCCCTTGACCTTGCGCCCGTCGGGGGTGTTCCCTCCTCGTGTTGCGGGGTCATATTCGGCGAGCACCTCGGTTACATTCCCGTTTTCATCCTTGATACATCCGGTGCATTTTATAACATAAGCCGACTTCAGCCGCACCTCATTGCCCGGGAACAAGCGGAAATAGCCTTTGACAGGCTGCTCCATGAAATCGTCCTGTTCCACCAACAGAGTGCGCGAAAATGAAATTTTGCGGCTTCCGTCCTCGGGACGGTTGGGGTTGTTTTCGGTTGTAAAGCTCTCGGTCTGCCCCTCGGGATAATTGGTTATTGTCAGCTTCAAGGGGCGGAGCACAGCCATCACGCGTGTCGCGTTCTGATTCATTTCCTCGCGCAGACAGTGTTCAAGCAGGGCAAGCTCCGCCGTGCTGTTGGTTTTGGCAACCCCGACACGCTCTATAAAATCGCGGATGGAGGACGGGGTATAACCCCGGCGGCGAAGTCCGCATAGGGTGGGCATACGCGGGTCGTCCCAGCCTGACACGACGCCGTCCTCAACCAGCCTTCTCAGCTTGCGCTTGGACATAACGGTATAGGTAAGATTAAGCCGCGCAAACTCTATCTGGCGCGGATTGCCTTCAAGGCCGGAATTATCGCGAACCCAGTTGTAAAGCGGACGGTGGTCCTCAAATTCCAGCGAGCAGAGCGAGTGGGTAATCTTTTCGATGGTATCCTCAAGGGGATGGGCAAAATCATACATCGGATAAATGCACCATTTATCGCCCTGCCTGTGGTGGTGAAGGTGGTTTATTCTGTATATAACAGGATCGCGCATATTGAAATTTCCGCTAGCGAGGTCGATTTTTGCGCGCAGGGTCATGCGCCCGTCGGGGAATTCGCCCGCCCGCATCCTTGCAAAAAGGTCGAGACTCTCCTCAATCGGACGATCGCGGTATGGACTGACGGCAGGGTGGGTGAGATCTCCCCGGTTTGCCCGCACCTCCTCGGGCGTCAATTCGCATACGTAAGCCAGACCTTTTTTTATCAGTCCGACCGCAACCTCATACATGGTTTCAAAATAATCCGAGGCATAGTAAAAGCGGTCGTCCCAGTCAAAGCCCAGCCAGCGGATATCCTCGCGGATGGCGTCGACATACTCCTCATCCTCTTTGGTAGGGTTGGTGTCGTCCATACGCAGGTTGCAAAGCCCGCCGTATTTTTCGGCCGTGCCGAAATCAATACAGATGGCCTTTGCGTGTCCTATATGCAGATAGCCGTTAGGTTCGGGCGGAAAACGGGTGTGAACCCTCATCCCCTCGCAGCGCCCGCCGGGAGCCAACTCCTCGTCGATAATATCGTGTATAAAGTTGCTTGACGTATCGGTTACAGGTTTTTCTTCCGCCATATTTATAGTTCCCTTCATATATAGTTTACTTTTTTAACGATTAATCCCGAGCTCTGTCTGCTTTATTCTTGTCAGAACCCTATCCTTGCCCAGAAGCTTCATAATGCTGCAAAGATCAGGGGTGTTGCGCCTGCCGGTAACGGCAAGACGTATAACGGTGCTGACGTCGCCCGCATGTCCCTTGTAGCCGTCGGGATTTTTCTTGTATTCCTTGACCTCGGGACAAAAGCCGAGCGGCGGACATATGGACTTGATGGTTTCAAACCATTGCTGCTTGTCCTCGTTTGGGTCATACACATCGGCGTAAGCTTTAAGAATGGCAGCCGCGTCTTCCGGCAGGATGTTTTCCGGCAACTCGTCAACCATCGCAAAGGTTTCGTCAAAGAAGTATGCCGTGTAATCCGGTGTGTCGCTCCATTTCGCAATATCCTTGCGCGGCTTTGGGTTTCCGCGGTCTATCGAGAATATGCCGAGCGCATAGTCGGGGTCGCGGCTTAAAAGGGCGTAATAATCGGGGCGAAATTCCTTTGCCCAATCAATGACCGCTTTGGTCACCGTCCGGGCGTCCATCTCGGCAATAACCGTTTTGCTGACGTCGTTGAGCTTGTTTATATCGAACAGCGCCCCCGAAACGCTCATCTTCTTGAGATTAAACGGGAATTCGCTTCGGGTTGCTTTCGGATTGCGGCGCCGCCATTCCTCAAAATCGCTGTTTGCCACCGTCATAAGATATTCCATCACGCTGTCGGCGGGATAACCCTGCTCGGCGTAATAATGTACGGCGGCTTCCGGGTCCTTGCGCTTGGAAAGTTTGCGCTTTCCGCCGTTGTCCTCCTTCATAATAGGGCTGACATGGGCGTACTTCGGCGGCTTGAACCCCAATATTCTAAAAAGCTGAATATGCTTGGGTACGGATGAAATCCACTCGTCGCCGCGGATTACATGTGTGGTGCGCATAAGATGGTCGTCAACGGCATGGGCAAAATGATAGGTGGGTATCCCGTCGGACTTCAGAAGGACAAAATCCTCGTCGTTTTCGGGCATTTCAATCCTGCCCTTTATCATATCCTCAAACACGATTCTGCGTTCCTCGCTGCCGGGAGAACGCAGCCTGACGACAAAGGGCTGCCCTAGTGAAATCCTCTCGATTGCCTGCTCGGGAGTGATGCTGCGGCAGCGGGCGAATTCACCGTAATAGCCGGTGCGGACCTTCATCTGCTCCTGCTTTTCGCGCGCCGCCTGCCGTTCCTCCTCGCTGCAAAAACAGGGATAGGCAAGCCCCTTAGCGACAAGCGATTTGACATATACATGGTAGATACCCGCCCGTTCGCTCTGCCGGTAGGGACCGTAGTCGCCGATGATTTCACCCGGTGCCACAAATCCCTCGTCCGGATGGACGCCGTAAGCGTTCAGACCGCTTAAAATATCCTCGGCGCCCCCCTCGACCTCCCGCTTTTTATCGGTGTCCTCAAGGCGGAAATAAAAGACCCCGCCCGATGCCTTTGCGGTCACACGGTTGACCATGGCCGTGAAAAGCACCCCGAGGTGGAGATATCCGGTCGGACTCGGCGCAATTCGGGTAATCCTCGCGCCCTCTTTGCATTGTCGCGGGGGATATATATTTTCAAAATGGTCCGGTGTTAATTTTACATCGGGAAACATGAGTTCAGCAAGCTTTTCATTCGGTGTCATATGAACCCCTCTAATTCAGTATAAGGTAACATCTACTTTACCGTTTTCGGTTGAAATTGTCAACATAACCGTGCTATTATTAGATGTCAAGCCTGAGTAAAAAACGACATATCCGGCTTGTCGATGCTATTTTGTATATTATACATTATTATTATCGAATTATTGAGAGGACGATTTCACTTGAAGCTCGGTATTGTAGGTCTGCCCAACGTCGGCAAATCCACCCTGTTTAACGCCATCACCAATGCGGGCGCCCAAAGCGCGAACTACCCGTTTTGCACAATCGACCCGAATATAGGCGTGGTCAGTGTTCCGGACGAGCGTCTGGACAGGCTGACCGAAATGTATAAACCCGCCAAAACCACCCACGCGGTGATTGAATTCGTCGATATTGCCGGACTTGTCAAGGGCGCCAGCAAGGGGGAGGGACTTGGCAACAAATTTCTTGCGAACATTCGCGAGGTCGACGCCATTGCCCACGTCGTCCGCTGCTTTGAGAACGACGATGTTGTCCATGTCGAGGGCAGCATCGACCCGCTCCGCGATATTGAAACCGTCAATCTTGAGCTCGTTTTTTCCGATATGGAGATGCTGGAACGCAGGATTGACAAAACCGCCAAGATGCTCAAGGGCGACAAATCCCTGCAGGCGGAATATGATTTTATGAAAATGGTGTACGAAACGCTTGAACAGGGCAGACCCGCCCGTTCGGCCGAATGCACGCCCGAGCAAGAGGAGATGCTGGCGTCGGTTGCCCTGCTCACAAAAAAACCGGTCATCTACGTCGCAAATTTGAGCGAAGCCGATTTTACGGGTAATCTGAACGAAAATCCCCATTATAAAAAGGTATGCGAGCTTGCCGCGTCCGAAAAGGCCGAGGTTCTGCCGATTTGCGCTCAGATTGAAGCCGACATGGCAGATATGGAGGACGAAGAGAAGAAGCTGTTTCTTGCAGAGCTTGGTCTTGAAAGCTCGGGGCTTGACCGCCTGATTAAATCAAGCTACCGCCTGCTCGGGCTTATCTCGTTTCTTACCGCCGGCGCGCCCGAGGTTCGGGCGTGGACCATCACCCGGGGTACAAAAGCCCCCCAGGCGGCGGGTAAGATTCATTCCGATTTCGAACGCGGTTTTATCCGCGCCGAGGTTATATCCTATGACGAGCTGATGGCGGCCGGTTCAATGGCCGCCGCAAAGGAAAATGGGCTTGTCCGTTCCGAGGGCAAGGAATATGTTATGAAGGACGGCGACATCGTTCTGTTCCGGTTTAATGTTTGAAGAAATCTTCACTTTATTCTCTTAAAAAACGGCGTGCCGGGCGGATATTAAGACAATACATGTAGAACATAAAGATAGCTGACCGCATGACGCATAAATCAGCTTCAAAAAAGCCTGGGAAACCAAACGTTTCCCCGGCTTTTTTGAAGCTATGGACTGTTTTGATACCTCTTGTCCGTGTCAAAACCATCTCCGAGACTGTTGTCGGCGTTCTTGACCGGTATAATTATGTTAATGGAAACATTATACAGGCCATACATAAATAATAAATTGTTTTATTCGAAAAGTCGAAAATTCTTTAAATTTGTTTATAAGACTCTAATGAAAACAACAAAAAGTATTAATTGCCTACTTTTATGTACGAGAAATGACTTGTACAACATTGGGCGGAACTGCTAATGTTATAGTAGAATAGTTGAATAATGCCTTATTGTCAAACAAGTGTTTTTAAATTCAGCTAACCAGCTAAAACAATTGGCGTAGGACAAACAGTAAACGGGAGCTTTTAAGTAAGGATGTGGTTTTTATTACTATGCGAGTCAGGTCGGCTTTTAAAAGCCTTAGTATTATTTTGGCCTTTACATTGTTCCTTGTCCTTGTTCCGCAAATATCATTTCCGAAGGCGGCGGGCGATACAGGAACCACAGCCTTGAGAATGGTTCCTATCGGTCCGCATGATGATATCGGTTCTATGTGGGAGGCCCAGATTGAGTCGGTTATATATGCCGGAATTGACGATACAGGCAACATGCCGTTTGTAAATACACATATTGATGAAAACGGTTATTTGACAGCCGCTTGTTCCCATGTGGCTCCCGGCCCATCAACTCTCAGGGTTCCTCCCCGGTATTTTCAGGGAGAGGAATTTGATTTAAACCAAGACATCCTGTTCCGTTACGACTTCACCGCCCGTGCAAGCAGTTGGAAGATGTATCTGCATTTCTATGAAAAGGGATATTACAGTGGTTCCTTCGGAATTTATTTGACCAAGGAAATCTGTGAAAAAGCAGGTATTTCCATTGGGCTTAACGATAACGGAAGCAGCGGTACATATCAGGGAACCATCAGTATTCGTGATGTAATTAATGAATACGGAGCCAAAAGCAAATTGAACCCGGGTCAAGACCTTAGTACGATTCAATTCTGTTCTTTTGAAATACAGATTACCTCTGACGATATGAATACCCATGTTCTTCAATTCCGTCATCTTTCATTCGGTTATGGGCAAATGACCTTCCCGCCAGCCCCTGCGCCCGGATCCATAGCGATTCCGCAGTCCAAGCTGGTATTGCCCGAGATGGAAGAGTATGACCTTTGCCCCTCTGCTTCGTCGAGCGGATGGAGAGTACCTACAAAATCAGACAGAGGAACATACGTCCCTCTGTCTGAAGCGGATGAGCCTATTGCGACGATTACCGATACGGCTGACGGAAAGGTTAAGATATCGCCGACTCCGCACGCAATACAGCCAAACGGCTATTACGGAAATGTTTCGGTTATATACGAATTTGAAGAACCGTTTGAACTTGATATAGGAACCGACTGGCTCCGGTTCGATGTCGAGTGTTCGGATGTTTGGCTGGTCACATTAAACGGTGAATCAAACGGTAATACAACAAGCTTTCTTGCCACCTCGTTGACAAACTATGCGTGGGACTGGTGTAGAAAAAGCTCAGTTAAAAATGTATATCCATACCACTTATTTGCAACCATATGCGAGATGTGGATGGAAGACTTTGGCGCAATTCACGAACCAATCATAATCACAAGCGTTACATTTACGATGAGTTTGGAGTGGACCGGCTCTCCTTATGTGCATTTAACAGTTGGCGATTTGACGCATTTGAAGCCCAAAAACGATGTGCAGGCGGTCGAGGACGGAATAAGCGCTTTGGTCGGACGCGGCATTACGTCTGCCGACTATGACGAAGTCCTGCAGACAAAGGAGATGTATGATAAGCTTGACACGGGCGGCAAGGCCTCGATAAGCAGCGAGCTGCGTCAGGTTCTGAAAAAAGCGGTCGCGAAGGCCCTTGATGAGCGCTACGAAAAAATCATGCTTACAGGCATGGAAGACGGTAACTGGGAGGTATCACGCCCGCTTTCCGGGCCTGGTTCGGATTATCCGAGTCTCTATATACCCAACTCGGAACAGCAAGATGTTTTTGGAACCCAATATATAAGTTTTCAGAATAATTGGAATAATATGGAGGCGGTATATCAGCCTGCGGCTAAAGGCAAATACGGCCCATCAACAGACTTGTTTGGAGACATAAGTTTCAGGTATAACCACGAAAACAACCCCATATCGGTAAACTTCTATAAAGATAAAATACGGATGAATATCGAAAGCTCATTAACCTTAGATATTATCTATAAGTTTAAAGTCGTTCTGTATTTTGAGGGTTATGATGAAGGCTTGCCGATTCAGGTTTTCGAGGCTAACTACAACGAATTTATAATACCTGCAAACGAAATTGTAGATGCAGATACCGCACATCTTGGAAACGGACGGGTCTTCATCGAGTACGACCTGAAAAGGTTTTTGGATTCCAACGCCCATACCCCGGATGCGGACTGGATTGCTAGGATAAGGGAAAACGGGGGCGTGCTGAACCTCACGGGAATAGGTTTCCGTCAGGAGGTAACATATTATGGCGATTATGGTATCCATATGAAATTCATCGACTTCAGCCTGTTAAAGCCTGACGAAACGCCGCCCCAGCCCGGCTCGATGAATATTGAAACCGAAGAAGATAGCCTTTCGGTTTCGTGGACCGACGCCGTCGACAATTCGAGCGGTCAGGACAAATTAACATACGAGGTTTTCCTTTCAACCTCTCCGATAACCGAACAAAACATAATCTCCCTGTCGCCGGCGAAAAGCTTTAGAGGCTCTTCAATCAAACAAACCCTGCTGGACGGCTTAACGGGAAGCACAACATATTGGCTGGCGCTAAGGGTGACCGATATTTGCGGCAACAGCAGCACAGTCTTTTCGGGTCTCGTTACGACCGATGCTGTTACATTAAATAATCAGCTATCCATGATAGGAGTACAGGTATTGCCTCATGAATCGCCCGGAGACCCGTATTCAATGCGGTTCGGCACCGAGCTTTACTGTACGCAAGTCGGGAACGATTTAAAGGTGACCTATAACTCCGAGGACTATACGGTTTTGGATTACGGCACAATATTCATTATTTCAGACCAGTTAAATGCAGGCGAGAAATTAACAATAGATATTCAAAATCCCAAAGCCTTGATAGTTCCGTCGAGTGTGATTTATCAGCAGACCGATTATCCTTCAGGCAAGAAATCGTTAATATTTACAGTAATAATTAAAAATATCCCTGCTTCTCAGATTAACAGAAGTATTACTGCCCGTGCTTATATGAGATGCAGGGGGTCATTGGGAGAAACCGTGTACTTTTATTCGCGACCTATTGTCAGAAGCGTTGCGGATGCTCTCGGCTTGTCTTAAGCGAAAGGTGGTATGATTATGAGGTTTTTAGAGCATCGGTTGAAAAGGTCGGCAATAGTTATAGCCGTTGCTATCTGCATGCTGTTGATTTGTTTTGCTATCGCTCCATATATACCGGACGCCCAAAGGGGTGGTTTTGCGGCAAACGGACTGACGGAGGGTGTACAGGACACCAAAGACAAAAAGGCCGATAAAGTCAATGAAGATAATAATGAGAAAAATGATGATCCGAATGTTATAAATTCACCACAAATCAAGTCGGTTTCAGGAAAACAGCTTTCCGACCCGATAACACAGACCTATACAAACACATGGGACGGATACAGTATCACCCTTCCCGCCGGCCTGACGGTAGACAGCTCTTTGGCGCCCCAAGTCACCAAATACTACGACGACGACATCACTGTGGTTGCCAGTGTTGAGCCTGTCTCTTCTTCGACGAGTGACGCCAGTTACTTTGACACTACCCTGCGCAAGTTTATCGGGCGAACCGACTTTCAGGAATCAAATCGGACCTCGTTTTCATACGTGGGTGAATCAATTAAGGTTGTCAAGACGGGAATTATTGAATATCTTGATGATGTTCAAAGACGCCATGTTTTCAGAGCGCATATCGGAGAAATGCCTGAAGACTATAAAGCCAATTATTCGTATGTTTATATCTCAGAAACAAAGCGAAGGTATCAGCTTGATAACCGACAACGTTACTACAGGTTTCTGATTAAACACAACGACTCTTATTCATCCGAATATCTGGAGAATCTGATACTGAACAGCTTTACATATTTTACGCCGACAGATGGTGCGGTCTATTCGGCCGACTATGCCAATCCGGTTGTTCCTGACTACTGGAATGAGGAGACCAAGGCGTTTTACGACAATCTTCGTAACAGTGATACTGTAAAATGGGGGTTGTTCGTTCCCAATCCTGAAAGCTCCGGAATTAATATTGAAATTCCGCGTTACGAAGCCTATGGCAACACCTCGTTTGATTTTGCAGTTCAGTATGTCCATACCGAGCGGATGCGCATAAATCCTTCGTTTGTCGAAAAGCTCTCAAGTCAGGGCAAGGTGCTGGTAATGACCCTTCGCTGGACATGGACCAGCTATTCCAGAGGCGGGGGTTACTGCGTCGCCCTTGATATCCTCAGAGGCAAGTTTGACCAGTCGCTTAAATCTTTCGCGCTGCAGGTTAAAGCCGCGGGTCATCCTATCATTATCAGAATGGACAACGAGTTTAACGGCGACTGGATGGAATCATGCGGGATGGCAACCATGTGCGACCCGGAGATATACCGTGAGTTGTGGGTTAAAACATACAATATATTCCGCAGCGTAGGTGTCAATAACGCGATATTTATGGCAAATCCGGAAAGCGGTGCCGACTGGCCCGGTCAAAAATGGAATCACTTTCATAATTATCTTCCGCCCAAAGAGTATATGCAGATAATGGGCTTGACCGCTTACAACATGGGGAACACGGCGACGCACACCAAAAAAAGCTTTGTGGAATTGTATGATTTTTGCTCGGCGAGGACCTCTGAACTCTTTGCAAACTGGCCGTGGATAATCGGCGAGTTCGGCTGTGTCGGGGATGAGCAAGGGGTTAATAAGACGGAATGGATAGAGGGAATGTTTAATACTTTATACAGCGGAAGGTACCCACAGCTTAAAGGCGCCATCTGGTTTAATACGACAGACAACAATACCGACGGTACGGTCTACAGGGATTTTCGCCTGTTTGTGCCGGGTTCGGCGGCCGATGCCTTTATGACAGGGGTGCGCAACATGAAAAATTCAAGTAATACCCCGATCTGGGTACCATGGGTGTATTGAACACCACCGGTTTTAAAATTGTTACAAAATATTTGGTCAAATCCAAAACCGGCCAAATATTTAGGTAAATAAAATTAGGAGGGAGTAAATTGAAGAAAAAATCAATTCTTAGCATCATCCTTTCAACCGCGCTTTTGTTTACCACTATTTTCGCCTCTTTGCCTGCTATCGTAGCAGACGAAGATCCTATGGCCTATCTCCAATCACTAGTTGAACAATGGGAAGGCGTGCCCATTGGCGATTACACGGCGGAATCCTATGCCGC
>LSQX01107573.1_pt2 | contig 22241 bp, 24 predicted proteins | sample 654561 | NCBI WGS metagenome assembly LSQX01 (sample SAMN04489861, study PRJNA283612) | anaerobic digester metagenome | isolation source: 4 biogas reactors fed with cattle manure at either 37C or 55C with and... | place: Denmark: Kongens Lyngby | collected 2014
TAAGGGCGAAGTACGCGTTCATGCGCGCGCATATCGGCGAGTTCAGGCTGGTCGCAATGTGCCGGGTCCTCGGCGTGCACCGGAGCGGCTACTACGCCTGGGTTCGGCAGTCGCTCAGCCGGCGTGAGCGCGAGGACCAACGGTTGCTTGGCCTCATCAAGCACTCCTGGCTGGCCAGCGGAGGCGTGTACGGCCACCGCAAGATCACGCTGGACCTGCGCGAAGCGGGCGAGACCTGCAGCCGCCACCGCGTGCAGCGGCTGATGAAGGCCGAGGGTCTGCGTGCGCAGGTTGGTTACGGCAGGAAGCCCCGCCATTGCGGTGGCCCGGTGGGTGCGGTCGACAACGTGCTCAACCGCGACTTCGCCCCCGACGCACCGAACAAGGTCTGGGTCACGGACATCACCTACATCCGCACCTACGAGGGCTGGTTGTTCCTCGCGGCGGTCATGGACCTGTACTCGCGGCAGATCGTAGGCTGGGCCACGGCGCCGACGATGACCAGCGACCTGGTGCTGCAGGCCCTGGTGGCAGCAGCGTGGCGACGCAAGCCGGGACCGGGCGTCATGGTGCACTCCGACCAGGGCAGCCAGTTCACCAGCAGCGACTGGCAGTCCTTCCTGAAAGCGCATCGGATGGTTCCGAGCATGAGCCGTCGCGGCAACTGCCACGACAATGCGGTGGCCGAGAGCTTCTTCAGCATCCTGAAGAAGGAGCGGATCAAGCGGCGGATCTATCCGACCCGGGCCGCGGCAGCCTCGGACGTGTTCGACTACATCGAGATGTTCTACAACCCGGTTCGTCGCCATGGTTCCGCTGGCGATGTCTCACCGGTAGAGTTCGAAAGGCGCTACGCGCAAAGCGGCCGATGAGTGTCTATGAAACTCTGGGCGGTCCACCTGAAGGCCAGCACGGCCCGAACCACTGCGCAGCCCGCCACTACCGCCGCACCGTCTACAACCACACCGAGCTGGCCGGCCCCTGCGCCGGCTACTGTGACTGTCCGAATGAAGCGTCAGCAGCCCGCGTGGCCAGCCAGCTCAAGCAACTCGGGTCACGCACCACGTTCTCGCTGTAAATCCGTTCCGGCAGGAGACTCACCCGTGATCGAACTCATCATCCAGCAGCGCCGCCGCGACCTCGGGGCCTTTGAAGTGGGCCGCGTACTGCCGTTCTCCAAGCGGCGCATGATTGGCCCCTACATCTTCTTCGACCGCATGGGTCCGAAGCAGATCGAACCGGGACTGCCCCGGGAAGCCGATGTCCGCCCCCACCCGCATATCGGTCTGTCGACGATCACCTATCTGTTCGATGGGGAGATCATGCATCGTGACAGCGTCGGGTCCGAGCAACCGATCCGGCCAGGAGAGGTCAACTGGATGACGTCCGGAAGCGGCATTACCCACTCCGAGCGTTTCGAGGAACTGCGCGCCCATGGTGGACCGATGGACGGCATCCAGGCCTGGGTGGCATTGCCCTACGAGCGCGAGGAGATGGACCCGGGCTTCTGGCACTACCCGGACGAGGCGCTGCCGACGTTCGACGGCGACGGCATCGTCGGACGCCTGATCGCGGGACGCCTGGCCGGCATCGAGTCACCGGTGAAGATCGATTCCCCGCAGTTCTACGTGCACTGGCAGCTGCCCGCCGGATCCCGGGTGACCTTGCCGGCGGAGTACAGCGAGCGCGCGGTCTACGTCGCCAGGGGCGATGTCGAAGTGGCCGGGGAACGCATCGCGGCCGGAAGCATGGCGGTCCTCGCGCCCGGCAAGGCGGCGACGATTGCGGCACTGCGCGATGCCGTTGTCATGGGGCTGGGCGGTGAGCCGGTCGGGCCCCGCCACATCGATTGGAACTTCGTGTCCTCCTCGAAGGAGCGCATCGAACAGGCGCGCGCGGACTGGGCCGCGGGCCGGATGAAGTTGCCGGACCTGGACAACGACGAGTTCATACCGCTCCCGCCCAGGATCGGAGCCGCACCGGAGCCCATGTCCTGAGCGCCCGATCACACGACTGGTTGCACAGTTCCCCACCGTCCCGCTCCGACGGTTTCTCGATCCGCCTGCAGCCTCCAGGCAGAGCGAAGGAACAGGGTCAACAGGGCCCGCGACCAGCAGTCACGCCGCGCCGCTGACGGCAAGGCCCAGTCAGCCGTCGCGCTCACGCTCCAGCAGCAGCCGCCCGATCATCGCGCCCAGGGCAAGGTCGTCCGCACGCCCGAAATGGCTCATCCTCAGCAGGCCGCGGTGGTCCACCAGCGCCACGCTGGGAGTGCCGCGGAAGCCGTAGCGGCGCATCGTCACGGGGACGGGGCCGTCGCCTCCGGGGCGGTCGATGGCGATCGGGAAGCGCAGGCGGTATTCGTGCACGAAGGCGGTCAGGGCCTCGATGCCCATCGCGGCGTGGTGCTCGAACACGGTGTGCAGTCCGACCACCGCCAGGCCCTGCCCCGCGAAGCGCTCGTGCACGGCGGAGGCCTGCGGCAGGCCGTGGCTGACGCAGGCCGGGCACAGCATCTGGAACGCGTGCAGGAACACCACCTGCCCGCGAAGGCCGTGAAGCGTCAGCGGTCCGGCGGTGTTCAACCAGGCGGCGGCATCGATCTCCGGGGCGGGACCGGAGCGCGCGGGCGTCGGGAGGTTCATGGCAGGACTCCTTCTGTTGACGGGCGGACGTCGTCGACGGGTCCCATCATGCCGCTTCGCGATGTTCGAAATGGAGGCGCTCGCGGTCGTCGAGGATCGCGAACAGCTCGGCGGGCGTGGCGGCGCCCGGCACCAGCCAGCGGTCGAGGTGCTCCTCGCGGATGGGGATGATGCAGCGGTCGTGGCCGGCGGCGGCGATCTCCGGTGGTGGCTCGTCGGTGATCGTGGCGAACGACAGCAGGTCCCCGCCCTCTTCGTCCGTCCAGCGCGACCACAGGCAGGCCACGAGCATCGGGCCACCCGTGTCGGGGCGGAACTCGAGCACCACGTCGCGGCCGTCGCGCTGGACGTGTTCGTAGAAGGCGCTGGCCAGCACCACGCCGTGCGTCCGGCCGAACTGCCCTTTCCAGGTCCGCTCAAGGCTTTCCCGGCGCGCGTTGTAGGTGCCCGGGAACCTGCGGTCCCACGACTCGGGCTTGCCCTCGGGGCGGCACTGGTACCGCATCGGCAGTACCACGCGCCGCCCGTCCTGCCAGACCATCACGGGTGCGGACTGGCCCGGATAGATGCGACCGTCGGCCGCTTCCGGCCGGGTCCGCCGCAGGTCGGCGAGGCCGGCCTCCAGCCGTGCGATCCTGTTCGAGCCGATGCGGACGTCGTCGGCGGCCTTCTTCGTCGGCTTGCGCGACAGCGCCCGCCGGCCGGCCGCGACGCGCTCGCGCTGTTCCGCCAGTTCACGCTCGGTCGCCGCCACGTCGCGGGCGATCCAGAACCGGGCGGCGGTCCGCAGCGCATGCGCCCGGGGGGACGGGTCCGCGGCGGCGGCGTCCCGGAGGCCCTTGGGCCACTTCGGGCGCTTGCCGGGATCGGCCATGGCCTGGCGGGTGAACTCCTCCAGCGACACCGTGGCGCCGAACCGGTCCACGTACCTGCGGTAGTTCGCTTCGACCAGCGCGGAATAGCACATGTCCTGCTCCACCAGGCCCCGGCGGGCCGCGTGGGTGCCCATGGCCATCCTCCCACAGCGGGCCACCGCCGGCACGCCCGTGGCTGGCCGCACGCGACGGGCGACCGCGTCTGTCCTTTGGACTCCGAGCTCAGGGTGCTGGGCGAGATCGGCGCGCAGTACCACGGGCTCGATCCGAGCGATCCCTGGTTCGAGCCCTACCTTGCGCTGGCCGAGGAGTTCGACCTCCCCGTCGGCATCCACACCGGGCTGGGGCCGCCGGGGACCCCTTGCGGGTGCTGCCCCGGCTTCAGCGCCGGCCTCGGCAATCCCCGGCTGCTGGAGCCGATGCTCAAGCGCCACCCGAAGCTGCGCGTCTGGCTGATGCACGCGGGCTGGCCCTACCTTCAGGAAACCAAGGCCCTGATGTACGTCTACCCGCAGCTCCACGCGGACGTGTCGGTGATCAACTGGATCATCCCGCGGCAGGAATTCCACGACTACCTGCAGGCGCTGGTGACGGCCGGCCTGGGCGACCGCCTGATGTTCGGCTCCGACCAGATGGCGTGGCCGGAGGCGATCGGGCTCGCGATCGAGGGCGTGGACAGCGCGCCGTTCCTGACCGCGGAGCAGAAGTGGGCGATCTTCCACGACAACGCCGCGCGCTTCCTCAAGCTGCCCCGGGGGGACTGAGCCGTCCCGCGGGTGCATACTTCCGGGCATGATCGCGCTTGAACTCCAGGGGACGCTCGAGCTCCGCACGCTCGTCCTGGTGCTGGACCTGTGCGGGACCTTCGCGTTCGCGGTCAGCGGCGCGGTGGCCGCGGTGCGCCAGCGCCTGGACATCTTCGGGGTCCTGGTGGTGTCGTTCGCGGCCTCCACCTTCGGCGGCATCAGCCGAGACGTGCTGATCGGAGCCACGCCGCCGGCCGCGGTCCAGGACTGGCGCTACCTGGCGACGGCGGTGGCGGCGGGCGTGGTCACCTTCTTCTGGTCCCCGCTGATCGAGCGGCTGCGCAATCCGGTCAGGATGCTCGACGCGGTCGGACTCGCCTTCTTTGCCGTCGCGGGGACCGAGAAGGCCCTGGTGTTCGGCCTCGGCCCGGTGATGGCGGCGATGATGGGCATGCTCACCGGCATCGGCGGGGGCATGGCCCGGGACATCCTGCTGGCCAACGTGCCGGTGGTGCTGCGCGCCGAGCTGTATGCGGTGGCGGCCCTGGTCGGGGCGGGCATCGTGGTCGTCGGCCACCTGCTGGACCTGCCGCTGGTGCCGATGGCGGTGGTCGGCGGCCTGGCCTGCTTCGTGCTGCGGATGCTGGCCCTGCGCCGGGGCTGGCGCCTGCCGGTGGCCGGGGGGACGCCGCCCTCCGACGGGACCGGATGAGCCCGGCTTGATCTGGGACAGCCGGCGTACGGCCGCGGGCCGCTAGACTTCCGCCGATGTTCCCCTCCCACCCGTCCCTGCGGATCCGCCCGCCGTTCCGCCACCGCGCCCTGCGGGCGCGGGGTCCACGGTTGGACAGGAGCCCCTGATGCGCCACTCCCCTCCCCCGGGCCCGCTCCCGGCACCGGGCCGTCGACGCTTCGTGCAGGGCCTGGCCGCCGGCGGCGTCGCCGCGGCGCTGGGCCTGAAGCCGGGCGCAGGCCACGCCGCACCCACGGTTCCGGTGCTGTCCGGTCCGGAGCTCGACCTGGCCATCGGGCGCTCTCCGGTCGATTTCACCGGGCGCCCCCGCCTCGCCACCACGGTCAACGGCAGCCTGCCCGGCCCGGTGCTGCGCCTCCGGGAAGGCGACCATGCCGTCCTGCGCGTGACCAACCGCCTGCGCGATGCTTCGACCTCGATCCACTGGCACGGGCTGCTGCTGCCCGCGAATATGGACGGCGTGCCCGGCCTCAGCTTCGACGGCATCGCACCCGGCGGGACCTGGACCTATCGCTTCCCCGTGCGCCAGTCCGGCACCTACTGGTATCACAGCCACTCGATGTTCCAGGAGCAGGCGGGACTGTACGGCGCGCTGGTGATCGACCCGCTGCAGCCGCCTCCCTACCGCTTCGACCGCGAGCACGTCGTGCTGCTGTCCGACTGGACGGACATGGACCCGTCCGCGCTGTTCCGGCGGATGAAGAAGGCCGCGACCTACGACAACTACTACCAGCGCACCGTGGGCGACTTCGTCCGCGACGCCCGCGCCGATGGCCTCGCGGCCACGCTGCGCGACCGCGCGATGTGGAACCGGATGCGGATGACGCCCACCGACATCTCGGACATCAACGGCCACACCTATACCTACCTGTTGAACGGAACTGCGCCGGCCGGCAACTGGACCGGCCTGTTCCGCCCCGGGGAAAGGCTGCTGCTGCGATTCATCAACGCCTCCGCGATGACCTATTTCGACGTCCGCATCCCGGGGCTGAAGATGACCGTGGTCGCGGCCGACGGGCAGTACATCCATCCGGTGACCGTCGACGAGTTCCGGATCGCGGTGGCCGAGACCTACGACGTGCTGGTCGAGCCCGCCGGTGCCGATGCCTTCGCGATCTTCGCCCAGGACATGGGGCGCACGGGCTACGCCCGCGGCACGCTGGCGGTGCGCCACGGCCTTGCGCCGCCGGTGCCAGCGCTGGACCCCCGCCCGCTGCTGACCATGGAGGACATGGGCCACGGTGCGATGGACCACGGCGCGATGGACCACGGCGCGATGGACCACGGCGCGATGGACCACGGCGCGATGGACCACGGCGCGCACGCGCCCGCGGGCCACGGCGGCATGCAGAGCCACCCCTCCAGCGAGGCCGGCAATCCGCTGGTCGACATGCAGGCGATGTCGCCGGCGCCGAGGCTCGACGACCCGGGCGTCGGCCTGCGCGGGAACGGCCGGACGGTGCTGACCTACGGCGCGATGCGCAGCCTGTTCGACGATCCCGACGGCCGTGTGCCCGGGCGCGAGGTCGAGCTGCACCTGACCGGGCACATGGAGAAGTTCGCCTGGTCGTTCGACGGCATGAAGTTCATGGACGCCGAGCCCTTGCGCCTGTCCTATGGCGAGCGCCTGCGCGTGGTGCTGGTCAATGACACGATGATGTCGCACCCCATCCACCTGCACGGGATGTGGAGCGACGTGGAAGACGCGGACGGCGCCTTCCAGCTCCGCAAGCACACGGTCGACATGCCGCCGGGAACGCGACGCGGCTTCCGGGTGCGCGCAGATGCCCTGGGGCGATGGGCCTTCCACTGCCACCTGCTGTACCACATGGAAGCGGGGATGATGCGCGAGGTGCGCGTGGAGGAGCGCGCATGAGCCGCAGCGGACGCGGGCTGCTGCTTGCGCTGGCGGTCGCCCTGGCGGGCCAGGCCGGCGCGCAGGAACTCTCGCATGCGCATGCGCATGCGCAATCGCAGGAACGGGTGCACGGGCATGCGCACCAGCACCAGCACCAGCACGAGCACCAGCATGCCCACGGGCACGCCGATGGCCAGGGGCACGACGGACGGCAGGACGCGCTGGTACCGGTGCCTCCGCTGACCGACGCGGATCGCGCGGCCGCGTTTCCCCGGCTCGGCGGCGGCATGCAGCATGCGACCGGGCCCAACGCCTTCCTGCTCTTCGACCGGCTGGAAACCCGGGACGGGGAGCACGGCAGCGGCCAGGCCTGGGACGTCGAAGGCTGGGTCGGCGGCGACATCCATCGCCTGTGGCTGCGGTCCGCCGGAGAGCGCGGCGACGCCAGCCGCACCGCCGCGCACCTGGAGCTGCTCTACGGGCGCGCCGTGGCGCCGTGGTGGGACGTGGTGGCCGGCGTGCGCCACGACTTCTCCCCGGGCGGGTCGCAGGACTGGCTGGCGGTCGGCGTCCAGGGCCTGGCTCCGTGGATGGTCGAGCTTTCGGTCACCGGCTATGTAGGGGAAGGCGGCAGGACGATGCTTGGCATCGAGGCGGAGCGCGACCTGCTGCTGACCAACCGGCTGGTCCTGCAGCCCGCGCTCGAAGCCACGTTCCACGGCCAGGGCGACCCCGGCCGTAGGATCGGATCGGGCCTGTCCACGGTCGAGGCCGGCCTGCGCCTGCGCTACGAGGCCCATCGCCGCTTCGCTCCCTACATCGGCCTCGTGCACGAGCGCAGCTTTGGCGACACGGCCGCCATGCATCGGTCCGGCGGGCGGTCGGGACGCCACACCGGGATCGTTCTCGGGGCCCGTATCTGGTTCTGAATCAACTGTCTGGCAGGAATACTTGATGAACTACATGAATCACATATCTGTCTTGATCCTCGCCGGGGCGCTGGCTGCCGTGGCCGGCTGCTCCGCGGACGACCGGACCGCCGTGGCCTTCGCCGGCGGCGCATCCGCGGTCCAGCTTGCAGGGACGGTGCCCGTCACCGCATCCACGCCGGCCGATGACGCGGCGCCCTCCCCCGTCGCGGGCGCGGCCCCGCTGCTGGTCGTGCACAAGCATCCCAGCTGCGGCTGTTGCGGAGCCTGGATCGAGCACATGCGCGCCGCCGGCTTCGCGGTGCAGGTCCACGACCACCAGGACATGGGTCCCGTCAAGCAGCGGGTCGGCGTGCCCTATGCGAAGGGCTCCTGCCATACCGCCGAGATCGACGGCTACTTCCTCGAAGGCCACGTACCGGCCGCGGACGTGGAGCGGCTGCTGGCCGAGCGTCCGCAGGCACGCGGCCTCACCGTGCCAGGGATGCCCGCCGGCTCGCCCGGCATGGAGATGCCCGATGGCACCGTCCATCCCTATGCGGTCGAACTCGTGCACCTCGACGGCAGCACCAGCGAATACGCGCGCCATGGCGACTGACGCGCGCCGTGCGCCGCCATGTGTTGACGGCGAATGCCGGGGCCCCTACAATTTCGCGCTCACCAACGTGGGGCCATAGCTCAGCTGGGAGAGCGCCTGCATGGCATGCAGGAGGTCGGCGGTTCGATCCCGCCTGGCTCCACCACTCTTCGACCCGGGCCGGTCGCGAGTGACGGACAGATCCAAGTCCCCATCGTCTAGAGGCCTAGGACACCACCCTTTCACGGTGGACACCGGGGTTCGAATCCCCGTGGGGACGCCAACAACGGAAAAGCCCGCCTCCATGGCGGGCTTTTTCGTTCCTGTCCCGAGGGGACGCCGCGCGTCGTTGCTCAGCCGCCGCCGTCGCGCGCCGCGATCTCGCTCCAGTCAACCTCGACGCCCTTGCGGTGCCCCTTCTCGACGAGCTTGAGCCCGGTCGGGTCGATGGTGAGGGTGTAGGCCTTGTCGCCGATCTGCACTTCGCGCTTCAGTGGCTTGTCGAGCTTCGTCGTCATGGGTTCACCTTGTGCTGTCGGGGGAACTGCGGTTCGAAGATAGCAGCGGAGCGGCCGGCAGGCACGACGGCCCGGGGCGCAGGGTGGCGACCCCGTGGCCGCGCTCGGCCAGGTACTGCAGCCACTTGCCGAGGAAGGTGTTCATGCGCATGCGGTGGCCCAGCAGCCGGGACGGCGGCGGGAACAGGCCGATCGCGTCCTGCCAGCGGCGTCCCACGTAGCAGTGCGTCGCCTCCACCTGGCGTGCGTCGTGGTACATGCGGAGGTAGGCCGACGGGTCGGGCTCGCCCGTGACCGGGTCGGGCAGCGCGACGTAGGCCAGGCGCAGCTCGCTGGTATAGGGATGGCGTCCGATCACGTCGAGCCGCAGGTCGAGGCCGTCGCCGATGCTCGAGACATGCGTGCCGGGCGCGAGGTCGACCGGTTCGAACAGGCGCTCCAGCCGCGCGTGGTTCTCCGCGTACAGCGCCATCAGCCAGCCGAGGCGGCTCAGGCGCGGGACGTGCAGGCGGCGGGCGGCGAGGTGGGACATGGCCCGATGCTACACGGCGCGCGTGGGCGGCGGCAGCTTGACGGCCCCGCGCAGGCGGCCCAGTCTGCGGATTCCTGCCCGCGCGATCGCGGGGCCCCTGTTCAGAACATGCCCCGCCGGATGCCCAGCGTGGTCATGACCTTGCTGGCGATCTCCTCGATCGAGGTGTGCGTCGTGCTCAGCACCGGGATGCGCTCCGCCCGGAACAGCGTTTCGGCGGCAGCCACCTCGCGCTTGCAGGTCTCGAGGTCGGCATAGCGCGAGTTCGGTCGCCGCTCCTGGCGGATCTGCTGCAGCCGCACCGGATCGATCGTGAGCCCGAACAGCTTGCCGCGGTGCGCGCGCAGGCGCGGCGGCAGGCGGTCGTGTTCGAGGTCCTCCTCGGTCAGCGGATAGTTGGCTGCCGCGATCCCGTAGTGCAGCGCCAGGTACACGCAGGTGGGCGTCTTGCCCGCGCGCGACACCGCCACCAGGATCACGTCGGCGTTGTCGTAGTTGATCGACATGCCGTCGTCGTGGGTCAGCGCGTAGTTCATGGCGTTGATGCGCTTGTGGTACGCGTCGAAGTCGACCATGCCGTGGGCCTGGCCCACCAGCGGCTGCCGGCCCTCGCCGAGCTCCTGTTCCAGCGTCGACATGAAGGGCTCGAACACGTCCAGCACCAGCGCGCCGCTGGAAGCGATCGCGGCGGTGAGCTCGCCGTCGACGCAGGAGTTGACGACGATCGGGCGCAGTCCGCAGGCCTCCCCCACTCCCCGGATCCGCTCGGCGATCTCCCGCGCCCGCTCGACGCTGTCGACGAAGGGGATGCGCTCGGTGGCGAAGCGCGTGTCCCGGAACTGGGTGAGGAGGCTGTGGCCGATGGTCTCGGCGGTGATTCCGGTGCCGTCGGAGACGTAGAAGACCGGACGTGGGGTCGACATGCGGGTTTTTCCTGCCTGGCCGCGGGCCCCGCGGCGGGATGGCTTGCTAAAATAGCCAAACTTGCCGCCCGGCGCCCGCGCCCGGAGGCCCGACCCTTACCGACACCCTGCGGAGCCCGCCTTGAGCGCCAACATCCTTTGGCTTGACGACCTTCGCCTGACCGACCTCGCGCAGGTCGGCGGCAAGAACTCCTCGCTTGGCGAGATGATCGGCAACCTGGCCCGGCTCGGCGTCTCCGTCCCCGGCGGCTTCGCGACCACGGCCGACGCCTTCAAGGACTTCGTCGCCCACAACGACCTGCACCAGCGGATCTTCGACCGCCTGGCCTCGCTCGATGTCGAGGACGTGCCGGCGCTGAACAGGGCCGGCGCGGAGATCCGCGGCTGGGTCATCGAAGCCCCGCTGCAGCCCTCCCTCGAGTCCGACATCCGCACCGCCTACGCCAAGCTGTGTGCCGACAACGGCGGCGGCGACGTCGCGGTCGCCGTGCGCTCCTCGGCCACCGCCGAGGACCTGCCCGACGCGTCCTTCGCGGGCCAGCAGGAGACCTTCCTCAACGTCACCGGCGCCGACGACGTCGTGGTCAAGGTCAAGGAGGTCTTCGCCAGCCTGTACAACGACCGCGCCATCGCCTACCGCGTGCACCACGGCTTCAAGCACGAGGACGTGTTCCTGTCGGCGGGCGTGCAGCTGATGGTGCGTTCCGACTGCGGCGCGTCCGGCGTGCTGTTCACCCTGGACACCGAGTCCGGCTTCCGCGAGGTGGTGTTCATCACCTCCAGCTACGGCCTGGGCGAGAACGTGGTCCAGGGCGCCGTCAACCCGGACGAGTTCTACGTCTACAAGCCGACGCTGCGCCAGGGCCGGCCGGCCATCCTGCGCCGCTCGCTCGGCGCCAAGCAGATCCGCATGGTCTATTCCGACCGGCCGGGCGAGCGCGTGCGCAACGAGGACACGCCCGACGAGCTTCGCGCGAAGTTCTCGATCAGCGACGAGGACGTGCACGAGCTGGCCCGCCAGGCCCTGACCATCGAGCAGCACTACCAGCGGCCGATGGACATCGAATGGGCGAAGGACGGGATCACCGGGAAGCTGTTCATCGTCCAGGCGCGCCCCGAGACCGTGAAGTCGCGGGGCAAGGCCACCCAGATCGAGCGCTTCATACTCGGCGGCCGCGGCGACGTGGTCTGCGAGGGCCGGGCCATCGGACAGAAGATCGGCACGGGCGTGGCCCGCGTGGTGCGCTCGCTCGACGACATGAACCGGGTGCAGCCCGGCGACGTGCTGGTGGCCGACATGACCGATCCCGACTGGGAGCCGGTGATGAAGCGCGCCGCCGCCATCGTCACCAACCGCGGCGGCCGCACCTGCCACGCCGCGATCATCGCCCGCGAGCTGGGCGTGCCGGCCGTGGTCGGCACCGGCAATGCGCTGGACGCGATCGAGGACGGCAAGGAGGTCACGGTCAGCTGCGCCGAGGGCGACACCGGGTTCATCTATGCCGGCACCCTGCCCTTCGAGCGCATCACCACCGACCTGACCTCGATGCCCGAGGCGCCGCTGAAGATCATGATGAACGTCGCCAACCCGGAGCGCGCGTTCGACTTCGGCCAGCTGCCCAACGCCGGCATCGGGCTCGCGCGGCTGGAGATGATCATCGCCGCGCACATCGGCGTGCATCCCAATGCGCTGCTCGAGTACGACCGCCAGGACGCGGAAACCCGCAGGAAGATCGACGAGCGCACCGCCGGCTACGCCGACCCGGTGTCCTTCTACGTCGATCGCCTGGCCGAGGGCATCGCCACCCTCACCGCTTCGGTGGCACCGAACCCGGTGATCGTGCGCATGTCGGACTTCAAGTCCAACGAGTACGCCAACCTCGTCGGCGGCCAGCGCTACGAACCCGAGGAAGAGAACCCGATGATCGGCTTCCGCGGCGCCAGCCGCTACGTCGACCCCGCGTTCGAGAAGGCCTTCGCCCTGGAATGCCGCGCCGTGCTCAAGGTGCGCGAGACCATGGGTCTGGACAACCTCTGGGTGATGATCCCGTTCGTGCGCACGCTCGACGAGGGCCGCCGCGTGCTTGAGGTGCTGGCCGCGAACGGCCTGCGCCGCGGCGTCAACGGGCTCAAGGTCATCATGATGTGCGAGGTGCCCTCGAACGCGCTGATGGCCGAGGAGTTCCTCGAGATGTTCGACGGCTTCTCGATCGGCTCCAACGACCTGACCCAGCTGACCCTGGGCCTGGACCGCGACTCCGCGGTGGTGGCGCAGCTCTTCGACGAGCGCGATCCCGCGGTCAAGAAGCTGCTGTCGATGGCGATCCGGGCCGCGAAGGCCAAGGGCAAGTACATCGGCATCTGCGGCCAGGGCCCGAGCGACCACCCCGACCTCGCCGAATGGCTGATGCAGCAGGGCATCGAATCGGTGTCGCTCAACCCCGACACGGTCGTCGACACCTGGCTCCGGCTGGCCCGCTCCAAGGCCGCCGGCTGACCCCCGTGGGAGCGGCTACAGCCGCGATCCCGCAGGGTTGACCCCCGTGGGAGCGGCTACAGCCGCGATCCCGCAACATGAAGGCCGGGCGACGCGCCCGGCCCGCTACGGATGCGGAGCGAACGCCCCCATCGCCTCCCGGTAGTGCCGCAGCTCGGCGATCGAATCGTGCACGTCGCTCAGCGCGGTGTGCGCGGCCTGCTTGCGGATGCCGGCGTGCACGTCCGGTGCCCAGCGCCGCGCCAGCTCCTTGAGGGTGCTGACGTCAAGGTTGCGGTAGTGGAACCAGCGCTCCAGCCCGGGCATGCAGCGGTGCAGGAAGCGCCGGTCCTGGCAGATCGAGTTGCCGCACATCGGTGAACGGCCCGCGGGGATCCACTGCTCGAGGAAGGCAAGCGTGCGCGCCTCGGCCTCGGCCATCGGCACCCCCTCCTCCAGCACCCGGCGCCAGAGGCCGGAGCGGCCGTGCTGGGTGCGGTTCCACTCGTCCATCGCCTCCAGCGTCGCCAGCGGATGCGCGATGGCGAGTTCCGGTCCCTCCGCCAGCACGTTGAGCTCGGCGTCGGTGACCACCGTCGCGATCTCGAGGATGGTGTCGTTGTCGGTGTCGAGCCCGGTCATTTCCAGGTCGATCCAGGCCAGCCGTTCGTCGTTGCCCACCCTCGCTCCTCGTTGCACCGCGGGGGCGCATGATAGCGCGGCTCAGCCCGGCGGCCGCCCCCGCTTGGCGCGGAAGTAGTCCCGCAGGCGGCCGCCCGCCTCGTCGCCGAGCACGCCGCCTGCAACCTCGACGCGATGGTTGTGCCGCGGATCGGCGATGAGGTCGAAGACGCTGCCGGCGGCGCCGGTCTTGGGGTCGGAGGCGCCGAACACCAGGCGCCCGATCCTGGCGTGGACCATGGCCATGGCGCACATGGCGCAGGGTTCCAGGGTCACGTACAGGGTGCAGCCCTGCAGGCGATGGTTGCCCAGCGCCTTCCCGCCCGCACGCATGGCCACGATCTCGGCGTGGGCACTGGGGTCGTGGTCGCCGATGTTCCGGTTCCAGCCCTCCCCGAGCAGCGCACCGTCGGGACCCACCAGCACCGCGCCCACGGGGATCTCGTCGAACTCCCGGGCGGCGCGCTCCGCGAGCGCGAGCGCGTGGCGCATCCAGGCCCGGTCGCGGTCGTCCACCTGGTGGTCGGCTGGCTCCTGCATGTGCGCATTCTAGTGCGACGGCGCCGCTAGAATTGCGATACCGGCGGCACTCCGTCCGCCAGTCACGGGGGGAGCCGAAGCGTGGTCGCCAGCCAAACCAGGCCGATGCAGGTCGACGTGGTGTCGGTCCAGTCGCAGGTCGTCTATGGCCAGGTGGGCAACACCATCGCCGTCCCCACGCTGCAGGCGATGGGGCTGCGCGTGGCGGCGGTCCCCACCGTGGTGTTGAGCAATACCCCGCACCATCCCACCATCCACGGCGGTCCGGTCCCGATCGACTGGTTCGCCGGCTACCTCGACGACCTGCGCGCACGCGGTGCGCTTGGACGCCTCCGCGCCGTGGTGGTCGGTTACCTCGGGGGTCCGGCGCAGGCCGATGTGCTGGCGCGCTGGATCCGCGACCTGCTCGACGTGGACCCCGGCATCCGCGTCTGCGTCGATCCGGTGATCGGCGACGAGGACGTGGGGATCTACGTGGACCCGGCCATGGTCGAGGCGCACAGGGCCTGCCTGCCGCTGGCCGACGGCCTGGTGCCCAACGGCTTCGAGCTGGGCCTGCTTTCCGGGCGCCCGGTCGCCGGCATCGACCAGGTGGCGGAGGCGGCGCGGAGCCTGCTGGTCGGCCGCACCCGGTGGGTGGTGGTGACCAGTGCCGCACCCGCGACCTGGCCCGAAGGGCGCATGCAGGTCGCGGTGGTCACGCGCGACGCGCTCGAGCTGATCCACCACCGCCGGTTGGACACCACGCCCAAGGGGACGGGCGACCTGTTCAGCGCGACGCTTGCAGGCCACCTGCTGGCGGGCCGCGGCGTCGCCGATGCGGCGCGCATGGCCTGCGACCGCGTGGTCGAAGTGCTGGAGGCCACCGCCGCCGCGGGCAGCGCCGAAATGCTGGTCTTCCCCGGGCCCGACTAGCCTTCGCGGGCGTGCCGGTGCATGAACACGCCTGCGATGCTGACGCCAACCGCGACCAGGACCACGATGATCGTCGCCAGCGCGTTGATCTCCGGCGTCACGCCCATCTTGACCTTGGAGTAGATCACCATCGGCAGCGTGCTCGAGCCCGGGCCCGAGGTGAAGCTCGCGATCACCAGGTCGTCCAGCGACAGCGTGAAGGCCAGCAGCCAGCCGGCCAGCAGGGCCGGTGCGATCAACGGCAGGGTGATGACGAAGAACACCCGCCAGGGCTTCGCGCCCAGGTCCATCGCCGCCTCTTCCAGGCTGTCGTCCATGCTGGCCATGCGCGAGCGGACCACCACGGTGACGTAGCACGCGGTGAGCGTGATGTGCGCAAGGGTGATCGTGACCATGCCGCGGTCGGGCCAGCCGAAGGCCTGCTGCAGGGTCACGAACAGCAGCAGCGAGGACAGGCCCATCATCACGTCGGGCATGACCATCGGCGCCGAGTTCATCAGGCTCAGCAGGCCGCGTCCCGGGAACCGGCCGAAGCGCGACAGCGCCAGCCCGCAGGCCGTTCCCAGGCAGACCGCGGCCGTCGCGGTGACCGCGGCGATGGTGAAGCTGCGCTGCACCGCGTCGAGCAGCTGCGCGTTGGAGAACAGCTCGCCGTACCAGCGCAGCGAGAAGCCGCCCCAGATGGTCGACAGCCGCGAGGCGTTGAACGAGTACGCCACCACCGAGACGATCGGGATGTACAGGAAGGCGTAACCCAGCACCATCGCCGTGTACAGCAGGAAGGGCCTGTGCCTCATGCCTCGGCCTCCCGCTCCGCGCGCCGGTTCTCGAAGTATTCGAAGGCGAGCGTCGGCAGCACGATCAGCAGCAGCATGGCGATCGTCACCGCCGCCGCCAGCGGCCAGTCGCGGTTGGTGAAGAACTCGATCCAGAGCACGCGGCCGATGGTGAGTGCGTCCGGCCCGCCGAGGATGTCGGGGATCACGAACTCGCCGACCGCGGGGATGAACACCAGCAGCGCGCCGGCGATGATGCCGGGCATCGACAGCGGCAGGGTGACCCGGAGGAAGGCGTGCCAGGGCTTGGCGCCCAGGTCCTCGGCCGCCTCCAGCAGCGTGAAATCGAGCCGCATCAGCGTGGCGGTCAGCGGCAGGATCATGAACGGCAGGTAGTTGTAGACGATGCCGATGTAGACCGCGAGGTCGGTGTGCAGGATCGCGAAGCCGGGATCGACCAGGCCCATCGCGGACAGCAGCTGCGCCAGCAGGCCGTTGGCCTTGAGGATGCCGATCAGCGCATAGGTGCGCAGCAGCGAGCTGGTCCAGAACGGCAGGATCACCAGCACCAGCAGCAGCATGCGGAACACGGGCCGCGCCCGCGCGATGCCGTAGGCGATCGGGTAGCCCAGCAGCAGGCAGAAGACGGTCGAGACCGAAGCGAACAGGAGCGACTTGAGGTAGGCCGAGACGTACAGCGGGTCGCTGAGCAGCATCGCGTAGTTCGACACGTGCAGGCGCAGCGACGCGGCGCCGTCGGCGGTGTGTTCGAGCAGCGGCGTGTACGGCGGCGCCTGGCCGAACACCGCCTGCGCGAAGCTGATCTTGAGCACGATCAGGAACGGGACCAGGAAGAACAGGCCCAGCCACAGCATCGGCACCGTGGTCACCAGGAAACGGCCGCGGCGGGTGCGGAACTCGTGCCCGACCGCCCGGAACCATCCGAACAGGTTGCGGACGACGTCGAACCAGAAGTCCCAGACCCCGGCGCTGCGCCCGGTCGCGCTCATGCGGTGAGCACCACCGCGCTTGCCGCCTCCCAGGACAGCCACAGGGTGTCGTCCCAGTCGTAGTGCGGCTCGGAGCTGCGGGTGACGTGGGTCTCCTGCACGCGGACGATGGCACCGGCCCCGGTCTCGACCCGGTACAGCGAGACGTCGCCCAGGTAGGCGATGTCCCGCACCTTGCCCACGACCACGTTCTCGGTGGCGGCGGTGCCGCGCTCCGGCTCGGACTCGTGCACGTCCACCTTCTCCGGGCGCACCGCCACGCTCACGGCCGTGCCCTCGGGCAGCGGATCGGCATGGCGCGCGAGCAGCTCGGCGTCGAGCGCGTCGCACTGGATCCGGACCTGGCCCGATTCCTCGTCCATGCCGACGACGCGGCCCTCGAAGACGTTGATGCCGCCGATGAACTCGGCCACGAAGCGGGTGGCGGGATACTCGTACAGCACCGCCGGCGTGGACACCTGCACGATGCGCCCGGCGTCCATCACCGCGATGCGCGAGGACATCGTCATCGCCTCTTCCTGGTCATGCGTGACCATGATGAAGGTGGTGCCGACCCGCTCCTGGATGTTCACCAGTTCGAACTGGGTGTGCTCGCGCAGGCGCTTGTCGAGCGCGCCCAGCGGCTCGTCCAGCAGCAGCAGCTTCGGCTGCTTGGCCAGCGCCCGGGCCAGGGCCACGCGCTGGCGCTGGCCGCCGGAGAGCTGGTGCGGCTTGCGGTTGCCGAGCTGCGGCATGCGCACCAGCTCCAGCATCTGCTGCACGCGATCGCGGATCTCTCCCCCCGGAAGCCGGTCCTGGCGCAGGCCGAAGGCGATGTTCTGGGCCACGGTCATGTGCGGGAACAGCGCGTAGCTCTGGAACATCATGTTGACCGGCCGCTGGTACGGCGGCAGCCCGGTCACGTCCACGCCGTCGATCAGGATCCGACCCTGGTCGGGCTTCTCCAGCCCGGCGAGGATCCGCAGCAGGGTGCTCTTGCCCGAGCCCGACCCGCCCAGCAGCGCGAAGAACTCGCCGCGGTAGATGTCCAGGCTGATGTCGTCGCAGGCATAGACCTTGCCGAAGGCGCGCGTCACGCCTTCGATGCGCACGAAGGGCTGGGCCGCCGGGTCCCGCCAGGGCTGGGCCGCGGCGGCGCCGGGGATGGCGGACATCGCCTAGCGGCCGCTCTTGATCGCCGTCCAGGCGCGCACGCGCTGGCGCTGCACGTCCTCCGGCAGCGACGCCGGGTCGACCAGCTTGGCGCGCACCTCGGCGGGCGGGTAGACGCCCGGGTCGGCGGCGATCTCCGGGTCGATGAGCTCCGAGGCCGCCAGGTTGGCGTTGGCATAGGCCACGCTGTCGGTGATCGCGGCGATCACCTCCGGCTCCATCAGGTAGTTGACGAAGGCGTGGGCGTTGCCGGGGTGGCGGGCGTCCCGCGGGATCGCCACCACGTCGTTCCAGCGCAGCGCGCCCTCCTTCGGGATCACGTAGCGGATGTCGGGGGCGGCGCGGCCGGTGGCCTCGGCGGCCTCGGCGGCGACGTCGCGCGCCTGGCCGATGTCGCCGGAGTAGCCCATGGCCAGGCAGACGTCGCCGTTGGCCAGCGCGTCCTTGTACTCGGCGTTGTTGAAGGTGCGGATGTGCGGGCGGATGGCGGCGTAGACCTCGCGCACGGCGTCGATCTCGTCCGCGGCGCCGGCGTTGGGATCGCGGCCCAGCCACAGCAGCGCCGCGCCGAAGGTTTCCTGGTCGTCGTCGAGGACGCTGATGCCGCAGCCGGCCAGCTTCGCCGCGTTCGCCGGTTCGAACAGCAGGCCCCAGGAGTCCAGCGGCGCGTCTTCGCCCAGCGCGGCCTTCACTTTGTCGACGTTGATGCCCAGGCCGGTGGTGCCCCACATGTAGGGCACGACGTGCGCGTTGCCGGGGTCGATGTCGGTGAGGCCGTCCAGGATGGCCGGGTCGATGTGGCGGAGGTTGGGCAGCTTCGACTTGTCGAGCGCGGCGTACAGGCCGGCGCGGATCTGGCGCTGGGCGAAGGGCCGGGCCGAGGGGAAGACCACGTCGTAGCCGGAGCCGCCCGCGGTCATCTTGGTCTCCAGGGCCTCGTTGTCGGCGTACACGTCGTAGTTGACCTTGATGCCGGTGGCGGCCTCGAAGTTCGCGATGGTGTCGGGCGCGACGTAGTCCGACCAGTTGTAGACGTTGAGGACCTTCTCCTCCGCGCCCGCGGGCGTCGTGGCGTCGTCGGCGCCGGTCCGGCTCCCTCCGCAGGCGGCAAGGACCAGGGCGCAGGCGAGCGGTGCGAGGCGCAGGGACACGGCAATCTCCAGAAGCGGGGCAAGGAGGGCAATGTTCGGAGCGCGCCGGGGCGGTGTCAACGCGGGATTTACCGCCGGCCCACGCGGGTGTATCGTCTCGCGGTTTGCCCGAACGGGCCGGAGACCGAGAAATGACCAGCCTTCCCCTGCGCGCCGCCCTTGCGGTGATCCTTTCCACCGCCGTCCTGCCCGCCCTGGCCCAGGACGAGGCCGGGGCCCCGTGGTCGTTCGGCGGCGAGGCCGTGCTGGCCAGCGACTACGTGTGGCGCGGCGTGTCCCAGACGATGGAGGATCCGGCGCTGCAGCTGGAGGGCTACGTGGAGCACGAAAGCGGCTTCTACGTCGGCGCCTTCGCCTCCAACGTCGATTTCGGGGATCCGGACGACGGCATCGACTACGAGCTCGAGACCTACGTCGGCTGGGCCGGCGCCCTGGGCGACAGCACGGAGCTCGACGTGTTCGTCTCGCGCATCGCGTATCCGGGCCACAACGGCGCCGACTACGACATCGACTACACCGAGGCCCAGGCGAAGCTGACCTTCGTCGAGACCTGGTACGTCGGCGCGGCCTACTCGCCCGACATCTTCAACCTGGGCGGCAAGGGCTGGTACTGGTATGCCGGCACGGCGCTGCCGCTGGGCGACAGCGGCTTCACCCTGGGTGCACAGGCCGGCCACTACGACCTCGACGACGCCGTGGGCGACAGCTACAGCGACTGGCAGGTGTCGCTGGACCGCGATTTCGGGCCGATCAACGCCAGGCTGCAGTACACCGATACCACGGGCTACAGCGAACTGCTGGCGGAATCGGTCGGGGACGCCGGCCTCGCCGACGGCCGCGTGGCCCTGCTGCTCACCTGGGCCTTCTGAGGGGCCACCCCGCGGCCAAGCGGGGCCTACTCCCACTCGATCGTCGCCGGCGGCTTGCCGCTTACGTCATAAACCACTCGAGAAACACCACGTACCTCATTGATGATCCTGTTGGATACGCGCCCGAGGAAGTCATAGGGCAGGTGCGCCCAATGGGCCGTCATGAAGTCGATGGTCTCGACCGCGCGCAGCGCGATCACCCAGTCGTAGGCACGGGCGTCGCCCACCACGCCGACCGATTTCACCGGCAGGAACACGGCGAAGGCCTGGCTGGTCCGGTCGTACAGGCCGGCCTTTCGCAGCTCCTCGATGAAGATCGCGTCCGCCCGCGCGAGGATCTCGGCGTACTCCGGGCGGACCTCGCCCAGGATGCGCACGCCCAGACCGGGGCCGGGGAACGGGTGGCGGTAGACCATCTCGTGCGGCAGGCCCAGCGCGACGCCGATGCGCCTCACTTCGTCCTTGAACAGCTCGCGCAGCGGCTCGACCAGGCCCAGCTTCATGTGCTCGGGCAGGCCGCCTACGTTGTGGTGGCTCTTGATGACGTGGGCCTTGCCGGTCCTGCTGCCGGCGGACTCGATCACGTCGGGATAGATCGTGCCCTGCGCGAGCCACTTCGCGTTGGCGAGCTTCCCGGCCTCCTCGTCGAAGATCTCGACGAACAGGTTGCCGATGATCGTCCGCTTGGCCTCCGGGTCGGTCACGCCGGCCAGGGCCTTGAAGTAGCGTTCGCGGGCGTCGACGCGGATCACGCGGATGCCCAGGCCGTGGGCGTCGGAGGCGTCGGCGAAGGTCGCCATCACCTGGTCGCCCTCCTTCCAGCGCAGCAGGCCGGTATCGACGAAGACGCAGGTCAGCTGGTCGCCGATCGCGCGATGGAGCAGCGCGGCCACGACCGACGAGTCCACGCCTCCCGACAGGCCCAGGACCACCTCGTCCGAACCCACCTGCTCGCGCACGCGCGCCACCTGGTCCTCGATGATGTGCTCGGCCGTCCACAGCGTGTCGCAGCCGCAGACCTCGACCAGGAAGCGACGCAGCAGAGCCTGGCCCGACTTCGTGTGCGTGACCTCGGGATGGAACTGCACGCCGTACCAGCGGCGCTCCTCGTCGGCGAAGGCGGCGACCGGCACCCGGTCGGTCTTCGCGGTGACCGTGAAGCCCGGTGGCGCCTTCGAGACGTGGTCGCCGTGGCTCATCCACACGTCCAGGCGGGCCGGTTCGCCGGCGTGGTCGTTGAGGTCGCCGAAGAGGCTGTCCGGAGCCACCAGGGTGACCTCGGCGTGGCCGTACTCGCGCGCGTCCGCGGCCTCGGTGTCGCCGCCGAGCTGCTTGGCCATCGTCTGCATGCCATAGCAGATGCCCAGCAGCGGCAGGCCGCTGTCGAACACCTCCTGCGGCGCCCTCGGGCTGCCTTCGACCGTGGTCGACTCCGGGCCGCCCGACAGGATGATGCCGCGCGCGCCATAGGCGGCGATCGCCGACGGGTCGTGGTCCCAGGCCCAGATCTCGCAGTACACGCCCAGTTCGCGCACGCGGCGCGCGATCAGCTGCGTGTACTGCGCGCCGAAGTCGAGGATCAGGATCTTGTCGCGATGCGGGTCGGTCATGGGTTCGGCGCGCCGGGGGCCGGCTCGGGGAGCGGGAGGCGGAAGGTGCACTGCTCGAGCTCCGCGTCCCACTCGCCGCCGTTTCCGGTGCAGGAGTCGCTCAGCTGCCAGCTGCGGTAGAAGGCGAAGCCGTAGGCCACGGCCGCGACCAGGAGCGCGACGACCAGGCCGCGCAGCAGGATGCGCCGGGCCGGGTTCGCGCGCGTGGAGAAGCGGCGCCGGCCCATCAGCCCGACCTGTAGTTCGGTGGTTCCTTGGTCATCTGCACGTCGTGGACGTGGCTCTCGCGCTGCCCGGCGCCGGTGATCTTCACCAGCTGCGGCCGGGTGCGCATCTCGTCGATGCTGGCGCAGCCCACGTAGCCCATGGTCGCGCGCAGGCCGCCGATGAGCTGGTGGATGACGCCGCGCAGCGGGCCCCGGTACGGCACGCGACCCTCCACGCCCTCGGGAACGAGCTTGTCCGCGGTGGCGGCTTCCTGGAAGTACCGGTCGCTGGAGCCCTTCTCCATCGCCGCCAGGCTGCCCATGCCGCGATAGCTCTTGTAGCTGCGCCCCTGGTACAGCTCGGTTTCGCCGGGCGTCTCCTCGGTGCCGGCGAACAGGCCGCCGATCATCACCGTCGAGGCACCGGCTGCCAGCGCCTTGCCGATGTCGCCGTAATAGCGGATGCCGCCGTCGGCGATCAGGGGGATGCGGTCCTTC
>LSQX01149548.1_pt2 | contig 22241 bp, 19 predicted proteins | sample 654561 | NCBI WGS metagenome assembly LSQX01 (sample SAMN04489861, study PRJNA283612) | anaerobic digester metagenome | isolation source: 4 biogas reactors fed with cattle manure at either 37C or 55C with and... | place: Denmark: Kongens Lyngby | collected 2014
ATCCAGACCTGCCCGGTGAAGGCCATCGGCCTTCGGAAGGAGAGCAGGGGAGGTGAGCAGGCATGAAGCGGTTCGATATCTACATGTCCGGAGTGGGGGGCCAGGGGATCGGCCTCCTGAGCGAGGTGGTCATAAGGGCTGCCGACCATGCAGGCCTTCCCGTGTGCGGCGTGGATACCCACGGCCTTGCCCAGAGGGGCGGCATGGTGGAATCCTTCGTTCGGATAGGGGGGGAAGTCACCACGCCCCTTGTGCGCAGGGGAGCGGCGTCGCTGGTGATGGCCCTGGAGCGGACGGAGGCACTGAGGGCCTTGGAGGCCTACGCTGCCCTTGGGGGTGTACTGCTGTTCTACGACACTCTCTGGCAGCCCCTTGACGTGCGGCTGGGAAAGGCTGACGCGGTCTCGACCGAAGATGTGGAGGAGGCCTGCCGCCGCCTGAATGTCCGGCATATTACCGTGCGCAGGGAGCTTCCCGACGTGCGGATGCAGAACGTGGCCCTGCTGTCGAGGGCCGTGAAGGAACAGCTCATCCCGGGAGTGGAACTGGAGCACTACCGAAAGGCCCTCGAGGATCTGCTGCCCGAAAGGGTGCTTGCGGAAAACCTGAAGGTGCTTGAGGGAAACTGAGACACAACTCTACAGGTGTATTGTTACAAAAGACCGCCCCTTGGGGCGGTCTTTTTAAAGGAGCTGTTTTCCTCAAAAACTATGGAACAAATTTCTGCCGCGTGCCTTTAAACAAAAAATCTCTTATTGTGTACTTCAGGGAAAAGGCAAATACTTCCTAACAAAGTGTTATTCAGCTTTTCTGGTATTTTTTCCGTTTCCCGGCTCTCCAGATTTGCAGACCGGAATACACTATGGACAGCAAAGAAAGAAGTATGAGCGTCATTGAAATGGGACGGGTGAAGAACAACATGGGGTCAGGATTCGTCATTAATGCCCGGCGAAGATTCGACTCTGCCAGCGGGCCGAGGATCAGGCCTAAAACTACCGGCCCGAGGGGCATTCCGGCTCCGTTCAGGATATATCCGATCAACCCGAAAAAGGTAAATACCAGAACATCGAAATACCTGTTATTCAACGCAAACGATCCAACAACACACATTACAAGAACAACCGCCACAAGTGCATATTTGGGTGCCTGGGCAACCCGGATGAACCAGCGGATACCCACAAAATGGATCGCCAGCATGAAAAAGTGGGCAATGACCAGTGCAATAAAGAGACCGTAGACGAGCGTGGGCTGTTCACGGAACAACAGAGGACCCGGAGTGATCCCGTGAAGGATCAGAACTCCGATCATGACGGCCGTAATGGAGTTTCCGGGTACCCCGAGAGCAATGGTGGGAATCAATGACCCTCCGGCAACGCCGTTGTTTCCGGCCTCGGAAGCGATTATCCCGTCAGGTATGCCTGTCCCGAATTCCTCCGATCTCCTGGAAAACTTTTGCGCCTGATCGTATGCAAGGAATGTTGCCGTATTGCCGCCTGCGGCGGGAAGCGCTCCGACGATCGCACCGATAATTCCTGATCGCAGCACATTCACCCATTGATGCATAATTTCTTTTAGGGTTTGTATCCAGGGGATCGCCAGATTCTTCGGTACATATGATTCAGCGCTGGTTTCCCCTTTTCTTTTTGATTCCTGTATTTCATAAACGGCCTGTATCATTGCCGGAACAGCGAAAAGGCCGATCAGAACAGGCAAAAAAGCAAATCCGCTTGTCAGGTTATACTGTCCGAATGTGAACCGGGGCCTTCCTCCTATGGGATCAATGCCTACGGTAGCCAGAAGAAGGCCAAGAAGCCCTCCCATAAGCCCTTTGGTTATTGATTTGGATCCCAGGCTTGCCATAAGGGTCAGGGCGAAGAAAATGAGTGAGGCCATTTCCCAGGGTCCGAATCTCAGCCCGAAGCGGGCGATCGGCACGGCCAGAAGAATGCAAAGCGCGGCACCTATAAGCCCTCCGAAAAAGGAAGCCCATACGCCGAGGCTGAGAGCTCTTCCGGGCTGTCCTTTTTTGGTCATGGGAAAACCGTCGAAGACGGTGCATACTGAAGAGGGCGTTCCCGGTATTCCAAGCAGTATTCCTGATACGAGCCCTCCCGAGTACCCTCCGACATATACAGCCATCATCGTGGATAATCCCTCTATGGGAGTCATACCGAAAGTGAACGGCAACGTGAGCACGACGGCCATGGTGATCGTAAAACCGGGAATGGCAGCTGCTATAATGCCTGCCAGGGTCCCGACGGTCATCAGTCCCATTATTCTTGCAGTAAAAACCTCACCTAAAGCTGAAACAAAAACGTCCATATTTTTTCACCTGCCGTTCGCTACAGCGCAAGGACCGGGAGCTGTATGTTCAGATAAGAAGACATCAGGTAAAGAGCAAACGTAAAGAAGAGGGATACACAGGCTATATGAAGCCATGGTTTTTTTTGTGAAGGAGATAACAGCGCCTGAAGGATAACCAGGAAGAGAAGTGTCGATATGATGAATCCCATCATGGGCATAATAAAAACATATCCCATTAGGATCAAAAATGTGAACCCGGGGAGAATCAACGCGGACCAGTCCCAGGATTCTTTTCCGCTCCTTCGCAGCGAGGATAAAATAAGGATGACAGAGAGGATCAGCAATCCCCAGCTTATCCACTTCGGGTAGGCTGCCGGGCCGAGCAGGTCCCATTTGTTCCCCCGGGGCAGCAAGTCTGCCTGCCATATCATGATTGAGGAAATTATGACCATTACCGTACCGAGAACGGCATCTTTTTTCACGGCAAACTCACCCTCCCGTCTATATTGAGCTTGACGGCAGCGGGAGAGCTGACACTGTCTCCCGCTGCCGTTCCGGATCTACTGCTCTGCAATTTTACTGAGTTCTCCGTAGAGTTTCATGGTCTCATCAAGAAAAACCTTGTACTCTTCGGGGCCTATATAGTTCACCATCGTGCCGAGATCACCGATCTTTTTGATTACATCGGGATGCTGCATCACTTTCTCGAAAACACCGGCGAGTTTGTCAACGATCTCTTTCGGCGTTCCCTTGGGCAGGAAAACGCCCCTGTTCGTTCCGTGGTCGAAGGGTATCCCCAGTTCTCTCAAAGTGGGAACGTCCGGAATTTGAGGCATACGGGAAGGATGAGCGACCCCGAGGAATTTCAGGTCTCCGCTTTTTACGTATGAAAGACCTGACGTAACATTCGTCATGCATCCGTTTGTATGTCTTCCGAGAAGCCCCGTGATCTGAGGCCCGGTTCCGTCATACCCTGCGATTCGCAGAACATCTATGGGAAGTCCTGCTGCATTCAGGAGTCCCATCAGGAAAAAGTGATCAGTTGAACCCAGTGTGACCGACCATACAATTTCTCCCGGTCTTTTGGCAGCGTCTTTCAGGAGTTCAGCCATATTGTTCCAGGGCTCTTTTGCGTGTGTTGTTGCTATGTTCGGCGTAGACGTCAGCAGGCACACCGGTTCGAAGGCATCAAATGCATAATCCACGACCTGAGAGTAAAAAGCTGTCGCGATAACATCGTGGCTCCCGAGGACCGTATATCCATCGGGTGCGGAATCTTTTACATTTCTTGAGCCAATAGTTCCTGAGGCGCCCCCCATATTGACCACTGCAATGGGCTGCCCCAGTTCCTGCTGCGCATACTCTGCGACGATACGGTAGATTATGTCAGTTGCTCCCCCGGGTGCGTACGGGATCACAAGCTTTATGGCCCTGTCAGGGTAATTGTCTGCCGGGCCTGCTTCCACAGGCACTGCAGGAGCATTTCCTGCAAGTACCAGAACACACAGCAACAGGATCGCGAACGCTTTTTTCACAGGTATCATTTTTTTGCCTCCTCCGAATTATGTTGTATTTCCTTATACCATAAGCCTTTTTGGTTCCGGGTCTGCGCCGGCTGTCGTTCAAAATGCGGCGATTTGACAATCAGCTCTCGGGTCCGTCCCTCCCACAAGGACTCCGGTTTCCGGATCCCGTATGATGACCTGCCCTCTTCCAAACCCGTTTGAATCCAGGGAGGGAACGATTTGATGACCTCTTCTGGCCAGGGCCTGGGCAACATGGTTCGGAAACGCCGGTTCCACTTTGATCTCTTTTCCTTTCATCCACTGCCACCTCGGGGCATCGAGCGCAGCCTGCGGGTTCATGGAAAAATCTATGAGATTCATGACGACCTGCAAATGTCCCTGGGGCTGCATGTACCCTCCCATAACACCAAAAGGTCCCACAGGTTTTTCATCCCTTGAAATGAACCCGGGGATAATTGTGTGGTAGGTTTTTTTCCCCCCTTTGAGGGCATTTCGGTCCGAAGGGTCGAGAGAGAACTCCCATCCCCTGTTCTGGAGTGCTATTCCCGTATTCGGCACCACCATTCCCGAACCGAAACCTTTGTAGTTGCTTTGAATGTACGAGACCATATTGCCTTCTCCGTCTGCCGCTGCCAGGTACACTGTTCCGCTCCCGTAGGGTTCTCCCGCTTCCGGCTCAACAGCCCGTTCCGAAATAAGGGAGCGTCGCTTTGCGGCATACGCCGGGGAAAGCATGTCTGAATAGGAAACGGTCATATGTGCGGGGTCCGTAACGTACCTGAATCCGTCAGCGAAAGCAATTTTCACCGCTTCTATCTGCCGGTGGGCTGTTTCAACAGAGCCGGCCTGAAATTCAAAGCCCTGGAGAATGTTCAGAGCCATAAGCGCGACGATCCCCTGCCCGTTCGGCGGTATTTCCCACACATCATATCCGCGGTAGCGAACTTTTATCGGTTCCACCCATTCAGGCCGGTATTCAGCAAGGTCTGCAGCAGTCAGGAATCCTCCGTGCTTTTTTGAGAAATCAGCTATGGCTTCCGCCAACGCGCCCCTGTAGAAGCTTTCTCCGTTGGTATCAGCGATGGCCTGCAGCGTTTCGGCATGAGCCTTTGACGACCAGATCTCCCCGGCTTTCGGTGTTCTGCCGTCTTTCGTGAATGTTTCAAACCAGTGCCGGAATGATTCATCTCCTGTATACTTTTCGTATTCTTTTTGTGCAGAAGCCCAATTTGCCGCAACGGTAGGAGATACGGGGTATCCGTCAGCGGCATATCTCACGGCATCTTTGATCGTCTCTTTCAACGGCAGAACGCCGAATCTTTCAGTAAGGGCAGCCCAGGCAGATGGTGTTCCAGGTACCGTGACGGAGAGAATTCCGTGTTTGGGCATTTCCTTGTGCCCCAACCTGTGCATGGCTTCGATGGAGACACCTTTTGGGGCATAACCGCTCGCATTCAGCCCGAAAAGCTTTCCTTTCGTCCAGACAAGGGCGAAAGCGTCTCCTCCGATCCCGTTCGACGTGGGTTCCACAACGGTCAAACAGGCCGCGGCAGCAATCGCTGCATCTATGGCGTTGCCGCCCTTTCTCATTGCATCCAGCCCCGCCTGTGCCGCCAAAGGCTGTGAGGCAGCCACCATGCCGTTTTTCGATATCGTGACGATCCGCTGGGAGGGATTGGGATAATGGAAAAAATCAAAATTCATGACATATAAACCTCCATTGGTCACTTTTTTAAATAATGTATTTCAGCAGCAATCGATGAGAGAAAGGATCTTAACTGTTTTCAGAACTTTATTGAAAGCTGCCGTGTTTTAAAATATGCTGCTGATCCTATCAAAAGCATTACCGGAGTTTCCAGTCGGGCGCAAGAAAGAATATGTCCTGTGAATGTATTGCATGTGTAAAAAAGTTTTTGACATTGCCGGAGCAGAAGATATGTTGCATCACGATAATGCAGGATATATATTGGCAAAAACTTTGCATTAATTTTTAGAACTCTTAAGATGATAGCATTAAGGGTGGTGCTTGTAAATTCAAGTATGCCTGAAAATTCTCGAAGGTCGCGCCTTATGGATGTAGAGGGAGCGATGGCAATACCGATTGAGTTTAGTCCAATTCGGAACCGTGGGGCTGAATGGAAACATAATTGGAAAACAGGAACATTCTCAGGAAACAGAAGCAGTAATGAAAAAGCGGCCGGAATAGGGTACCCATAGATGGAAGAAGTCTGTGGCCGTAATCGGTCCATTTCCACCAGACCGTTCCTGAAAAGACATGCTCGAATAGTCACGGATGATCTGCTGCCCCAGGGTACAGGCGGAAAACTTGAAGGTGCCGGACGGATAGACGAACGGGAGGCCTACGAGGCCTCCCGTTTAATTTGGGCTTTTTCCGGCTAAGGGTATGTTCTGAGGTGGAAAGCGAATCCGGATACTTCCAGGTCGATGTAGACCCTTCTCATGGTCCCGTCGTCGTTCCACCGTTCCGTCCCAGGCAGGGGCAAGACGCCTTTGCGGCGAAGATGGGCGAGTGCCCTGGGGATGTCGTTCACACCGAGGGCGATATGACCGTTCTCCCCGAGGTCGGGGGTTTTCATCATTTCAAATCCAAGCCCGGCAAACATGGAGTTGGGCCGCTCCCGAAGGGGGAAGCCGAAGAGTGTGGACATTTTTTCCGCGGAAGCGACGGCCTTTTCCGGGGCATCGTGGTTGATGCCGATGTGGAGCAGTCCGAAGTTGTGCAGTGCCAGAACCGTCTCATGCGAGAGGCGGGTCACCTCTTCGAACCGCCCTGAAGAGAGCAGCCCTTCGGTCATCCATGTTCCGTAGACGGCGGGAACGTTCCTGCTCTTCAGGTAATGGTTCATGGTGTCCCTGGTGACGCCGCCGGAAGGCATGAAGCAGGCTTCCGGAAAGAGGCGGGAAAATTCTTTTATTGCCGCCGGTCCTCCGAGCTGTTCCGCAGGGCAGAGTTTCACTGTCGCCAGCCCTGACGAAAGGGCTTCCTCCACTTCACGGGGAGAAGAGATGGAAGGGATGAAGAGGACCCCCTCTTCCCTGCAGGCATCCGCTACGGCCGGGCTGGTTCCCCAGGAGGAAAGAAAGCGGGCTCCGGCAGTGATCAGGTGTTTGGCGTCATGTGCAGTCCGAACACCGGCTACACCTACGAGAAGTTCAGGCAGTTCGGAAGAGAGTATCCGTACCGATTCAGAAGCGATCCCCTCCGTGTGTTGAATTTCAACGGCCCATATGTCTCCCTCAATAAGCGCTTTGCCGAGGCGAATGGCTTCCTCCGCTGATGAAAGACGCACTGATGGAATGATGCCGGTTTCCCTGAGATGGTCCAATGCAGCATTCATAGTGTTTCTCCCGCACAATTGGCTTCGTTGGTTCCGGTCTGGCGGAGCTGTTCCCGGATATATGCCGTGTAGCTGCCGGCCTCCATGATGCCCAGGACGAACTCCGGCAGAGGATCAGCCTGCAGGGCCGCTCCGGAAGTGAGGTTTTTGATGACTCCGGTTGAGAGATCTGCCTCGATTTCATCCCCGGCTTCGACTGCGTTGAAAATGCCGTTGCATTCAAGCACCGGGAGTCCGTTATTGATCGAATTCCTGAAGTTGTACCTGGCGAAGGATTCTGCGACCACAAGCACAATGCCTACGGCTTTCAGGGCAATGACGCCGTGTTCGAAGCTTTTGCCTCCTCCTCCGAAGTTTTTTCCCGAGACAATGATGCGGAAATCTCCTCTCATGGCCCGGGAAGCGAATTCCTTGTCGATGGGTGCCATGGCGTGCTTTCCCAGAATGTCGGGATCGAGATTGTTCAGGTTTTCAAGCCAGATTTTCGTGGAAATAATGTCGGCGGTGTCCACTTTCCCGTGTTTCCAGACTTTCCCGCGAATAATGTTTTCCATTCCGTCTCCCTCCTCTTCCCGAAGCTCAGTATTTCCTCGGGTCGGCGATAACGCCTTCAACTGCCGATGCCGCTACCGTGGCCGGAGAAGCGAGGTAGATCTCGGAATCCTTCGCTCCCATTCTTCCCTCAAAATTTCTGTTGGTGCTGCTGATGCAGACCTCTCCCGAGGCGATGTTTCCGGAACCGATCCCCGCGCAGGCGGCGCAGTTGGGTGTAAGTACCGCCGCCCCTGCTTCGGCGAGAATTTCAATGGTGCCGTTCCGTACCGCTTCGAGATAAATTTTCCGGGAGGCGGGGACCACGATCAGCCGGACATCGGGGTGGACTTTTCTCCCCTTGAGGATTTCGGCGGCTATCATGAGGTCTTCCAGCCTTCCGTTGGTGCAGGAACCGAGGAAGGCCTGGTCGATTTTTCGTCCGGCGACATCTTCCACCGGACGAACGTCATCGATCCGATGGGGAACGGAAACCTGGGGAGAAAGGGAAGACACATCGACAGCATATTCGTGAGAATAGACAGCGTCCGGGTCCGACAGAACCGCGTCGTACCGTTTTTCCGGCCACCCGGCAAGGTATTCCGCAGTTTTGTCGTCCGGGGCGATGATGCCGTTTTTCGCTCCCATCTCCGCCACCATGTTGCACATGGCCATCCTGTCCGACACGGAAAGGGCCGATATGGCCGGACCGGTGAACTCCACGGCTTTGTAAAGTACTTCTCCGTTCCACTTTGTCATGCCGATGATGTGCAGGAAGATGTCCTTTCCGGATACTCTCCGGGGCAGATTCCCGGTGACAGTGAACCGGGTGGTTTCCGGGACCTTGAGCCAGAGTTCTCCCGTTGCAAGGATGATGGCTCCTTCCGTGGGGCTTATGCCGAAGGATACGGCCCCGAGGGCGCCGTAGGTGGTTGAATGGGAGTCTATTCCCGCAACGACTGTTCCCGGAAAGACGTATCCGTCTTCGCACATTACCTGGTGCCCGATTCCCTGTCTGCCGAGATCGTAGAAATGGGGAAGGCCGTACTTCCTGGCTGCTTCCCTGCAGGCTTTGAACTGCTGCGCCGACTTGATGTCATGGGCAGGTCCGAGATGGTCCAGAACAAAGACGACGTCCAGGCCGTCCCGAATTTTCGATGTCCCGAGTTCTTCTTCGAGGACCTTGAAAACGTAGGGGCCTTTCAGGTCGGTCATCATGAGGGCATTCACCCTGGCATTGACGATCTCTCCAGGCCGGACGATCTTTTTGCCTGAGGCCCCGGCAAGAATTTTTTCAGTCATTGTCATTCCGGGCATTGTTTTGTCCTCCTGTCTGTCAGTCGTCGCTGCTCTCTTCGGCAGGCTTCTTCTTTTTTCTGAGTTCTCCGAAAGCCGTAAAAAGGAGGGCCGCTGCAGTTATAGAGAAAAGAACGATGACTATAGGCCTGGTGAAGATCATCCATGGATTTCCGAAAAAGAGCATTGCTGACCGCATGAGCTCCCCGTCCGCTATGGGGCCGAGGATGATCCCAAGTACTATAGCGACCGGAGGGTAGCCGTACTTGGAGAATACAAATCCGATCAGGCCGAAGACCACCATTATCGAGGCGTCGAAGATGAAGCTGCGGGATGCGAAGCTTCCCACGACGCAAAGGAATGCTATGAGAGGGGCGAGTACTTTCGTCTCTATCTTGATGATTCTCGAGCCCCACTTCGAAATGGTCAGTCCCATGGGCCATGTAAGGATGGCGGCAAGGATCTGTGTCAGTATGATGGCGTAAACGAAGGTCATTCCCGAATAGGGGTCATAATCCTTTGGAATGAACAGCTTGGGACCGGGCCTGATCCCGTGTATAAGCAGGGCCCCCATGATGATCGCGCTGGAAGGGCTCCCCGGAATTCCCAGGGAAAGCATGGTGGCCATAGCTCCGCCTTCCGAGGCGTTGTTGGCCGCTTCAGATGCTATTATTCCGGCAGGGTTGCCGTTTCCGAAGGGAACCTTTGAATTCCTGGAAGCCTCGTTGTAGCTGATGAATGATGCGATGGAGCTTCCCGCGGCGGGCATGAGCCCGACAAAAGTCCCGATAAGGGACGAACGGATGAGATTGAACCAGTCCTTGAACGTCTCCGCGCTTGCCTTCACCATATCCCTGAAGTTCGGTTCGAACTCCCGTCCTGTCTGGACAATGTACTTCTGCTCGAGCATGGTGAATATCTGGGAGAAGGCAAGAAGGCCTATGAGCACGGTGACCGTGGGAAACCCTTCGATCAGTTCGACCCGTCCGAAAGTGGCCCGGGTCTGGCCGTACGCCGTCATGCCCACAAGGCCGAGGAGAAACCCGAAGAATCCGGCTGCGATTCCCTTCGCGAGAGAACTGCCCCGGATTACCGCAAGAATTGTGATGCCGAAGACAGCTACGGCAAAGAGTTCAGGGGAGGAGAACCGGAGGGCGAACCAGCTGATGGGGACCATCACGAAGAATACGAAGAGGTAGGAGAACGCCCCTCCTATTGAAGAAGCCGTTGTGGCAAGTCCCAGCGCCCTGCTGGCTTCTCCCTTTTGAGTCATGGCGTACCCTTCTATGGCGGTCGCCGCAGAGGCCGGAGTTCCGGGGGTATGGAGCAGGATTGCCGTGATCGATCCTCCGTAGATCGCTCCGCCGTAGGCAGAGGCAAGGATCACTATGGCTGAAAGCGGGTCAAGCACATAGGTCAGCGGGAGGAGCGTTGTGATTGCCATGGAAGTAGTAAAGCCGGGAATTGCCCCCACGATGATCGAATAGAGAAGTCCTATGGGGATGACCAGCAGCACCTTCCAGTCCATGAGCATTATGAAAGCGTTCTGAAGAGCAGGCAGATCGAACATTTATTATCGTCCCTCCTTTTCTGTTAAAACCATTTCCGGTACAGGACGTTATCGACCAGGTAGGTCTCGATCATTCCCTCCGGGAGCAGAATGTTGAAAAACCGTCGGAAGAGGATGTAGGTCACCACTGGAAGGAGGAGTGAAATAGCGAAAATCAGGCGGTACTTCTTCACTCCCGATGCCAGGAACATCAGCGGAAGCATGACCGTGCTGCTGACGATGAAACCCAGAATGTTCATAAGAAAAATATAGGCGGCCACAAGGCCGTAGAGCAACCCCTGACGTTTGAGCAGAGAGGTATCCCTGAACGGGGTCTTCTTTTTCCCGTCCGTTTCTTCTCCCCTGAAGATGGAAAACAGGATAACCGCTAAGGACAACGCCAGCACCCCCACGACGATCCATACAAGGCGCAGGTTGTCCTCCGGACGGTCGATGCCGATGGACTGGTACAAAAAAACGGCCATGGTAGCGATTATAATCCCCGGGACTATGAGTTCCCCGAGGTCGATTCGTTTCTTTTCCTTTTCCATGGTATTCCCCTTTCAAAAGAAACCCCTCCCCTTGGTGTGTACAGGGGAGGGGAATACCTGCTTTCCGGAACGCTACTTCTTGACAACGATCGTCTTGATAAACTCGCTGTAATCCCTCAGGGTCTTCATTGCCTGTTCACCGGAAACCCAGGTGAGCACGGGTGTGAAGCCGGCCTTCTCGACCTGCTCCTTGAAACCGGGATCGTGGTGGACCTTGTAGAGAGCGTCGTAAACCTTCTGGAAGCGTTCGGGGTTCTCGTCGAGTATCTTTCTCGTCGTGCCGAGGCTCCGCATGGAGGAAAGGTAGGGAGACTCCACGCCGTATTTCGGTTTCAGAATCTCGTCGAATGTGGGGGCGTCAGGCCAGGCGACGTTCCGCTCCGGCCACATGACTCCGATGGCTGTGCTGAAATCCCGCAGCTCTTCGTTGGAGACCACCGCGCCGAAGTAGACGTCGATATGTTTTCCGAGGAAAGCCGCACGGCCGGGGCTTCCGTCATAGCGGACGAAGGCCACGTCGAGCTTGAACTTGTCGATCGTCCAGAGAGCCGCGTATTCCGACACTCCCGAAGTTGCTCCGATACGGAGCTTTCCCGGGTTCTTCTGTGCGAATTCGATGAAGTCTCCGATGTTCTTGAAGCCGGTTTCCGGCTGGGCGTTTACGAGGGTGGGGTCTGAATTGACGATGGCCAATACGGCGAAATCATCGATAGTGAAGGGAGCGTTCTGGGTGAAGTGATTGAGCGCAAGGTGAGGCATTCCCAGTATTCCCCAGGTATAGCCGTCGGGAGCGGCGGTCTGTATGAGGGTGTGTCCGACCTGCATGGCAGCACCGGGCCTGCATTCAACGAGCTGGGGCACTCCCAGGGCTTCCTCGAGGGCTTTTTCGTACAGGCGGACGGTTCTTTCCATTGAACCGCCGGCCTCACGGCCCACGATCCACCTCATGGGACGGTTGGGGAAATTGTCTGCGGCTTCGATCCTTGCTGCCGTTGCAGCAAGGAAAAGACAAAGCACAAGAATCGCGCTGAAAACTTTTGTTCTGTTATGCATCCTTTCTAACCTCCTTGTCGATAACCGTTGCGATTGTCGATGGTGCTGGTTCGATGGCATGCGAATGGGCGCTTTTATTTTGACTTTATTTCCTGCAAAAGACGACGCTGCATCCACTCCTTTTTTCAATTGGCTGTAAATGAAAAAATGAAACATCATAGGTGTTGGAAGAAAAGATTGGATATTTTATTTTTTGTATTATATATTTAACCATCCTGATTTGAAAGTCAAGGGGTTTTTACTGCAGTTCTTTATCCGGTCAGAAGAAGCAGAAGAAACGGGAAAGACGATTTTTATGTAAATCGAGTTCAGTGAGAAAAAGGGGATAGGCAGTATTCGGGTCTTATAGAAGAAAACACAGTGCAACTTTTTTCCAGGTGATTCCTGATCTGAAATCTTTCTGTGAATAATAGGAAAAAGGTGTTGTGAAATAGATATATTTTGTATATTATATCTTCACCCGGGGGATTTCAAAGCCAGCCGGCTCGGAAATCGACCGGGAGAGAAAAAGTTTTGCAGGAAAAAACAGGAGGTGCTGTATGTGATGAAAAGGAAGGGTTTCTCTGCTGCTGTGAAGATGATCTGCTGTGTGCTTGCCTGGGTACTTGTGATCGGAGGAGCTGCTGTTTCCTGGGCGGAATATCCCTCGAAGAACATTTCAGTGATCGTCCCTACCGGAGAAGGCGGCGCCATGGACAGGGTCGTCCGTGCCGTCACAAATGTATGGAAGGACTATATCGGGGTGAATTTCCAGAGCACCTTCCACGCCGGGGCATCAGGGGAAGTGGGCTATATGCTGTTTTCAAAGCGCCCGGCAGACGGGCATACGCTGCTGGCCGGAAACATCGCCCCGGAGATGATGATGTATGTCCTCCAGGAGCCCGACTTCAAGTTTCCCGATGACTTCGTCTACTTTGCCTGCATGGATTCTGACCCGGCGGTTCTCTGGGTGCGAAAGGACGGCCCGATCCAGACGATACAGGATCTCGTGGAGGAAGGAAAAAAACGGCCCGTTACAATAGCCACAAGCCGGTTCCCCCATCCTTCCACTCTTGCAGCGCTGCTCCTGGCAGAGGCGACAGGTGCACAGTTCAACATCATCCCTTACGGCGGCGGCAATCCCGCACGTACCGCAGGTCTTACCGGAGAGGTGGACGCAGTGACTACATTCCTGTCCTCTTCGCTCGACTTTGCGTCCGATGTGAAGTTCATTGTCATGTTCCAGAACGAGAACAAGTGGAAAGACATTTCCCGGAACGCTCCCACGCCGAAGGAAGCCCTGGGGATTCAGATGCCTGAATTCGGAGGCAACAGGGCGTGGGCCGTTTCACGGGAATTCAGGGAAAAGAATCCTGAAGAATACACAAAGCTTGTCGATTCCTTCAGGAAGGCTTTTGATGATCCAAAGCTGCAGGATGAATGGAAAAAAGTAGGAATGGACCCCCGCTTCCTCGAGTTCAAAAACGAGGAAGAAAGCATGAAGATGGCACAGGATATGATCGAGACGGCCATGAAGTACAAGGAGATACTGAAGGGGAAGAAATAACGAAAAGCCGGGGGCCGGAAACCGACAGCCCGAATTGAAAAGAACGTACTCCGGGGCAAGGTGCTGGTGGAAATTCACCCCCTGCCCCGGAGTTTTCAACTGTAGAGAAAAAGAGGAGGCGGAGTGAAGTATGGCGAATAAAACAAAGCAGTGGTCTGCAGGAGATTTGTTCATCCCGGGCCTCGGAATGGGCCTGGCGGTTTATTACTTATATACAGTCAGGGGGCTTGCACCGCTGGCCCAGCTGTACGGAGGCGGGCTCAGCCTGATCTGTATAGCTCTTTTCCTGGCAGCCGTGATCATGGTGATACGGCACAGAAAGAACGATTCAGCCGGCGGGTTTAAAAAATTGAACTCCCTTGCTGCTGTCCACAAAAAATTTATTGTCATGACAGTTCTTACCGCCCTGTTCATCGTGATCATTCCCATAATCGGCTATCCCCTCGCGAGCGTTCTTTTTGTCGCTTCCACAACGATTTTCCTGAAATACGGAAACCCGCTCCGGGTAATGAAAGTCAGCATCATCGTGACTCTTGTGGGATTCGTTCTTTTTATCATCTTCCTGAACGTTGACCTGCCTCTGGACGCTGTTACCGAAAAACTGAGGGGAGTTCTCTGATATGTGGGAAATGACCCTTGCCTCATTAAACGAAATACTGGGGTACTGGTGGCTGATTCCGCTGGGAGTGGGGCTCGGCATTTTTGTGGGGGCCGTCCCGGGATTCAGTTCGACAAACGTGCTGATAATCCTCCTTCCATTTACCCTCGGGATGGAGTCGGGCGCGGGGATGGCTTTCATGGCGAGCCTGTATTCCGGATCCCACATGGGGGGCTCCATTCCGGCAGTTCTTTTCAATGTCCCCGGAACGGGTGCGGCGGCGGCTACATGTTTCGACGGGTACCCGATGACGCAGCAGGGAAGAGGACAGGAAGCCCTGGCAATCGCATTCGCCGCTTCCGCTATCGGTGGCCTGTTTACAACCATGATAACGCTGGGGGCACTTCCGTACCTTTCAAAAATGGTGTATTACTTCGGAAGCATCGAAAATTTTGTAATTATCCTTTTCGGTGTGGCGCTCATCGCCCAGATCACAGGAGGAAGTATGCTGAAAGGGCTCATTGCCGGCATGTTCGGCCTGCTTCTCGGCGCTGTCGGGTATGATCATGTGTACAGCGTCCCGAGGGCGACCTTCGGCCTTGTATATCTTTTTGACGGTATGCCGAGAGTTCCTGCAATTGTAGGGCTTTTTGCCATCTCCGAGGCTTTCAGCATGGTGGAGAAAAATATGATCATCGATGCTTCAAAGCTTTCTGATGCCCTAAAAGAAGGCTGGCAGGGGACAAAAAGAGGGCTGGTGATCACTCTGAAAAAAATGGGTGCAGTGATCAGGTCTTCCCTGATAGGCTTTGTGGTCGGGATCATTCCCGGGGCCGGGGCCACCATCGGGAGTTTTGTGAGCTATCAGCAGGCGATGTCCTTCTCAAAGGACAAGGAACAGTTCGGAAAAGGCGCGCCGGAGGGGGTCATCGCTTCAGAAGCAGCAAACAACGGACTCACCAGCGGCAGTCTTATACCTCTTCTGACTCTCGGGATACCCGGCGGAGGCACGGCTGCAGTAATGCTGGTAGTTCTCCAGGCTCACGGGGTCCCTATCGGGCCGAGGCTTTTCCAGGTCATGCCGCAGCTTGCCTATGGTGTCGTTGTTGCGATGCTTGTCGCCTACATTGTCATGATCATTATGGGAGTGCCCCTGGCAAAGTCCCTCGCGAAAATGTCCTTTTTCCCGACGAAGGTCCTCGCTCCTGCAATAATTTCTTTTACCCTTATCGGCTCCTTTGTAGCCAGGGGCTACCTTTTCGATATGTGGATCGCCCTTTTCTTCGGCGTTCTGGGTTATATTCTGAAACGTACGGGGTATTCTCCCCATGCGGTGCTTTTGGGAGTCATACTCGGGCCTCTCGCTGAACAGTATTTTCTCAGGGCGCTCCTTCTCGGGAACGGCAATCCGGCCATCCTTTTCTCAAGGCCTCTCGGAAACTTCCTCTGGGTGCTTCTCGTCCTTTCCATGGTTCTGCCGGCGCTCCTTGCCCGCTTCAGAAACAGGAAAACAGTTCAATAATTTTTAAAATGAAATAAGGAGGGATCCCCATGTTGGCAAGCGATCACAGGGAACATAGAAAAAATGTGCGGGTAATCAGCAGGACAAAAATAGCATCGGCCGGAGCCGGGCAGATCGTTGTGGACAGGGGAACCGCATTTGTCGCCCATCTTTGCGGCGAGGGAGTTACCCTTGTGAACGTGAAGAATCCCTGTGACCCGAAGGTCATCAGCAAGATCCCCGCACCGCTCAGCGGTCATTCTCACAAGGTCCAGGTCAGCGGGGACATCATGATCGTCAACAATGAAAGATATAAAAAGTTCGAGCCGTGGCTTGCGGGAGTGAGGGTGTACGATATTTCATCCACTGAAAATCCCAGGGAGATCGGTTTTTTTGAAACTCCCGGAAAAGGCGTACACCGCATGTGGTTCGTGGACGGGGAATTTGCCCATATTACCCCGACAGCGGAGGGATATACAGACCAGATCTACATGGTGCTGGACATGAGAAATCCCGGCAGGCCGGAGGAGTATTCACGCTGGTGGTATCCGGGGATGTGGACGGCAGGGGGCGAGACTCCCACATGGCCGGAAGGGGCAAGGGTCAGGGCCCATGGACCGGCATATGTTCAGGGAAACAGGGCATATTTGGGATGGACCGACGGAGGATTCACCATACTCGATATAACGGATCTGAAGAAGCCCGCCCTGATTTCTAAATTCAACTGTTATCCGCCATACGGAGGTTTGACCCACACAGTTCTTCCTCTTCCGGAAAGAGATCTTCTCGTGGTCACAGATGAAGCTCATGCCGATTTCTGCCGGGAACCTGAAAAGTTCGTATGGATTTTTGACGCAAGGAACGAGAAAAACCCCATCCCCATATCGACCGTTCAGGTTGAAGATGCAGGGTTTTGTCAGAAAGGCGGGCGTTTCGGTCCCCACAATATTCATGAAAACAGGCCGGGCAGTCTGATCGATGACCAGCTTGTGTACATCGCCTATTTCAATGGAGGGCTCAGGATCGTCGATATTTCCGATCCTTACCGTCCTGAGGAAGTGGGGTACTTCGTTCCGGAAAAACCGGAAGGGCAGGCGGCCGTTCAGACCAATGACGTTTTCGTCGATGCAGACGGGCTGATTTATATAGTCGACCGTTTAGATGGAACCATGTATGTGCTTGAATACACAGGACCGAGATAGCCGGCGGAAAAACCATGATCTTTCTTGAGGAGAAGGCCGCCCCGAGGGGCGGTCTTCTCCTGTGAGTCCATCGTCTTAATTATCTTTTTGTTCAGAAGCGGCTTACCGGACTTCGTTGTCCCCGTTCGGGTGATGTCCCCCGATGGCTCTTCCGACCATGCTCCAGCCCATGAGGGCATGCTCCATGGCGTCTTTCCCCCTGCAGGGAAAAGTCGCGTCGGGCTTGTGAAGCAGAAGCAGGTCGATAAGAAAGAAGATCAGGTCAGCGTCTTTTTCGCCGGACGTTTCCCGGTATTGCCCGGGATCCCTGTTTAGATCTGCTTCCACCGTTTCCCAACCGTCCTCTTTTGGTACAAAACGGACAACAAACAGGCAGAACCCCGTCCAGCTCCGGTGAAAGAAAAGGGTATTATCCTGCCAGTAGATGAACCACTTGTCTTCCATCTCTTCCGGTATGAGCCCTCTCCGTATCATTTCCATCTCTTTTTCCGAAAATGACCGGCTGAGCGGTATGGTCGTCCTCTTTGAGGGCAGCGCGATGGTCTTCCAGTCCGATGACCTGGCAATTTTCACAACGATTCCTCCTGTCCCCCACACGGGTTGGATGTGCCGGCACAAAAGCCCGGATGTCCTTTTCTGACCCAACAGAAGCCGCAGATCTCTTCCTCTGTGAACTTCATACTGCTGACGTCTGAATTCCCCAATCGAACCGTTTGTTCTTTTTGTATCAAAATGACCGTACATTTTTTTAATTTACTACTTTGTTACTGAAAAAACCTATTTTTACTATATTACCACTGTTTTATGGAAAGGATCGAAAAAAGAGCGGTATCGGGGAAAATACACCAACAGTACCGGTTCCGGGAAGCTGCGAGATCCCCGGCCCGGGATGTAAAGCAGGTTAACCGTGTGATGGAACGGCTGTTGTTTGCTGCAGGATTCTGCAAAAGAGATTATTGTTTTGCCCTGGTGTATTCGACGGCTTCCTTGCCGGTAATGTGCTCAACGTCAATTGCCACTATTATGGCCTGGGCGCATCCGGCTATTTCCCTGTGCCTGGCCTCTTCGGGCTGATCGCCGGAATACTTTTCGACCAGGGCCCTGAATGCTTCGAGCCGTTCATCTCCCTCCGCTATCCGCGCCCTGCCGAAAGCGATGACGCTCCGGAAATAGGTCGTATACTCTTTGCTCACTATGGTATCTTCATCCACCACGGCAAAAGACACCCTTGGGTCCCGGGTGATGGCGTCGATCTTGTGGCCGGCCTTTGCTGAATGAAAGTAGATTCTGTTGTGGACGTACACATAGCTGAGCGGCACCGCGTAGGGGTACCCTTCATCGCCCAGGCACGCCAGGACGCCGTTCGTGCACCTGCCCATGACGGCTCTCGTGTCTTCCGTGGACAACATCTGCCTGTTTCTCCTCATTTCCCTGAACATTTTCTTTCACCGCTTTCATTCTGAAAGATTCCAATGCTGTCGTCTGCATCTTTTTTTGACTATAGCATAACCGATGGTCCTTTTCTTTTGGCCGCCCGCAGGGTACCATTGAACAGAGAATTGAGAAAGAGGTGGTTGGACGTGTTTCGATGCGCAATTTTCGATTTCGATATGACCCTGGTGGACAGCAGCTACGCCATCCGGGATACAATGAATCTGCTCGCGGAGCGGCAGGGGCTGCCTTCAGTGACGAGGGAGCAGGTGCTCTCCGTGATAGGCCTCCCCATACGGGAATCCTGGATAAAGATCTGGGGCCGGTTCGAGGAGCAGTGGCTTGAGGATTTCCGGGCTGTGTTCCTTGAGCGGGAGTTCGCGGGGATCGTTCCCTTTCCCGGTACGATAGGCGTTCTCGAGGCCCTGTCGGAGAGAGGGGTCATCCTGGGGATCGCGTCGAACCGCCATTCTCCCGTCCATCCGCTGAAGGCCACGGGGCTGGAGCGGTATTTCCGTTCTGTGGTGGGGATGGCTGACGTGGTGAACGCCAAGCCTGCCCCCGACATGATCCTGCGGGGTATGGAGAGCCTTGGGTGCGGTGCGGATGAGACGCTGTATGTCGGCGATACGGCTGATGACATGTCGGCGGCCAGGGCTGCCGGAGTGAAGGCCGTGGGGCTCACCACCGGGAATTTCACCCCGGAGGGACTCACGGAAGCGGGGGCCTGGAGGGTGATGGACGCCATCGAGGAGATCCTTCCCCTGTGGGAGGGGGCGACCCCATGACCGGGAAGATGAACCGCCTGGCGGGGGAGAAGTCGCCGTACCTGCTGCAGCATGCCCGGAACCCCGTGAACTGGCATCCCTGGGGGGAGGAGGCGTTCCTGAAGGCGAAGGAAGAGGACAAGCCTCTTTTTGTTTCCATCGGATACGCCACCTGCCACTGGTGCCATGTGATGGAGCATGAGTCGTTCAGCGACCCGGAAGTCGCGGAACTGCTGAACGATGCCTGCATTCCTGTGAAGGTGGACCGGGAGGAGCGTCCGGATATTGACGGCAACTTCATGGCCGTGTGCCGGATGATGAACGGGAACGGCGGCTGGCCTCTGAACGCCTTCGTGACGCCGGAGGGGATGCCCTTTTTTGCCGCTTCCTACATCCCGAAGAGGGAGACGGCGGGGCGGCCCGGGATGATGGACATGGTCCCCCGGGTGAAATGGCTGTGGAAGACTCAGCGGGAGCAGGTGGAGGAGTCGGCACGAAGCATCCGGGACACCCTCCTGAAGAAGGGGGCGCCTGAACCGGGAGCCTGTCCCGGCGAGGATGTCGCCCGGAAGGCGTACGCCCAGCTGGGAAGCCTCTATGACGGCCGGTGGGGAGGGTTCGGGAAGGAGCCGAAGTTCCCCATGCCGTCGTGGCTGCTGTTCCTCTTCAGCTACTGGAAGAAGTTCGGGGAGGAGCGTGCGCTGGAAATGGCGGATACCACCATTGCCCGCATGTGGGTCGGCGGGATCCGTGACCATCTCGGAGGCGGGCTGGCCAGGTATTCCACCGACCGGGAGTGGAAGCTGCCCCATTTCGAGAAGATGCTCTACGACCAGGCGCTGATGCTCTATACCGCCGCGGAGTTCCACGAGGGGAGACCGTCACAGCTCTACGAGGCCTTTGCCGATGATCTTGCGGGGTTTGTCCTTGGTGAGATGACGTCCCCGGAGGGCGGTTTTTATTCGGCGTTTGACGCTGACAGCGAGGGTGTGGAGGGAAAATACTACGTCTGGAGGGAGGACGAGATCCGGGCCCTTCTGCCGGAAAAGGAAGCGGAGGTATTTCTCCATTCCTACGGCGTCCTGCCCGGGGGAAACTTCAGGGACGAGGCATCGGGAACGAAGTCCGGGGCCAATATCCTTCACCTGGCCGCCCTTCCCGGGGAGGCCGCAGAGAAGTTCGGCCTTTCCCCTGAGGAGTACTACGGGCTGCTGGAGAGCTCGAGGGGAAAGCTCCTCGAGGCGCGGAAAAAGCGGATCCCTCCTCTGCTGGACGACAAGATCCTCACCGACTGGAACGGACTCATGATCGCCGCCCTGGCGAGGGGGGGGACAGTGTTCGGCCGTCCCGGGTGGATCGACGCCGCGGAGCGGGCGGCTTCGTTCCTCTTTGGAGCGCTCCGCCTGGATTCAGGGAGGCTGCTGCACCGGTTCCGGGACGGGGATGCCGCGATCCGGGGCTTCCTGGATGACTACGCTTTTCTCGCGTGGGGTCTGGCTGAGCTGGGTGAGGCAACGGGGAAAAAGGAATATTTCGATTCAGCCGCGTCGCTTCTGGATGTTCTCCTTGAGGATTTTCCTGACAGGGAAAACGGTGGCTTTTATCCCCACGCAGGCAGCGACGAAACGCTCTTCCTCCGTCGGAAGGAGGGCTACGACGGGGCGATCCCCTCGGGGAACGCCGTGGCCATGGCGGTGTTCCTGCGGCTGGCGGAGCCGGCCGGGAGGCTTGAGTTCACCGTGGAGGCGAGGCGGATCGGGGAAGCGTTCGGCGGCCAGGCGGAGGAATACCCCCTGTCGCACGCACACCTTCTGACGGCGTCGCTTCTGCTGTAGCGTTTTTTTCAGGGCCGGCTTTCAGCGCCGCTTTCGCAGAAACTGCGGAGGCGGCGCATTTCTTTGCGGTAGAGGAAGAACGTCACCAGTGCGGCGGAGATCTCCGCCGCCGGGAACGCGGCCCACACCCCCGGCACGCCCCGGAGGGGAGCGAGGAGCGCTACCAGGGGGACGAGGAAGATCACCTGTCGGAGCAGGGAGAGTACGAAGGACGGGCCCGCCTTTCCGATGGCCTGGAACAGGCCCGAGGCCATGACCTGGAACCCGGTGAGGGGCATGCCTATGGCTATCATACGCGCCGCGTCGCTTCCCAGGGAGATCACCTCGGGGGATGACGTGAATACGGCGGTGATCTTTTCGGGGAAGGAGAGGAAGAGGAGTGCACCGGCGGCACAGATGAAGGTGGAGCCCCCTATGGAAAGGTGCATGGCCCGGACGACCCTGCAGTTCTGTTTTGCTCCGTAATTGAAGCCCACGATGGGCAGCAGCCCCTGGACAATGCCGAAGATGGGCATTACGGCGAAGAGGAGTACCCGGTTGACGATGCCGTAGGCGGCCACGGCGGCGTCCCCGTCGAGAAGGGAGAGTGCGAAGTTCACCGCCAGCAGGGAGAAACTGGCCGCCCCCTGGCGGGAGAAGGCGGCAGCCCCTATGGCCATGCTCTCGGAGAGGATGCTGCGGCTGAACCGGACGTGCTTCCACCGGAAAACCACCACGCTTCTCCTGTCGAGATAGTACCATGCAAGCCACAGGGCCGTGGCGCCCTGGGATATGACTGTGGCCCAGGCTGCGCCGCGCACCCCCCAGCCGAACCCGAAGATGAAGAGGGGATCGAGCATGATGTTGACGCCGGCGGAAATGACCATGGTCATCATGGCGAAGGATGCGTTTCCTTCGGCCCTGACGAAGTTGTTGGCGGTTATGGAGAAGGCGAAGAATGGAGCGCCGAGAAAGAGGACCGCGGCGTATTCCTCTGCCAGGGGAAGAAGGGCGCTGCTCGTGCCTATGAGGCGCAGGAGCACGGGAGAGAAGACCACCCAGAGAGCGGAGAGCAGTATGCCCAGCATCCAGGTAAGGGCGAAGAGGGTGCCCACGGTGCGTTCGGCCCTCTTCCTGCGGCCGGCGCCGAGGTTCCGGGAGATCATGGACGCTCCTCCCACGCCTCCGGCCTGGGCAATGGCCATGATCACCA
>LSQX01366817.1_pt1 | contig 22239 bp, 22 predicted proteins | sample 654561 | NCBI WGS metagenome assembly LSQX01 (sample SAMN04489861, study PRJNA283612) | anaerobic digester metagenome | isolation source: 4 biogas reactors fed with cattle manure at either 37C or 55C with and... | place: Denmark: Kongens Lyngby | collected 2014
CAGAAGGTCGTGGGTTCGAATCCCGCCGGGCGCACCAAAATAGGTCATAGCATTATTTAATTCGCTTTATTATGAACTCTTCATGTTTAATAACTTCCGCTTCTATACGGTCTAACGTATCTGCGTTCTGTTTATAACCGTCAAACAGGGCATCGATTTTAGGCTTAATGTCGTATTCAATAGTTAGATTTGTCTTTCTTGTTTCATCCTTTAGTGCATTGACGTCAGCCTTTAACCCACCAACGTCAGTCCTTAACTCATTAAACCCCTTCTCCATCTTAGAATACATCTGTGCCATTAATTCGTGAAGCTTTTCGTTATCACTCATAGCTATTCTCCTTCTCTTTTCTCCTACCACATAATATTTTACAACACGGAGTTGTAAAACGGAAGGTTAATAAACAGATTTTGTAAAACGTGCTGATAAACAACCCAAAGTTGTTTCGAATGTAACTACAGGTCCGATGAAGCTGCCGCAAAGATATACAAGTGGCAGGAAGTGCAAAAGGATTTTGCCAAACGAACCGGGCTAAAAAGCCAGGGTGAAGAGGAACAGGTAGTCGTTTTTCAGCTATACAAGAGATTTTTCCAAGTCCATTAGGGGGCTGTATAGAGTCCAAGTAATTTATGCCTAGCTTTTGCTCTTTAATGGTTTATGGTAGCAACTTTTTATAAACGTATATATTGGGAGTATATAAAGAAAACAAGCCATTAGAATACTGGATGTTGGTGCACCGATCGAAGCAAGAGGAACCGCACCCGCTATTGACCAAGGAATGAGCGGAGCAATAACGACAGCCGTGTTTTCTAAATGTATAGCTAGTTTTTGAGAATCTGTTTCTATTTCATTACAAAGCTGATACGTCATCATAATGGTCAAAGTTTGGTTACATGCAATCATAGCAGTAATTACAGATGTAACAAGTATTCCTCCGTACGGAGTGATCTTTTCACTCAAGCCAGTAATGAGCCTCTTAACGGGATGGAGTATCTCCGTGTTTTGGAAGATGCCTGCGTAAGAGGAAGAAATACATACAATCGCCATAACTCTTAGCATGGACTGTATACCACCGCCGTTTAATAGGGCTCCCACCTCTGCGTCAGTAGTGCTATATCCTGCAATGGTGAAGTGAAGGACCTGTGATGGATCCAAATCCTGGATGAATAGGCATATAAGCGCGGCCACAATAATGCTGGCCGACATTGTAACCTTTACATTTATTCCAAGCAGGGACAATATCAGTATGATAAGCGCTGGCATCAAAGCAATCCAATGCAAGCGCATTACTCGGCTGAATAACGACTGCAGGTCCATTGTCGCACCGGATCCAATAAAGGAAAATCCGACAACCATATATATGGCACAGGTCAATAAAAATGGAAATAAGGCAGTACGAAACATCTTTTTTATATTGTCAAATAGATTGGTATCAGTCAATTCGCTTACCAAAAGCGCACTGGTAGAGACGGGAGAGCAGCGATCACCAAAGTATACACCCGATAAAATGGCACCTCCGGCAATGACCGGATTTATCCCCATTGAAACGGCCATGGTCATGCAGATCACGCCCATTGTTGCAGCTGTGCCAACAGATGTACCTGTAAGCATGGAAATACCGCAGTTCAATAAAAAGGTCGTTAAGACGAGGGTATCGGGTCTAACAAACCGGACTGCGTAAGAAATAATAACCGGAATGGTGCCGCAGGCTCGCCATAGCGCGGTCATTATACCAATCAGCACAAAAACAATCAGGATATTTTTCACCGTTTTTATCCCCAAAACAGCCATATTTGCCAGCCGCATCCATGGAATATTTTTTGCCCGTCCGTAGAAGCAAAATATCAAAACTCCGCCAAGCAGGGCGTAAATAATGGATATATTAATACTGATACATATTATAAGCGTGATGCAAAATATTGAAAGCGTGATAATCTCCATTGCCCATCCTCCTATGAGGAGTATAGCATTGATAATTACAGTGTCAATAACTTTTGAAAATGTCATCCTTTACCCGGATTTGGGAGGCTGGCAGGCCGCTGCGGGCAAAACTCTTATTAAGAACGGTGGCGTGTTTGGAAAAGAGTTTCTGCATACTGAGGGAATAACTTTTTCACCAAATAAAACCTCTCCTCATAATATGTACTGCAAATGAGGGGAGGTGAAACTATATCTACGAAAGGTTTAAGCGGCTTCTTTGGGAAAGGATTTGACACCCTATTTCTGTTGCTGGTTATAATAATAATCTTCTTCGCCTTTGATATTGATTAGGCCAACAACAGACAGAGGCATCCCGGGCTTTTTCACTCCCTTTCTCCGGTTATCCTACTGCACACAGGGCAAAGGATACCGGCCGTATTTGAACGGCCCGACCTTATGCCCTAAAGAAAAAAAGCGGTCTGTTTGGCGAACGGACCGCTTTTTCTTCTTGCACCAAACCAAGTCAGTGAGCCTGGCTAAGGACCGTTTCCGATTGTTTGAAGGATTCTACAAGTCGGTGCTCTGGCTTGTCATAGGGACGGTACCAGCCCCTGTTAACCGCCAGGTCCATCATAGAGCCATTGCCAGCCAGTATCTGGGTCAGGGAGGCCGTGTACATGGTCCTCAGTTCAGGGGTAGACGTCTTAAGAACAGCCGCCAGGTACGCCGTGGCAGCGGCCTCCGAGCCCATAAGCATATCGTTTGCCACCATTTCATCGTTTGCCTGTTTCCCAACACCTGTGAGTGCGTTTAGCAGTGAAGGCATTTTTAGTGCACCTCCCCGGTATGAACTATATTGTTTTCATTGATGAACTGCTGCATGCCTTTGATTCGCCCCTCCGCAGCCAGGATGCTGGCTTCAATCATTCGTTGAAGCTCCTGGTCGTTTGCAAGGGCTCTGGCTGCCTTTACCTTGGTAAGGGCATTTGTCTCCATTTGAAGCAGTTCGGTGAGAGACAGCATTTCGATGTCGGATAAACTTCTCAATTTAATCGCCTCCTGATGCTATGATTCCTTAATATTGTTTTCTGCCACCGATGAAAGTATGTGTTTTGTGAAAACATTTTTTATTAAAGGAATCCGGACGGGGAAACACGAATAATTACAGATGTCGGAAGTTAGTGGCATATATGACCCGGGTGTTATGCAAACTATTCTTTGGGATGTGGCTCAAAAAAGGAGAGGATTTTCAGTGGACTTTGAAAGGCTTGCAAAACAGATAGAATTTATAGTGGAGATTGACAAGATAAAACACGTATTCAGGAAAACACTGCTTATTAACGGGTCAAGGTATGAAAACGACGCGGAGCATTCCTGGCACCTGGCCATTATGGCAATACTGCTTTCGGAGTATTCCAACGCGAAGGACCTGGACGTGCCCCGCGTGCTGAAGATGGTGCTTGTGCATGACATAGTGGAAATAGATGCCGGGGATACATTCTGCTACGACGAAAAGGGAGCCCTAGACAAGCGGGAAAGGGAGGAGAAGGCCGCGGACCGGATATTCAATATACTCCCTGCCGACCAGGCACGGGAGATAAGGGACCTTTGGGAAGAATTTGAAGAGTGCAGGACTCCCGAGGCGAAATTCGCCAATTCTCTTGACAGGCTTCAGCCACTGCTGCACAATTACAAGACCTGTGGTCGGTCGTGGAAAAAGCATGGGATATCCAAAGAAAGGGTAATAGAACGCAACAAGCCCATACAAAAGGGCTCCCGGCAGCTTTGGGCCTATGTGGAGAAAATGATAGAGGATTCTGTGGATAAGGGATACCTTCCGGAACAGGAAAGGTTTCCGGGAAAATAACCTAAACAAGGAGGGGTATTTTGTCTAGGGAAAAGGTGTATATAACCAGACCAATACAGAACGAAGCCATATCCCTGCTAAAGGAACACTTCGATGTGACCGTGAGCCCGGAGGACAGGGTGGTGGACAGGGATGTTTTGATGGATGCCGTGGAGGATGTGGATGCGCTGCTCTGCCTTATTAATGATACCGTTGACAGGGAAGTAATAGGCCGGGCAAAAAGGGCTAGGATAATAGCCAATTACGGCGTTGGATACAACAATATAGACGTCCCGGCAGCTACCGAAAGGGGCATTGTCGTAACCAACACCCCCGGGGTGCTAACCGATGCAACCGCGGACCTTGCCTGGGGCCTTCTGCTGGCTACGGCCAGAAGGATTGTGGAATCTGACAAGTACACCAGGGCGGGAAGGTATGAGAGCTGGTCGCCTAACCTGCTGCTTGGGCGCTCTGTGGCGGGTAAAACTTTGGGTATTATAGGCGCCGGCAGAATAGGCCGGGCGGTGGCCAGAAGAGGCCTTGGGTTTGATATGAAGCTTCTTTACCACAACAGGAGAAGGGATGAAGGGCTGGAAAAGGAACTAAACGCACGGTGGGTGGACAGGGAAACCCTGCTAAAGGAATCAGACTTTGTTTCGCTGCACGTGCCCCTGACCGATGAGACCTGGCACATGATAGGCCGCCGGGAATTTGAGACCATGAAGGATACCGCTGTGCTAATAAATACCTCCAGGGGCCCGGTGGTGGACGAAAAAGCCATGGTGGATGCGCTTCGGGAAGGGCTTATCTGGGCAGCGGGCCTGGACGTGTACGAAAGGGAGCCGGCCGTTGAGGAGGGGCTTAAGGCACTGGATAATGTGGTGCTAGCCAGCCATATAGGCAGCGCCACTATAGAGGCCAGGACCAGGATGGCGATGATGGCGGCGGAGAACATAGTATCCGTCCTAAAGGGCGGGAAACCGCTTACTCCGGTGAACGAGGTGCCCGTTAAGGAGTAACGCTGCAACTATGGTACAGCAACTTTGGGGCCGGTTGAAGGGGCGGCCGGGCGGGCGGCGAAGGGACGGATGCTAGACAGGATATGTGACCAAAGAGAGAATAAGATGGGAGGAGGGTAATAATGGGTTGTGGGGCATTGCTTATTCATCCCTTGTATTCAAAGATGCGGGATATAAATGAAAATATCGGTATAGGTTACATAGCATCCTATTCAAGGGCAAAGGGCAAAGAGGTTGAAATACTGGATATAGCCGCCAGGGGCTGGACTGAGAAAAAAGCTGTGGAGTACATATGCGGTGACCCGCCTGTTCTTATAGGAATAAGCATATTATTCCAGGAAGGAGCGGTGGAGGCCCTTGACTTTGCAAGAAGGCTAAGAAAGGGAGGCGTCAAAAGCCATATAATAGTCGGGGGTATATATCCTTCCTTTGAATACGAAAATCTCCTTAAAAACCACCCGGAAATAGATTCGGTATGCATAGGGGAGGGGGAGGAAACCTTCTACTATTTGCTGGAAAGCTTAATAAAGAATACTGATGTATCAGCGGTGGAGGGGTTGGCCCTTAGGAAGGAAGGCCGGATAGTAACAACGCCCCGGCGGGCACCGCTTATGGACCTGGATATGCTGCCCTTTCCCGCCCGGGACGTGCTTCCGTTCACACTGGGGCATAAGACCTATGCATCGGTTGTGTCCAGCAGGGGGTGCTACGGCCGTTGCAGTTTCTGCAGCGTAAGCGGATTCTTTTCATCCATCGGCGCCCGATACAGGTACCGGAATCCCGAAAGAGTGGCCGATGAGATTGAAAGCTTGGTGCAGGGGTTTGGCGTCACACGGTTTACCTTTGACGATGCCAACTTTTTGGATGGCAGGACCGGAACAGATAGGGCCCTTGACTTTGCGCGGGTACTGACCGAGAGGGGCTTACAGATAGAATACAGCATCCAGTGCCGCTGCGACAGCATTGAGCGGGAACTGTTCAAGACCTTGAAGGCCAGCGGACTGGCCCGGGTGTACCTGGGGGTGGAATCGGGGTCCCAGCCGCAACTGGACAGGTACAGAAAAGGTGTCAGCGTGGAACAGGTCTTCCGGGCCCTGGAGATACTGACGGACCTTGGCATTTTTGTTCAGATGGGCTTTATAATGTTTGACCCCTACGCCACGGTGGACGACATATCCGCCAACCAGCAGTTCCTTGCAAAGGTAAAGGCCATGGTGCCGGAGGGCCAGTTGGGGTACCTGTCGCCCACCACAAAGCTTATACCGCTATCAGGAAGCGAGTACATGGAAAAGCTTAAGGACGATGGGCGGCTTAAGGGTAACTATCTCGGTTATACCTACGACTTTGCTGACAAAAAAACATCGCTGCTTTATAACGTATCCTCCACCTCGGCCAGTATATTGTGGGGGGCCAAAAGGTTCCTGAAGGACACAGGCAGCGAAAAGGAAGGTTTTCCAAGGCACTGGCAAAAAGCCCAAGGGGAATAGAGGCTGGTTATCAGGCTTTTCTTATTTCGTCCATTACTTCGTTTATAATATTCTTAACCGAGGACATTTTATCAACTCGGTACACATTGTCCCCCGCGAAGGCGAAGCCCCTTTGGAAGTTTCCCTGCTGGGCGTTTATAAGTGCATCGGCTATGCAGTAGGGGGACTGGCCCGGGTTGCAGGTTTTCAGGCAGTTGGACAGGCATTTGAAGGGTTTTTTGATGCCCTCTTCCACGTCTTCCAGGAAGGCGTTCCTTATAGCCCTGCCCGGCAGTCCCACCGGGCTTTTTATTATGACAACGTCATCCCTGTTCGCATTGATGTATTGGTCTTTGAACCGCTGATGGACATCACACTCGTAGGTGGCGACAAAACGGGTGGCCATTTGGAACCCCGAAGCCCCTGCCGACAGTACGCTGGCGGCGTCGCTTCCGTCGAATACACCTCCCCCGGCAATAAGGGGGATATTTTTTCTGTACTTTTCCTCGAAGGGTTTTACCGCCAGCCCCACTTCCTTCACCAGCCTTGCGAGGGGGTATTCAGCTATATTCTTTAGCTGTTCCAGCGTAAAGCCAAGGTGGCCTCCCGCCCTTGGGCCTTCCACTACTATGGCATCTGGCAGGTAATTGAATTTTTTGTCCCAGTGTTTGCACAACACCGCCGCCGCCTTGGCAGAGGATACAATGGGTGCGATTCTTGTCATGGAATCCTTTACAAGGCCGGGCAGTTTAAGCGGCAGCCCAGCCCCGGAGAAAATGATATCAATCCTTTCCCTTACAGCGGTCTGAACCATTTCCTCAAAGTCATTAAGCGCCGTCATTATATTGACTCCTATAATACCAATCGGACTTGCCCCGCGGGCCCTTTTTATGTTGTAGGCCAGGGCTTCCCGGTTTGCCTCCTTTTTACTGCGCCGGTAGCCGGGAAGAGCAAATCCCGGTTCCACCCCCGATATTACTCCTATTCCGCCGCTGTTAGCCACAGCGGAGGCCAGCCGCCACATGGACACCCCAACGCCCATACCCCCCTGTACAACGGGCAGGCGTGGGGTAAGGCCGCCTATATTCAATTCGGGAATTATCATTAAAACACCTCTTTTTAGTACCAGGTAATAACACCAGTTTACAACATTATATACTTTTGATCGGTTTAATACAACAAGTATTTCACATAATGCAGGGTTATATGCCAGGCCCCGTCCGATTGAACGCGGCTATGTTTGATGGTATAATTTGTATGATGTGCTAATTCTTAAGGGTATAAAAAGGCGGTGGATTAAATGGAAAACAGGTCACCAATCCGTTGGGTTTCAAACGACAGGGCAAGGAAGGACAATTATGAAAGGGTAGTGGTAAAGGATTTTTCCGAGGACATGGTTAAGGGGGTAAGGGACTTCCACAGGGGATTTGCGGAGTACAGCCCCACACCCCTGCATCGGCTGGACGGCCTTGCCCGGTATCTTGGCGTAAAGGGCCTGTGGGTGAAGGACGAATCGCAAAGGTTCGGGCTTAATGCTTTTAAGGTACTGGGCGGCTCCTATGCCATAGGCAGGTATATGGCGGAATTGTACGGCGTTCAAATGGGTAATGTCCCCTTCGAAAGGTTCAAGGAACTGACAGGGGCAGCCGGGGACGGGAACATGCTGTTTGTAACCGCCACCGACGGCAACCACGGGAGGGGAATTGCCTGGGCTGCCAACCGCCTTGGTCAGCGGTCGGTGATATTCCTTCCCAGGGGCTCGGCGGAGGCACGGGTACGAAATATACAGAAGGAAGGTGCCAAGGCCCATGTACTGGACATGAACTATGACGATGCTGTCAGGTACGCCAGGGATTACGCCGACAGAAACAACGGCATATTCGTTCAGGATACCGCCTGGGAAGGCTACACCGAGATTCCCGGTTGGATAATGCAGGGTTACTCCACCATTGCCCATGAGCTTACCGAGCAACTGGAGGCTGGGGGCGCGGATAAGCCCACCCACCTGTTCCTCCAGGCCGGTGTGGGTTCCTTTGCAGCGTCTATACAGGCCTTTTTCGCCGAAAGATATGGGACCTACAGGCCGGTTACGGCCATTGTGGAGCCTGACCGGGCGGATTGTATATTCAAATGCGCCCAGGAAGACGATGGCAAGGTCCATACGGTAGTCGGCGACCTGGACACCATAATGGCAGGGCTGGCCTGCGGCGAGCCCAATACCGTCGCATGGGAAATACTACGGGACTATTCGGATATGTTCTTTTCCTGTCCCGATTACGTTGCGGCTAGGGGCACAAGGATACTGGCCAACCCCCTTAGCGGCGACCCGCTGATTGTATCCGGAGAATCGGGGTCGGTGGGAGTGGGACTTCTAAGCCTTCTGCTTGAGCGGGAGGAGTACGGCGATGTGGTTCGGCTGCTGGACCTTAACAGGGATTCTAACGTGGTGTTTATTAGTACCGAGGGAGATACCGACCCGGTGGGGTATAGGAAAATTATATGGGATGGCCTTTGTCCCACGCCCAGGTAAATATTATGGGAACACATCGGGTTGGGAAGTGAGATTGGCAAGTGAAAAAGCCATCCCTTAGCGTTAAGGGATGGCTTTTTCTAAGCGTTAACTTTAATCCTCCTGCAGGGCTTCCGGCTCCACGGGAACCAGTTCGCCTTGGTCCATTATATCCTCCTCGGTGATTACCGGGAATTCCACTTCCTCATCCAAGTCATATATTTCGAATTCACCCTCCGAATGGCTCAGCATTTTGGCTGAAAATTGAGGTGCATCCTCGCCAAGGGCTTCCACAACTTCCGTCATAAACTCTGCCATAGGCATTGTCATCGCCTGGGACATCCATACCTTCCCGAACAGGTGAGTTTCTTTATCGATGTAATATTTATAGGAAAGCTCCACTTCCATGCCGGATACAAGGGACATCATCATTTGTTTGTACTGCTCCGGGTCAAAGCCCGGTCCCTGTCCAAGGGCGGGGTTTTCAGCCTGCAGAGTTACTATGGAATCCATAACCTTCTCCATTACTTCCATATAGTATTCTCTGTAGGCCTCCTGGTCTATTTTAAAACTTATAACGTAGTATTCCCCGTCGTCCGTTACAACGTCCTCCTCATACCTTGCAAATTCCTTAAACATCTTTAGTTCGTCCTCGGACAACTGGGTCATTTGGTAGGGCTCGCGGTCGGTTATTGCCTGTATTTGTTCCATTACCTCACCAAGGTCCTGCATAACCCATTTATCGCTGCCCGCCATCCTTTGATACATAAGGGACCCGTCCATATATGTTTCCACATCCTGCACAACTTCTTCCACTCCGGCGTCCGATGCCAGCGTTTGTTTTATATATATCCTGTCGGGAGCCTGAAACGAGATGTCCATGTCCATGTTCATGCTCATATCAATCCCGCCGTCAATGAATTTCTCAAGCTCTTCATTTTCCCCAACCTGTTCCGGGGTAAGGCCTTCAACTAATAACTGCATTTCGGTCAGCATGGTGCCCTTTTGCTTATAGGTGCCAACCTCGGCCATCTTTTCATTTGCAAGCACCAGCATATCCGGAGCCGATAACCCGTCCCGGGTAAACAGCTGCTGGTACACTTCCTTTGCTGCCGCTATCATTTCGCCGGCCTGGGCTGCCGTAACGGGCTCCCCGGGGCCGAAGGTATCGCCCTCTTCCGTTATTAGGCCTGTTTCCAGGGCGTAGGCAACATAGGGTTTTGCCCAGGCAGATATGTCCTCGCTGTAGGCAAATTCAAGGTCCCCGTCGGCAAAGCTATCGGACATTGCATTGAAACCTGCTTTTTCTCCGAATACATGCACAATTATTTTGACGGCTTCTTCCTTTGTAATGCTCCGGCCGGGGGCGAAGTAATGGCCGTATCCCGATACTATCCCGTTATTATAGGCGGTTTCTATGTAGGGGATTAATTCCGGGTCGGTCACATCACTAAAGGACGATTGAGTTACCTCCTCAATCTCGGTACCGGCCTGGGTCAGTATTTCCTTTATGAATTCTGCTCTTGTAAAAAAGTTCCCCTGCTCTGCTGCCGATACGGCCACAGGCAGGCACAGGATAACAATCAGGGTCAGCAGGGTGCACAGTTTTCTCATAACAAATCCTCCAAACATCGTTTAATTAATACATCGTTATAATTATATCACTAATGCTATGTACAGTGCACTAATATTATAAAGTGTTAATAATATTACATTACTTTACTTGTCATTCTGAAGGCGAAGCCTGAAGAATCTTCTTGGAGGCAGACATAATCCTTCGCTGCGCAAGATCCTTCGCTACGCTCAGGATGACACGCTAGAAGATGTAAAGTCTTTATCACGTTATATATAGTATTATATTCCTTATTTTATTCTCCTTATCGCTGCCACCAGTAACACCAAAGCCGGTAATCCATACAGCAGAGGAATGGTATATAAGGGGAATACGGTATCCAGAAACGCTACCAGTTCATTGGGGCTGTTAACTAAATAATTGGTAGACAGCAACAGTGCAGCCGCTGACGGAAGCGTAAGGGGGCGGTGGCTTTTCATGCCCATAAGCTGGGAAAGGCCTAGAACAAAGATATACAGGAATACCGATAATTTCACGAAATTTCCCAGCAGGTTTATAGTGACAAACAGTATGTCGTACCGCTCAACAAAGGCGGTGGGTCTTATGTATCTTATTAAGGAGTAAAATGGGTTTGAAGAATGCTGCCGGAGCAGGCCGAAAACTGCCGTATAAAACAATTCATTGATAACGCCGCCAAACCCTATCAAAACCATTGTGATAACAGGGTATTTGATGGTATTGCCTGCTTTATTTAGGAAAGGGGCAAGGAATACCACGAACATGATTTCACCGGCCCAGGCCAGGGGTGTTATACTGGCCCGGAATATATTGGCCGCTCCGTCTCCAAAGATGGGCAACAAATTTTCCAGGTTAACATCGGGTATAAGCATTAAGTATAGCAAATATATAATTATTATGGTGGGCAGGAATATAACCTGGCTGCAGCGGGAAAGGCTCTCAATTCCGTCAAATACTACGTAGACCGAGGGGAGAAGCAAAATAGCCATAATTGCAACGATAGGCGTTTTGGGCAGCAGCGACAGGCTTATAAAATTTGCTATTTGCCACAGTACAAAGCCCATGGTATGAAACAGCCATACCAGGAAAGCCAGTATTAGCAGCTTGCCCATCCATGTCCCCAGCACTTGTTGAGAGTAAACAACGAAATCCCTTCGGGGAAAGCGGTTGGCAAGGGCGCCTACAATCAGGCTTAGCCCGATGCCGCCAATTGTGAATAACACCGCCGCTGCCCATGCATCCCTTGGAGCATGGTGCCCTATTAGTACCGGGAGGCTGATTATTGCCGTCCCCATTATTGTCCAGAACATCATTCCTATAAGCTGACCGCCGCTTATCCTATATTTTTGCATATTTTCCCCCTATTCGCTGGCTTTGGGAACTATAGGCTTGGAACCGAGGGCGGTTCCGGTGATTTGCACCTTTACGTTAACGTTAATATCTATTTCAGGATATATCGAGTACCAGTTTTTGCTGTATTCTTTCCATATTTCGGGCTTTCTTGCATGTATTAAGCGTCCTATACCAAGGGCATCCGACCCCAACTCCTTGCACCTGTTAATGGTTTCTAAAAGGGCTGTACTGGCTCTGACTGAAAGGGCCCTTTCCAGGCTGTCTATTTCGGCTTTAGATAGATTTGAAAAAAAATGCACTTCTTGCAACAGCCCCTTTAACGTGATGTCATAGTCCACATTTAGCTGGCCGTCTTTAACGGCCAGCTTGCGCCTGGTCCTGGCATATTCATACCTGTATGATATTTTCTCCCCATTACTATCAATATAGTAAATGCCGGTATTTGCAAGGCCCTTTAGAAGCAAAAACTGCTGAGTTTCTTCGGCGTCCAGGTATCCAACCAGTTTGTCAGCCCTGAACAGCGCGGTTCCTTTTATGATAACGGACCGTCCTGCATCTCTCCCGGCTGCCTGGTCGGCGGAAAAAGTTTCAACAACAGGGGCCCAGGGGTCCTGCCCCTTTGTTAGTATACCCTGGGCAATGATGTTTAAATCGGAGGGATGATGGTAGTCCCCCTCGCCGATGCTTGTTTCCAGGATGGAGAACAATTCCCCGGCCAGGATATCCTCAAATTCCGGTATTGATTTTAGCAAGTCAGATATATCTTCCTTAATAACCAAAACATAATTTCTCAGCCGGGTGTCCTCGGCTCTTACTAAAAAATCGACCACTTCAGAAATGCCTTCCTTGGCCACAGTTTCCTCCAGGATGATTATCCTGTTATGGGCAAGGTATATGTACCTGGGTGAGCGGATTGAAAATTTAAGCATGGCTTCTTCCAGCGTGGGCCCATAGCTACTTGCCACCCACTGCATCGCTGCCTGTGCAGCTCCCCCTTCCTCGCTCATTCCCACCTGCTCCCCACCGCTGGAAGAGGGTTTGGTGGTGATGAAAGATACCCTATACTGTTCGGTATCACTGACATTTGATTTGCCAAAGATAATGGCGCCCACCAATAACAGGTCTTCGATTTCTCGTCGATCCCAGCAGCCGCTAGGCAGCAGTAATATTGGTATAATCGCAAGAAGTGCTAATGCTTTTTTGACCATTATCTACTTTCCTCCCTGTTTCCCGTTGTCCTGTCGCCTGATGTTGGACTTTCCTGTCTGGATTGGCCGTGTTTTCATAAAGGAGGACGGAACCCTGATGAGGAAATCCTTCCAGTCGCTGAGGGAAAAGGGACTTACAGGAGAAAGATAGGGCACACCAAAGCTTCTTAGTCCCGACAGGTGTACCAAAAGCATCAGCCACGCCGTGATAATCCCCGGCAGNNCGGGGATGGGTATGGTAAAGGAGGCAATGGCGGTAAGGGCTACGATTATTATTGAAGGAGGTGAAACCAGCCGTGCCGCAACCGCCGCCTGCCCGATAACCAACGCACCAACAATGCTGACTGCCTGCCCTACCGGCCGCGGAAGGCGGACCCCCGCTTCCCTTAGTATTTCAAAAGAAATTTCCAAGACCAGCATCTCCAGGAATATTGGGAAGGGAAGCTGTTCCCGCGCCTGGGAAATGGATTTTAAAAGTTCGGTGGGTATCATTTCATGGTGGTATGAAAAGATTGCCACGTAGAGCCCCGGTAGTAAAACGGTAATATTTAATCCTATGAATCTCAACAACCTTACAAAGCTGGCAATCAAGTATTTTGTGCTGTAGTCCTCGGCTGATTGGAAAAACTGGGTGATAACTGAAGGTACAACGGTTACAAAGGGAAAATTGTCCATAATGATTAACACCCGGCCTTCCAACAAGCAGCTACACGCTCTGTCCGGGCGCTCGGTTGAATAACTCTGGCTAAATACCGAAAAGGTGGAGTCATCTATCATTTCCTGTAGCATTCCAAAATTCGCCGTGCCGTCAATATCTATTCTCTCTATACGCTCCTTTACTTTCTCCACCAGCCCTTCCATCACAATGCCCTCTATGTATGCAATATTGACCTCGGTGTTGGTAATTCTGCCCACCGTCAGCCGCTCAAATTTCAATCCGGGATACTTAATCATTCTTCTTATAAGCGACCTGTTAACCCGAATATTTTCAACAAAACCCGCCCGGGCACCCTTAACAACCGTTTCGGTCTGGGATTCTTCCACCGCCCTTTCCTGCCACCCTATAGCCTCAACCGCGAAGGCCTTTTCCTGGCCTTCTACCACTATTGCAATACCGCCGGACAATAGCCTGGTTACAAGCATATTGGGGCTTTGCTCAATAGTCACGGTACCGGCCGGCAGCAGACTGTTGAATATTTCCTCATGAATTTCTAATCCGCAGTCGTCCCCGGGCTCTAGCAGCATTAACGGTTCCAGGATGTTTGTTGCCATAAAAGCCGCATCAACCATGCCGTCTATGAAGAATATGCGGGCATTAATCTGGCGATTCCGGCCTATTCTTATTGGCCGGGATTCCAGGTCGCAGCATTTGGACAGCACCTGCTGGATATACTTGATGTTTTTATTCAAATCCTTAGAAAATCTTTGCATTTGCACAGCCTGGGCTGCCTTGTTTGATACGGATTTGTTTTTTCTAAAGATGGTGCCGAACATACTGCGCAACTCCTTTTTTGAGGCATTCATTATCTATAATGCCGGATTTGCCTGCCGTATATACCCGATATTCCCCCAACTGGTCATTACTGTAGCAGCGGTATATTTCCATTGCAATTGCTAATGTTATGAATATAAAAAAAGGAAAGGGTTTGAAAACATGATAGTAAGGTTCGGCTATGTCGCTATGTCAATGGTACTTAAGGACTGTTCACCATCCCGGACCGTTACCGTAGCCAATCTTGAAAAAATAAAGCAGCGGGAGGCCAGGACTTCAAGGCTGCTCCGGCTTGCACGGGAAAACCTGCACAATACCCAAAGGCTTTTGTATCACAACAGTGCCCATGACATTTATGTATATAGGCTTACTTCAAAACTCATACCCCTTGCTACTCATCCCATTGCTTCCGGTTGGAACTGGGCGGAGGATTTGAAGGGGGAATTCAAGTCGCTGGGTGACTACGTAAAGGAGCAGGGATTTAGGGTAAGTGCCCATCCCGATCATTTTACGCTGCTAAACTCGCCCAGGAAGGAGGTGCTTGACAAGTCCCTGGAGGACCTTGAGTACCACCACAGGGTTTTCCAAGGCATGGGACTGGGAAACTGCGCCAAGCTGGTTATCCACGTAGGCGGCCTGTACGGGAACAAAGAGGAATCGGTAAAAAGGTTTATAGAAAACTATAATGCCCTGCCACAGCACATCAGGGAACGCATTACGCTGGAAAACGATGACAGGGTTTATACGGCGGAGGATGTGCTTGATATATGTTGCGAGGCGAGGGTGCCCATGGTACTGGATGTCCACCATGACCGGTGTAACAGAGGCGCAAGGGATGTAGACAGTTTGCTGGGGGATATATTTGATACGTGGGAGGGGCAGCCCCTTGTGCCGAAGGTTCATATCTCTAGTCCCAAAAGCACGAAGAGTATTAGAGGACATGCGGATTATATAGATCCGGAGTTTTTCCTGGGGTTCCTGGAAACCGCAAGGAAGACTGGCCGAGACTTTGATGTGATGATAGAGGCCAAGGATAAGGACCGGGCCCTTTTTAAGCTAATGGAGGATATAAGAAGCATAAAATGGATAAAGGTACTTAACGGCGCATCAATAGAATGTTAACATAAAAAACCATTTACAAAACGTAACATTATTGTTATTATAATATTGTAATGAATACTACATTATAATGTTTACAATATGGAAATTTGGGTATCCTATTTTAAGGAGGGTTTTTGAATGGATGTTTCGGCTGATGCTCTGATGGATATATTTAAAAACAGGGGTATAAGGTCATCCTATACCAGGATGAGGATTATGCAATACCTGATGGTCAACCGGAACCATTCCACCGCCGACGAGATATACGGCAGCCTGGTAGAGGAAATCCCCACGCTGTCAAGGACCACTGTGTACAATTCATTGCACGCCTTTGTAGAGGCAGGGCTGGCAAGGGTTGTAACCATAGAGGATAATGAGGCTAGGTATGACGCCGATATATCCGACCACGGTCATTTCAAGTGCGATTCATGCGGAAGGATATACGACTTTACTGTGGATGTGGACTGTATACAGCCAAAGGCTCTGGAGAAGTTTAGAATAAATCAAAGGGATGTTTATTTTAAAGGCATCTGTCTCGGCTGCCTTGATAATAAATAAAATAAAACAGGAGGTAATATTATGAAGAGCTTAAAAGGAACAAAAACAGCGGAGAATCTATTGAAGGCCTTTGCAGGGGAATCCCAGGCGCGCAACCGCTACACCTACTATGCGTCGGTGGCGGATAAGGAGGGCTACAAACAGATAAGGAATATCTTCCTGGAAACCGCCGACCACGAAAAGGAGCATGCTAAAAGGTTCTACAAATTCCTGTTGGCGGGATTTGAGGGTAAGCTTCCGGTTACGATAGAGATTAATGCTACTTATCCCGTTGCCCAGGGTAATACCCTTGACAATCTTAAGGCGGCCGCCGCCGGTGAAAACGAGGAATGGTCCGACCTTTACCCGGCCTTTGCAGATGTTGCAGAACAGGAGGGCTTCAATGATATAGCCAAAGCCTTCAGGGCCATATCCGTATCCGAAAAAAAGCACGAAGAAAGGTACAATAAACTTGCCGCCAACGTTGAAAAGGGTGAAGTTTTCAAAAAAGGCGACAAGGTTTTGTGGAAATGCGGTAACTGCGGGTATGTGCATGAGGGTGCCGAGGCACCGGTGGAATGCCCGGCTTGCATCCATCCCCAGGCACACTTTGAGCTGTTTACTGAAGCCTATTAATTAGGTATGTATGATAGGGAAAGCTGTATGAACTGAAATGGACCCTGTGGTTCATAAATAAAAAAGGGGGTTTGCTCATGCTTGTTACAAAAAAGGCTCCGGTTTTTACTGCAAAAGCCTTTCACCAGGGCAAAGTTAAAGATGTTTCGTTGGAGGACTACAAAGGAAAATGGGTTGTGCTGTGCTTTTATCCGGGTGATTTCACCTTTGTATGACCCACAGAGATATCGCACATAGCCGTTGGCTATGAAAAACTCAAGGAACTTAATGTGGAAGTGCTTTCGGTTAGCGTGGACAGCGTTTTTTCACACAAGATATGGAACGAGACCGAGCTAAGTAAGATGGTGGACGGAGGGATACCCTATCCTATGCTGTCCGACCAGAACGGGGAAATAGGAAGGCTCTATGGCGTTTATGATGAGGATTCGGGAACTAACATAAGGGGCCGGTTCCTTATAGACCCGGATGGCATAATACAGGCCGCTGAAGTATTAAGTCCTCCGGTGGGTAGGAACCCTGAGGAATTGTTAAGACAGATAAAGGCTTTTCAGCATAACCGGAATACCGGGGAGGTACTGCCTTCCGGTTGGGTGGAAGGCGGCCAGACTCTAAAACCCCGTACAGCCCTGGCGGGTAAGGTATGGGAAGTATGGCAACCGCCTAAGAAGTAGTCATTAAGTAGTAGTGGGATGGTAACCTGTGATGCTTTGCACAGGGAACTATCCCATTGTTTTTTTATGTAGAAGTATGAGTGTTGGATATATTTACCTTGAAACTATTATCCAAATTGACTAAAATATAACTAGCATCTAAGAGTGACAAGCAGAAAAGAAAACAAGGGAGGTTTTTTCTGTGTATAAAAAGAGTTGGGGGTTTTTAGCGCTAATGCTGGTGCTTACCATTATCATTGTCGGCTGCAGCCAGCAAGCGGCGGGTTTCAAGGTAGGCATGATTACCGATGCAGGTACCATAGACGACAAGTCCTTTAACCAGGGGACCTGGGAAGGTGTAGTGAAGGCCGCCGAGGAACTGAAGCTTGAGTACCAGTACTTAAAGCCCGGCGGGACAACGGAAGCCGATTATATGAAAGAGATAGGCAATATGTACGATGCGGGTATCAAATTCATAGTGTGCCCAGGTTTTAAGTTTGAGACCGCAATATTCGAGGCCCAGGACAAGTACCCGGATGCAAAATTTGTAATCCTGGATGGGAACCCCCATGCGGGAGACTTTGTCCCGGTGGTTAAGGAAAACACCGTGGCCATTTTCTTCGCAGAGCACGAATCCGGGTTTGTTGCCGGCGTCGCGTCCGCACTGCAGCTTAAAGACGCGGAGATGGGCTACATAGGTGGAATGGAAATTCCCGCGGTACAGAAGTTCAACTGGGGCTTCCAGCAGGGCGTTAAATATGCCAATGAGAACCTGGGTACCAATATAGTTATAAAGCCTGAAAACGTTTTATACCAGGGGTCCTTTGACAACGTAGCCGCAGGCCAGCAGCTCGCCGCCCAGATGTTTGACAAGGGCGTTGACGCCATATTCTGCGCCGCCGGCGGTGTGGGCATTGGTGCAATAAATGAGGCAAAGTCTAGGGCAAAGGCCGGTGAGGAAGTCTGGATAGTGGGCGTTGATGTTGACCAATATGCAGAAGGTATTTATGAAGGCGACAAATCCATAATACTAACCTCCGCTATGAAATGTATAGACCAGGCGGCCTATGATATGATAATGGCCGAGAACAAAGGGGAATTCCCTGGAGGCGAGACGCTGGTTTTTGATGCGAAGAACAACGGTGTGGGTATCCCCGCCGAGAATCCCAACTTAAGCCGGGAGGTACAGGATAAGGTTGCGGAGATATTTGCAAAACTCCAGAGCGGAGAGATAACTGTCTCCGATGAGCAGGGAAGTCTCATTAAATAGCTTGTTACATGATAATTCAGCCGGAAGAGGACAGGCTTTGCCGTCCTCTTCTTTGTTAACATGACTAATGCGTACAGGGAGAGGATGTCATGAAATACGTTGTGGAAATGCTGAACATCCGCAAAGAATTTCCCGGCGTTGTAGCCAACGACGATATAAGCCTACAGTTAAAATCCGGAGAGATACACGCCCTTTTAGGGGAAAACGGGGCCGGTAAATCCACCCTTATGAGTATCCTTTTCGGGCTATACACGCCGGATAGGGGTACCATAAAGGTCCGCGGCAAAAAGGTGAATATAACAAACCCTAACATTGCCAACGAGCTGGGGATAGGCATGGTCCACCAGCATTTCAAACTGGTGCATAACTTTACCGTCACTGAAAACATAATCCTGGGCATGGAAATGAAAAAAGGGATTGTTCTGGACACCAAGTCGGCGGCGATAAAGGTCAAGGAACTTTCCGAAAGGTATGGTTTAAACGTTGACCCCTATGCAAAGGTTGAGGACATTTCTGTGGGCATGCAGCAGCGGGTGGAGATTATGAAGATGCTGTACCGGAACGCAGAAGTACTGATATTCGATGAGCCCACTTCGGTGCTTACACCCCAGGAGATACGGGAACTGATGGGTATAATGCGTAATTTAATCGCCGAGGGGAAATCCATTATCCTCATTACCCATAAGCTGAAGGAAATAAAGGCAATAGCCGACCGGTGCACCGTAATCCGCCGGGGAAAACTGACCGGCACCGTGGACGTTGCTTTCACGTCGGAGGAAAGACTGGCGGAGATGATGGTGGGCAGGCAGGTCAGCTTCAGCGTACAAAAAGAAGAACGACAACCGGGGGAGGTGGTCCTCGACATAAGAAATTTATCGGTGCTAAGCAGCCGTAAGGTGCTGGGGCTCAAAGATGTTTCCCTGCAGGTCCGTGAGGGGGAGGTTCTGGGTATAGCCGGCGTGGACGGCAACGGCCAGACCGAACTGGTGGAAGCCATCACCGGGATGAGGAAAGCCCAATCCGGCAGGATATTTTTAAGGGGTACCGATATTACAGATATGTCGGTCCGGGAACGGATTAAGGCAAAAATGGCGTATATACCCGCAGACCGCCACAAGCACGGCCTTATACTTGATTACTCCATTGAAAACAATATGGTGATGAAGGTTTATTATCAGCAGCCCTTTTCCAGCAACGGCCTGTTAAACAGTGATGCCATACGGGGGTATGCCCGGAGGGTTATGGAGCAGTTTGATGTCCGTTCGGGCCAGGGCCCGGGGGCTTCCGCCCGGTCGTTGTCGGGGGGCAATCAGCAAAAGACAATAGTTGGCCGGGAGATTGACCAAAACCCGGAAGTGCTTATTGCAGTCCAGCCCACCCGGGGTTTGGACGTGGGTGCCATAGAGTACATCCATAAACGTATTGTGGAGCAGCGGGACAACGGCAAAGCGGTTTTGCTGGTTTCGCTGGAGCTTGATGAAATACTTAACCTATCCGACCGGATTGCCGTGATAAACGGTGGTGAAATAATAGATATTGTGGATGCCGATAAGGTAACCGAAAACGAAGTAGGGCTAATGATGGCCGGGGTGAAGAGGGGTGAGACCGCTTGAAAAAATTCCTTGACAAGAGTTTTATGACAGCACTTGTGGCAGTATTCCTAGGACTTGTGGCAGGGGCCGTGCTTATGGTCCTTATAGGGAGCAATCCCTTTTCCGGTTATTTGTATCTTTTTCGTGGAGGACTAATGACTATCGAGCGGGTAGGTAACACGCTGGCCACCGCCACACCTCTTATTCTGACCGGTTTATCGGTGGCCTTTGCATTTAGGACCGGGCTTTTTAATATAGGGGCTGCCGGGCAGATGCTTATAGGCGGCCTGTGTGCAACCGCGGTAGGCCTGACGCTGGTACTACCCAAACCGCTACTTCTTACGGTAATGGTTGCCGCAGCAATCCTTGGCGGAGCAGCCTGGGGCCTGGTGCCCGGCCTTCTTAAAGCAAAATTCAACGTACACGAGGTTGTGGCCACCATAATGATGAACTGGATTTCCTACTGGACGGTTTACTACGTGGTACCGGCCTATTACAAGGGCGCCTACCTGGAAACGGAGTCAAGAAAGATACCCGACGCAGCGTCGCTTAAGGTGGAATGGCTTACCGACCTGTTCGGGGGTTCCTATATAAACCTGGGACTTTTCCTTGCTATTGTTTCGGTAATAGTAATAGCCTTTATTATAGACCGCACCACCTTCGGTTATGAACTGAAGGCGGTGGGTTTTAACCGTCATGCGTCCGAATACGCCGGTATTAAGGCCAACAGGAGTATTATTATATCCATGATGATAGCCGGTGCCCTGGCGGGGCTGGGGGGAGCGACCTTTTACGTGGGCTATGCCTCCAATATACAGATTGGCGTGCTGCCCACCCAAGGTTTCGATGGCATAGCCGTTTCGCTGCTGGGGGGTAATTCCCCCTGGGGAGTGTTCGGTGCGGCCCTTTTCTTTGGCATGCTGCACTCGGGCAAGGGTTTTATGAACGCAATGACAAGGATACCTCCCGAAATAGCCGATACGATAATAGCGACAATAATATACTTCTCCGCCACCAGTATTCTCATTGAAAGAAACTGGGACAAACTCAAAAAGAGAATGGGGGGTGCAAAGTAGCATGTGGACTGTTGTTGTTCAGATTTTTCCCTACGCAATCGCCTTTACCATTCCCCTTTTGATTACCGCCCTTGGCGGCCTTTACAGCGAGCGAAGCGGTGTTGTAAACATAGGCCTGGAGGGTCTTATGGTGGTGGGCTTTTTCACTGCCGCGCTGGTTATTTCAAAGCTGGAGCTTATCCTTCCGGATACCGCCATCTGGCTGGGGCTTTTGGCGGCGTTTATTGCTGGTGCGCTTTTTTCGTTGCTACATGCCTTTGCCTGTATAAGCCTTAACGCCAACCAGGTAATAAGCGGTACAGCTATTAATATGATTGCCGGTGCCCTTACGGTGTTCCTTGCAAGGAACATGACCGGCAGCGGAAACATACTCATAATACACGGGCTTGTTCGGCGCAACGTTCCAGTTCTCTCTGACATACCCGTTGTGGGAAGGCTTATATTCACCCAGACCTACGCCACCACCTGGCTAGTGCTGGCGATACTGGCCATCTCCTGGTTTTTGCTGTACAGGACATCCTTTGGCTTGAGGCTGCGGGCCTGCGGTGAGCATCCCCAGGCGGCGGATTCGGCAGGGATAAACGTGTACAGGATGCGGTATATTGCGGTTATGGTCTCCGGTGCCTTTGCCGGTCTTGGAGGGGCTATTATACTGGTTACCTATTCCGGCGAGTTTACCGGTACCGTTTCCGGGCTTGGGTTCCTCGCCCTTGCAGCCCTAATATTCGGCCAATGGAAACCGCTGGGTATTTTGGGAGCTACATTTTTCTTCGGCTTTGCCAGCACCGTGGCCAACGTATCCCAGGTGATACCAGCCCTTTACGTTATTCCAGGGGTTTTGCTTAAAAACTTTCCCTATATTGTAACGTTGGCTGTGCTGGTGCTATCCTCGAAATACTCCCAGGCCCCCCGGGCGGTTGGGGAGCCCTATGATAAAGCAAAACGCTAAAAATAGGGTGCCGGTAAAGGCACCCT
>LSQX01051596.1_pt2 | contig 22236 bp, 17 predicted proteins | sample 654561 | NCBI WGS metagenome assembly LSQX01 (sample SAMN04489861, study PRJNA283612) | anaerobic digester metagenome | isolation source: 4 biogas reactors fed with cattle manure at either 37C or 55C with and... | place: Denmark: Kongens Lyngby | collected 2014
GAACATAGAGTATATATCTTTATAATTAACTCAACAGCGTTTTAATGTTCTGCGCAGAGGTTCCGACCCGAAGCCGGAACCTCTGCGCGGACAGCGCGTTTTTGGAAAGGATCTATATAATGCTGAGAGCTTGTGTAATTGGAATGGGGCATATCGGCTTTACTCATGCCCGCGCATATCAAAGCAGTCCGGAAGCAGAGCTTGTCGGTGTATGCGATATCCGTCACGACCGAGCGGATAACGCCCGGGACACCTTCGGTGTTCCCTGCTTCTACGATGCCCGGGAAATGCTCGACGCCTTAAAACCGGATATAGTATCGGTTTCAACCGGCGGATTTGAATATTCAAGCGATCATTACATACCGACTATGCAGGCACTTGAGGCGGGATGCCACGTACTGGGCGAAAAACCCATATCCAACGACTTAAGGCATGCGGCGGAAATGGTTGCCAAAGCCAAAGAAATGAACGTTTGCTACGGAATTGACTTTAACCATCGTTTCACCCCGCCCGCAAGACAGGCGGAGAAATGGATGGCGGACGGACGCATCGGCACGCTGCTTTTCTGCAACATGGCGCTCTGGATCGGCAAATTCATGCCTCTTGACTCGGTATACTATCATCTTAAAGCGCTCAACCCGCACAGCGTCAATATCATGCAGCATTTCATGGGACCCGTAGAAAAAGTATCCTGCTTTGCGATGAAAGCGCCGGGGCGCGATATCTGGTCTTCAGCTTCGATAAATATGAAATTCGAATGCGGAGCCGTCGGACATCTGACCTCGTCCTATGACATAAAGCGCGGTCATCCGATGGAACGCTGCGAAGTAGCCGGAACCAACGGGCGCTTTATCTTCGAAGATATGTGGCGCGAAGCCACCCTTTATCCTGCCGACAGCATGGTAAAGGAAGTATATACAAACCCAGTATTCGACGGTTACCGTGATTTCGAAGATACCTTCCGCTGCCGCATTCATACCTTCGTAAAGCAGGTTGATTCGGGCTGCAAGCCGGAAGATATTGACGGAAGCGGACTTGAAGGCTATAATGCACAGCGGGTAATCCACGCTGCGATCAAATCTCTTGACAACGGCGGAGAAGTTATCAAAGTAAACGAAGTTTTCGACTGATACAGGAGGACATATGGTGGTTAAATACAGAATTTCTTCAATGGTTCTGGCGGCGCTGCTCACAGTTTCATTTATAACAGCTTGCGGCAGCACACCTTCGACTTCTGCACCCGAGCAGACCACCGCACCGCTTACTGCCGAAATCACAGAAACTCAAACCGAAACAGAACTGACAGACAATCTTCCTCCCGACCTTGATTTCGGGGGAACGGAGATTAAAATTGTCCATCGCTCAGACGGAGATCTTCTTGATAAAGAGATATTCTCTGAAAGTGAAACCGGTGATGTTGTTGAAACCGCAATTTTCCGCCGCAATCAAAAGATAGAAGACAGGCTTAATATTAAAATAAAGACAATTCCTGTAACCGCAACGGTTCACAGCGGAGCGGAGGTTAATACTGCCGTAAAAAAAGCAGTAACCGCCGGTTCGGATGAATATGACATCGCTGTTAACCAAATGAGTCAGATGGCGCCTCTTGCGGTTGAGGGTATGTATCTGAATCTTTTAAATATGCCCTACCTCGATTTTGATCAGCCCTGGTGGGTAAAAGACTTTATAACCAACCTCACCATTGACAACAAATGCTATCTGATGGCCGGCGATATCACGATAATGATGATTGGTTCCACCTATCTCATGTTCTATAACAAGAATCTGTATGAGAACATGTTCCGGGACAACATGTATGATCTTGTCAACGAAGGCAAGTGGACACTTGACTCTATGTATGAAAGAGTAAGCGGCGCTTATCTCGACCTCAACGGCAACAGCAAAGCCGACGAAGAGGATCAGTTCGGATACTGCACTACATCGATTCGCTTTATAGACGCATTGCTTGTCGGCTCCGATGTCCGGATAACCGAGAAAGATGAAAACGGTCAGCCATATTTTGTGCTTGAGCAGAATCCCAAAACATACCAATTCGTCGAAAAGGCTCACACTCTGCTTTACGGCGGCAACCATACCTGGGTCAGAACCGACGATATTAAAGGTGATGTTGAAATATTTGAAAAATTCAACGCCGGAACCGTGCTCTTTATCACCTACACGATGATGGGAGCTTCAAAGCTCAGGGATATGGAAGACGACTTCGGCGTCATCCCGATGGTTAAGTTCGACGAGTCTCAGCCGGAATATACCACAGCTCCTCATAACGGCTTTTCTGCTTTGGCTGTAATTACTACAACTAAGAATCCGGAAGCCGTAGCGGCATTCTGCGAAGCGATGTGCGCCGAATCATATAAAAGCGTAACTCCGGCATATTACGAGATAGCTTTGAAAGAAAAATACAGCCGCGACCCCGAAACTCAGGCGATGCTCGACTTAATCAGAGGCTCGCTCAAGTTTGATTTCGGCTATGTCAACTCCGCAAGTCTCAACAGCGTCATGCAGCAGTTCCGCGATCTGGTTAACGGCAAACCCGACAAGGTCGCTTCGACACTCGCAAAAAATATGACGAAATGCCAGAAAATGCTCGAAGATTACCTTGCGAAATACAGCGAACTCGGATAAATCGGATTTACCCATATTCTTAAGTCAAATTAAATATAATGAAAACAATCAGAAAGATTACTTCGCTGTTTCTTGCGCTTGTCATCATTCAGATTTCTGCAGCTGCTTGCGGTGATACAGACAGCAGCATTGATTCCGAACCCGAAGTCAGCAGCTAAACAACGGCTGCCGCCGATACTGCAGCTGCAGACGGGGAAACCGATCGATCACAGATTAAAGACAACCTTCCGGACGATCTGAATTTCGAAGGACAGGAAGTCAGACTCTTATATCGCAGTGACGGCGCATTCCTTGACCAGGAAATATTCAGTGAAACAGACACCGGAGAGGTAGTTGATACCGCAATTTACCGCCGGAATATGTCTGTTGAAGAACGACTGAATATCAAGATAGTCCCGATAGGCATATAGTGTGATATACACTCCGTGCCGAAGTCAATTCTAAAGTCAAGAAGAGCGTCACATCCGGCTCCGATGATTATGATATAGCCGCAAATCACATGAGCCAGATGACCCCGCTTGCCGTCAGCGGCATGTATACCAACCTCATGGCGCTCGATTATCTTGATTTCGATCAGCCCTGGTGGGCGACCGACTTCATGAAAAACCTTACCCTTTACGATAAATGCTACATGATGGCGGGAGATATAGGACTTTCGATGATCGAAAGCACTTATATGCTTTACTACAATAAAGTCATATATGAAAATTACTTTCCCGGCACTTCAATGTATGATATCATAAATAACAACGCCTGGATTATAGACAAGTTTGCGGAGCTTTCAAAATCCGTATATTCCGACCTTAACGGCAACAACGAAGCCGATAAAGACGATCAATACGGCTATTACGCCGATATAGTTCGCACTTCCGACGGAATGCTCGGAAGCTGCAACATACAATTTGTCGAGATAAATGAACAGGGTGACCCCTATTTTGTCCTCGAACAAAATGAACGGACATTTGAGTTTATAGAAAAGGTGCATTCGCTTCTTTACGATGACAACCGAACATTTATTTACGAAAGCACGGGACTTGACACGGAAAACACCCGCGGCTTCATAAGCGGCAAAGCGCTGTTCTTCCCGTATACCATGTTCGGAGCAGCTTATCTGCGCGACATGGAAACGACTGGGGCATTATTCCGATGCCGAAATTGAATGAGGGACAGGATAAATACTATACAACCGCGCATAACGGTTTTTCGTCTTTTGCCATTCTTTCAAGCTGCAACTATCCCGACACGGCTGCAGCTTTCTGCGAAGCCATGTCAAGCGAGTCATACAGATATGTAACACCGGCTTATTATGATACGGCTTTAAAGGAAAAATACAGCCGGGATCCCGAAACACAGGCAATGATAGATATGATACACAGCTCATTGTATTTTGATTTTGCTTATGTGAATTCCGCGAACTTCTCCGATGTTATGCAGCAGTTCCGTGACCTTGTCCAAAAGAATAAGGATCAGGCGGCTTCGGCGCTTGCCAAAAAGATGACACAGAGCACAAAGCTCCTTGAAAAATACCTTGAACAGTATAAGGAATTAGACACATAAATCATTTGTACCCTAAAACCACAGGAGGATAAATCTTATGAACTCACCGCTTAAAGTCGGTGTCGTCGGTATGGGCGGCATCGGTTACACCCATTGCAATTGCTATAAGAACGACTCGCTGGCAGAGCTTGTCGCCGTCTGCGATATCATTAAAGCCAAAGCCGACAAGGCTGCCGAAGATTTCGGATGCAAGGCTTATTATTCGGTAAAGGATATGCTAAAAGCGCATCCGGAGCTTGACATCGTCGATGTAACCACCGCCGGCTATGAGAACGGTTCCCTTCACTACGAACCGACCATGCAGGCTCTGGACGCAGGCAAGCATGTTCTCTGCGAAAAACCGCTTTCAAACGAAGTTACCGAAGCCCGTGAGATGGTCGCTTATGCACACGAAAAGGATCTTTACCTCGGCTGCAACCTTAACCATTACTTCTCCCAGCCTGCCGAGCGCGCTCGCCAGTATATGGACGAAGGTCAGGTCGGTCAGCAGATTTATGCCATCAACAAAGTCGGATTTGACGGTTCAGAGTTCGGCTACGGAGCTCCTCACAAGAATTCACGCTGGATGAGACCTTATTCGCATACCAAAGCTTTCCTCATCCATCCGCTTTCCGTTATGCGTTATTTCTGCGGCAATGTTACCCATGTTCAAGCGTTTATGGATCGCCCCGCAACCCGCGCCGCTGCCGGCGACCTTATGCTCTCGATTCAGTCGCTGCACATGAAGTTCGAAAACGGATGCATCGGCTATCTGCTTTCCCAGCGCGGTGATGCAATGTTCGGTCTCGGCGGCTGGTGGAGCTTCGAGCTTGCCGGAACAAGAGGCACTTTCGTTATCGAAAACTGCGTCGAAAAACTTACATACTACAAGCAGGGACAGGATCCGGAAGTGCTGAACACCGGTCTTACCGATTTCGGCTCGACCTTCCCGAACCGCATCCATGCTTTCCTCGAAGATGTTACAAACAACGTTCCGAAGGATTATCTGCGTTCCTCCGGTCGCGACGCTCTCGCCTGCCTTGAATACATCTTCGCGGCAATCGACTCTTACGAGAGCGGCGGCGAAATTGTCCGTCCGAATCCTCTGCCTCCGCTTCACGGCGATGTCAGCATTCTCCGCTGAAGTCAGCAAATAATCTATTCATTATATTTAATGAGTAAAGTTATCCCCCCTGCGGCTTTGATTTATTACAGAGCCGCAGAGGGGATGTTCTGTTTTAGCAATCAGCTCAGCAGCGCCATTTCGGCGAACTGAACGATATCGTCGTTTTCAATCCAGACTTTATAATATTTATATGCCGCCGTGTTGTCGAATTTGAATACATGCCAGGTGAAGTTGGTTTCCGTTAAAATACTGCGTCCGTCTTTCACGTCAGCCATAAGCTCCCATGTTGATCTGTCGTTTGAGCCGTAGATCTTCCATTTCTGCGGATTTCTGTAAACATTGCTCGCTGTATCGTTTGCAGTCATAAGAGCGTAGTATTCAGCTGTCACACTCTCTTTTGTCTCAAAATAAAATTCCGATTCGCCGTAGCATCTGTAGCAATATTTGGTGCCGGCGTATAAGTCGAACAGATTTTCAACCCCTTCGCCGCCGAAACCTTCGTTGGTGCATGATACGTTTTTGACACCTACCGTATCGACAAAATTGGTTTTGCTTTCGATTAATTTCTTTGTTTCATCGTCGGCATAGTCGGCTTCGTTTTCGCTGCCGCCTCTTATCAGCCGCATTGTGGTGAAATCATCCAAATTATAAATCTCATCAAGCCAATCAATACGATTCTGCGCCCATTGCGCAAGATATTCATAGTGTTCTCGGTAGTCACTAAGAACTCTGATGAATTCCGTTTCGCGGTTCTGTCTTGTACCGAAGATAGGCCATCTTACGAAATTCCTCTCGTATGACCTGTATTTCTGCGAACCTTCGTCAATAATCGACTGAGGTATTGTATATATCTTTGTTTCTTTAATTTCATCCCAGCGCTTTACAACAAGCTCTCGGAACCATTCGTTATCCATTGACAGATAATACCACTGATTCCCGCCGCCGGAACCAAAAGGCAATGCAGTAAACAATCCTTCATAGAATTCAGCTCCGCTGTCGGCGTTTCCGAGCGACAAGTCGAAATCCCATATCGGACCGAAGTGCAGTTTCCCGCCTTTATTCTTATAAAGGTAGTAGGAGTCCCAGCCGGTATCCAGATTTTTGACTACCTCCTCGACAAGATATGTATCTATCAGGGAATCGAGGTCTACATATTTTTCCATCTCTTCCCGGCTGCCGCTTCTGACTGCTTCGAGAGCTCTTTCCATGTAAGCGCTGATATATTCTATCTGTTTTTTCTTTGTTCTGTTATTTGACGAAAGATCGCTGTGCACCTGATAAAGCTTCCCTCCGACATAAAATATCTCTTTGTCGGAATAGCCGGAAAGCTCAACGAGATAACCGATATCGGTTTCTGTTTCATAATTTGTGGTATCTATCCAGACACGTGCCTGCGAATCTCGGATTTCCTCCGCAACAAGATAAACCCCACGGTATTCGCCGTTTAGATAAACTTCAACCGACATTGATGCCGGGGAAAAATCAACACCCGAAAGACTTCTCGCAAGCTCAAGCGCAACATGATTACGCTGCAGCGACTGATCGCAGACGTTTGCAAGCATAACCCATACTTTATCTTTAGCCATACCCAAATCGAAGAGATTCACCTTGTTCTGAAATCTCATCTTATAGGATTTCTTTTCATAACTCCAGGTATTGTTGCCGCGGCCGCGGATCTCAATCTCCTGCGGCTCCATGTCGAATTCTCCAGCCGCGTATATCGCGAACTTTGCACCGATGTAATCGGTTTTAGACTTGACATCGTGTCCTGTTTCGGTGTCGATTGTGATTATCGGCATATCAAGAACATCATAATCGAAGATGGCGGTTATAACACTGTCTTCTTTAATATTCTTAAGACTGTCAGACCGGGTTCGGCTGGTTTTGCCGTCTGACCAGCGGACAAATTTATAGCCGAAATTCGGAATGGCTTCCACCGGTTTTTCTTCTTCGGAAATCTTTCTTATAGCCCCGCCGCTTATTCTGCCGGCACGTTTGGAGTTAACGGTGTAACCGATGTAAATATCATCATTATCGGGAAAAGAGTCGATTTTCACCGGTGTTTCAGGAAGATATTGCTTTTCATTCGGCGGCTGTGTTTCGGATATGTTTCCGGTAATTGCGGGAACTTCCTCGGTTTTACCGCAGGCAGAAATAACCGGCAAAATTACTGCAAGAATCAAAAGAAATAATGTTGTTCTGATGTTGATATTTTTTATAAGTTTGATCATTTCACGTCTTTTTTTAAAAAACTTAATCTATTATAATTAATTGAGTGTTATATCTAAAAATGGAGAAAATTCAGATAAGCGTCAGGAATTACAAATTGTTTATCAAAAAGTATGGTAAATCTGTTTTGAATCTGGTATAATAGACGTATTATATACAAGTGAGGCATAAAATATGAAAATTAACCAAAATTATCTGAATGTAAAGAAAAGCTATTTGTTTACTGAAATCGGAAACCGGGTAAGAAAATTCCAGTCGGAAAACCCGAATGCCGATGTAATCAAGCTAGGAATAGGAGATGTTACGCTGCCGCTTGCGCCGGTCGTCGTCGATGCCATGAAAAAAGCAGCGGATGAGATGGGAGATAGGCAGGGATTCCGCGGATACGGTCCGGAGCAGGGATATGATTTTCTTCGGGAAGCTGTCAGGAATTATTATCTGAAAAGAAATGTCAGCCTTGAGGCGAATGAGATATTTATTTCAGACGGAGCAAAGAGCGATCTCGGAAATATACTCGACCTTTTCAGCGAGTGCAACACCGTTTTGGTGCCGGATCCCGTTTACCCGGTCTATGTAGATACGAATATAATGGCCGGCAGAAAGGTTATTTTTGCCGACGGAACCGAAGAAAACGGTTTCCTTCCGATGCCTGATGAGAACATCAAATGCGATATCATCTATATCTGTTCTCCGAACAATCCGACCGGTGCGGTATACAGCCGAGAGCAGCTTGAAAAATGGGTCGATTATGCGAATTCGACGGATGCCGTTATACTGTTTGACGCCGCATATGAGGCTTTTGTTTTCGATGAAAACCTTCCGAAATCTATATATGAAATCGAGGGCGCCAAGGAATGCGCAATCGAATTTTGCTCGCTTTCCAAAACTGCCGGATTTACCGGAACGCGCTGCGGCTATACCGTTGTTCCCCATGCGCTTACCCGCGGCGGGCAGGAGCTTAATCCCTTCTGGCTGAGGCGTCAGACTACCAAATTCAACGGCGTTTCATATATTATTCAGCGCGGAGCCGAAGCGGTATTTACCGAGGCAGGACAGAAACAGATCAAGACATCGCTTGACTATTACCGCGAAAATGCGAAAACCATTACCGCCGGGCTCGACAAGATAGGCAAGAAGTATGTCGGCGGAAAGCACTCGCCCTATATCTGGATGCGCTGCGATATGCCGTCCTGGGAGTATTTTGATATGCTGCTTACCAAAGCAAATGTCGTCGGAACTCCGGGCGCCGGGTTCGGCAAGAATGGTGAAGGTTGGTTCCGACTCACCGCATTCGGCGATGAAAATGCAACAAAGGAAGCAGTAAAACGGATAATCGCACTCAGCTGAACTGATTACAAACCGATAAAATATCAGGTAATGGCGCGTTTTCCGATATGCAAAGCCGCCGGATCTAATCCTTCAAGCTTTAGAAGCGCAATCTTTCTCTCAATTCCGCCGGCATATCCGGTTAAATTCCCGTCAGCGCCTACTACTCGGTGGCAGGGAACAAAAACCGAAAGCGGATTACGAGAGACAGCTCCGCCGACGGCGCGGGCTGAAGCGCCGGAACCCTTGCTTTCTGCAATTCGGTTTGCAATATCACCGTAGGAAACGGTTTTTCCGTATTCTATCCCGCACAGCTCAAGCAACACTGATTTTCGGAACTCCGAGCCGGTAAAATGCAGTTTCGGAAAGAAATCCGGTGTTTTGCCTGAAAAGTAGATGTCAAGCCATGACCTTGCGCTTTCGGTAAAATTATTTTCCGAAAATGCTGCCGATGAGATATCAGGATAGTATTTTGCGCCGCAAAACCATGCGCCGGACAAGCCATGTTCGTCTGCCCTGAGCAGGATTTCGCCCAAGGGAGACGGATAACGACCGTATATCTGCATCTTTGTTATAATTCGTCCAGCGGCATAGAGAAAGACGGAAGCAGATTATCCATAAACCACTCGACTTCTTCAATCTGAAGGTTTTTTAAGGTCCGTAGAGTTGAATTATAAGCCGCTTCGAACTCCCGGTTTCCGCTGTTTTTCTCGATTATGCACTTTATAAGAGCGCAAAGCTTGTCGGCCGCCTTTATAAGTGCAGTTTCCGGGTAGCTTTCGGGTTTCATAAGCTTTTCGTATGCCGGGCGCAGCTCGTCGGGCAGCTTTGACAGCAGGTTCTCTTTTGCGGCGGCTTCTATGTCGGCGTAGGAGCGCCTCATGGTGTCGCTTGCGTATTTTACGGGAGTCGGCAGGTCTCCGGTTATAACTTCCGCTGCATCGTGGAAAAGCGCCAGCAAGGCCGCGCGAGCCGGATCATAGTTTTTATTAAAAACCGAATTGCCAATCTCGCACAGGCAGTGAGAGATCACGGCGCATTCCATCGTATGGCGTGACAGCGTTTCGGACTCGGTGCTGTGCATAAGGCTCCAGCGCTTTATATATCTCTGTCTGAAAAGCATCGCTAAAAATGAATAATTCATATGTGTATCCATGAAAATGAGGTGTTAATTTGAAGGTAAAGCTCTTATCACACACGCCGGATCCCGACAGACTGGTTGCCGTTGCGGCCAAATTATGCTATTCCGCGTCCGATATAGATCAGCTCGAAGAAAAGCAGACTCCAGAAAAGGTTGAGGAGTTTCTTGACCGCCTGGTCGATGTCGGGCACGAGAGTCCGGTTGAGCATGCGTCCTTTACTTTCGCCGTCGAAGGCGTCTCAAGGTCGCTTCTGGCGCAGATAACGCGGCATCGGATCGCATCTTTTTCGGTTCAAAGTCAGCGATATGTCGATAAGTCGAATTTCGAATATATCCTGCCGCCGCAGATAGAAGCTATTCCGGAAGCCAAAGCGGAATTCATCGCCGCGATGGAGGAGGATGCCTCTCATTACGAAAGCATTCGGCTTAAACTTATCGAAGGACACACAAAACGCCTCATCGATGAAGGAAAAGACGAAAACGAAGCGCGCAGGCAAGCCGAAAAGATGGCAAACGAGGATGCACGGTATGTGCTCTCTAACGCCTGCGACACTAAGATAATAATGACGATGAACGTCCGATCGCTTTATAATTTCTTCCGGCTCCGCTGCTGCCGCCGCGCTCAGTGGGAAATCCGTGCGCTTGCAATCGAGATGCTGAAGCTGTGCAGATCGGTATCTCCTCTGCTTTTCCGGAAAGCCGGACCTTCCTGTGTATGGGGAGGATGCTCGGAGGGGAATATGTACTGCGGGCATATCGATGAAGTCAGGAAAGAATTCCGGGGTATGAAATAAACCACAAACTTAAATAAGTTGTCATATCACCCTTGCGTAATGCAAGGGTGATATTTATTTAGAGGACTTCAATGTCAATGAATCTGTAGAATGCGCCCGGCTCCTCGGTTTCGTGAGTTGCGAGGACAGCGAAGGTGAAGAAAGCGTCCCTATGGTTGTCAGCTTGCAGTAAGACGGTGATGTCATGCACACCTTCGCCAAGCTCCAAAACAGCGGTGCGGTTTCTTTGGCAGCGATGATATGCAGGCATATAGTCACAGTTGTCTTCTGCTTTAATGACGGTTTCTCCGTTAAGTGCAACCTCAACAGGGGCGACTGTCGAACACATGAGCTTAACTTTGCGCTTGAACGGATTTACTATCTTTGCTTTTGCCGTGCGGAGGGTTTCTCCGTTGTCTTCAAAGCGGACGGTTGTGCCGTCTATCACTTTATTTATGCCGTCAAGCTGCCAATGGGAGCTGCGCAGCAAAGTGAAGGGAGCGCGGTATTCGATCCAGGGACTTGAGCCGTTGAGTCTTGTTACAATGAGATCAAAACGGTTGATGAAATCGAGTTTATCGGCATTGTTTTTAATATTAAAAGACAGCGATGCTTCTTCCGAACTTTCGAGGGTCAGCTCGGATTTTTGCGGACACGCGCAGAAAGCATCCGACCGCGGAAGAACTGAAGCGGATATCCTCCATCTTCCCTTTGTATTGTTCTTTATCGCAAAACGGACTGTTTTAGTTTCACCGGGTACGACGGAAGGTGAGCCTTCATAGCTTATTGTAACATTGAATCCGTTTTCCGGCTTTTCGCCTTCCGGGAAAACATAGCTTTGAATATCAAAGTTATCGGGGAGATTTGTGCTTATATTTTCAAGCTGCAGCTTTTTGTGCATTAAAACGGTTCGGCGGGTAAGCTCGTGCAGGTCCTTCGGAGCATCAAAGCCGCGGACAGCCGGGCTGACGCGAATCTTATCTCCGATCGGCTTCGACCATTTTTCCGGGATATATGAGCTGCCGTAAAGAATTCCGTAAAGAGCTCCGAGGGTCGCACCGGTGCAGTCGGTATCGTATCCCAGATTGACGGCTTTGAGTATACCGTCACCGAAATCTTCGCCGTATAGAAAACCGCAATATGTAAATGCGAGATTCTGCGGCGCGTCTGTGAAATTTGCTCTGCCATGCGCTTCGAGAATCTTCTCGCGGATTTCGACATAACCGACGCCTTCTGAAAACCATTTTACCGTATCCATAAGTGCCGCTTTAACACGCGAACAGTCGGGCAGATATTCAAGCGCTTCGTTCATCAGGCTGATTTTGTCATCATCGCTTTTCACTTCTCTGACAAAGGCGAGGCTTTCGATCGCGGCGTTGAATATTTCACCGTACATCCCCTCTCCCCCGGCATGATCTACCACGGCATCACACATTGCAAAATACGCTGCCATCTTCGGATCGCCCGCAGCGACCGCCCCCCATAACTCGGAGCGGATTGGAGAGCCCATGCAGTCGGTAAAGGGATTGTCATATTTGCCGGAGAAAGGAGGGATAAAGCCGAGACGCAGTGCGGTAACTCCGTAACCATATTCGTCGAATGGGAAATAGACATGCTCAGCCCATTCCCGGCCCATCTCGGACGGACCTATATTTATTCCGTAATTTTCTATTGCGTGAAGGTTGACAAGCTGAAGGTCAAGGTCATCGTTTTCTATCGCGCCGTTTTCATCTATTTTTGGATAAAACGTCAGATTCATAAGGCTCTTGTTGCCTTCTACGGGGCCGCCCAACGTGCCTCCAATGTTTTTTCCGAGCCAGCAGGCGTATATTTTATCGTAAAGTATGGCTTCGTCCAATTTTATCACCTCTGTAAAAAATAAAAAAATTCCGTCCGGCAATTGTTTTCTTGCCGGACGGAAGACTGTCAGTCAAGAATGCCGAATTTAAATGATGGATCCATCGGTTTAGGACGTTCGTATTTCGTCTTTAACTCGATGTATTTCCCTGTTTCGCTTGATATGGTGAAGGATTCCATTATCTCAAGCACATGGAGCGGCTGCTGCCAGCCGCATCTTGCGCATCTGCCGGTTTCGATAGATTTTGCAAAATCGGCAAGCCCGAGACCTCGACTCTGTTCGGCATATGGAAACATAAGCGGAAATTCCTTCCACTGCCCGTCTTCGGGACGCCAGATACCGACGGGTCCCCCGAAGCAGTTGGGGTCTGGAATTGAAAGTGTTCCTTCGGTTCCGTATATTTCAACTCTTGGGGTCTGTGATTCATATACATCGAATGTCATCCAGATTGAACCAATTATTCCGCTGTCGAACCGCATCGTGCCGCTGATATATGTCGGGCAGTTGACCTTAATCATTTCGCCGAAGTGCGGAGCAGCGGTTATCATTCGTTCTTTGAAAGTTGCTCCGGTCATTCCGGAAACACCGCTGACACCGCCGAGCATATTGATGAGAGTCGTAACATAATACGGCCCCATATCAAACATCGGTCCGCCGCCGAACTGGTAGAAGAAATCGGGATCGGGATGCCATGATTCTGGTCCGTGACCGTTGAAGAAAGCAGCGGCGCCAACCGGCTCTCCGATATAACCGCTGTCAATCAGGAATCTTGAAGTCTGCAGGCCTGCGCCTAAGAAGGTGTCGGGAGCGCCGCCGATCATAAGTCCCTTTTCTTTTGCAATTCTGACAAGCTCAAGCCCCTCTTCAAACGATGCACCGAGTGGTTTTTCGGTAAATACCGCTTTGCCGGCTTCAAGCGCGGCTTTGGTAACATCGAAATGCTGATAAGGTCTTGTAAGGTTCAAAACGATATCGACATCGGGATCGGCAAAAGCATCATACATGGTTTCGTAAAGCTTCGGGATATTATACTCCCGCTGCGCTTTCTCGGCTCGTTCGCGGATGAGATCGCAGACACCGATAATTTTGATTTCCCTGAAAGTTGTGGTAATAACTCTGAGATAAGTCGCACTGATTATACCACAGCCTATCATTGCTACATTAAGAGACATAAATAACTCCTGTCAGACCTTAATAATTACGGAAAGCATATTCCGTAAGGACAGAGATTCTCAGTCAAGAATACCGTATTTAAACGATGGATCCATCGGCTTTGTGCGGTTGTATTTTGAAGTTATCTCAATGTATTTGCCGGTGTCGCTTGATGTGGTAAATGATTCCATAATTTCAAGGACATGAAGGGTCTGGTGCCAGTCGCTTCTTGCGCATCTGCCGGTTTCGATCGATTTTGCGAAATCGGCAAGCCCGAGACCGCGGCTGTTGTCTGCGTAGGGGAACATCAGCGGGAATTCTTTCCAGTGCCCGTCTTCGGGACGCCAGATATTAACCGGTCCGCCGAAGCAGTTGGGGTCGGGAACGGAAAGGCTTCCTTCGGTACCGTATATTTCGATCCTCGGAGTCTGTGAGGCATAGGCGTCGAATGTCGTCCAGATGGAGCCGATTATACCGCTGTCGAAACGCATCGAGCCGTGAATGTATGTCGGGCAGTTTACCTTTATTATCTCGCCGAAGTGGGGAGCTGCGGTTATCAGGCGCTCTTTAAAGGTTGTTCTGACCATTCCGGATACGCCGCTGACACCGCCTAAAAGGTTGATAAGAGCGGTAATATAATACGGTCCCATATCAAACATCGGTCCGCCGCCGAACTGGTAATAGAAATCGGGGTCGGTATGCCAGGATTCGTGGCCGCGGCAGTTGAAGAATGCAGCGGCACCGACAGGCTCGCCGATAAAGCCGCTGTCAAGCAGGCGCCTTGAAGTCTGTATGCCCGCACCCATGAAGGTGTCGGGAGCGCCGCCGAGCATAAGTCCCTTTTCCTTCGCAAGTCTGACAAGTTCAATTCCTTCATCAAGCGAGGCGCCGAGCGGTTTTTCCGAATATACCGACTTGCCGGCTTCGAGTGCGGCTTTGGTGACTTCAAAATGCTGATACGGTCTTGTAAGGTTCAAAACTATATCGACATCGGGGTCGGCGAAAGCGTCATGCATGGTTTCATAAAGCTTCGGAATGTTGTATTCCTTCTGCGCACGCTCCGCGCGTTCGCGGATTAGGTCGCAGACGCCGATAAGCTCGATTTCTTTAAATGTCTTGGTAATATTATGCAGATAAATTCCGCTGATCGAACCGCAGCCGATCATTGCTATGTTAAGAGACATAATAAATAATACCTCCCGTTAAATCTTTTTAAATCTTATAAAGCAGTTTGTTTTCAAGATATTTCTGGTCGGAAAGCCCATGCTCAACAGCATATTGTTTGCTTTCGACCGCCCACATAAGACCGCGTCGCATGATAATTTCGGCGTTAGGGGATTTATCGAAGACATCGTCGTGATGGCCGAGAGAGTTATAGAAAACTCTTCCGGCTCCCCAGAATTTCGTCCAGACAACCGGCATATCTATGGGTTTATTTGCCGCATAGAAACCGTTGGCAAGCGGAAAACGGGTTGTGGCAAGCACTTCTATAGCGGGGTCTACATGGAGATAATACTGCTCGGACGATACTTCAAAATCTTCGAGGCCTTCGATTATCGGTGAGCTGCCGTGATTGATATTGACCATATACTTTGTTCCGTCATTTCCGGGATGAGCCACCCACTGACCTCCGGTCATAAACTGCCAGTCGGTGCTTTCCCGGAAGCTGTCGCACATGCCGCCGTGGCAGCCGGCTAATCCCGCGCCGCGGCTTACCGCTCTCGAAATATTTTGTACATACTCGTGTTTGATATTGCCGCCCGTCCAGCAGGCTACAAAGAGGTCATATTCAAGAAGTTTGTCGGCGTCTGCAAGGCAATCGAGGGTGTCATAAACCTCGGTTTTGACACCGCCTTCGTGCAGCAGACGGGCAAATCTAACCGATGTCAGCTGCGGTTCGTGGCCGTCCCAGCCGCCCTGGAAAATCATAGCTTTTTTCATGAATTTTTACACCTCCGGTTATATTAAAAACATTACATATACTATACCACGGTTAAAGCCAAAAATCAAGACAACTCTCAATTTTAAATCAAATTTTTATGTATTTATCCGGTTTTCATTGACATAAAGAATATTATGTAATATAATGTAGTTATATAATATCTAAATTCTTCACATAACGGAGGCAGATATGATTACGCTTGAAAACGGAGTTTTAACTGTTAAAACACACACACAAACAGCGGTTTTTGACAACGGCACTCTTATTTCTCTTAAAGATACCGAAGGACGCAGCTATATCGAAAACCCCTCCGGAGCGGAGGCTTTATATCTGGTGTTCAGACACGGGGAGAAAATCGGACTGAAAAATACCGGTTTCGGGAAGGTTTCGGCAAGGATCATTTCCGAAACCAAAGCCGAATTCTTCTTTGATGCCTGGGACGGCAACGGTATCATAGAGATAACTGCCGACAATGAAACCGGAGATATACTTATCGAACCCGAAGTAACTTCGGCAAGGCACGGAGTCATGGCTGCCAGATTCCCCGTCGGCGGCATTGACAAGCGTCTTTCGCTCGTTGCTCCTTTTTATCAGGGAGTAAATATGCGGCTTGATGACGAGCTTCTTTCCTCCCGTCGTTGGCATTGGCCGATGATGTGGGAAGCGGGACTTGCTATCCTAAATGACAATTCCGACGGCAGCGGTTTCTGGGTCTGGACGGAAGACAACCGTTACCGGGCAAAATCGCTTATGACCGGACAGGGAGAAAGCAAATCCGATCTTGCGTTTGATGCCGAGGCATACGGTCCCATCGATCGAAGCCTTTCGGCCGGAGGACTTTGCTGGCGAATCAACGTTTATAAAGGCGGATGGAAAATTCCGGCGGCGCATTACCGCGACTGGCTGTGGAAAGCATATGACCTCAAAAAAGAAGAAGAAAAGCGTTTCGACTGGACGAAGGAAATAACTCTCGGTGTTTCCTGGTGTCCATCGAGCGATGATTTTATCGATGAGCTTGCGAAAAAGGCCGATCCGAAAAAGACTCTGCTGCACCTGCCGCACTGGAGAAACTATACATACGACCAGAACTATCCGGATTACACCCCGAGCGAAGATTTCAAGCGCTTCATCGAGTATGCAACATCCAAGGGATTCCGCTGTATGCCTCACGCGAACAGCATCGACATGGATCCTTCGATGCCGGAATACAGATATCTTCAGGACTACAAATACCGTGAGCTCGAAAGAGGAACCTTCATGGGCTGGGGATATCATGACGGAAGGGTTCTCGGAGTTCCCTCTTCAAACCATGCGCTTGACACCAACCGGGATAAAAATGTCATGATCAAGGTGCATCCGGGGCTTGCACTCTGGCGTTCGATATTGGCAAGACGCATAGACGAGGCGCTTGAACAGCTTAATTACATTACCGACACCATATTTATCGACGTAACTCTCTGCACATACAACCTTGAAAACTGCCTTGTCGACAACACTACCTCAATGGAGGGCATGAAGCGGCTGATTGCGGCTGTCGAATCGATCAGGGGCGGGCTTGCGGTCGGCGGTGAAGGCTTAAATGAGATTACCATGCAGAACCTTACCTTCGCTCAGGCGCACCTCTTTGACAGCCATCAGGCTACCCGCAAAGGGCTTGACCGCTGCGGCGGCAATGACCTTAATGACTTTATGTTCGGCCGGCTGGTGTCGACAATAGGCTACTCGGGTCTCGGCGGCGGAAGCGAAGACAGCGCCCTCCGAATGCGCATTCATGAAGAACATGGAGCTATACCAACCATCACCTGCCACAAGTTGGAGCAGATAAAAAATCCCAACCCGGAAGTCAAACGCATATTTGAACTTGCAAACTCTTGAAGAGAAAGGATTTGACAATTATGTTTAAACGAATTTTATCAGCGTTTCTGATTGCCGTCATACTGCTTTCCGCAAGCTGCGGCGACAGCGGCAAATCCGGCGACACTCCGGCAGAATCCGAACAGAACCAGTCACCCGATCAGGTTGAAGCAACGGAAACCGAAGCGGAAACCGGATTTAAGGACAACGTTCCCGATACCAATTACGAAGGAAAAGAATTCCGAATTCGGACGATTGAAAACGCCAATGTCCATTCCGATGTCGATATCGAGGAGCAAACCGGCGATACATATTTTGATTCGCTGTATATCCGAAATCGGGCTATCGAGGAGCGCTTCAACATCAAGATAGTCGGGAATATCGCCGAAGACAACGGTGGCGAGGCGAAAATCATTATGGCGGGAGAGGATGCCTTTGATGTCGCTTCTGTGCGCTGTACTCATGCACTTACCATGTGGGAGGACCGTCTGGTTATCAATATAGAAGATATCCCGAATATCGACCTTACAAAACCATATTGGTCCCAGTCGATCAACGAATCAATTTCGCTTGCAAATCAGAAATATGTTGCTATAGGCGCATTTGACATGAACGTCTACGACCTTACCTTCTGTCTTCTGTTCAACAAAAATCTTGCCGAATCGTTCAGCCTCGGAAATATGTATTCTCTGGTTGACGAAGGCAAATTCACGACAAACAAAATGTCAGAGCAGATGCAGGTGGTGCTGGCCGATCTCAACGGCGACAACAAATATGATGAAAACGACAGATGGGGATATCTCGCTCATACCAAAAACGTGCTTCCCAACTTCTGGATAGCTGCCGGTGAGAAGTCAATACAAAAGGATGAAAATGACCTTCCTTACAACAACATGGTTTCCGACAGGTTTAATTCGGTATTCAACAAGGCCTTTGAAATAACCTATGACACAGGGGTTTATTATAATAAAATATCTATGGATGCCGATATTCCATCGCAGGCACGGACTATGTTTGCGGCAAATCAATCGCTTTTCCTTGATGCAACTCTATTCTATATCGCTGCACTCCGCGATATGGAAGCCGATTTCGGCATTCTGCCTTATCCGAAATATGACGAAGCTCAGGACAAGTATTACTCCCGCGTTTCGTATTACTGGTGCTGCGTGATACCTGTTACCAACGAAGATACGGAATTTACCGGAGCAATACTCGAGGCTCTGAACTGCGAATCGGCGAACAGCGTCGTTCCGGCTTATTACGAAATTGCTTTGAAAGGCAAATACAGCCGCGACACAGAATCGGAGCAGATGCTTCAGCTTATTTCGGATAACCGCATTGTCGACATAGGTGATACAACGATGTGCGATAAGATACGAGATAACTTCATGGCATCTCTCTTTGCATCGAACAAGCGCGACCTTGCTTCGAAGCTTGCTTCGGTGGATAAACAGCTTCAGAAATATATCGAAAAGATTCCGCAGAAGAACTGATTTACAAATAACAATATCCCCTTTGAGCGGCGCCGCTTTATCCGGCAGCCGTTCAAAGGGGATATTTCATTTAATTAAATAATTATCCGCCAAAATTGTCTGCTTCAACCATCGCGCAGACTGCGTGGTAGACAGGCAGATGGAGTTCCTGAACCTTGAATGTCTCTGATTCCGGGACATCTATCAGAATATCGCTGAGTTGCGCGAGTTTTCCGCCGCCTGCTCCGGTTAATGAAACAACCTTTATACCCAAAGCTTTGGCAGTTATGGCGGCATTTAGGCAGTTTTTGCTGTTTCCGGAGGTTGAGATCGCGAGCAGAACATCACCCGTTCTGCCGTAGCCGTATACCTGCTGGGCAAAAACCAATGATGCGTCCGAATCGTTCATAAATGCGGTCATCAGCGGCGTCTGCGCACACAGCGAGATTGCCGGCAGAGAGCCTTCAAGCGAGTCGGCGATACCGTCTCCGTCCGGGAAAGCGGAGAGCTTTTCTCTTATTTCCGGTTTTATCGGACGCCGGAGCTTGAAGCTTTTCATAAGCTCCCCGACAATATGACCGGCGTCGGCGCAGCTTCCGCCGTTACCGCAGACAAGAAGCTTTCCTCCGTCCTTCCAGCTTATGTTAAGTATTGAGACAAAATCGCTGATCCGGGGAGATAACGGGGCAAGCCGTGGATATCTCGATATAAGTTCAGACAGTATCTCACTGCTTGAAATATACTGCGAATTGCTCATATTTTATCCCTCATGAAAAATACGAAACGCCGCTTAAGAACAGCTTCTGATCCTTGCAGCCGGGGATATTCTTGCAGACATTCTCGCCGATACGCTCGCTGTGACCCATTTTCCCGAATATTCTTCCGTCCGGAGAGAGAATTCCTTCGATTGCAAGATCCGAGTTGTTGGGGTTATAGGCGACATCGGAGGTCGGATTGCCGTTAAGATCGGTGTATTGGGTAGCTATCTGTCCGTTTCGGGCAAGCTCTTTCAGCAGTTCAGGGTTTGCTTTGAATCTGCCTTCGCCGTTAGAAACCGGGATTGTGTAAAGCTCACCGACATTTACATTTGCAAGCCACGGGGATTTTACCGAAGCTATTCTTGTTGTAACCATAGTTGACTGATGACGATAAATAGTATTGTGCGTCAGCGTGGGATCATCGGGCGACATGACCGGCTTTATCCTGCCGTAAGGCAGAAGTCCGGATTTAACGAGCGCCTGGAAGCCGTTGCAGATGCCTAGGATCAGACCGTCGTTTTTATCCAGCAGACGCTCGACCGATTTGCGCACCTTTTCGTTTCTCAATACCGCTGTGATGAATTTTCCCGAACCATCCGGTTCGTCTCCGCCGGAGAATCCGCCGGGCAGCATAAGGATCTGCGCCGAGGAGATCTCCTTTGAAAGCTCATCAAGCGATTCGTCAAGGGTGGTTGAGTTCATGTTCCGCAGAACGATGGTTACCGGGGAAGCTCCTGCCAGACGGAACGCCTTTGCGGTATCGTATTCGCAGTTTGTGCCGGGGAATACCGGGATTACTACTTTCGGCGCTGCAATTTTAGCGGATGCGTGTTTTATTGCCGGGCGCTCAGTATATTCGAGTTTTTTATATATTTTCTTTTCTACCGACGGTGTCTCTGTCGGGAAGACATTTTCAAGCGGCTGTTTCCAGTTTTCCGTAAGGACGGAAAGCGGGATTTTTTCATCGGCAACGGTTATGCTTTCGCTCTCGACAGTTTTGCCGATAAGTATTGCATTATCAATCGGTTCTGAGGATTCTATGACGAAAGAGCCGTATTCTTTTGCAAAGAGCGAGTCTGTGTCGAATTCCGGGCAAACTGCGACGCCGATGTGGTTTCCGACAGACATCGTAAAGAGCGCAGCGGCGATACCTCCGATACCCGGAGTATAAGCCGACAGAACATTTCCGGATTTAATTAAAGCCGATACGCGGGCGAAGAGTTTTCTGATTTCTTTATAATCTGGCATTCCGTTCTCATCGGGTTCGGTCTTAAGCAGGTATATATAAGATCCGGGGCGCTTGAACTCGGGAGTTATTATTCCGGACGCTTTGCCCATGGTTATTGCAAAGGAAACCAATGTCGGCGGGACATCGAGATCTTCGAAGCTGCCGGACATTGAGTCTTTCCCGCCGATTGAGGCAATCTCAAGACCTGTCTGGGCGGTCAGAGCTCCCAACAGAGCAGCGAAGGGTTTTCCCCATCTCTCTTTGACTCCGCGGGTCCTTCCGAAATATTCCTGGAAGGACATATAAGCGCCCTCATAATCGGCACCGGATGCGACAAGCTTTGCAACGCTGTCAATTACCGCCCATGCAGCTCCGTGGAAAGGGCTGATTTCGGAAAGATACGGGTCGAATCCGTATGCCATTACGGAAGCATCGTCTGTCTTCCCTGATGTCGGCAGCTTGCAAGCCATATACTGCGGTGCAGAAAGCTGATATTTACCGCCGTAAGGCATGACAACGGTCGCTGCGCCTACAGTTGAGTCAAAGCGGCTGCCGAGTCCTATCTTGCTTGCGACATTAAGATCTCTTAATGTGTTTATATATTCGTCTTTGACATCGGCTATCTTTTTTCTTATAAACAGTTTATCGCGGTCGATATCTTCAACTCTGACGGATGTATGCTTAGGTGCTCCGTTCGATGACAGAAATTCGCGGGAAAGATCGACAATGGTCTTTCCTCGCCAGTGCATTACCATACGCTTCTTCTCTGTCACGACAGCCACTACGGTCGCTTCAAGGTTTTCGAAATTTGCGAGCTTTATAAACTCGGAAACATTTTCCGGGCTTACGACGACAGCCATTCTCTCCTGCGATTCGGATATGGCAAGCTCGGTGCCGTCGAGACCTTCGTATTTCTTTGGAACCTTATCGAGGTCTATCTCAAGGCCGTCGGCAAGCTCTCCTATAGCAACCGAAACTCCGCCCGCACCGAAATCGTTGCAGCGGCGGATCAGTGTCGATGCGGCCGGATTGCGGAAAAGTCGCTGCAGCTTGCGCTCCTCGGGAGCATTTCCCTTCTGAACCTCAGCGCCGCAGGAAGTAAGCGAATCGACGTCATGGGATTTAGAGGAGCCTGTTGCTCCTCCTATGCCGTCGCGGCCGGTTCTGCCGCCCAAAAGAATGACTATATCGCCTGTCT
>LSQX01005308.1_pt1 | contig 22231 bp, 20 predicted proteins | sample 654561 | NCBI WGS metagenome assembly LSQX01 (sample SAMN04489861, study PRJNA283612) | anaerobic digester metagenome | isolation source: 4 biogas reactors fed with cattle manure at either 37C or 55C with and... | place: Denmark: Kongens Lyngby | collected 2014
ATTCAGCTGCTATGCAGTACTTAGCTCCTTACGCTGGTTGTACGATGGGTGAGTACTTCCGTGATCGTGGTCAGGATGCTCTAATTGTTTATGATGACTTGACAAAACAAGCTTGGGCTTACCGTCAAGTATCTTTATTACTACGCCGTCCTCCAGGTCGTGAAGCTTATCCTGGTGACGTATTCTACTTGCACTCTCGCTTACTTGAGCGCGCAGCTCGTGTAAATGCAGATTACGTAGAGAAATTCACCAATGGTGAAGTAAAAGGTAAAACAGGTTCTTTAACTGCATTGCCGATCATTGAGACACAGGCAGGTGACGTTTCTGCTTTCGTACCAACTAACGTAATTTCTATTACTGATGGTCAGATTTTCCTTGAAACTGACTTGTTTAACGCCGGTATCCGTCCTGCTATTGATGCAGGTATTTCGGTGTCGCGCGTGGGTGGTGCAGCTCAAACTAAGGTCATCAAAAAGCTTTCAGGCGGTATTCGTACTGACTTGGCTCAGTATCGTGAGCTGGCAGCTTTCGCCCAGTTTGCTTCAGACCTTGATGATGCTACTCGTCGCCAGTTAGAGCGTGGTGAGCGTGTGGTTGAGTTGTTAAAGCAACCTCAGTATGCCCCATTAAAAGTATGGGAAATGGCTGTAGCACTGTATGCTGTTAACAACGGTTACTTAGATGATGTTGAGGTATCAAAAGTTTTACCTTTTGAGAAAGCGCTCAAAGAAAACTTAAAATCTAAGCATGCTGATTTAGTTGATCGCATTGAGACAAGCAAAGAATTGTCTAAAGAGGACGACGCTTTACTGAAAGACGCAGTTGAAGCTTTCAAAAAGACGTTCGCTTAATAAGGTGATTTAGGATTCAGTCGGACCAATTACGAGTCTGACTGAAATCTAACTCTAATAGGAATTTAATATGGCTGGAATTAAAGAAATCCGTACCAAGATCTTAAGCGTACAAAATACGCGTAAGATCACTAAAGCCATGGAGATGGTCGCTGCCTCTAAGATGCGTAAAGCGCAAGAGCGTATGCGTGCCGGCCGTCCATATACGCTTAAAGTACGTGATATCGCCAGACACATGATGTCAACAACGGCGGATTACTCTAATCCGTACCTCGAAGAAAGAAAAGAGGTTAAAAACATCGGTCTGGTGTTGATTACATCTGATAAGGGTTTGTGTGGTGGTTTAAATACCAACATTACACGTTTAGCTCTTAATCGTATTCAAGAATTCGAGTCTCAAAATATTGGCGTTCAAGCTACGGCTTTTGGTACCAAGGGGTTATCGTTTTTATCCCGCTTAGGTGCTGACATCGTATCTCAAGAAACACAATTAGGTGATATTCCAAATTTGGAAACCCTAATTGGTGCTCTCAAAGTTCAGTTTGATGACTATAAAGAGGGCAAAATCGACGCAATTTATGTTGCGACGACAGTTTTCGTTAATACGATGAAGCAAGACCCGGCTTTTATACGCTTATTGCCTTTGCCGTCAGATTTAGAAGATCCATATACTACCAACTTCGGCGATGAGTCCGAAGCAGATAAGGGTCTATCAAGCTACGGATGGGATTATATTTTTGAGCCCGATGCAAAGAGTGTAATTGATGATTTATTGCAACGCTATGTTGAGAGCTTAGTGTATCAATTGGTCGCAGAAAATATGGCATCTGAGCAGTCAGCTCGTATGGTAGCGATGAAAGCTGCTTCAGACAATGCTAAAAAGGTTATCGGTGAATTGCAACTTGTCTATAACAAGACACGTCAAGCAGCAATTACTACGGAAATTTCAGAAATTGTGGGGGGTGCTGCCGCAGTTTAATACTCGTAGACGAGTATTACTTCGGTAGTAAGCTTCAATCGTTATTAAGGTAAGGAAACAACATGAGTAACGGTACAATTGTTCAGTGCATCGGCGCGGTTGTGGACGTTCAGTTCCCACGCGACAATATGCCTCGTATTTATGAGGCATTAACGGTGACTGAAGATAGCAGCAATAAGTTTGTAGAAGCAGGCTTAACTTTAGAAGTACAGCAACAATTGGGCGACGGTGTTGTTCGTACCATCGCTTTAGGTTCAAGTGACGGTTTACGCCGTGGTATGGCTGTAGAGCGTACTCACTCTGGTATTGCTGTACCAGTCGGTGAGGGTACGCTAGGTCGTATTATGGACGTGTTAGGACGTCCAATTGATGACGCAGGTCCAATCGAACACGACGAAAAGCGTGTCATTCACCAACCTGCTCCTAAGTTTGATGAGTTATCTTTATCAGTTGAGTTATTAGAAACCGGTATTAAGGTAATTGACTTGATTTGTCCATTCGCCAAAGGTGGTAAAGTTGGTCTATTCGGTGGTGCGGGTGTTGGTAAAACCGTCAACATGATGGAATTAATCAACAACATTGCTAAGCAGCACTCGGGTTTATCCGTGTTCGCCGGTGTAGGTGAGCGTACTCGTGAGGGTAATGACTTCTACTACGAGATGGAAGAATCCAACGTACTTGATAAAGTAGCAATGGTCTTCGGTCAGATGAACGAGCCACCAGGTAACCGTTTGCGCGTTGCGCTTACCGGTCTAACCATGGCCGAGCGTTTCCGCGATGAAGGGCGTGATATCCTATTCTTCGTGGATAACATCTATCGTTACACTCTGGCCGGTACTGAGGTATCTGCGCTATTGGGTCGTATGCCTTCGGCAGTAGGTTATCAGCCGACACTAGCTGAAGAGATGGGTGTGCTTCAGGAGCGTATTGCCTCTACCAGTACTGGTTCAATTACATCAATTCAAGCGGTATACGTACCTGCGGATGACTTGACTGACCCGTCTCCAGCTACTACGTTCCAGCACTTGGACTCTACTGTTGTATTGTCTCGTGATATTGCTTCTTTAGGTATTTATCCTGCAGTTGACCCGCTAGATTCTACTAGCCGTCAATTAGACCCACAGGTTGTTGGTGAAGATCACTACAACGTAGCTCAGTCTGTTCAGCGTACATTACAGCGCTACAAAGAGTTACGTGATATTATCGCGATTCTTGGTATGGATGAGTTGGCTCCTGAGGATAAGCAGATTGTTGCTCGTGCTCGTAAGATTCAACGTTTCTTATCACAGCCTTTCCACGTAGCTGAAGTATTTACCGGTTCTCCTGGTAAGTACGTGCCGTTATCTGAAACCATTCGTGGCTTCAAGATGATCGTTGATGGTGAGTGTGATGCTTTACCTGAGCAAGCCTTCTACATGGTTGGTTCGATCGACGAAGCTTTTGAAAAAGCCAAAACCATTAAATAAGGAATTGTTATGGCAGTTCTGAAACTCGATGTAGTGAGTGCGGAAAAGTCATTGTACTCGGGCACGGTCAAAATGGTCGTGCTTCCGGGTGAGTCGGGTGAGCTAGGTGTACTACCTGGTCACACCCCTTTGATTACCCGTATTCGTCCAGGTACTGTAAGAATCACGAGAGAAGACGATTCTCAGGAAATAGTCTTCGTAGCTGGTGGTATCTTAGAGGTTCAACCCTATGCTGTAACTGTTCTTGCGGATGTTGCTATTCGATTAGAAGAGTTAGATGCCGCTAAGGCTGAAGAGTCTCGTAAAAAAGCTCAGGAAACCTTGAAAAATGCTGCAACACCACAAGAAGCTGCAAAAATCGAAGCCGAATTGGCTCTATTACAAGCCCAAGTGGTCGCTATTCAACAATACAAAAAGCCTGGCTCATATCGCTAAGATATTTGTCACTGCTTTTAAAATACCCGCTAAATTTATTGTTAGCGGGTATTTTGCGTTTTGAGGGCTTGGCGTTGAGCTTTGAATTAAGCTTTGACGCCCTCATGCTCCATGGCTTGTTGTAATGGCTTAAAGGCCGTTACGCGCTCATAATAAGCTTGTAGGTTTGGAAGATCGTTTAAGCGAATTTTAACTAGTTTGCACCAACGTAAAATTACCGTTAAATAAACGTCAGCAATGCAAATCTGTTCAATTAAATACTCGCGATCCTTTAAATGATCATCTGCAATTTTAAGAGTTTTAAGAATACCAGCTTTTGCTGTTTCCTTGACGCGATTGTGTAATTCCTTATCACCATCAATAAAGGCAGGCGTGCCAAATAATGGTGCAAATTGTTTGTGCAGGTCAGAGTTTGCATAGGCTAACCAACGATAGGAAAGGGCGCGTTGCTGTACATTGTCACGAGTGCCAAATAACTCAGCTTCAGGGTATTTGCTGTCTAAATAAGTCAAAATGCCGATGTTTTGGATGATTGTAAAATCATCGTCTTCCAGTGTTGGCACAGAACCGGCAGGGTTTTTAGCGAGGTATTCTGGTGTTTTTAAGTAGTCGCGAGGTGTTTCAAAAGCCTCATGCTCAGCACCTACCCAATGCAAGGCTGTGTGTGGAACGAGCGAGCATGAGCCCGGTAAATAATAGAGCTTCATTGTTGTCCTTTTTGTGAAAGTTTAAAGGAAATAATTTGCTGTAGAGCATTGAATAGTTTACAGCAAATCATGCCCGTCGCTAACTTAAACTATCACTTTATTCTTCCTCGTCCTCAGTCCCCGTATCAATCCTATTCATATTTTCCAGCAGCTTAATCATATAGTGCAGACTGTGGGCTAGGTCTGTCGTACTCATGCCCTCAGTCGCGGCTTCGTAGAATGCCTTAATCTTTGGCTGGGCCGCTTCTTCCCAGACTTTCCTGCCGTTCTCTGTCATGCGAATCAGCTTTAATCGACGATCTTCTTCGTCACTGATACTTTCAAGGTGTCCATCGCGCGTCATGCGACTGACTAAGCCAGAGAGGTTTTGTCTGGTGACCATCAGGTATTGAGCTAATTCATTGACACTCATGCCGCGCTCTTGAGCTTCATGGCGTGAGAGTGCGCCTAAAACAGCCCATTGCTGTGTGGTTAAGCCTTCTTCTTCTACTGCTCTTGTTCCTGTTTTATGCAACATATTTGCGCATTGATACAATTTAAAGAAAAGCCGATTAGCAAGTTCTAGTCGGGCTATATCTCTGGTTTTATTGTTAAAATTCATAATTTAACTCAAAAAAATACTTGTATTTAAAATTATTAAAGGATAATATATGTAAATGTATTAACATATTATCTGATTTTGCTTTAGAACTGTGAATAATTTCTTAAGCATACCATTCTTAGAATCTAGGGAGACATAGATGCAAAACTTACAAGATAAAACTGTCATCGTTACCGGTGGTGCCGGCGGTATTGGTAGTGCCACTTGCCGTCGCTTCGCTGAAGCCGGTGCCAAGGTTGCGGTATTTGATATGAACCTTGATGCCGCGACCAAGGTGGCTGAAGAGATTAAAGCAGCGGGCGGTCAGGCGGCTGCCTTTAAGTGTGATATTACCAATCGCACAGAGGTGGATGCGGCGGTCGCTGGCACTATTGAGACCTTGGGTCCGGTAGATGTACTGGTTAATAACGCCGGTTGGGATGTGTTTAAGCCGTTCCTTAAAACGGTACCTGAAGAGTGGGAAAAGTTAATTGCCATTAACTTAACTGGTGCCTTAAATATGTTGCACTCCGTATTGCCAGGCATGGTTGAGCGCAATAGTGGTCGTGTAGTGACTGTGGCTTCCGATGCGGCGCGTGGTGGTTCTTCGGGTGAGGCTGTGTATTCAGCGTGTAAAGGCGGATTGGTATCTTTATCCAAGACCTTGGCGCGTGAGCATTCTCGTCACAATATTACCTTTAACGTTGTTTGTCCTGGCCCAACGGATACCGCTTTATTAGCTGATGTGGCTGAGGGTGCACGTGATCCGGCGAAATTAATTGAGGCTTTCCGTAGTGCCATTCCTTTAGGTCGTTTAGGTCAGCCTGATGATTTGGCAGGCGCTATCGTGTTCTTTGGCAGTGATGCCGCTTCCTTTATTACTGGTCAGGTCATCAGTGTTTCCGGTGGTTTAACCATGCACGGCTAATTAGTCGGAGCAATTAATAGTAAAAAATTTTGGAGATAGAGATGCAATTTGAAGACATTATTTATGAAAATCGTAACGGCGTAGCATGGATTATTATCAACCGTCCAGACAAAATGAACGCGTTCCGTGGTACCACGTGTGATGAGATTATCCGTGCCTTAAACAAAGCAGGTTATGACCGTGAGGTGGGTTGTATTGTCTTGGCAGGTGCCGGTGATCGGGCATTTTGTACGGGTGGTGATCAAAGTGCTCACGATGGTAATTATGATGGTCGCGGTACCATCGGCTTGCCGATGGAAGAGTTACACACAGCCATTCGTGATGTGCCTAAGCCAGTAATTGCACGAGTTCAGGGCTATGCCATTGGTGGCGGTAATGTGCTTTGTACCATTTGTGATTTAACCATTTGCTCTGATAAAGCGATTTTTGGCCAAGTGGGTCCGAAGATGGGCTCTGTTGACCCGGGTTATGGCACGGCGTTCTTGGCACGTGTTGTGGGTGAGAAAAAAGCCCGTGAGATTTGGTATTTAAACCGTCGTTATTCTGGTGAAGAGGCGGTTGCCATGGGCTTGGCAAATGTTTGCGTGCCGCATGAGCAATTAGACGAGGAAGTACAAAAGTGGGGTGAGGAGATTTGCGAGCGCAGCCCAACCGCTTTGGCCATTGCTAAGCGTAGTTTTAACGCCGATACCGCCCATCAGTCCGGTATTGCCGGTTTAGGCATGTATGCCTTAAAGCTTTATTACGATACGGAGGAATCGCGTGAGGGTGTTAATGCCTTAAAAGACAAACGCAAACCTGAATTCCGTAAGTATTTCAAATAATTCAGCGCGTATAAAAGGTGGAGAGAGTTGGATATGCAAGCAAATCCATATATTAATGACGATTTACAAGCCCTCGCAGAAACCGTCCAGCGTTTTGCTGAAGAACGTGTGGCACCGGGCTTTATTGAGCGAGATACGTCGCGTGTGTTTGATCGCGAGTTACTGCGTGAAATGGGTGGTTTGGGCTTTATTTGCCCGGAGTTGCCTGAGGAGTTTGGTGGTTTAGGCATGGGCAGTTTGGCGGCCGGCGTGATTCATGAGCAAATTGCCCGTGCTGACTTGAGCTTTTCTTATCTGAACCTTTTAGCATCACTTAATGGTCAGATTTTAGCCAGTCACGGTGATCCGGAGGTTGTCGGCCCGTGGTTAGAGAAGTTGGTGCTGGGTGAAGCAATTTGTGCGATTGCTTTGACTGAGCCACGTGGTGGTTCTGATGCGGCTAATTTGCGCTTGAAGATTGAGCGTGATGGTGATTACTACGTTCTTAATGGTGAGAAGACCTCTATTTCAGCGGCGGATCAGGCGGATATTTCGGTCGTCTTTGGACGCACCGGTGCGGTTGAGGATAAGGCGCGCGGCGTAACCGCGGTTTTAGTGCCAATGGATACGCCGGGAGTCACCACTAATCGCTTTGATTGTCACGGTCAGCGAGCTATTGGTCGTGGTTCAATTTTCTTTGAAAATGTCCGAATTCCGGTAAATCACCGTCTGGGTGATGAGAATCAAGGCTTTGTGCAAGTGATGCAAGGCTTTGATTTCTCACGCTCACTGATTGGTTTGCAGTGTTTGGCCGTGGCTCGCGTATCACTTGAGGAGGCATGGGAGTATTTAACCCAACGTGAGGCCTTTGGCCAGCCATTGTCAGCTTTTCAAGGTTTAACCCATCCTTTGGCCCAATTTGAAACTGAGGTTGAGGCTGCGCGTTTGCTATGTTTACAGGGCTTATGGTTAAAGGACAATGGCCTGCCGCACACTGCGGAAGCAGCGATGGTTAAGTGGTGGGGACCTAAATTGTCTTATGACGTCATTCACCAATGCTTATTGTGCTTTGGTCATGGTGGCTACGATCGTGGTCCGATGGAACAGCGCTTGCGTGATGTTTTAGGGTTCCAGATTGGTGATGGTACCGCACAAATTATGAAAACAATTATTGCCCGTACCCGCGCCGGTCGTAAGTTTGTTCCAAATTAAAGCTGGCACTAACAATCGGGTGAGGTTGACCTAATTTCACCCCCTCAGAGGAGACAAAAATGGAGTTTGATGCAGTATTGATTCAATCGCGTCGCGCCAGTAGTGTTGAAGCAGGTTTATGGCACGATAAAACAATTAACGATTATTTAGATGAGTGTCTGCAGCAAGTGCCTGATAAATTGGCACTCAGTGCCAAGCGCTCTGATACGGGTGAAATGACGCGCTTCACCTACCGCGAGTTATCCACCATGGCGGATCGTATTGCGGTTGGTCTGAGTAAGTTGGGCGTCGGTCGTAATGACGTGGTGGCGTGTCAGTTGCCAAACAGCTGGCAATTTTCATTGATTTATCTAGCATGCTCGCGCATTGGTGCGGTCATGAGTCCACTCATGCATATTTTCCGTGAGCGTGAATTGCGTTTTATGTTAAACCACAGTGAGGCTAAGGTAGTGATTGTGCCGGCGATTTTTCGTGGTTTTAATTTTGAACAGATGCATGAAGGTTTAGCTGCTGAATTGCCACATTTACAGCACCTTATTGTTGTTGATGGGGCGGGTGATAATAGTTTTGAAGCTTTGCTGAGTGGTCCCGAGTGGGAAAAAGACCCGGCGGCACAGTCAATTCTCACAGCTAACCGACCAGGTCCAGATGACGTGACTCAGGTGCTCTTTACCTCAGGCACGACGGGTGAGCCTAAAGGTGTTATGCACACAGCCAATACGACTATGTCTAATGTCGTGCCTTATGTGGAGCGGCTGCAGTTAGGTAGTGAGGATGTTGTGTTAATGGCATCACCGATGGCGCATCAAACCGGTTTCTTATATGGCTTGATCATGCCGATCATGTACAAGATGCATGCTGTTTTACTGGATGTTTGGAATGCGGAAATGGCGACGAATCTGATTCGTGAAGAGAAAGTGACCTTTACCATGGCATCCACGCCATTTTTAACCGATCTTGCCAAGCACATAGAGACCAGTAATAATCTGGTGCCGACACTTCGTACCTTTGTATGTGCCGGTGCGCCAATTCCCAGTCCCTTGGTTGAAATGGCGCGACGTGTGCTGGGGACCAAGATTATTTCAGCATGGGGTATGACTGAAAATGGTGCTGTCACCGTGGTTGACCTCAATGATCCTGATGAGCGCACTTTTAATACGGATGGTAAACCGCTAAGAGGTGTTGAGATTAAGATCGTTGATACGGAGGATCATGAGCTGCCAAGGGGTGAGTCCGGTCGTCTTTTACTGAGAGCGTGCTCTAATTTTGCTGGCTATTTAAAGCGCCCTGAATTAAATGACACCACAGAGGATGGTTGGTTTGATACAGGAGATTTGGCCTACAAAGATGAGCAAGGCTATATCCGCATCACAGGCCGCAGCAAGGATGTGATTATTCGTGGTGGTGAAAATATTCCAGTGGTTGAAATTGAATCGCTCTTGTATCGTCATCCTGCCGTTGAGCTGGTGGCGATTGTAGCTTTTCCTGATGAGCGTTTAGGTGAGCGAGCGTGCGCGGTGGTGACTCTTAAACAAGGTCAGACCCTGTCTTTTGAAGAGATGGTCGACTTTTTAAAAGAAAGAGAAATTGCTATTCAATATATTCCGGAGCGTTTACTTATTCGAGATTCTATGCCTGCGACCCCGTCAGGCAAGCTGCAAAAATTTCGTTTGCGTGAGATTTTAAAGGAGGAGTTATTTGGTGCAGGCTAGATAAATCGTTATTTTTAGTAGTTATGAGAGGGTTACAATGCCAATTTTCACGGTGTCAACGTTGTAACCCCCTTTTTTATGTTTAGAAAAAACTCACACCTTTTTCGCTGACAATGGCATCTAGAGGCTTGTCATGTGGCAAACATTCGTATTCGCATCCTAAGTGAGCTTCAGACCAAACAGCACCAATTAATAAGGGTTCGTGACCTTGTTCTTCCCATTGAGCAATGGTGCGATCATAGTAACCACCGCCATAACCTAAACGCTCGCCATTGTCCCCATAACCCAACATCGGTAGCAGAACAATATCCGGCATCTCGCCAATTTCCTTAGCCTCAGGCTCCAAGATGCCATAATGACCCTTGACTATAGGCGCACCGGGGTCCCAGTAAAAAAATTCTAAAGGTGCATTTTTTTGTATGACTTTAGGCAAAATAATTTCATGACCCATGGCATGGAGTTCTTCCAGTAATGGGCGAATATCAGGCTCATCCCGATAAGGCCAAAAGGCGGCAATAACTAGACCTTGACGGCGGATTTTGTGTCTCGCAGGCAGGGTTTTAGGAGCAACAAACTCTTCATCTTGTTGAGTTTCGTATTCTAGACTACTAAGCCAGGCTAAAAAGTGCTCGTTTAAGGCAGTTGAACGTAATTGATGTTCAGCCGAGCTTAATTGAGTGCGTTTTTTTAATAATTCTGTTCTTAGAAATTGGTATCGCTTTGTGTTATTCTGCTGCATAGACAAGTAAATAGATTGACCAATGAGTCAAGAAATTAGCGGAGTGACAATGTTCAAAAAACCATCATCGCCTTACTGGAAGTATACACTGCTGGGAGGGGTTCTTGCCTCAGCATTATTTATGGCTAGCGGTTGTAGTTCTCAGGCCAGCTCTCATAGCTCGGCCGATGAAAGCATGGAAGTTGACTCGCTTGAGCAGGAGTCCCAGCAACAACGTGCACTGGTGCCTCAACGCGATCTAAAAGCGGTTGACAGCTCTGCTCGGGCAGCGGTGCAAAATGCCTATCAAGCCATGCAAAACCGTCAGTGGGATAGTTTAGCGACTTATGTTAATGTCGCCAAAGCGGATCATGAAATTGGTGCCTATCCGAGCTATTGGTTTTTGCGTAATCTGATTTCAAAAGCAAATAGCCTTTCACCGCTAGATACAGTGGTGATTAAGAAGTTTATTGATGATCATCCGGATAGCTATATGGCTGAGCGACTTAAAGCCGAATGGATTATTAAGGCAGCGAGCTCGGGTGATTATCGTACAGCAGCTGCGCTGGCTCCGGTTAATGTCAATCTGACCCAGGCACAATGTGCATTAATCCAAAGCCAAGCCGTGACCGGCCAGCGAGTGGGCATTAGAGATGCCTTAGAGACTTTTAGGCCGGGTGACTCATGTTGGGCTATGTTGGAAACTTTAAATGGCCAAGGTCGACTTAGCTTTGAGCAATTGCAGCCAGGGCTCAGGGATGCCGTTGAGTATGATAATAAAAATACCGCACGACGTTATGCGGGATTGGTTTTCTCGCGCGCTCAACTGGCACAATACGACGCTATCTTCCAAGACCCGAGAGCTTGGATCGCCAGACAATCCGGCAGTGCATCTTCTACCCTGGAGGCGGAGTTAAGAGCAATCGCCTTTAGTCGTCTTGCCCGCCAGGACCGCGATGGTGGTATACAGATTTTAAACAGTACGAAGTTGCTTAATGACAAGGATAAACAATGGGCTTATGCGCAGTTTGGCTTAGTGTCTGTGCTTAATTTGGAGGACCGCTCAGATACTTGGTATCAGCAGTCCAGGGATGTAGCTCTCAGTGATTACAATGCGGCTTGGCGCGTGCGTGCGGCTTTGCGTCAACCTAAAGTGAACTGGCGACGCGTCAAAGATACCATTGAGATGATGAATAAGGAGCAGCAGCAGGAAACGGCCTGGATTTATTGGCATTCTCGTGCTCTTGAAGAGTTAGGTCAAACGGCATCAGCTCAAAGTGGTTATCGTAGTCTTTTATCTCATCATGATTTTTATGGGCAATTAGCTCGTGAAGCCTTGGGTCAACAAATTGTCTGGCCCGAGCAGGCCGCTCCTGTGAATGCTGCGGAGCTTGCACAAATTAAGCGTAATAGTGGCTTACAAAATGCGGTAGCTTTACTCAGTATCGGCGCTCGTGAGTATGCCGTGGTTGAATGGAATCATGCGATTCGTGGTTTAAATGATCGGCAGTTGATGGCGGCAGCTGAGTGGGCCAAGCAAGTCGGTTTTTACGACCGCACGATTAATACCTCACTGCTGACCAAGCATAGCGTGAATTTTGAGCAGCGTTATGTTGCGCCATTTGATGGGCGAGTGACTGCCCAAGCCCGCCGCACAGGTGTTGATCCGGCGTGGGTCTATGGTCTAATCCGTCAAGAGTCGCGTTTTGTGCCGATTGCTCGTTCCAATGTCGGTGCTTCTGGTCTTATGCAGTTGATGCCGGGCACGGCGCAGTTAGTCGCGCGTAAGCTAGGGGTGCAAAATTACAGTCGCTCCATGATTAATGATTTAGATACCAATATGCTTTTCGGGACGACCTATCTCAAGGATATTCTGGATCAACAAGGAGGCTCTGAGGTCTTGGCAACCGCTGGTTATAATGCCGGCCCAAATCGTGCAGTACGTTGGCGTAATAGCTTATCGCAACCGGTTGAGGGGGCGATTTTTGCAGAAACTGTCCCATTTACAGAAACTCGTTTATATGTAAAGCATGTGCTTTCTAATGCGGTTTGGTACGATATCAAGTTTAACAAGGGTAAACCTGGCTCATTGACAAAGCGCCTAGGTGTTATTCGTCCGTAAATCGTTATTGGAACAGGGCATGAGTCAGAATTCGCTATCTACCACAAACATAGATGGGGCTGTTGTTTACGCCGTTGGCGGAGCAGTGCGTGATCAATTGCTAGGTTTGCCTGTTGGTGATTATGACTGGGTTGTCGTCGGCGCTACCCCTGAGCAAATGGTAGCTAATAGCTATCTGCCGGTGGGTGGTGATTTTCCGGTGTTTTTACATCCACAGACTAAAGAAGAGTATGCCTTGGCACGCACAGAGCGCAAGTCGGGTCGTGGTTATCAGGGTTTTACCTTTTATACCGGTGCTGATGTGAGTTTAGAGCAGGATTTACTGCGTCGTGATTTGACAGTCAATGCCATGGCATTGCGCCAAGAGGGGCAGGCCTTTTTAAAGAAAAAAGCGCTCGAAATTGGCTCAGAAGCATTACGACAACAATTAATGAGTGGCAGCTTGGATGGGCTCTTGACCGAGGGTGAGGAGCCTTTCCTGGCAGACCCTTTTAATGGTTTGGAGGACCTACGCCATAAAACCTTTCGCCATGTCAGTGAGGCCTTTATTGAAGATCCGGTACGTATCCTGCGTTTAGCCCGGTTCTTGGCGCGTTTTGAAGACTTTACTGTAGCCCATGAAACATTTATCTACTGCCAAGAGATGGTTGCTAATGGCGAGGTTGATCATTTGATTGCCGAGCGCGTGTGGCAGGAGCTAGCCAAAGCCTTGATGCAGGCGAAGCCGGCAAGAAGCTTTGAGTTTTTACTGGAGGTTGGTGCGCTTGAGCGAGTTTTAACGGGCTTTGTATGGACTGATGAGGCTGCTGCTGCGATTGCATTAGCAGTTCAAAAGAGATTACCCCAGCACCTTAGATATGCCTTGGTTTTTTACCGTGTTGAGGATATCAAGGCGTTTAGTCAGGTCTTAAGAGTGCCGTTAGTATGTCAAGACGCCGCTATTTTAGTGGCTCAATGGGATGCTGCTATGCGTACACTTGGCAGTGAGCCGGCAGATGACCCTGAAGCCGCACTTAATACTATCTTGGCAACGGATGCGATTAGAAAACCGCAACGATTTGTTGAGTTGCTACAGGCTTATGCGCTTTTATTGGCAGTGCGCAGTCTGGAGGTCGAGCGAATTACTTCTCAAATGCAGCTGTGGCAGCGTTTGTTTGAAGCGGTTATGGCAGTTGATGCAGGCGTTATTGCCAAGTCATGTGGTGCTGACACCGGTAAAATAAAAGAAGCGGTTTATGCAGCGCGTCTTGACGCTTTAAAAAACGCCTTGATTAACTAAGTAATTACTTGGCTATTTTTTCGCCAAAGAAAAATATAAATAAACCAATCATTATGACTAAGGCACCAAGTAGTCGCCAAATATCGATGGGTTTGTTGGGCATGCCGATAAGGCCAAAGTGATCAATGAGTAAAGCAACCAGAATTTGAGTTACTACCACCATAAATAAGAAGTTGCCTAAACCTATTTTTAAGGGTAAAAAGGCACTGCAAAAGACCATAAAAGCGCCCAATAAGCCGCCGGAGAGCTTCCATAAGGGTTGTTGCAGTAACGTGTGGCCCAGGTTATTAAAATCGGCACGAAATAAGCAAAGTATAAAAAGAGCAATGGTGCCTACACTAAAAGAAATCAAGGCGGCAAGTAGTGGCTGATCCGAAAGTGCTTGGCCCAGGCGGGAATTAATCGGTGCTTGTATTGCGATGGCTGCGGCGGCGGCAAAGGCTAAAAAGTAATACAAAACCATATATTTCTCATGTGGGCAAAGTTTAGTCTATCTTTATAACTGGAAGCGTCTATCAGCTCGTGTAAAACCGATGGGGTAAAGCTCATCTACATTTTTGGCGAGCATAATTACTTTAAATAATTCGCCCATTTCTGCTTCAGAAAGCAGCTTTTGTACGGGACCGATATTTAATGCATAGCTTTCAACGTCTTCAGGGTCTAGCGCTGACAATAAGTCCAGGAGTCCGCAATTCATTAAGAAGTTGGCTTGAGAAGTATAGCCTATGACCTCTAAATCTGCTTCAACCGCTTTTTCTGCAATCGCGGAAAAATTAACGTGTGCTGTAATGTCCTGTATGCCGGGCAGAGCCAAGACCTCGCTATGGGCATGATGGCGAAAATGACACATTAAAGTGCCTTGACCACGTTGTGGGTGATAATACTCAGAAGCTGGGAAACCATAATCGATTAGAATCGCCGCACCTTGCTTGAGCCAGCTACCCATGCTGGTGATCCATGCTTTAGCTTGCTCGTTAAATTCACTGGTGTAGCCACTTATTTTAAGTAAGCGATCGATGTCATCCGGCGTATCTTGCGTTTTGACATCTTGCTCAAACCAGATAAAGCGAGAGAGGCTATTGGGCTCTGAATTTGGCTTGATATCGACATAGCGCTCTTTAAGTTTGCAATCCTCATCACGGCTATATAAACGAACCGGCATGGCATCCAAGACTTCGTTGGCGACAACGCAACCAATAAAGGACTCTGGTAATTGTTCTAACCAAACAACGCGATCTTTGTAGGCGCTTAGCGTTTGTTGTTGTAGATTTTTGAGATCACTGGATAGCTCAAGTATGAAGTACTTAATATTTTTATCTTTGAGGCTATCAAGAATTTGTTTCGCTAAAATACCGCTACCGGCACCAAACTCCAAAATGTTTTTTTCTTCACAATGGCTTAGTACCTCAGCGATGGCAACGGCCAAGGTGTGACCAAACCAAGGGCTTAATTCGGGAGCAGTGATAAAGTCGCCACTGACTGTAGCAGCTGATTGCATCGCCGACTCGTCTAGCTCCTCACCACGGACTAGACCAATAGCAGGCTCATTGCCGTCGCTTGGGATATCTTCGTCTTTGTTGAGATGCTCTTGAGTAGCGGCCTTAATAGCTGCCTGACTGCTTCTGTGGCTTGCCAGCTTTAGCCGACCACTGGTGTAATAACCGTATTCGGGATGATAAAGGGCATGAGCCATATATTGCTCAAAAGAAATAGGGCCATTAGACTCGATTTCTTGCTGTAGGATGTCGGCTAACTTTTGCGTGTGTTCAAGTTCTGCAGGGTGTAGCTCAGGTAAATTTTTAATATCCATTGATGACTTTATTAAGCCCAAAAAACTTTATTATCTCTTTTGAAGCGTCAAAGGTGGACACTTCGTGGTAACGAAATTCCGGATCGCCATTAGACCAACCATGCCACAGCTCAGGGATCATTTTTAACCTGACTGGTGCTGCACGCTCGTCAAGTATGCGAGCGGCTTTTCTATTAAGGCTTGAGAACCATCGATGTAATTGCTCAGCATTGACAGGGTTAACGTAATCGTCTTTTTCACCATGGATAATCATAACAGGCAAAGGGCTTTCTACGTAGCTTATCGGGGTTGGAATATCCTGAATTGCGCCTTTAAAGCCGTCTTTCATAACGCGGATTGAACCGGCTGCGTTGTGCACGTCAGGAAACATCGGACAGGAGTGTAAGACGAGTCCGGCAAAGAGGTGGCTATACTCCATGCATATTTGACCGGCAAGAGCGGCGCCTGATGAAATGCCGGCTAAATAAATGCGTTCAGAATCAATAAAGTCGTAGGCAGTTGTTAAGCTTGTCAGTATTTCGACAATAGATTGCTTTTCTTTGAGCCCATGTCTTTCACTGGCATTGAACCAATGCCAACAGTTGTTCATGTTTCTAAAGTTGTTTTGATGAGGGTATAAAACGGCAAAACCGTGCTGTTCTGCGTATTCGTTCATGCGAGTACCGGCAGCAAAGGTGTGGGAGCTTTGACCACAGCCATGAACCATAACAACTACCGGCATTTTTTCTTGGGAACGGTTTTGAGGTAAATACGCCGCATACTCAACTTGTTGAAAATTAAACAAGCCAGCAGGAACATCATTTTTTAGGATGGGCTCAAACCAGTTCCCGTCAAGGTTACTAAAGCCGCTTTTTCTAACAAATTCAAATTCAGGCATAGTGGATTATTCTTTTGTGTTACGTACTTGGTAAGTACGTCATATTGATGAACTTGAGGGATTGTTATGAAATCGCTCAAGGCCTGTCAAAAACTATAACTAATTTTTATTAGCATATAACTAAACTACTATTGTATGATCCGGATCAAGTTGTGGCTAGTTAGTATTTAACTTATGTATTTTTCTTTAGCAATGTCATACACTACTGTAAGTGGCGCATGATCTGAAAAGCGTTCAGCTTTGTAAATTTCAGTGCTAACAGCCTTTGCAGCAATACCAGGTGTACTGATTTGATAATCAATACGCCAACCGACATTGTTATCCCACGCCCGCCCACGGTTACTCCACCAAGTATATTGATCAGCTTCCTGATTTAATTGGCGAAATACATCAACAAAACCTCGCTCTTCAAATAAATGCGTCATCCAGGCACGCTCTTCCGGGGTGAAACCGGAGTTTTTCAAATTACCACGCCAGTTTTTGATATCTACTTCCTTGTGAGCGATATTCCAGTCACCACAAATAATATACTCATGTCCTGTTTCACGATGATGTTGCATCATCTCATCAATCCACGGACCAAACCTGTCTAAGAAACGGAATTTGGCGGCTTGGCGCTCTTCACTACTGGAGCCTGAAGGTAGGTAGGCGCTGACAATCGTCAAATCATCCCATGTTGCGTTAATGATACGTCCTTCAGGGTCGAACTCATCACAGCCCATACCTACGGTAATTTCAGGATTACCTTTGTAGTAAAAAGCGACACCACTATAGCCTTTTTTTTCAGCAGGGTTAAAGGCGCTTTGATAGCCTTTGCGGTTGCGCATGGTGTCTTTAATATCGCTTTCGCTAATTCTCGTTTCTTGTAAACACAGTACATCTGCATTGTGTTTATCCATCCATTCAAAGAAACCTTTTCTTTCGGCTGCACGGATGCCGTTAATATTAAGGGAAGTAACTTTCAACATAAAATTATTTAACTATCAACTAATTTGTTTTGTATATAAACAGTTTAAACCAAATGTCTTTGATTTAACTGTGATTATTTATTCCTATTATATCAGGATGGGGTTTTCCCTAGTTTTTAATCCATCGTTCTCAAACTTTGTAGCGGAGCTTGAAGCCATAGGCGGCGTAGGCGGTAGCGACCAACTAGTGCGCAGATAAAGGCCATGCAGAGTGGTAGCAGTAACCAATAAAAGCCATGAGCTTGCCAACTTAAATTGAGGTAGTAAGCAGCAATGGCGGCTATGATTTCGGCAAATAATATTGCCACGAATCCGGCTGCCGCCCCAATAAAGGCCATTTCCAAGCTTAAATAGCGTTGAATTTTTCGTTGAGATAAGCCGATGACTCTTAATAGGGCCACCTCCGTACGTCGTTCGTCCATCAGCAGGTTAAGGCTAGCCAAAAGCACTAAAAGTCCTGCCACCATGACCAAAATAGCTAAATAGCTGATCACTTTGGCAATCATCTGCACGATACCCATAACCTGCGTTAATACTGCGTCTACATCAATAAAGACGGTCGTAGGATAATGACGAATAAGTTCACCGAGTTGTGATTTATCCGCTGGCGGGATATAAAAACTGCCTAAATAAGAGGCATTGTCCTGCGCCATAGTGCCTGGCGAGAAGACAAAGAAGAAGTTTGGACTAAAACTTTCCCATTGTACTTGTCTAAAGCTGACTACCTCTACTTCTATGGTGCCATCAGGTAGTTCGAACTGTAGTGTATCACCCAGTTTCAAACCTAGTTCGATGGCATTTTCTTCTTCAACGGATACCTGGTTCGGGCCCGTGAATTCAGCTTTACCGGCAACAAATAGATTGTTGTCCGGAAATACGCCACTTTGGGTTAAATTCAAATCGCGCCGTAGGGTATTGCTGCGCTCTATAGTTTCATCACTAAAGCTCTGTCCATTATGTGCCACTAAGCGACCACGAACAAAGGAGTATAATGGGTCAGCGGACCATTGTCGTTCTTTAAGTAATTGCTCAAAACCCTCCCGTTCATAGGGTGGCAGGCTCATGACAAAATGATTAGGTGTGCCTTCGGGAAGTTGTTCCTTCCATCGTTCTAATAAATCGCCACGTAACAAAAAGAGTACGGTAAATAAACTGAGACCCAAGGCTAGGGCGGTGATTTGTAAACCGGTTTTGGCAGGTTGGCGTAACCACTGTTCGGCTTTAGTAAAGCTTCTTTTAGTAGTAAGCAGTACTGCGCAGATGAATAAATAAAATAACAGTGCCATGGCGAAGATACCGAACATCACGGCGATGCCCAGCAAAATGTCAGTACTGATATTCATTGAAAATATCAACAGACTAATAATAGCTGTTGATGCCAAGAGCCGCCAACTGACTATCGCTCCTTCAGCAGGACGAAGAACATTGGTCGGCGGTAGAGAGCTCAGCTGCCAAATGGCCGGCATGATGAAGCCAGCAAGCATCAAGGTGCAAGTAAGGACGGCGATAGGCAAGGGGCCATTGATTAGATCACGTAGTGCAAACTGTAATTCAATCTGTGGCAGAAGCAAGACCACTAATTTTAATAGGGTATAACCAAAAAACACTCCTAATATCATGCCAATGAGGGTGGCGATCACGGCCACTAAAGCTAATAACGCCATAAATGAGCCAAGTAGTTGAGTGCGAGAAGCACCTAGACAACGTAACATTGCCACATGGTCCTGGTTTTGTTCTACGTAGCGGTGGGCTGAGAGAGCAATGGCAATACCACAAAGTAGCAAGGTCAGTAAATTGGCCAATTGCATAAAGCTGTGCAATTGCTGCATCGGCTCAACCAGTTGAGAAATACCTTCGCTAGATTTTAAAAGGCGTAACGAACCTGATTGTAGGTTAGCAGCACTACCACCCGGTTCATAAGACCTTAGTGTTTCTTCGTGCGAAGTTAAAAAAGCTTCCAACTGTCTTGGCTCACCGCTTAGGAGTAAGCGATTGTCTTGGCGACTGCCTAATTGAATGGCATTGGTACGCTTGACTTCATCGGCTCTAATAATCACAGTAGGAGAAAAACCGCCAAAACCGGTTTGTTGGTTTGTATCTTTATCAATACGTCCACTCACCGTGAAAGTAGCATCGGCAATTTGTACCTCATCACCTTGCTGAACTTGCAGTAATTCAAAGAGGATCGGGCTAAGCCAGATTTGACCGTTTTCTAGTCGCTGTGTCTGTTGCTGTGTCTGTGATGGTGCGCTATCAGTGCTGATTAACAATTCACCGCGGAGAGGGAAGTTTTGCTCGATGGCTTTGACATTAACCAAAATAAACTCGTCATTAGCCATGGCCATGCTATTGAACATAACGATTTGAGAGCTTATTAAGCCAGCTTTATGGGCATGCTCTTGCCATTGTGGGTAAATGGGCCGAGAGGAGCTGATAGCTAAGTCTGCAGCCAGTAATTGGGCTGATTGTTGGGCAATAGAGTATTGAATTTGCTGGTGGCTAAAACGCAAAGCAGTGGTCGCACTGATGGCTAGTGATAGGGCAATCAATACCAGTTGTAAAGCGCCTGAGCCTGAACTTTGTTTTAGAAGAGCACTAAATAAAGAGAAATAACGACGCATTTGGCTACATCTCCACTAAGTGACCATCTTGGATGTCTAAGCGGCGTTGGCATTTAGCAGCTAAATCAAGATCGTGAGTGACCACAATCAGGGTTGTGCCTTGTTCTTTATTAAGCGCAAAAAATAAGCTTTCTATTTCGTTGGCTGTATCGTCGTCGAGGTTCCCGGTGGGTTCATCTGCAAAAACGACTTGTGGTTGTAGAATGAGCGCACGGGCAATGGCTACACGTTGTTGCTCACCACCGGAAAGCACTTTAGGAATCTGTTGACTTTGTTTATCTAAACCGACACGCTTTAACATGGTCAGAGCATGTTCTTTGGCTGTCTTAAAATTAAAATCACCAAGAAGGCGCATGGGCAGCATGACATTCTCTAAGGCACTTAAATGCGGTAGTAATTGAAAGGACTGAAAAATGAAGCCTATATGCTGCAAGCGCACGGCTGCACGTTCTTCCTCTCGCAGTTGGTGTATCGGATGACCACATAGATAAATAGCGCCTTCGCTGGGACTGTCTAAAGCCGCCAATAAGCCCAAGAGGGTGGATTTTCCGGAGCCGGAGCGTCCGGTAATAGCTACTTGTTCGCCTGCACTAATCTGTAGGTTAATATCACGTAGGACATGTAGTTCACGTTCAGGAGTATGAATGCGGTGATTCAGTCCTGTAGTTTTAACCACAATGTCAGGTGATTGATGTAGCATAAGATTTTCCTGTGAATAATTTACGATCGGAGATGCTTGGATGGCTCAGTCCTATATACGAACAGCTGTAGGCAGTTTACTGCTTTGTTTATTGTTACTCAGTACTTTAGCAAAGGTGCAAGCAAAAAGTATCCTGATTTTAGGTGACAGTATCAGTGCAGGCTACGGTATGGAGGCTAAGCAATCTTGGGTCAGTCTATTAGAGCAGCGTCTAGAGCAAAAGTTTCCGGGTGAGCATGAGGTCATTAATGGCAGCATGAGTGGTGAAACTGCTGCTGGTGCAGTGAATCGCCTACCTCATCTTTTAAAAAGTCATGAACCCGACATCGTAATTATTGAATTGGGCGGTAATGATGGTCTGCGCGGTCAACCACCACCTCTGATAGAGCATAGTTTGGACCGTTTAGTGGCAATGAGTTTGGAGTCGGGCGCAGAGACCTTGCTTTTCGGTATGAAAATCCCTCCTAATTACGGTACTAACTATAGCCAAGCTTTTGAGGCTAATTTTCAGCAAGTGGCTGAGCGACATGAGATTAGCTTATTGCCTTTCTTTTTAGAGGGGGTGGCAGGGGATGATAGTTTGATGCAGTCGGACGGTATTCATCCGCGCGCCGAGGCCCAGTCATTGTTGCTGGAAAATGCCTGGCCCTTGATTGAAGCAGCTCTGCAGGGAGATTAGCTGGCTCTGCTTTAATTGCTAAGTGCCAAATTGTAAAGACTTGTATAATGACTTTTTTGAATAAAAACAAGCGATTTCTACCTTATGAATGACAATACTCAGCAACAAGCTCAGCAACAACGTCGTGACTTTGTCCGTTTTGCCCTTGAACAGGGTGTGTTGCGATTCGGACAGTTTGAAACTAAATCAGGTCGTTTAAGTCCATACTTTTTTAATGCAGGTCTATTTAATAGTGGTAAATCATTAGGCATCTTAGCCAAATTTTACGCTGATGCCTTGGTTAATTCCGGCGTTGAATTTGATATGCTTTTTGGCCCAGCTTACAAGGGCATTAGTTTAGCAGCTGCTACTTCCATTGCTCTGGCTAATCACCCCTCTTTAGAGGGGCGTGATGTACCTTATGCTTTTGACCGTAAGGAAGCAAAAGATCACGGTGAAGGCGGTGTCTTAGTAGGTGCGCCTTTAGAGGGCAAGGTCGTGATTATTGATGATGTGATTACTGCGGGTACTTCTGTGCGTCATTCAGTCGATATTATCGAAGCACAAGGAGCAAAGCCAGCTGCAGTGTTAATTGCTTTAGACCGTATGGAAAAGGGCGGTAATCACGAGGAGATCGCTGAAAATTCGGCGGTTCAGGAGGTTGAGCAAAAATATGGTTTACCAGTGATTTCTATCGCTTCTCTCAAGGATATTATGGCCTTATTAGAAGAAGATGAGGAGTTCTCGCAGCACAAGGCCTCAGTGGTCGCTTATCGTGAGAAATACGGGGCTTAGTGACCTTTAG
>LSQX01309935.1_pt1 | contig 22231 bp, 20 predicted proteins | sample 654561 | NCBI WGS metagenome assembly LSQX01 (sample SAMN04489861, study PRJNA283612) | anaerobic digester metagenome | isolation source: 4 biogas reactors fed with cattle manure at either 37C or 55C with and... | place: Denmark: Kongens Lyngby | collected 2014
AGCGGAGGGTACCCAAAATGCAGAAATTGTGAAGATCGCAAACTCTCATCGGTCACACTTGAGGTTTCAAAATAATCGGAAACACCCGGATCATGTAAAAATATTCGATCTATTCCGGGTGGTGCTATAACAATAGAGTATGATGTATTGGTTTGACCTGATTTTTTACAGTTGATATTTACACCGGACGCCATTAACTTGCGACTCAGGATATCGCTGAACGCGTCCTCGCCGACAATTGCAGTGATGGTAACATCGGTCTGAAGCGCTGCGAGCGCCATGCCCACATTACCACAAACGCCGCCCGCATGAACTTGAATGCCATTCATCTGAAGAAGCCGTCCGGGAACGAAATCACTCATGTTAATCGGGCGTCCTCGCTCCGGAAAAACCGGAGTCATATCTAAAACGAGGTTTCCAACGACAAGAACGGTTTGTGCTGTCATATTAGTAGGAATATGCCCCATAAAACTCTCCAACTCTTGGTTGTCATTCGTCGTGTGAAGCCTTCTTTATGCGCCACTGCTATCTCCAAGTTATTTTACTCCTCCATACCAAATTGCACAGGGTCATACGCCTTCATTCTCGACGTATCCGCTTGGTCTTCTGAAATAACGAGAATTATCGTTCCAATCGTACATTTATCGAAAAATTCTTGGGATGTCTCCACCCATCCGGATGCGCGCCGGTCCGGTCGGCGAAAAGATACGAAATATCCACGACTCATATGACCCGCGCCCTTGGAATGCATTCGCTCTCTAGCTTCACAAGGCGTCAACAACATATACCGTGCTTGTAAGATTACTCGCGTCCGCCGAGAGTATTCATAAAAAGTAGTCCATATAATCATAGCTAGCAGAGTAACTAACACAATGATTGCCCCACGATCTTCAGCCACATTATAGCCCGGATCCGTGGGAGCCACCCTGACACCCGCATGCCAAAAAATCAGAATCAGAACCCACAACAGAAAGAACGCCCAAAACTTTTTCTGCGCTTCGTTACGCTCAATTCCTACGATCTTCTGCACGACGTCCGGATTAACATCTTCCCACATACGAGTACCCCGCCTCCATTTCAGAATGCAATTATTCTTGATGTAATCTTATGTTAATCATATCATTTATTCAATAGTCAGACTTTCCGACTGAATCTGGTGTCTGCTTTTCCTGTCGAGCCCGTTGAGTGCAGAAAACCCTCCGGGCGTGTCTCTCGTCTGACCATTTTCTATGAGTTTGGGGTCACACTGAAGTTGAACCGCTTTTTTGATAATATGTTCTCCGAATTGCATGCGAAGCGTATCAAAAACCCGATCTACATTGGATTGATCATGATGCGGTGCCATATCAAACAAACTCAATTGAGATGGACTTGCTTCCTCTGATAGTTGCGTTCCGCGAACGCCCAAACTTCGAACAGGCTTATCCCAATCATAACTCTCCCTGAAAAGCAGCATTGCTACCTTGGCGATCTCATCGGCCGAATCTGTAGGAAAAGGCAAGCGCCTCTGCTTTTCGTAATGTTCAAGCGATGCATCTCTAACCCATATCTGGATTGTCTGCGCTCGACGTTGGTACTTTCTTAACCGTGTCGCAACCTGGTCAGATAACGCAACGACTGTATGCCAAACATCTTGATCATTCAACATATCTCTGGCAGTTGTTGTGCTGTTCCCGACAGACTTAATATCACGTTTAGCATTATAACTCCGCACAGGCGTCGGATCGATGCCGTTGGCACATCTCCAAAGACTTACGCCGTTACGACCAAGATATTCTTCAATATATGAAAGCGACATGCGCGCAAGATCTCCAATGCTCTTAATATTGATTCTGTTAAGCTTGCGCTGCGTTGACCGCCCGACGAAAAGCAGTGCTTCAACCGGCAACGGCCATACCATGCGCTTTAGTTCTGATTCGGGAATATAAGTTGTTGCATTCGGCTTTTTATAGTCCGAGCCCAGTTTTGCGATGCTCTTGTTAAAACTGACACCGACGGAACATGTCAATCCATAAAGACGCTGTACTTTGTCTCGAATTTCATCGGCTGTCGCCACAGGATCTACAGCGGACTGTGTCCCTGTCAAATCCAACCAACACTCGTCTAATCCATATGGCTCAACACGATCTGTATACGTGCAATAGAGTTCAAATAGCAATCGTGAATAATATTCATATTGCTGGTAATGTCCGGGCACGATGACCAGCGAGGGGCATTTTTCCTTCGCCTGCCATAAGGCTTCGGCCGTCTTCACGCCATAGGCGGCCGCCTTCTGATTCTTGGCCAAAATAATACCGTGTCGTTTGTTGGCATCGCCACCAACGGCCATCGGGACATCGCGAAGCTCCGGACGATTCAACATCTCCACCGACGCAAAAAAACAATTCTGATCAATATGCAGAATGGTGCGCTCCACAGGTACGCCTCCGGTATATTCATAAATTAATGCTTCTAATATCGAACTTTTGTTCTTTTCCAGGGTACCACGTTCACCGTTTGTTTTCAAGAAGCGTCAATATTATTCGATTTGATGATGTTGCTCATCTTTTATTATTTGACAAGTTGGTATATAATTTAGAAAACAGCTGCTTAGAGGTTTTTGATTTGCGGTGGCGTTGACTAGACGCCTCGACACTATGAAGGTGGTGAAGTTATGGCTAAACACAGATTGCTCCTGGTAGATGATGATACCGATATTCTTGAGGTCAACAGAGCTTATCTCGAGAATGAGGGTTATGAGATTAATGTTGCGACAACAATGACACAAGCACTTGAGAAAGTCGCAACCAACGCATTCGACTGTATTGTACTTGATATTATGCTTCCCGACGGAAGCGCTTACGATTTGCCATCAAAGCTTCGCGTTTACACGAAGGCTCCGATTATCTTCTTATCTGCTCGCGACCAGCTTGAAGACAAGATTACCGGCTTCAAAGTCGGTGGCGATGACTACATGACTAAGCCTTACAGCTTACAAGAGCTTTCTGCAAGAGTATCTGCTCACATTCGCCGTAACATGACGACTGACGGCTTCCTTATGGAGTTCCCGCCGTTATCGATTAATATCAAGACTCGCGAAGTTATTTTGAGCGGCAATGTAGTTCACCTGACCAATAGGGAGTTTGACATCCTTCGGCTTCTTGCTGAGACACCAAACGTAATCGTACCGTTCTCCAGGATTTATTCTGTTGTATGGGGTGATGACGGTATGTGTGATAACCATCTGGTTATGGTTAATATCAGTTATCTGCGCAAGAAGCTCGAAAAGGCAGCACCGGATGTTCTTTTTGTAAAGACTGAGTGGGGTAGCGGCTATTCATTTGCTTATCCTCCGATTCGCAACACCCTGCGACCGGAATAATCCGGTCGTGACTGGGAGATGACAGAGATAGACAACCTAGGAATTAAGGACAAAAGAAACGTCCTTCGGATTTTCGTTCGGACGATCGTATTTCTGATTTTATTGCTCGTCGTGTTTGTGATTGTGTTTATGACCAATCAGAGACACGGCGAGTTATTTCGTCTTGATAAATCCGGCGCACTTGATTTATCCGATTACAACTTCGAAGAGCGCGGTCGAGTTTATCTGCAACACGGCTGGGATTTCTATCCCAATCAATTATTGAGGCCGAGCGATTTTTCCGAACATGACGAGACGGTCTATCCAAGCTATACCAATTTCTCAATCTCACCTGCAGGCTGGGCATCATCAAATCTTAAGCCATCGAGCAACCTGATGGATTCACGCTACATTGGTGATAACGGCGTAGGAACCTACCGCCTCCGAATGAAGGTGCCGAAGGGCACAGATTTATTGTCGATGGATTTTCCAGAAATCAATTACGCTGCTGAGATTTACGTTAATGGCACTTTGGTAAAAGAAATCGGGAAAGCCACTGACAATCCGGCCGATTACCGCCACCAGGAAACTTACTCACGGGTAAATTTGCAGCCGGATGAGTTGGGAAACATCGATATCGTTGTTAGTTGTGCTAATTTCACTTCTGCCATCGGCGGCATAACCGTTGCTCCGGCTCTGGGCACTCCGGATCAGGTGGAGTCCATTTCAACAATCTCGAAAATGTGGATTTGCGTGGTCATCACGCTCTCACTATTAATAATAATTGCAGGATTTTTCGTTGCTGCTACGTTTCGAAACAAACAGAAGTATTTTTATTTTACACTCATTATTATTTGTTCTCTATTGTATGAAATATCCGACAAATTTATTGTCGCTTTGCCGGGGAGTTGGAATAAACTCCTTCAGGTTACCTTCTATTTTCTTCTGATGTTTATCACTTCTCTTTACTTCGCATCCATTTACCCCAGAGAGTTTGATTTTTTCGGACGCATTCGAAACTGGGATATCATCATCATTTTTGTCGCGATGATCTCTTTTTTAAGCGCATATTGGATTGCACCTCATCTTCTGTACCGGACGTCAACTTTGGTTGCAAATTCTCTTTTTGCCGCCGGCATTAATTTCTATAACTTTTTTCGCGTCTTGTATAAGACGCCACGGCACCCGAAAGAGGGCACTTTTCACTTGATATCTTCTGTTCTTGCGAGCATTATTTTCTCCACCCTTCTGATTCGTTCCCCGCAAGTCTATTTCATTTCACTACACTCTGTTGGCGTTGTTGTGTTGGTCTTCGGAACAGCGATGTACTTCACTATTCGTTATGTTCGAAATTTCGAAAAAATTTCGATGTTTACACAAGAATTAGAAGTCGCCGTTCAGGAGAAAACCGGAAGCATTACGAAGGTCAACGCGGAATTGGTTAACGCAAATCAGATGCTCATCAAAAACGAAGAAGCAAGAAAAAAAATGATGTCCAATGTATCTCACGATTTGAGAACGCCAATCACAGCAATCCGAGGTTACATCGAGCTGATTATGAATTCCAAAAACAAAATATCGCAGGAAAACCTCGAGACCTATTTGCGCAGTATGCACACCAGAAGCGTGCAAATGGAGCAACTAATCGACGATTTAGTCCAGTTAACAAGACTGGAGTCCGATAACGCCAAACTCGACAAACAGCCGATAAGCCTCAAAGACATGATAGAGAGTCTTTTTGAGTTGTACGTCATGGAGACTGAAGGTAGCGGCAAACAGCTGACTCTTGACCTCCCGGACAACGACAGTCTAACAATCATGGGTGATCCGAATCGTATGCTTCGCGTCATCGAAAATATTATCGTCAACGCGCTACGCTATACCGAAGAAGATGGGATCGTAGAGGTATCCGCGTATCGAGAATCTGCGCTTCTCGGAGGAGAATCCATCCACTTTACCGTCCGCGATAACGGCATCGGCATCCCGACAGCGGAGCAACTCTATATCTTTGATCGTTTTTATCGTGCAGCGAACGCCGCCGTCAACAAGAGCGGTTCCGGTCTTGGCTTATCCATTGTTAAGAGCATTGTTGATAAACACAACGGTAAGATATGGGTCGAAAGTGTCGAAAAGAAAGGCACTCGATTTCATGTTATTATCCCTGCAGCAAACTGCAACAACAACAATAAATCGAGCGCCGAAGAGTCAAATGAATAGCAACTAATTTACACCCAGCGGCTTACAAATAATGACTATCTTGCAAGCGAGCCACTATCATTCTAGAAGCATTAATCTTAAGCCTCTTGTTTATCAAAAAAATCGTTCAACTCGTCAAGCAAGATTTCACAATCCATGCCATGAACCATACATGCTTCTTCGATGGTCTCACCGCTGGCCATTACACAGCCCATACAATGCAACCCATTTTGCATGAATATCGGAACCGTACCACGATTCATATTCAAAACATCTGCAATAATCATGTCTTTTGTTATCTTCATAATGTTCTCCTCCGAATATTCTTGTGCATATAACATTATCATCTGATTCGAATTGGCGCAATAAGTCTGCGAGAAAGTCCGAAGGAAATCGTTTTTACCGAAAAGGTCACATCACTTCGAAAGATTACGACGAGCCGGATTGAATTTAACGGATTTCCCCGAGAATTTATACAGTTTATTTAAGAATAAGACCTTTTCCCCCTATGCAAAAGTCCAAGAATGAAGTAAAATAGGCATGTTACAGGCGGTTTACAGCCGTTTGTGCTCAAGGTCTAGCTCATTTGAGCAACATTACACACGCAAGGCTTGACACATCATATATTGGACCGTATGATTATAGCCAATGTGAATTTCGCCTGAAGGAGGCTACGTAATTATGAACAAAACAGACCTAATTGATGCAGTTGCACAGGCAACAACCCTAACAAAGAAGGAATCAGAAGCAGCGATCAACGCAACACTGGATGCAGTTGTTGACGCCCTTTCCAAGAATGAGAAGGTGGTCTTAGTTGGTTTCGGAACATTTGAGACCAAGAAGCGTGCTGCTCGCAAAGGCCGCAATCCCAGCACTGGCGAGCCGATGAACATTCCTGCTTCTACCGCTCCTGTATTCAAGGCCGGCAAAGGTATGAAGGACAAAGTCAACAAGTAATTCTTGTTTCAATATTTGTCTTAAATAAGAGCCTCACATTTGTGAGGCTTTTTCTATTCTATCGAACTGATTCAAACAGTGAACTAAAGAAGCATATCCGTCGGATACGGCACACAATCGTATCTCTCCACAATATAATCACGCAATTCCGAGAAAAGCTTGTTGAGGATGTACGCATTCCGTCGACCGTCCTGATATATCTGAAGCTTGCGAAAGGCATATCGCAAATTACGCTCTACTTGAGTCGGTGTCATTCCAAACTCGGCAGCGGTAAGACCGTAGGCCCGCTTTGTGACTGAACTCATCAACGACACGTCCCGAGTGCTTTGAATAAGAATATATCGACAGATACGCGTCCCGAGTAATACGGTGTCCAGGCCATGCCTTTGCATCACCTCATCCACTGCTACGATAATTTGTGCGTTTGACAAAGATGAATAATCTAATTGCTTAAGCGCTTGGCCAGTAATCCGATTGACGACCGAAGGTACGCCTCGCCTAGCATCAACCATATAGTGAACGCGTCCTGCGGTATCGGAGATTCCTAAAAGTCCTCGCTTGCGCATTAGGGAATTAATATTATCCAATATCATTCTGTCGCTACATACGACATAGAAGCCAACTTCCTTCTCCGCAGGTTGGTATCCAAAGGATGTCGTCGTCTTTGAAGTTAATACCTTAGTCATATTGCCTCCCGGATTATTCTCCGAAGGCATGAAAAGTCATGTGATTAATATAAGCATAAGCCTTCGGCCTTTAAGATAAGACCTATTCTGACATTGACCGAGATATCTTTCAACATGATATAACCGAAAAAACGGAAGCTTATTGTGCAGTATCTGAAACACTCATTTTCACGATGTATCGTGCGTAATTCGTTGATTGATATATGAGCGAGTCCCCCTCTTTGGGCTTATAAATCATTGGATTGAAGTAGTATTTTTCTCCTTCTATCACGAGTTTATTATTCAAAAACCCAACCTCTTCAACTGTTCCTGTCTGAAGTCTGAAGTCATTACGAATCATTTCTGCGCTGGCCAACACTCTGGGAAAAGTAAAATATGATGCCTGAGTCAGCAATATAATTGATGCAACTACCGGGAAAAAATAACTAATCCAGACCTTGTTTTTCCGCTGCTGATTATTAATAAAGAAATGCCGAAGTATAATGAACAGCACGACGGAAATCATCAAGTGAAATGCGAGATTAATAAAAAAATAGGTCATTTGCCCCTCCATCTCAATAATGACATTATCTGACGAAGCGACCGCTAATGTCAATGAACCGCTCCGGAGTGACGACAATGTCCATCGGAAAATCTCCGAAATACGTCGGAACATAATCAATCAGCTGAAAATCGTGGCAAACACCAATCAATAGTGGCAGTGAGTCTTCCGGAATCGATGAGAGAAATCGATCATAATAGCCGCCCCCTCTGCCGAGCCGCCCTCCAATCGTATCGAACGCAACGCCTGGTACCAACAAGACATCAATCTCATTTGCCAATACAACACGCTGGGAATCTTTGGGCTCCGAAATGCCCAATTTGCCGCGACAAAGAGATACCATTGGATCATGCACTCTAAATACTAACTGTTGTCCGCGAACCGTCGGCAATGCAATACAAATGTGCTTCAAAACAGCTGTTGAATCCTCTGTGGATTTCGGATAAATGATGCAAGAAAAATCAGGTTCGGTTGAGTCTGAGCAATAGGTTCCAACACAAATATGATGAGCCGAAAAATCTTCTGAAGAATGCCTTTTGAGAACAGCCGGAATAAGCTTCGATTCAATATTTTGCCAGATGCGAGCACCGGCAATTAAGGCCTGCTCTTGAGTGCACGAGCATCTCTGTTCCAGCATTATTTGTCGCAATTCGTCCTTGTCCGAATACATCAACTGTTCTCCAATATACGAAGCAATTCCTCTTCGCTGATGATTTTAACCCCTAACGCCTCGGCTCTTGCTCTTTTACTCCCTGCGGCCTCACCGGCGACAACATAATCAGTTTTCTTGGAAACCGATGACAGGACCTGTCCACCTTGTTCTCGAATTCGAGAGGATGCCTCCTCTCTACTCATTGTTGGCAGCGTGCCCGTCAAAACAAAACTCCTGCCCGAAAGAACACCGCCACTTGAAATTTGCGGTTTCCGGTCCATCCAAAGACCGTGCGCTTCAAGTGATTGCAACAATTTTTGTGTCTGTGGCAAAGAGAAAAACTCGACAATTGCATTTGCTGTAATATATCCAAAGTCCGGCAACTGTGCCAGCGTGTCAACACTCGCTGAAGATATTTCATGAATATTGTTAAAAGCTCTTGCCAGAGTGAGAGCAGCGACGACACCGATGTGGCGTATGCCGAGCGCGACGAGGATGCGGTTCATTGTTGCATTTTTTGACGCCTCGATAGCATCAAGCATATTGCGCACCGATGCCTCGCCCATACGATCAAGCGCCAATAACTCGTCTTTTTTATCCTTCAGCGAAAATAGATCAGCAACACTATTGATGAGTCCCTTTTCTAGTAAGATTTCAATAATCGATGGACCGATGCCGTCGATATTGAGGGCATCTTTCGAGACGAAATGAACGATATTCTTGAACAACTGCGCGGGACAATCCGGACCGGTACAGCGGCTTGCAGCTTCGCCTTCCTCTCGGCGCACAGGTGCGCCGCAAACCGGACAAGTATCCGGCATGATAAATGGCTCAGAGCGATCTTTTCGATCCGGATATAATACTGCGACCACCTCGGGAATAACATCCCCCGCCTTTCGGATAATGACTTCGTCACCGGGTCGAATATCTTTTTCTCGAATATAATCTTCGTTGTTCAGTGTGGCGCGAGAGACCGTACTGCCATCAATTAATACCGGCTTAAGAATCGCAACCGGCGTTAGTTTGCCTGTACGGCCCACGGAAACATCAATTCTCTCAAGCAGTGTCTTTTTCTCTTGCGGTGGATACTTGAACGCCAGAGCCCATCGTGGGGCCTTGGATGTTTGCCCCATTTCTTGTCTGAGTCGCAATGAGTCGACTTTGATGACGGCGCCGTCGATTCCATAGTCCAATGTTTCTCTGGTGCGAGCAATATCTTCAACGGCCGCCCAGACTTGGTCCGGCGTATCTGCTATTTTATATCCGGGACTGGCTGCAAAGCCCAAAAAACTGAGATACTTGAGTCCTTCCTCATGAGTATCAAATTGTACACCAACTGCATCTTGGATATTAAATGCAAAAAGCTGCAATCCCCTTTTTGCCGTAACCTCAGAATTGAGCTGGCGCAGCGATCCTGCGGCCGCATTCCGGGGATTTGAAAAAACCTTGTCCCCGGTCTTCATCGCCGCCTCGTTAATATGCTCGAACGCTGCATAAGGCATATAAATCTCGCCTCGGATGTTCAAATATTCTGCGCGAGTGTCGATTCTTTTCGGTATGGAAGCGATGGCCTCGATATTGTGCGTAATATCCTCACCAACTTCGCCGTCGCCACGCGTAAGCCCTCGAGTCAAAACACCGTTCGTATATTCAAGCGCCACCGACAAACCATCGATTTTTTGCTCGATAACAAATCGTGTTGGGATGTCGACAGATTCTGCGGTCTGGAGCACACGCCGCGAAAACGTCTCAACTTCAGACTTTTCGAAAGCGTTCGAGAGACTTTGCATAACAACGCGGTGTCTCACCTTCGCAAATCGCCCCGATGCTGCCCCTCCAACTTTTTGGGTGGGAGAGTCGGGACGGGCATAAAGTGGATATTCTTTTTCAAGAGCAATCAACTCCTTCATCAGCGCATCATATTCGAAGTCGCTGATGACTGGGGCGTCTTGCTCATAATATAGGCGATTGTGTGTTTTTATGAGCTCGGTCAGCTCTTCAATTTTCTTCCAAGGCTCCATGCTTCGCCTCTCTGCTATTTGTTACTCAGCCATTTTTACGTTCTTTCGAAAAGTACAAAATCGGGAGCAATAATAGTATAAATACAAATACGCCCCACACAATCATAGGAATACCCAGCAAATCACCGATATCTGAGATCATCCCTTTTGTCGGAACCTGAATGAACGGGTTCAATGGATTTCCTTTAACATTAAGGATTCTATACAGCGGCACCATCACAAGCTCATAGAATAACATGACCGGGATGGCATAAAAATACGCATCTCCGAGCCAAAGATTGCCTTTCTCGAAATGCATAAGTATAAATATCAACGCAACTGCGAGCCCAAGTGCAACCGGGAATGCAAGACCGTCGAAACTTCTGTTCTTAAAGCATATAAATAAATAATAGAAAATGCTGATTGCCGCACCCAGTCCGGCCATATACTCAGCAGATTTACGCGCACTAATCAAGAGATATATGACAGTAATAATGACAAGGATGACGGGCATCAAAAACCCAGATGCGGTGCCCTTAATACCGATAGTCGCGAATGCGCCGCTCACCAAACTTTTGAATGCATAAGCTAAATACCGAAAAGGACCGGCAATAACCGTGCCCCAAAGGACGAACAACAATATTGAGACGATAAGTCCCCTTAATCCGCTTTTCATATTGAGCCTCGATTAATATTCATCTGCCTCATAGGGATCGTAGTCCGCTAGAATCTCCTTGAGAACCGCGACTTCTTCCGAGCTCAATGTAATGCCCTTACGTGCTTTATCGTGTTCCGGTCCCCAGTCACGAATGTCGAGTTTGGCTTTTCCGCCATTCCACCGGACAATGTTGACTTCGCGATTCCAACCGGACTTGCCGCTGGAAAGGATGCCGATCTCCTTAATGATCTCAGATGTGATTTCTTGCTTTGGCATACGTTGTTCCTCCGAGTTTTTATTGAGAACACCGGATGTCTCGTTGACACTGCCGGCGAAATACCTCATGATTATAGCATAATAAGCAAAACCGTAAATTGTTCATTTATCTGAAAGGCGATTTTTATGCCGGCTGCCGTATTCCAAGGGCTTTTTATCGCATCAGTTTCTTTACTATTCATTGCGATGGCCTTTTTTATTTGGGCCATTATTGAGCCTTATATCCTCAAGATTGAGTACGTACGCATGTTTCACCGCAAGGAGTATGCTCCGTTCGAGCGATTGTCGAAGGATTCAAGTTCATCATCAGTCCAGAAAAATCCCGACCTGAGAATCGCATTCTTTTCGGATTTACATGGTCGCGGGTGCAGAATCAAACCGAATAAATTATGCGACGCTTTAGTTTCTTCCGCTCCGGACATTATCGTATTCGGCGGTGACATTTGCCAGCGTGGAAAGAGCATCGAACCCGGCCTTAACTATCTTCGTTACATCGCAAATCGCGCAAGTCAGCTCGGCATCCCTTGCTTTGCCGTTCGCGGCAACCATGATGTTCTCATCAATTCAGCTGACTTCGATTCTCATGGGTTTCACCTACTTGTCAATGAGACCGTCATCGTTAAATCCAAACAGAGCAAGGATTACTTGATAATTGGCATGGATGATTCCGGCCGAAAACCGCGAATTTATCCTACGCTTCCCGCATTGCCTGAAGATATTCCACCCAAGCGCCGCATTGCGGTAGTTCACAATCCGGATTATATTTATACAGTCGGAAAAAACGACTTTCTTTCAATGTTATCCGGCCACCTTCACGGGGGGCAGATTTATTTACCTTTCAAATTAGAATACCGCCTGCTCAGAGGTGACCGCTTACCCATGGAGGGTGTTAATCGCGGTTTTTTCGAGCGAAATGGTATTCGTGGATACATTTCTCGCGGGTGCGGTTGTGTCCTGTTCCCATTACGTTTATTTTCCAAACCGGAAGTGAGCATTGTTGATTTTGATGATGACTCAGAAGAAGAGAATGGAGGGTGATTATTAATGTCGTGCTCTTGTCATCTCGACGATCAGATTTTATCACCCTTGATATTCCAGATTTCTCCTGCATATTCCGCAATGGTTCGGTCGGAAGAAAATCGACCTGAGCGACAAATATTGATCCAGCACTTTCGCGCCCACTCACTATGATCTTTGTAATCCGCATAAGCGCTGTCACGTACTTTTCGATAATCTTCAAAATCGCCCAGGATGTAGTAGACGTCACCGGGCTGCCAATTGGATCCACATAAAAGGCTGTTGTAGATATCTCTGAACATGCCCGTACCGCTGTCGTCGAAAGTACCGTCAATCAGTGTATCCAGGACACGTTTGAGTCCTTCCACGTTCTCATATTGCCATTGCGGGTTATAGTAGGCTCTGGTCCCTTCCATATCTTCAATTTTACAGCCAAAGATATAGATATTGTCGCACCCTACCGCTTCGGCTATTTCGACATTTGCGCCATCCATTGTGCCCAGCGTGACCGCACCGTTAATCATGAACTTCATGTTTCCGGTGCCGGATGCCTCTAATCCAACGGTTGATATCTGCTCAGATATGTCAGCTGCCGGGAACATTTTCTCCGCCTTACTCACATTGTAATTTTCTACGAAAACGATGTTTATTCGATCATTTACGGCTTCGTCCGCGCGTATCATCTTCGAAATCTCGTTGATAAACTTGATGATGCCCTTTGCACGAAAATAACCCGGTGCGGCTTTCGCACCGAAAAATACGGTGACAGGCGGCAGATCAATGGTCGGATCCGCCTTAATGCGATAGTACAAATCGAGTACATAGATTGCATTTAATAGTTGGCGTTTATATTCGTGAAGGCGCTTAATTTGTATGTCAAAAACAGAATCTGGGTTGACATCAATGCCGTTCTGCATCTTGATATCATGAGCCAGCAACTCTTTGCGATATCGCTTAATCGATAAAAACCGATCCATAACGGCGGAATCATCCGCGTACTTTTCAAGCTTAGCCAACAAAGACAAATCCGTGACCCATTCCTCGTTGCCGAGAAGCTCAGTGATTAAAGATGATAATTCCGGATTACACATTCTGAGCCAACGTCGCGGTGTAACACCGTTGGTCTTGTTAGAAAATTTTTCAGGATAGAGCGCATACCAATCCTTGAGCGTATCACTCTTGAGAATCTCTGTGTGAAGAGCCGCGACGCCGTTGACTGAACGCGATCCGTAAATCGCCAACCAAGCCATGCGTACTTTTCCGTCACCCAAGGGAGCCAGTCGATCAATCTGCTCAAGAGGCATGCACCGGCCAGACATTTCTTTGCGGAATTGGTTGTTAATACCTTCAACAATTTCGTATACGCGTGAAAACAGGTATTGGAATATTGAGATGTCCCATTTCTCCAACGCTTCACCCATAATGGTGTGGTTGGTATATGCAAAAGTACGTCGAACAATCGGCCAAGCCTGCTCCCACGAAAAACCGTGCTCGTCCATCAAGATGCGCATCAGTTCCGGTATTGCGACAACCGGATGCGTATCGTTGAGCTGTATAGTATTCAATTCAGCAAAATTGGATAAATCGCGCCCATGAACACGGATGTGGCGGCGAACGATATCCTGCAAAGACGCCGATACAAAAAAGTATTGCTGCCGAACGCGCAAGACCTTTCCGTCATATGACGTGTCGTTCGGGTAAAGAACGCGCCAGATATCATTGACCCGATTACGCTCAATAACCGCATCATCAAATCGCTGAGAATTAAACAAATTAAAGTCAAACTGCTTAGCCGGCTCGGACTTCCAAAGCCTCAGCCGATTGACATTGTCCGTGCCAAATCCAGTGATAGGCATGTCACACGGAATCGCAAATATCTCAACATCGTTGTAGCGAACGACGACCTTATCTTCATATCTCGGCACGATAAAAGGATATCCATGCTCCATCCAACTATCAGGATACTCTTTTTGAAAACCGTTTTCGAATGTTTGCCTGAACAAACCAAATCGATACAATATGCCGTACCCTGTCACAGGAAGGTTAAGCGTCGCGCAAGAATCAAGAAAGCAGGCGGCCAATCGTCCGAGCCCACCGTTCCCGAGTCCCGGATCAATCTCTTGTTCAAGAAGTTCGGTTAAATCGACACCAAAAGAAGCCATCGCTTCCTTCGAAGATTCATACAAGCCCAAGTTCACAAGATTATTAAGTAACGATCTGCCTTCCAGATACTCCAGAGACATGTAATACGCTTGTTTTCCCTTCTCGTAGGATGATTGAGTCTTGTCCCAATTTTCAGCAATAATCCCAATGACACTTCTCGACAGCCCCTGCCAGTAATCCCACATCGTGGCATTCTGAGGCATTTTACCGGTCTCTGTCTTGATATTGTCCACGATTTCTTGTCTTAAATAGTCTGAGGTTATGTGCTTATAATTCATATTCTATATTCGCAAAACGAGGTTTTGCTCCTCCGTTATCCGCTTCTTATTTTTGCCTACAACTAGACAACGTAAATTCTAACAGTCTCATGTAACACGGTCAAATCATTGTATTTTGATATTCCGGCCGGTTGCATGAAAATGATTATCAGGTTATTCTTATGATAATATTTTGAGGGAAAAGGAGCGTTTTATGGCGGACGCCTATGTCGCAGTTGCTTTTGCTGTCGTATCTGCTCTTATCGCAACACTATTGCCGCACCTTTTTAAAATGATGCCCGAGGCTTGGCTTCAAGATTACGACTATGATTCCAAAGCCGAGAATGTTCGTCTTGCACGTCGATTACAGATGAAGCCACACGGCATTATTTTGGCGATTGTTCTGTTTGTGTTCGTCTTAATCGGCGTTTGGCTCAACCAAAGGCATTACAATCAGTTTCGATTGTTTAATATTTTGCTCATTATTCTGCCCCTCTATCCGCTTTCGCTTATAGTAGTATCTGATAAACTCAACCGAATTATTCCGGATCAACTGGTTGCTATCTCTGCGTCACTTGGAATCTTCGGCATTTTAACCGATCTTTTAGAAGGAAATCTTTGGTTTGACGCCGAGGCTTCCGTAACGATTCTTCTCGTTAATCGATTCGCAGGAGCAATCATCGGTGCCGGTCTTCTGTTACTGATTGGTTTTATCGGCCGATTGATCAGCGGACAGGATGCGATGGGCATGGGAGACGTTAAGTTTATTTTTGCCTGCGGCATGCTTTCTGGTGGGTTCGGTTTGATTTTTGTATTTTGCATCGCCTTCGTTGTCGGCGGTATTGTTTCCGTTCCTCTGCTGATTCGCAAGCGTCGTCGCATCGCACGCGAGGAGCATATGATTCTAGAAAGTCCAAATCCGGCTCGCGCAAGGCGAGTATTAGAAAAGAAAAAGAAAGAGATGAACTTCGCAGACAACCCGGACTATGTTGCTTTCGGTCCATTTTTGGCGCTGGGAACGGCCTTGTTTTTAGTTTTTGAACCTTTGATTCATTCTTACTATCTGACAAACATATTGCCTTCACTGGAGTTAATGCTTTGATAGATCGTCATAATTTCAATTTCCAATTGATTCTCGGTTTGCCAAAACAGCTGCATTTTGGCTTTGTTTTTCTGTGCGCTTCCGTTCTTACTGCTGTGTTGATGACCATTTGGGCGGCGATCCCGGAAGACATTTTATCTTATTCCAAAACCTCGGTGTTCGGCTTCGCAGTTATAGGTATCCTACGGTCATTTATTTGCTTTTTACTACCTCTTGTTTTTCTCTCAACTCGTTATGTTGTGTCCGGCAAAAATCTGATGGGCAAGTTTCCCGGAATCGGTATATTAATTATCAGTATTTTGGCTGGCTTCCCTGCGTCACTGATATTTACTGCGCTCCATAACCTGTCTCTTTATTTCTATATAACAAATCACACTCGCGTGCCTCTTCCGGCCATTTTCTACGCGGGTTTAGATCGTTCTCCCATTGCTCTCGCGCTGATACTTATTGCCGGCGTTCTGCTTCCGAGTATTGCGGAAGGGGTGTTTTTTCGAGGTTTGCTTTTCGCTTCTTTGCCCAAAAAATGTCAAAACGGTTTTGGTATTATTATTATTGCTTTCCTTTTTGCTGTCTTCATGTTGAACCCTATCGATTTTTGGGCCTATTTTTTCCTCGGACTACTCTTGGGCTACATCAGAATGACGACTGATAGTGTCATTAGCAGTATTCTTACACAGTGTGCCATGGTCGGCTTCATGCTTATACTATCAGCGCTGATCCCTTACATAGGCATCGCAGAGGCACAGACCCGCATCGACATTGATCCCTCTATTCCTTATGTCGCCATCACATCTATAGTTATAGGTTTACTCGCTCTCGGAGCAGTCGTGTCGCAGTTGCAAAGAAATTATTCCGGCATGCTGCTCGAAAAGTCCTCCGTGCCTGAAACTGATTTCACTGACACCAAATGGTATAAGGGTTGGTCAATTGTCATGTCCGCTCTTTTCTTGTTTAGCCTGTGGTCAATAATCATGTTTCGATGATGACTTTCGTGTATAATAAGGTTGTTTTTTAACAAATCGGAGGATGTTCATGGAAGATAAATTTCGGTACGAAAGAGACCGTACTACTGTAATCACAATCATTAAGTATTTGCTTATTACGGCCATCGCTGCGGTCGTTTTATACTTGTTCAGCCAGCTGATCGTTGTCGTATTGCCATTTCTGATCGGATTCGTATTAGCCAAGGCATCCAGACATTTAGCCAATTTATTATTCAAAGTTGGAAGAGCGATTTCTTCGCTCTTTAAGCGAAAGAATAAAGCGCCGATATCAACGGAGGCCACGGATGCTGAATCCAAGGCACCTGCGAAGTTCACAAAGCCCAAGGAACCTTCCAAATTACTTCGTTTCATTTTTCCTTCATGGGGAAAGAAGCGCAAGTCCGGAAAGACAGTCCTGACCATCATAATCTATGCCATCATGGTAATCGTTCTATTAGGCAGCTTATTCATGGCCGGTGTCGCGCTAGTTTTCCAACTGAACAAAGTCATACAGAATATTCCGAATTGGTTCAGGGATTCAGATATCATGAACACAGCGATGTCTTTTCTTGATCGTTTCAGAGTCGACAACGGTGGCTTCTTAACGAACTCGGCGATCGAATCCATATATGAGTATGTACTCGGCCTGGAGCAAACACTCCAAGACCGAATCCCGGGCGTGGCTTCGGCACTGCTCCGTGGACTCTTGTCTTTCCTCGGAAGCCTTCCGATTATGCTGTTTTTCGTCGTCGTTGTCATTATGTCCGGTGCGTATTTCATCACCGACGGCAAGCAACTACTGCGCTTTTTTGCTCGTAATATCAAGAGTCATGTCTTTCGCCACAAATCATTCTTATTGCTTGATCAACTATCGGCAACATTATTCAGAGTCCTGGGCGGATACCTCTCTCTCCTGATTATTACTTTTTTCGAAGCGCTGATTATATTCTATTTCGCAAGAGTTGATTATGCCGTCGTTTTGGCACTAATTACAGCAGTGCTCGACTTCATGCCCGTACTGGGTGTCAGTGCGACGATGGTGCCTTTAATGATCTATTTCGTCATTCAAGGACAATACACTTCTTTCTTAATCTTATTGATTGGTATGACAATTATCACAATAGTCCGTCGAGTGATTGAGCCCCCGATTCTCGGAAATGCAATGAACATGCATCCGCTTGCTACTCTATTCGCAATGATTATCGGTGTAGCGATATGGGGTGCAATCGGCTTCTTGGTCGGTCCCGTCGTCCTTCTCATTGTTTTAGAGGTTTTGAAAGTATTTTCTTTTGACAAAAAACTGCGTGATTTCGCGGGAAAAATCCTCAGCAAAGTCAGCGACTGACGTTCAATGCCGCATGATATCCTTCAACGAGAACGTCCTCATCAAAATTGATGAGGACGTTCTCGTATGATTTGATGTTGAAAAGAGAATCGTCTATGTAATACCCATGTCCTTGTTACCTAACCGACTGATAAAGGAATATCTTTCTATAGGCTTTTCGTAAGAAAAACTGTAAATCATCTTCGCATGAGGCGTTGATATAATTGAGTTACCGTCAGCATCTCTTAAGTCTTTAATCACAATATCCAGGCTCTCTCCCTTTGGTGTCATCAGCGTCACCGTATCGCTGTCACTGACTTTGTTTTTCTGCTCGACGATGACTCGAGCATCCTTTTCATCGTAAGAGAGAACGACGCCAACAACATAAGCCGGCTTATGATATGTCTGATCCGAAAAAATACGCGGATTGTCTATCGGACGGTCAAAGAAAAAGCCGGTCGCAAATTCTCGATGCACCGTGCGTCCAATCCACTCGCTCCATTTATCATCAACGGAGAACGCTTTGGGGTCTCGTACATAGCAATCTATTGCCGAACGATAAGCCTTCGTAACTGTAGCAACATAAAATGCGCCTTTTATTCTCCCCTCGATTTTAAAGCTGTTTATTCCCGCCTCGACCAGTTCCGGAATATGATTGATCATACAAAGGTCGTTTGAACTAAATATATAACTTCCGCGCTGATCACCCTCGACCGTTAAGACCTGATCCGGCCGCTTCACCTCGGAAACCTGATACTCCCATCTGCAAGGCTGCGCACAGGCACCCCTATTGCCGGACCGACCGGTATAGAAATCCGACAAGAGGCAACGACCGGAGTAGGAAACACACATTGCACCGTGAACGAAGCATTCAAGCTCCATATCGTCAGGCAAAGACATACGAATCCCTTTAATTTCTTCGAGCGTTAATTCTCGAGCCAGCACAACCCGCCTGACGCCCAACCGATACCAGAACATACATGCTTCCGCATTCGAGACGCTGGCCTGCGTACTGATATGAATAGGCATCTCCGGGGCACGATTACGAATAAACGAAAACACACCGGGGTCCGATACGATACACGCATCGATCCCTGCGGCAACATATGCGTCCAACTGCTCGCCCATCAATATAAAATCGTCAGGATGTGCGTAGATGTTCATCGTGGCATAACATCGCACACCACGTTCATGAGCATAAGCAACGCTCTCTATAAGCTCAGCGTTCGAGAAATTGGTGCTCTGCGCACGCAGACCCAATGCATTTCCGGAGAGATAAACGGCATCCGCTCCATACGCAATCGCGATTCGAAGCTTCTCGGGGTCTCCGGCAGGAGATAGCAATTCCGGATTATTCAAGATCTTCATCTTCAAGACTATCATCCTCAAAGACCGGACCGCCGTCTACCCAGTTCTGCGAATACAACTCAATATTTTTTTGGTGTTCCTCATATGTTACCGCGAAAGCCGTCCCACCGTTGATTCCGGTCGCGCAGAAGTAGAGGTAATTAACATTCGGCTCCGGATAGAGCGCGGCTTGTATTGCGTCTACACCGGGCATGCAAATAGGTCCCGGTGGCAAGCCCTCAAACTTATAAGTGTTATAGGGACTTTCTCTCATGATGTCCGCACTGGTTGCTGCCCATACCGACGGTAATCCGTCTTTTTCGCGCAAAAAATTAATGGATGCACAGGAGCCGAGAAGCCTCATGCTTGGATCGTTTGATTTCAAACGATTATGGAAGACAGCAGATATAAAAAGCATATCTTTTTCATCAGTGGTCTCACTTTGTATCAAGGACGCCAGCGTCATCACCTCATCCATGGTCATCCCGAGTTTTTTGGCACGCTCGTAATAATCCGGCTGAAGCTTGACCTCCATATTTCGAAGAAAAGTACGAATGATCGCGTCTGCATCGGCATTCATGTCGAAATCATAAGTGTCCGGAAAAAGATACCCATTGAGAACAAAGTCTCTTTCCGGGTTAGCCTCTACATCCGACACAAAGCTGTAGTTAACAAACATATTAGAGCTGTTCATATATTCATCCAGCTCGCTTTCGTCGAATGTCAATCCGGCATTTTTTAGCGCTTTCTTGACCTGAATATATGTCATGCCCTCAGGGAAAGTGACTCGAGTAACCTTCGGCTCTTGGCAGAGGATATACATAATCTCATCGTAAGTGAGATCCCTTGTCAAAAAGTGCGTTCCCGCAAGGTACCCGCCGTCAAAGCCGTTGAGCTTAGACATCATGACGTAGATGACCTCATTCTCAATCAGACCTTCGTCCTTGAGTTTCTCAGCTATTGCAGGCGTGTTATCGCCGGTCTCAATGACCAACATCACCGAACCGGGCGTCGTCTCGTCAATGACGAGCTGCCCCTCTGCCATGGACTTGTCTAGCATATCAAACCGCTTGGTCTGCGACATGACGTAATTGTATCCCAAAAAGACGCCAAGTATGCCACACGCCACCACAGCTAAAATAATGAGTAATGCTTGAAACGCGATTCTGACTTTCTTCGAAAACATATCGGCGCGTTAACCTCTCATGTCAACTGTTCTTCTTAGAACGGGTCTTCATTCTCATGTCGTTGTTGAGGATTTGCTTGCGAAGTCGGATCGTCTTCGGTGTTACCTCACAAAGCTCATCATCACCGACAAACTCGAGGCATTGTTCCAGGCTATAATTCACCGGAGGTACAAGCCGTTGTGCGTCATCACTCCCGGAAGCACGCATATTCGTAACGTGCTTCTTCTTGCAGACGTTAACGGTAATATCTTCACCCTTCGGACTGACTCCGACAATCATGCCTTCATAAACACGCGTGCCGGCACCAATCAAAAGGAATCCGCGCTCTTGTGCGTTATAAAGACCGTATGTCATCGCTTCGCCGCTCTCAAAGGCAATAAGCACGCCTTGCGAGCGCGTCTCAATGTCTCCGGCATAAGGTTCAAATCCACATATAACGCTGTTCATTATACCATTGCCCTTGGTGTCGGTCAAAAACTCGGTACGGTATCCGATAATGCCGCGCGAAGGTACTTTGAACTCCATTCGGGTATATCCTTTTTCGGGAGGAAGCATGTTGAGCATCTCCGCTTTACGACGCCCGAGCTTCTCAATGACCGCACCGACGTAATCTTCAGGAACGTCAACCAATAGCGTCTCGACGGGCTCACTGAGCACACCATCGATCTCCTTCAAAATGACGCGGGGCTTAGACACTTGAAATTCGTAGCCTTCTCTTCGCATCGTCTCGATGAGGATAGACAGATGGAGCTCTCCACGACCTTTAACTATAAAGGACTCCGTTGTATCGGTTTCTTCAAGACGCATGGAAACATTGGTCTCCATCTCTTTGAACAGCCTGTCGCGCAAATGTCTGCTGGTCACAAACTTGCCTTCTTTTCCAGCGAAAGGGCTGTTATTGACCGAAAAAGTCATGGATATGGTCGGTTCATCGATATTAACAAATTCAAGCGGCTCCGGGTTATTCGGATCGCAAACCGTGTCGCCTATATTGATTTCAGGGATACCTGCGATACAGACAATTTCACCGACGGATGCCGATTCGATTTCCTGTTTCCCGAGTCCTTGAAAACGTAAGAGTTTGGATATTTTTGCGGCCTTAACCGTATTGTCGTCATAACCGCAAACAGCAACGCCCCTGCCCTGTAAAATAGTGCCGCGAACGATTCGTCCGATTGCAATTCTTCCGACATATGGATCAGAATCGATATTGGATACCAGAATCTGCAACGGCTCTTCCGGCTCTCCGACCGGACATGGCATATGCTCGACAATCGTATCCAGTAGCGCCGTGAAATTGAGTTCGTTCCCGACTGTATATTCCGAAAGATCTTTACAAGCGACACCGGCCTTACCGGAAGAATAGATGATTGGGAAATCCAGCTGATCATCGTCGGCTCCGAGCTCGATAAAGAGTTCGAGGACCATATCAACCACTTCGATCGGCCTGGCATCAGGACGGTCAATCTTGTTGATACATACCACCGGTATTAAGCCCATTTCCAATGCTTTTCTCAATACAAATCGAGTCTGAGGCATCGGTCC
>LSQX01312249.1_pt1 | contig 22230 bp, 18 predicted proteins | sample 654561 | NCBI WGS metagenome assembly LSQX01 (sample SAMN04489861, study PRJNA283612) | anaerobic digester metagenome | isolation source: 4 biogas reactors fed with cattle manure at either 37C or 55C with and... | place: Denmark: Kongens Lyngby | collected 2014
TTCGACTGCAGCAATCACATCATCAGGAACCAATTTGCTGAAATCAGCAAGACGAACAACCTCATCATCCATGTTGCCCCAGTATTGATGAGTCTCCCATGTCCCATCCAATGCCTTTCCAACCGTGTCAATATAGTACGTTTCCCAGTTCCAAATCGCACTTGTCAGAACAGAATCGCCAACAGATTGACCCATGTCAGAATCATAGCCAATGCTAAAAAAGCCACGTTCCTGAGCTGCTTTCTGGGGTTCCGTCGTATCTTGATGCTGTGCAATGAGGTCCACTCCCTGATCTAAAAGCGCCACCGCGGCTTCACGCTCAATCACGGGGTCATACCAGGTGTTGGTCCAAACAACGCTAACTGTTGCATCAGGATTGACGGAGCGGACGCCGAGTGTGAAAGCATTTAATCCGCGAACGACTTCAGGAATTGGAACCGCGGCAACGTATCCAATTTTACCGTTTTCAGTCATTAATCCAGCAACAATTCCTGAGAGATAACGTGGTTGATAAATTCTCCCAAAGTATGTGGACATGTTTGCCGCTGTTTTATATCCTGAACAATGTTCGAACAATACATCAGGAAATTCTGCTGCAACTTCCGCCATATGATCCATGAAACCAAAAGATGTGGCGAAGATCATGTCATAGCCTTGCTGCGCATAATCTCGCATTACACGGGCAGCATCGGGTCCCTCCTCCACGTTTTCGATGTAAGTCGTTTCAATACGGTTTCCGAACGCCGCTTCAAGGGCTAAACGACCCCGATCATGCTCGAAAGTCCAGCCCATATCGCCGGGTGGGCCAATATAGATAAATGCTATACGAAAAGGGCCATCCTCTTTTTCAGCATCAGCTACAGCACCTTCTGATTCATCAATGGATGTTTTTTGAACACAGCCAGTAAGAATAAATACAATAACAAATAAAACCAAAAACTTTAATAACCCTTTATTTTTCATATTTTTCACTCCTCGCAAAAAGAATAAAACGAATTATAACGACAGCCTTTAACCAAAATGATCGCTTATAAAACCTCCAGTTTTTTCAAATAAGAAATGATGATTGTTGGGTGAAATGTGCGTACGTAAATAGAAAAAGAAAAAGCCGCAAATGCTGAAATGCATAATTGTGATCAAGTCTGTAAACCGTTTCTTTAAGTCCGGATCTTCTGCTTGCAAGTATAACAAATGATCACCACAAATCCCTCTTATTTTTCGTAAATATTACTTTATAGCTTTATTAATATTTGTTTATGCTCAACCATTATTAACCAGCATTTCAAGCACCCTCCCCACAAAATCTTTTCAGAATGCTGGCATGCAATAGACTGAATAATCAGCACGTGAACCGCAACTGGATGGGTAATCAATTTGCATTGTTTTAGAAGATTGAAGCACTTTTTCATCACGAGAGCTTGACTTCGCCAGTAAAATTAAATTAAGATGGCAGGCACCGAAAACAGAAAGGATTCCCATGAGCCTTCACGTTCATCTAAATCGCGTCAGCAAAAAAGAAGACATCGAAACCTTAAAAACATTGCTCTCCAAGGACATTTTGCTCACCGTCGGTGAAGACCCTCAACGAGAAGCCAACTATGACGTTCTGGTTCATGATGCGCCATCTGTGGAGTGGATAGAAAATCATCCGAATTTGCGTGCAATTATCATCCCCTGGGCAGGTGTTAATAAAGAAACCATTCAATTATTGCGACAATACCCACGCATCAGCCTTCACAACCTGCATCACAATAATTTCAACACTGCAGAGTTGGGATTCGCACTTTTGCTTGCAGCCTCAAAAAATCTTGTCCCGATGGATCAGGCATTACGGAAGAACGATTGGTCCACTCGCTTCAGCATGAGAAAAGCGATATTATTGCGAGAAAAAACCGCCCTCATTTTAGGGTTTGGCGAGATTGGTCGTGCATTGGCAAGTTATTGTCTGGGCTTGGGGATGCAGGTTAAGGCAATACGCAAACACATTGAAGTAGAAACGGATGATTTGTCTGTGGACGTGTATTCTGCTGATAGGCTGCATCAATTATTGCCCAAAGCTGACGTCATTTTTATAGCACTCCCCCTCACCGAAGAAACAAAAGATTTGATCGGAGAAAAGGAGTTGATGCTCCTGCCCAAAGACAGCATCCTGATCAATATTGGCCGTGGTCCCGTTGTTAACCAATTCGCCCTGTACAATGCGCTCAAAAGCGGCCACCTTGCGGCAGCAGGCAGTGATGTTTGGTACAATTATCCCAGCTCCAGGGCTGCGCATTTTGATACTCCGCCTGCTAATGTGCCTTTCGGTGAATTAGAAAATTTTGTGCTCAGTCCACACAGGGGAGGAATGGTCGAAGATGTTGAGATGCAGTGGGCGCATGCATTGGCCGATTTACTAAATGCTGCAAATCAAAACTTACCGATTCCGAACCGTGTCGATTTAGAAGCAGGCTATTGAAATGCACCAATCTTTATTGCTGCTTTTCCTCAATAAATAGAGGAATACCAGCTAATTTTTTGTGAGGAAAATATGACCAACCAGGAAAAATACCAGAAACCGATGGAACCCTGGCCATCGTTAAAACCTTTCGAGAAAAAGATCTACTTGTCTGAAATTGATATCAATTTGTTTTATTATGATTCAGGCGATGAAGAAAAAACACCGGTTGTCATGATCCACGGTTTGGGTGATGAAGCAGACACATGGCGGCATGTGTTTGCGCCCATTGCAAAGCATTTTCGCGCTATCGCAATTGACCTTCCTGGTTTTGGGCGTTCAGACAAGCCGGATCGAGATTACACGCCTGAATTCATGAAGAAAGCAATTATTGGATTGTCCGATCGATTGCACCTCTCAGAAATGATCTTAATGGGGAGTTCCATGGGTGGGATCCTTGCCCAATCACTGGCACTTGAACATGCTCAAAAGATAAAGGGACTGATTCTGGTGGGAGGTGCTCTTCTTCAGGTGGACCCGATGGGCGATAAGGGGCTGATGCTAATGAAACTTCCCTTCTTAGGAGAATGGCTTTACACAAGGCTTCGTAAAAATCCTGATGCGGCTTTTGAGTCTTTACGAAGTGTCTATTTTAATCTCGACCAGTTACCTGAGCCCGACCGTGATTTTCTCTTTCAACGCGTTAACCAGCGTGTTTGGGACAATGGACAAAGAAGGGCTTACTTTTCTTCACTTCGACATCTTTTCTCATGGGTTAAGTTATCCCAGGCCAATTTGCCGGGCCTGCTGGCTCATTTGACCACCCCAACCCTCGTTGTTCGCGGTGAATTTGATGCCTTAATGAGCGCCAAGAACGCTAAAGGTCTAATAAATGGACAGCCAAATGCTACATTAGCCACAATAAAGACTGCAGGTCACCTTCCACACCAGGAACAACCATCCGATTTCGTGAACATCGTCTTAAAATGGCTTTCTGAGCTTGGTTAACGAAAAGAAGTGAATTCTTAATTGTTCTCAAAAAAGCAAAAGAACGGTCTTGTGAACCGTTCTTTTTATGAATCATTTTCTTTCTGTTGATTTGAAAATCATTTGCGGTCCGGCCTGCTCACTTTTCTCCGTTTAACGAACATTCCTGAACAGCAATGCGGATTTTTTAGAATGATTTTATTCGAATGTGAGTGCCTCTTGCAGGACAGCCTGGATAGCCGGGCCATTGGGTAAGAGGACGTTTGCACCACCTTCTGTTGTCCAGCTTGTCACCTCATTGGGACCAATAACAAAACGACGAATATCTTCAGTGCTGTTAAATTTCAAACCAAGCTCAACAAGAGGTAAAATGTGATCTGTCGGGATATTACTCTCCACCTCTTTCTCATAAATCCGCATCATTTGAGGGACTTTTAACATTCCAGCAGGTGAAGAGATCTTATCAAAGACTGCTTTAGCAACCTCTTGTGTTCGACGCATCCGATCAAAATCGCTGGAATTATAACGGGCGCGAACATACCATAAGGCCATATCACTGTTCAGAGAGATTTTTCCTGGGCCAACTTCGCACCATCGGTTGGGGTTCAATGAACCATCGCAAGCATCCGCCGTGTAATAATCCGTTGTAAACTCAATCCCTCCCAGAGCGTCGATGACTTCGATAAAACCTTCCATATCAATCATCGCGTATTGCGTTGGATAAACCCCAAAATTTGTTTGCATCGTGTTTGCCAGTAATTGAAAACCACCCATTTGCATGGCTGTATTAATTCGACCTTCACCATACCCCGGCATAGAAACCCAAAGATCCCTTGGAAAAGATACCATACTGGCTTTACCCGTCTTTTTTTCCACAGCCACAAGGATCAATGTGTCTGTACGATAACCAGCGTCTGGCCTGAAGTCAGAACCGAGAACCATGTATAAATTTATCGAAGTGCCTGGTTCCATATCCAGCACACCCGCATTAACCGCAGGTTTAGGATCAAGAATGATATCAGGGTTTTTGCCGCTATCAAGCAATTGGAAAAATGGCAGGTGTGACCTGAACACCGCTGCGCCCAGATAAATCATAAGGACCGAAAACAGACCAAGGACCAGGAAGAAACTTATCGAGGTAAGTTGTCGTTTCAGTCGGTTTTTATTGTTTTTCATAGTTGTCATCTCCAAGATGTAGTTTTCATTAGTTAAGATAAAACCGTTCGTATTTATACTGCCAATACCCCGCTTTGGTAAAGGGTGTCAATTTGATGTCCAAATCAGATTTTTTTCATAAGAAAATTATGAATGGATATAATTGAGATTTCAACATAAATCGTTTGTCTGAAGGTAGATTTTACTATTTTTGATCAATAAATAAAAGAATAAGATCATTCACATTGGTTCCTGTCGATCCAATTTTAATTAATCCACCAGTTTTTTGAAAATAATGATAAGAATCGTTATTTCGTATCATTTCATTCAGATCAACGTGTTGGATCTGCTCGCCATTTTTAAGAACCTCGCTATCAACAACTGCACCTGCTGCATCTGTCGGGCCATCCTCACCATCGGTTGCCAGAGAAATGAAGAGGGTTTCAGGGTATTCAGACATTGTACGAACCATATGCAATGCAAGATCCTGATTTCTACCTCCCAATCCCCCCCCTTTCACTTCGACTGTTGTCTCGCCTCCAAAAATGATGCAGCAGGGCGGTTTGATTGGTTCCTCTAATTCAATGACCGAACGGATCATGTTTTTCATAACCTCAGCCACATTCTGCGTTAATCCTGTTAATTGAGATGAAACAATTTCTGATTCATACCCCAGTTCTTCAGCGCATCGTTTTGCTGCTTGACAGGCAATCAAATTTGTCCCTACAAGGTGATTTTGAATTCTTACAAGCGCTCTGTCGCCCGGCTTGGGTGTTTCCTGGATTTTTCCGTCCCTTCCATTTTTTAAGTGTGAGACGATCGTTTTGGGAAGATCATTCCAGAGATCATATTTTTGAATAATCTCCAATGCGTTTGAAAAGGTTGTCGGATCGGGGGCGGTTGGTCCGGAGGCGATCATGTCCAGTCGGTCACCGACAACATCAGAAAGAATCAAGGTGTGAACTTCAGCAGGAAAAAGAACGCGGGCGAGTTGTCCGCCCTTGACGCGGTCAAGATGCTTTCGGATTGTATTGATCTCTGTTATTTCTGCGCCGGATCGTAATAAGACCTGTGTTGCAGCCTGCACATCTGCCAAACTTATCCCTGAAACCGGAAAAGTGAACAAAGATGAACCTCCTCCGGAAATGACGACAAGAACAAGGTCGTGCCCATCTAACGAAGATAAATCGTCTAACAACGCCCGGCTTGCTTCGAGTGATTGTTCCCCGGGCACTGGATGATCGCCAATCAGCACCTGTAATTTTCCAGAGTAACCCTGCTCGGTCAGGTAAATCTCATCTTTCGTGATCACTTTTGCAAGATCGATCCGATCTCCGAGCTGATCAAGTAAAGCCTTTGCCATTTGGGCAGAGGCTTTTCCAAACCCGACAAGGAAAACCCTGTGAAATTTGTTCAAATCAACATCAGAATTGCCAAACTGTACTCGATCGCCCTTAACCCAAACGTTATCCCTGACGCACTGGTAGGCATTTACAGCGCTAACGGCTGTCGCCATGACCTGACAGGCAACATCACCCAGTGCACCATTTCTGTTTAAAACGGCGTTTTCAAACAATTCAGGTGATATCAATTCTGTTTGGTTTTTTTTCAAGATTATCCTCTACATTTCATTAGATAATTGTCACAATCCTCATGAGTAGTTTAAATTATAAGGTACAATTGCCGATGGTGAAAATTTTGTGGCTCACACTAAGAAATTAATTTAGAAATTTATTTGGAATATAGGAGGAACAACAAGTGGATGACGTATTGACCGGTCTTCTTCGGCCCAAATCGATTGCAGTGATTGGCGCCTCGGCTACACCGGGTAAAATTGGACATACTGTGGTGAAGAACCTTATTGAAGGGGGTTATGAAGGAAAGATCTACCCCATCAACCCCTCGGTGGATGAGATTCTCGGATATACAGCATACAAATCCATTCTTGATGCTCCAGGACAAGTTGACGCTGCAGCGATAACAATCCCTGCAAAATTTGTTCTGGATGTCGTTAAAGAATGCGGCGAAAAAGGTGTAAAAGGCATCATTGTAATTACATCTGGATTCAGTGAGGTGGGCGAAAAAGAATTAGAAGATGAAATGGTCAGAATCGCCCATCATTATGGTATGCGAGTTTTAGGACCAAATATCGTTGGTACGCTTTCAAATTCCGATAAACTCAATGCCTCTTTTGCTCCATTCCTCCCGTTAAAAGGTTCCGCTTCCCTCGTATCGCAAAGCGGTGCGCTCCTGATTGCAATCGATGCAATCACCTACACCCGTCGGATCGGTTTTGATAAATTGGTATCAAATGGAAATATGTCCGATGTCAATTTTGCCGACATGATTGCGTGGCTCAACGATGATGAAAATACAAATTGTATTACTCTGTATATTGAAGGATTAAAAGACGGTCGACGTTTTATCGAAGAGAGTTCCAAAGTCTCAAAGCCAATCGTTGTGCTGAAGGCTGGTGTCTCTGAACATGGTGCAGTTGCTGCAGCGTCGCATACTGGCTCATTGGCTGGTGCTCAAAAAGTTTATAGTGCCGCTTTTCAGCAGGCTGGTACGATCCAGGCAAGAGACCTGAGCGATCTGTTTGACTGTACGCTCGCCCTCTCACTGGAGCCCCCCATGGAAGGCGACAACTTGTTAATCATCACCAACGGTGGTGGGGTTGGCGTGCTGGCTACAGACGCAGCGGAAAAAGAAGGGCTTCCCTTAAAGTTTGCACCCGAAGCGGTTCAGGAAGAACTTAAAAAGCATATGCCTTCCTATGGTTCAGCCAAAAATCCTGTGGATATGACAGGAATGGCAGGGAACGAATGGTACCATGACACAACAAAGTATGCCTTTGCCAATGATTGGGTTGATGGATTGGTTGTTTTATATTGTGAGACCGCGATTACGAACCCGATAGAAATTGCTCAAGCAATTCATAAAGCAATTACAGAAACAGGAATAAAAGACAAGCCCGTGACTGTATCCTTCGTGGGAGGCGAGCGTTGTGATGCTGCCATGCAATGGCTGGTTGAAAATGGCATCCCTGCCTATAACGCTCCCGATCTGGCGGTCAGGGCAATGGGCGTTTTGCGAGAATATGCGCAATTGCAGGCATTGAAGCGAGAACCTATCAACAATAATTACGCGGTTGATGAAAAGAAAGCGCGTGAAATTATCAAGAAAGTACGTGAACAGAACCGCACCGGGATGACAGAAATAGAAGCAAAAGAAATTTTCAGTGCCTATGGGCTGCCCACCGTCACAACCAAACTGGCAACCAGCGAAGACGAAGCAGTGAAACATGCTGAAGAAATTGGCTACCCCGTTGTATTAAAAGTTGTCTCGCCTGATATTCTTCATAAATCAGATGCAGGTGGCGTCAAAGTCGATATCAATGACGCTGATAGCGTTCGAGAAAATTACAGGATCATCCTGGAAAATTCAAAGAAATACAAAGCAGACGCAGATATCCACGGCATCCTTGTTCAGGAGATGGCACCCTGGGGAACGGAAACGATTATTGGATCCGTTAACGATCCCACCTTCGGTGCCACCGTGATGTTCGGTTTGGGCGGTATCTTTGTTGAAGTTCTTAAAGATGTGACTTTTCGGGTCGCCCCTATTTCAGAAAAAGAAGCATCAATTATGCTGGATGAAATCCGTGGAGCAGCCATTCTTGCTGGCGCACGGGGAGAAGCACCGCGCGACAAGAAAGCCCTCCAGGACGTCCTCACAAAATACGCTTTTATGGTTCACGAACTATCTGATGAGATTGCTGAATCGGATGCTAATCCTGTTCTCGTGTACGAAGAAGGCAAAGGTGTTAAAGTGGTCGATGCAAGGATCATCCTGAAATAGCATTTACTTGTTTAGATTTTGTAATGTTAAAACCGCTGTTGGAACGTAAATCCGCAGCGGTTTTTCGGTTCTATAATAAGTATCATAAATAAGTAATGTTCTTCAGCCTCTTTCTTATATAATATGAGTGGTAACTCTATTATATTTACAAATGAGGTAACCTTAACAATTCGTTTAAGCAAATCGGCTTACGAAAAGGTAACCTGTAGACTGTATGTTAAGTTTAGAATGCCCTGATGTTAAAATGCTCATCAGTATAAATAAGCAAATGAAAATCGAAAACTGTTGTAAAATTAAGAAGACAAATAAATAATAGAAAGAATATAAAGATGAAAAGTTTTATTACCGATATGGACGGGGTCTTGGTACAGGGAAACAAGCCCATACCGGGTGCAGATAAATTTATTAACAAATTGGTCTCACAAAAACGCAAATTTCTTGTTTTGACCAACAACTCCATGTTCACCCCTCGAGATCTATCGCACAATCTCAAAGCCATTGGCCTTAACATCCGCGAGAAACAAATATTTACTTCCGCATTGGCAACTGCTACCTTTTTGCACAGCCAGCGCCCCAACGGAAAAGCCTATGTTTTAGGTGAAAGCGGACTTACCAATGCCATCCATGATGTAGGATATGTAATCACCGATATTGCTCCGGATTACGTCGTTTTGGGTGAGACCTTTGCCTATAATTTTGAAATGATCAAAAAGGCGATCCGATTAATCCATGACGAAGGCGCTCGTTTTATTGCCACGAACATGGATCCTTCTGGCCCAAGTTCAGGTGGTATGGTACCTGCCTGCGGTGCGATGGCAGCGCTCATTGAAAAAGCAACGGGTGTTGCGCCATTTTTCGTGGGCAAACCTAATGCGTTGATGATGAGAACAGCATTGAATTATTTAAATGTGCACTCAGAAAACACCATTATGATCGGTGATCGGATGGACACGGACATTGCAGCCGGGGTGACAAGCGGCATGGATACCGTCCTCGTGCTGACCGGTTCCACAACCAGAGATATGATCGACAAGTATCCCTTCCTTCCCAAGTATGTAAAGAAGTCTGTTGCGGATATTGAACCAAGTGAATTTGACAATTGACATCAGCTTGCTTTTGGGTATCATTCATTTATGATAAATAAGACCTTATCACGCAGGAAATTTCTCAAGCTCTCTGCGCTTGGTTTAGGAACTTTGGCCTTCAGCCCCGCTGCGCCAATCAAGCGTCATTCTGCCCCGCATCGTTTGATGCGAGTGTCGAAGATCGCAAAAGATGGCGACATAACCTCCATAAGCATTCATAAAGAACCCAACGAAGACAGTGTGATTCTGTATCAACGTTATAAAGACGAGTTGATGAACGTCTATGATGAGATCGAATCTGAATTTGGTCCGGAATACAACCCGATCTGGTATCGTGTTTGGGGCGGATTTGTTCATCGTGCCTATTTACAGGAGGTTGACTATATCTTTAATCCTGTTGTGGACACGATAAAGAACAATTACCAGTTAGGTGAAATCACAGTTCCCTACACGGACTCCTTGCGTTATAACCCCCTGCACGGATGGGAGCCTATTTATCGTCTCTATTACCAAACCACCCACTGGGTCACGGACATCATAACCGGACCCGACGGAAGACCCTGGTACAAGCTGGAAGACGAGTTAGACCGGCTGGATTATGCCATTCCTGCTGAGCATGTGCGTATTTTGGATGATTCCGAGTTTGATCCAATCTCACCTGACGTCCCACCCGGAGATAAAAGAATCGTCATATCTATTTCGCGACAGGACCTCACAGCATATGAAGGTGATGAGGTCGTTCTGCATACGAACATTTCAACGGGCTCTTTTACGCCTCAAAAGAAAACACCTGCGGGAGAATTTAAAATACAATCAACCTATCCCTCCAAGCACATGGGAGGTACCAAACGCGATGACATCTATGCCTATGTGCTTGCAGGTGTACCCTGGAGTTGTTTTTTCACAGAAGGCATTGCAACCCATGGGACTTACTGGCACAATAATTTTGGCACCCCACAAAGCAGTGGGTGTATCAATATGCGGAATCACGAAGCCAAATGGCTGTTTCGCTGGGTTACCCCGGTTGGCGGCCCCCACGATACATACAAAACGGGCTTTGGCACCCGCGTTTCCGTCGTTTAGTTACACAAATTCCATAAATACCCGGTTTGCCAGCAGAATTCCCCTTTTCGTCAATCTCAATTTATCCTTTGATCTTCCTTGCCATGCGATCAGTCCCTGTGATTCCAAAAGATTAATTTCATTTACAAACACTGAATGCATGGAATGTCCAAAACAATCCGCAAATCGAGCATTGGAGACCCCGTCCTGAATGAGCCGCAAACCCAACAACATAAAATCCTTCATCTGGGTAGCATTATCAACTTTCTGAGCGTTAATTGTCACCGGCGTACGTGGGAAATCTCTTTGTTTGAGCGAGTTCTGCTCAATTTTCTCAATATATAACTCCAGATCAGGTTCGTTTTCAGTTCGAATTTGATTAACAAAGCCGTGCGAACCGGTTCCAAAGCCAAAATAAGGGGCATTTAGCCAATATTGCATGTTGTGACGACACCGATGATCCACGTTTGGATTTCTTTTAACCCAGTTAGAAATTTCATAGTGTTCGTAGCCCTGGCTTGCCAGGAAATCTACCGCAAATTGATACATATCTCCTTCAAGATCCTGATCCTGTGGATTGATCAAACCCTTCTGATGCCAATCGTGAAGGCGCGTTCCCGGCTCGATAATCAGAGAATAAAGAGAAAAGTGTTCGGGTTGTAACGTAACCGCTCTTTTCAGTGAATTCTCCCAACTTGCCAGGTTCTGCCAGGGCAAGCCAAAAATCAGATCAAGATTAATGTTATCAAAACCAGCTTCCCGCAACATTGAGAAACTACTCAACACTTCATCAACATCATGAATGCGGCTTAAACGTTCTAAGTCGAAGTTATTTGTGGATTGCACCCCCAGACTGATTCGGTTGAACCCCAATGCTTTTAAGCCAGATACATACGCATAAGAAAGTGTACCCGGGTTGGCCTCCAGACTGATTTCGCAATCATCGGTCAGGTGAAAGCCATCATGGATTGCTTTGAAGATGCTTTCATATTGTGAAATCGGGATCAAAGAAGGCGTTCCCCCACCAAAATAGACGGAATGGATAAGCAATGGATCCGGACAATATTTCGCTATTTGAATTTCCTTTGATAAGGCAGAAATATAATCTGGTATTAACGCGGCTTTTCCTGTTGTCGTGTTAAAATCGCAATAATGACAACGTTTTTCGCAAAATGGAATATGTAAATACAAGCTATGGTTCATTTACGTAGTTATACCACGCGAACATGCCAGAAGATTTAACATATTTAGTTGATATTGCATAATAAAGAAACGGTGAGGTATACTATTCCATAATTATTATGAGCCCTGAAAAAGATACTTCGAAAACGAAATTGTGTCCCGTTTGCGGGACAAGATTAAGCGAGTCTGCGAAGCGATGCCTTGTTTGTGGCACTGAACTGGACACTGTCGCTGAGACGAAAAAATCAGCAACGATCAAAACAAAGAGATTGCCAGAAATAAGTCTGAGCCTTCCGGCCGCCCTCGGTCTGCTTTTGGTGTTCATTGGGTTGGCTGCTGCCGTTCTTTATTTTGTTTTTCGACCGCAACCCGTCGGAGGGCTTGACGACAACGCTTTGTCAGCAGCTGGAACTGCCACTGCGAGCCCAACCGTGACACTTACACCGACAATCACAGCAACCGCAACCCAGGCGCCCACATGGACGCCTTTGCCGCCGCTGGAATATGCCATCCAACCCAATGATACCTGTGCCATTATCGCTGCCACCTTCGGCGTGTCGGTCCAAAGCATCATTCTTGAAAACAATCTTTCTGCTGATTGTCAGCTTTTTGAAAACACAACAATCTTAGTGCCGCAGCCCACGCCAACCGCATCCCCTCAGCCAACGGCAACCTTAAGCGATGTAGAAAAAACGGAAATCGCATGCGAAATGCTCAATTACACGGTTAAATCCGGCGATACACTCAGTTCAATTGCGAACACCTACAATGTCTCCATGGCAACTATCAGAGATTACAATGCTTTATTAACGGATACAGTGTATGAAGGAATGACCATGACGATCCCGCTTTGTCTGCGGGAGCCGACACCCGGCCCCACCCCCACACCTACACAACTTCCCCCATATGCAGGTCCAAATCTTCTTCTCCCTGCAGATGGCGCTTCTTTTACATCAAGCAGTGACACCATTACACTTCAATGGGCTGCTGTCGGTGAATTGAGTGCAAATGAAGCCTATGCGATCGAGATCATTGACCTCACAAGCGAGAACAAACAATCGACCACAGAGCATGCTAAAGACACATCACTGATCCTGCCCAACACATTCATGCCAAAAGATGGACGCCCGCACATTTTCCGATGGTCTGTATATATTGTCCGTCAAATCGGTTCAGGGGAAGAAGACGAGGACAATTGGATTGTTGCAGGCAATCGAAGTGAAGAGCGTGTATTCAGCTGGTACACAGGAAGTGTAAGCACACCTCAACCTTAAAACAAAAACCGGAGGAAAATTTCCTCCGGTTTTTATTCAGTTTGATTATTCCGATCCCTTTAGATCTTCTAAATACCTGGTTGCCTGGATAGCGGCTGCAGCGCCCATTCCTGCCGATGTGATAACTTGGCGAAAATGGGGATCAGCCACTTCACCGGCTGCAAATACGCCCGGTATAGACGTTTCTAACAACTTATTTGTTAAAATATAACCATTGTCATCAATCGAAAGCTGTTCTTCAAAAAGATCAGAGTTTGGCGAATGTCCAATAAAAACAAACACACCTTCTGTTGGGAATTCTTGGTCCTCGCCTGTTTTCACATTGTGTATCTTGATCGCTTCCACACCCTCATCACCAATAATCTCTGTTACAACCGAATCCCAGATGAAGTTGATTTTTGGATTTGCAAAGGCTCTCTTCTGCAAAATCGCACCAGCACGCAGTTCATCCCGTCGATGAATAACCGTCACCGATTTGGCAAAGCGCGTCAGAAATAAGCCTTCTTCAAGGGCACTATCGCCACCCCCAACAACGCTGATGTCTTTATCCTTAAAGAACCACCCATCACAGGTGCCGCAATATGAAACGCCCTTTCCCGTCAATTCTATCTCGCCGGGAATGTTTAACTTTTTATGCGTTGCACCGGTTGTGATGATCACAGTCTGTGCTTTTAGCTTTTGCCCGTACGTTTCAATCACAAAAGGGCGTTGGTTAAAATCAACCGCATTTACATTGTCCATCACGATTTCTGCACCGAAACGCTCTGCCTGAGATTGAAAGAGCTGCCCCAACTCACCGCCTCCAACCCCTTCAGGGAAGCCGGGATAATTCTCGATGGTATCGGTTGTCGATGCCTGACCATACAACATCATCCCTGTCAGCACAAGGGGATGAAGGTCTGCTCTCGCTGCATAAAGGGCGGCAGAAAGACCTGCAGGTCCAGATCCAATAATAATCAAATCGTGTGTTTTGTTATTTTTATCATCATTTCGGGTCATAAATTGCTTACTCCTAAATTTTTTTACCATAGTATTAGATGTGTTTTTCGGCAAAAAGTTACATCTGAGATTGTTTTTAAATCTTAAATAAATTAACACGTGGATTTTAAATCCTAATGCTTATTGTACTCTAAGAACCTTCAAGACCTTGAAAACGAGATCACAAAAACTTGTAAATTAGCCTATAATCAATAAAGATTATTTATCGAAAGGAAGAAAATGAAAAAAGAATCAATCGCTAAAGCAATAGGTTATTATCAAACCGAATATGAAGGTCTTTTTCAAGAATTTATAGACTTCTTAAAAATTCCATCCATTTCGACCTCAGATAAACACAAGGGAGACATTTTAACTGCTTCAGAATTCCTTGTGAAAAAACTAAATGACATTGGTTTCGATCGTGTCGAGGCAATTCAGACAGATGGTCATCCGATTGTCTTTGGTGAAAGGGCAAGAGATCCGCAAAAGCCGACCATTTTGCTTTACGGTCATTATGATGTCCAACCTCCTGATCCCATTGCTGAGTGGGTTTCCGCTCCATTTGAACCACAGGTGCGCGATGATTATTTGTTTGCGCGTGGTTCTTCAGACATGAAAGGACAAATCTGGGCTTTAATTTCAGCGCTGCAATCCATTTTGGAGACCGGCGATTTGAAAGTTAACATAAAAGTCCTGTTCGAAGGTGAAGAAGAAATTGGCTCACCCAGTCTGGATAAATTCCTTGAAGATTACAAAGACACTCTGAAATGCGACCTGGTGCTAAACACCGATGCAGGGATGCTTGCTGAAGACAAACCAACGGTTACCTATGCATTACGCGGGCTCGCATATTTTGAATTGCGAATTAAAGGTCCCAAAGCAGATCTTCATTCTGGTCTTTTTGGCGGTGTTATTGATAATCCCGCAAATGTTCTGTGCCGGGTTGTTGCAAAGATGCATGATGAAAAAGGTCGAGTCACATTGCCGGGTTTTTATGATCGGGTCAGACCTCTTTCCAAGGAAGAATCTGAGAGCTTGGCTCAAATAGGCGTAGATGAAGCTTTTTACTTATCATTGAGTGGTGCACCTGCTTTATCAGGTGAGGAAGGCTTTGAGCCTATTGAGCTGACGAGTGCTCGTCCAACTTTGGATATTAATGGGATTTATTCTGGATACATCGATGAAGGGGCAAAGACCATTATTCCATCCTATGCTCTGGCAAAAATATCTTGCAGACTTGTTCCAGATCAAAATCCAGATGAAATCCGTCAAAGTATGATTAAATTTCTGGAAAAACATGTTCCAAATACAGTTGATTGGGAACTGGATTATTTATCCGGTGCACCAGCTTATTTAGCAGAAGATGATGTCCCTGGGCTGAAGCTCTTTGAAAACGCTCTCGAAACAATCTGGGGAAAAAAGCCATTAAAAAAACGTGAAGGTGGTTCTATCCCTGTTGCTACCTCCATGAAGGAAATCCTTGGCGTTGATTCAATCATCACTGGTTTTGGACTTCCCGGAGATCAGGTGCACTCGCCGAACGAAAGAATGCACCTCCCAACGCACAAAAACGGCGTAAAAGCATTAATCAACTTCTTCTTAAGTTTTTAATCTCGGAACAAAAGGATTGGTTTTGGAAAACAAATTACCATCTTATGGTGGGCAGGCTGTTATCGAAGGTGTTTTGATGCGAGGTAAAACCTCCGTTGCGATGGCAAACAGAGCACCTTCGAAAGAAATTATTGTCACCAAAGAAAAATTAACTGGCATTTACACAAGCAACCTTGGCAAAATTCCTTTTCTCAGGGGCCTGATTGTTCTATGGGATTCGTTAGGATTGGGTATGCGTTTTTTGACAATTTCTGCAAATATTCAGACAGGAGAGGAAGAAAAACTTGAAGGTCCCGCCTTATATCTTACACTCATCTTTTCGTTACTCATAAGCGTTGGATTATTCTTCCTCACCCCAGCGCTGGTTTCTGGATTGATTGATCAATTCTTTAATGTGAGTAACTGGGTGACAAACCTTTTAGAGGGTGTTTTGCGGCTGCTTATCCTTCTGATTTACTTAATCATCATTGGAAAAATACCAGATGTCAAGCGTGTGTTTATGTACCATGGTGCAGAACATAAGACGATCAATGCATTTGAGAATGGCATTCCACTGACACCTGAAAACGTGGCCCAATACTCTGTTGAGCATGAACGCTGCGGCACGTCGTTTATCCTAACTCTGGTGATTTTGTCAATCATCTTCTTTTCATTGCTGGGTCCGCTTCCACTGCATTGGCGATTGATCTCCCGATTGCTGATGATCCCCATTTTGGCAGGAATTTCTTATGAATACATTCACCTGCTTTCAAAATTTGAGGATTCTCCCATCGTTAAGCTGATTGTCAAACCTAATCTTGCATTACAGAAAATGACAACACGTGAACCTTCATTAGATATGATCGAGGTTGCGATTCGTGCTTTTAATGAAATGCGGCGTATGGAAGAAGATCGGGCTGTTGTCGAATCGCCTTCTTGATATTTGTTAAGGAGAATGAGCAAAATGAAGAGATATTTTCCGATCTTGTTTGGGATTTTGATCGGATTGTTGGCTGCTGGCGCCATTCTCCTAATTTCAAATCGGGAAGAGGGGGTTCCAATTATTCTATCGCCTGCGCCAACAAGCACAAACACAGCCCTCCCAAAACCGTCACCAACCCCTTCACCCATTATCGTTCAAATCGGTGGGCAAATTCAGCAACCAGGCGTGTACACCATGCGTGCAGATACGCGTTTAGGTGATTTGGTTGAAAAAGCAGGTGGATTAACAACCCGTGCTGATACCGCTCGTGTAAATCTTGCTGCGGTTCTTAGAGATGGAGATTATTTTTACATCCCAGGACTTGATGAAGAAATTCCTGAAACTGCGCGCAATTCCCTCGCCGGTATTCAAATTTCTAAAGATATCCAATTGAATTTTCCAATTGATTTAAATCTTGCAGAATTGGAAGAGCTTGAAGCGCTTCCAGGAATTGGCCCTTCAAAGGCTGAAGAAATCATTTCTTACCGTGAACAAATTGGTGGTTTCAGTACAATAGAAGACCTTCTGGACGTTCCAGGCATTGGAGAAAAAACACTTACTTCGTTAATGGATCTAATTTTTGTGGATCCGTAAAAAATGAGATCGCAATATCATATTGAAATAACGAGGAAAGCTTTAGATGCTCCTTTTTCGAAAAACGCTTTGGCCGTGATCATTCAGGCTCACATCTCACAGGATCGATTTGTTTGTTTATCAGATCTGGCATGACTGCATCCATTTTGCTGGAAATACATTCGAAACAGGTTCTGGCTGTATCAATGACCAGAAGGATCAGAGAAAATTAATCATCAATCTGCCCTCGAAATACTTACTTTGCTTCTCAACGAAAAGATAGCCAGGGAAATACCCAGCCTTTCACGGGAAAATAAGTTCGACAAGAAAAGGTATAATCAACCCAATGACTCTTAAAAACGATATTCAAAATTCACTAACAGCAGCGATGAAGGCACGCGATGAGGATAGAAAACGGACTCTGCGTCTCGTAATCGCAGCCATAAGATTTGCCGAGGTTGAAGATGGTAAGGATCTTGATGACCAACGCATATTAAATATTCTTCAAAAAGAAGTCAAGACCCGTGAGGACGCCATTGAAGAGGCGCAATCTGCAAACCGGCAGGATCTTGTTGAGGCTGCAAAAAAGGAAATCCTTATTTTGCAGGATTTTCTTCCGAAGCAGATGGACACGGATGAGTTGACTGCATTGGCACAACAAGTCATTCAAACAATAGGCGCCAGCAGCTTGAGAGATATGGGAGCCGTCATGAAATCCCTCCTGCCCATGTTAGAAGGACGTGCATCAGGTCAAGCTGTAAGCAAAATTGTTCACGATCTTCTGCAAGAAAAATAAGGCTATGGCAACCAAATCAAGCAAAAAGAAGCGTCTCGCCAGATCGGGAGTTTTAAAGTTTATCATTTTATTGATCTCCGGTATCCTTGCTTTTTTTGCTCTGATCTTACCTGATGCTTTCAGCCAGGCTTCTTTACCCGTAGAAATCGGAGATGTCTCCAGTCAGGACATTCTCGCCCCCTACTCCCTTAGCTTCGAGAGCGAGGTGCTCACTGAGCAGGCGCGGCAAAACGCAGCCAAATCAGTCTCATCAGTTTACTTACCTGCAGACCCCAGCATTGGAAGGCGTCAGGTTGAGCAATTGCGAACTGTTTTGTATTACATTACAACGGTGCGTTCCGATGACTATGCGATAGCAAGTGAAAAGATCTCCGATCTCAGCCTGATTGAATCGGTTTCCCTGTCCGAAGATACTATCTTACAGATCCTTCAGATAAACGAACAGCGATGGGAAGATATTGAGTTTGAAGCCACACGTGTCCTGGAACAAATAATGCAAAATACGCTGAGGGATACGGACATTTATTCTGCCAAGCGGAATAGTGCTTCTCTCATTGATTTTTCCTTTCCTGAAGATCACGCAAATATCGTGGTTGAAATCATTCAGCCATTTGTAACCGCAAACAGCCTTCTCAGCGCAGAGCTAACAGATGCTGCCGTTGAAGAAGCAAAACAAGCCATTGAACCAGTTATTCGGTCATTTATAGCTGGAGAAACCCTGATTAGACGAGGACAAATTGTAAGGGATATCGACAAGGAAGCACTTCAGCGGTATGGCCTCATAAAAATGAGTGATCCGACAAAAGACGTTGTGGGTGCAGCAATTCTAACCCTACTCGTCATTGTTGTCGTTGGCGTGTATTTTCAAAAACAGCAGAAACAAGAGCATTACTCTGTAAAAGCTTTATTACTGATCGCAGTAACTTTTCTTGTTTTTCTCAGTGTGGCGAGATTTTTTGTCATCGACCGGACTGTATTACCCTATGTATACCCTTTAGCAGCCTTTGGTTTGACGCTTGCAGCAATCTTCAATTTCGAAATTGCAGCCTTCTTTTCAGTGATCATCGGAATAATGACCGCCTACAGCACACCCAATGGATTTGATCTGAGCGTGTTTTATATCCTGGCATCAATCCTTGGCATCCTTGCTTTGGGAAATGCAAGAAGGATCGGTGCATTCTTTCTGTCGGGCATCACAGTTGGGCTTGCTGGGGTTGCGATCATATTGTCTTTTCGATTGCCTGGCTCTCTCACCGATTGGATTGGGATTACAATGTTGTCCGGTGCCTCTCTGATCAACGGCATTGCGGCGGCAGGCGTTACCCTGTTATTACAATTTATTTTTTCTCACTTCCTGGATATGACAACAGCGCTCCAATTGCTGGAGACATCCCGCCCAGACCATCCGCTCCTGCAGCACATCTTACGAAATGCGCCAGGAAGCTACCAGCATTCTTTGCAGGTAGCAAATTTAGCTGAGCAAGCGGCAGAAGCTATCGGCGCTGATGGTTTATTGGTCCGCGTTGGCGCAATATATCATGATTGTGGAAAAACGCGTAACCCCCAATTCTTCATTGAAAACCAGATACAGGGCGAATTAAACCCACACAATGAAATTGACCCAGTAATAAGCGCACAAACGATCATAAACCATGTCCCCGACGGCGTCCAATTGGGGAAGAAATATCATTTACCTAACAGGATCTTAGATTTCATCAGAGAACATCACGGAACAATGCATACACATTACCAGTATACCCAGGCGCTTGAACAGGCTGAAAACCCCGATGATGTTGATAAATCTTTATTTACCTACCCTGGTCCTCGTCCCCAATCTCGGGAGACAGCGCTTATTATGCTATCAGATGGCATTGAGGCTCGTGCCAGGGCTGAATTGCCCAAAGACGAGGAAGAACTTCAGGCATTAATTGATACAGTTGTTGATTTTTATCAACAAAACAATCAGCTTGAGGATACTGACCTCACATTAAAAGATCTGCAGATCATTAAGAATTCCTTTTTTAGAACGCTTAAGGGCACCTATCATCCGAGGATCAAGTATCCTGCGCTGAGTATTGGCAAAACAAAACCGCGTTCAAATATGGTTTCAAAGGGTGGGTAAATGATCACAATTCAGAAGAATACTTCTTTACCAAATGATTTTGATTTGAGATGTTTACGAGAAGCCATTGCGACCACATTGAAACGATTTGACAAAGCGGATAATGACATCACGGTTAGAATCACCGGCGATGAAGAGATGCACCAACTAAACCGCACTTATCGCGGAATAGATGCCACGACGGATGTGCTTTCATTCCATCAGGATTTTCTGGACCCCGATACCAAACGTGTCTATTTAGGTGATATCGTTATCTCCGCAGCCAAAGCACACGAACAAGCCATCGAGAATCAGCAAACATTTCATGAAGAATGCGCTTTTTTAGCCATCCACGGGACACTCCACCTCCTTGGTTTTAATCATGAGGACCCTGAAGAAAAAGCTGTGATGTGGGCGCTTCAGAACGAAATTTTTAATATCGTGAATAAACAATTTATGGAACCCAAATAATGAAATATAAATTCAGAATCCGCTCATTAGGTATTTTTTTCGTTGCTTTTTCTTTGCTGGGAATTGTGTTTTCACTTTCCGGAATTCTGATCACCTGGTTCTCTAAACCGCCTATTCAAAAAGCCGCTTTGAACAGTTTGACCTCACTCGAAGATGTTCTGACAATCACCAGCGAGAGCTTTGCTGTTATGAACAATGCGATTGAGAATGCAAAAGATGACCTTGATATCATAGAAGCCTCACTTGACGGACTTCATTTGGCTTTTGATAGCATTAACGAATCATTGGATCTTTCAGGTGATTTGATCGGAGATGACCTCCGATTAATCGCGATAAACTCCCAGACTGCGTTGTACGCATCCTCAACGGCTGCCGAAGTGATCCATAACACGCTGAGCGGCATTTCAAAAATTCGTTTGCTCGGTTTGGACTATGCACCCGAGGTACCCCTTCACATCGGCCTAGTTCAAATTGCCGATAATTTATCGGAAGTTCCTGATTCATTGGATGCAATTGAGCAGAGTCTTGATAAAACAACCGACGGCATCGAGATGCTCAACACCAAGCTTACGGATCTATCCGGCAATATCAGGGCGCTCAACAGCGATCTTGAGGATGCCCAAAAGGTTCTGAATGATTACGAGTCTACATTTCAACAAATCAACACGCAAATCATTCAGCTTCAAAAAGGTCTGCCAATATCTTTGTCAATATTGTCCATACTCATTTCCGGACTCTTTTTCTGGGTGGGGTTATCCCAGATCAGCATATTAATACAGGGAATTTCTTACCTCAAAGGTCCCTTACAAATTGTGAACATCGCTGATCTCCATCAAAAGATTGACGATGGTGTTGAAAGTGAAATCGACGAAGACAAAGCAAAGACTGATGAACAACAAAATATTTCAGAAAACATAGAAACAGAACATAATGGTATCATCATGGACGGTTCTGATCCGTCAGAAAAAGAAAACAACACTTAACATGGAGGTGCTATGAAACATTTTCTCGACCTTGCTGATTATTCTTCCGAAGAGATCAGCAATCTCTTAAAATTAGCGATTAAGCTAAAAAAAGAATACAAAGACGGTCAATGGAGACCGCTCTTGAAAAACAATGTCCTTGGCATGGTTTTCCAAAAGCCCAGCCTTCGAACAAGGGTTAGCTTTGATATGGCCATGCGAACATTGGGCGGAGATGCCCTTTACCTTTCGCCCCAGGAAATTGGATTGGGAAAACGCGAATCGATTGCAGATGTTTCAAGAGTTTTGTCCGGTTATGTCCAGATTATCATGGCAAGAGTATTTGCGCACGAGCATATCTTGGAACTGGCAAATTGGTCATCCGTTCCCGTTATCAATGGTCTAAGTGATTACAACCATCCCTGCCAGGCGATGGCTGATGCCCTCACCATCGTGGAAGAGTTTGGAGACATGAACGGTTTAAAAGTGTCTTTTGTTGGTGACGGCAATAATGTTGCAGTTTCGTTGATGCAAGTTGCAACAAAACTTGGCGCTCACTTCACAATAGCCAATCCAGAAGGTTACGACCTTCCCGAATCTGCAATTGAGAAATCAGTGCAGTTTGCCGCGCTGTCCGGCGGATCAGTTACGCTTTTGCGAGATCCTCGTGAAGCCGCTGAAAACGCAGATGTAATTTATACAGACACCTGGACCAGTATGGGACAGGAAGAAGA